>Ga0182039_10001117_pt1 | contig 14169 bp, 10 predicted proteins | sample sta12Can44000111_FD_125975 | JGI IMG/M metagenome (GOLD analysis project Ga0182039, IMG submission 125975) | Lab enrichment of tropical soil microbial communities from Luquillo Experimental Forest, Puerto Rico - statanox.12C.anox.44.000.111 | ecosystem: Environmental > Terrestrial > Soil >...
CCCGGGAACCTACGTTCCTTATTGCGTTCCTCGGCCCACCCAAAGGAAGGGTTGCCGTATCGGATAGTTGCGAATGATTTCTTCCACTGTCGGGTTTGGATTGAGCCTCCTCCAGACGGCGAAGTATTCAGGTTTGGAGAGCGCGATTCCTGCGAATAAGAGGCTCGGCTGCCGCACGGGCCAGTCGTCGAAGTACTCGACATCGTTCGGGTATGGCCACGATTTTTTGTCCGCAATGAACGGAAACATAAAGGCCATCGCCATTGCAAACCCTCGGCCATCGGGGAGCGTATAGGAAAAAAGATTGTCGTCCGGCGTCGAGAGGATCTGGCAGACAGTGGCCATGGCGTCGAGGTTGAAAAGGCAGTAGCCGTAAGGCTTCGTGCGGCTAAGCTCCCGGGGGAAACTGCCGTCGGCGGCGATTTGCTCCGGCACCAGGACTTCTTTGAATCTCCTTCGAGAAAATTCACTCAGTTCCCTGTTAGCCGTAAACGCCGCGAACTCGGATGCCTGCATCAGCCAGCACGTTCCGTGATTATTCTTCGCGTCCCGCTCCTCCTTGCCATTCTTAGAAGTGGTCATCCAGCCCAGATACGTGGCGAACCAGGCTCGCAAGCCGCGCAGTTCGGCCGGAGCGAGAGCGCCGGAATGCTCGAGGAACGGGATGGAGCGAACGACCTCCACCAAATGAATGGTGTCAATGATCCCGGTTCCGCGCCCGGTGGCCAAGCCATGAATGGCCTGGGAATACTGAAGGTTTGGGTGCATCAGTGTCGCCGCGTCGAGAAACCAAGCGCGTAGGTGTTTCGCGGCGTGCGCCGCGTAGCGCGGGTCACGGGTAAGCCGCCACGCGGCAGTTAATGCCGGGACTTGCAAACTGAGCCGAATCAAGGCGTGCCGGTGAGCCGTGAAATTATCCGGATTGGACATGCCGTCTCGGCGAATATACGGACCGGAAGGATTTTGGGGATCGGGCCACCAGTAGTCTCCCTCGGAAAAATAGTCGCGCGGCCCGCCCGCGCTCCGCGGGCTGGGAAAAGCGGTAATGGTGATGGGCAGCTCATGAAGGTAGCCTTCCGCCGCCCTAAGAATGCGCTGCCGGTCCATTTTTGCGAGGTCCGGAATATCGGCCTTGAGCTCTTTGCCGAAGGCAAGCCTCGGCACTCGGAGCGCGGCCGCCGCGAGGGACGCAGAAACGCAAAATTCTCTGCGGGTTGGGCAAGTCCATCGTTTGCTAGGAAGAGGCGAGTCTGCCACCGGGAGACACTCTGATCAGTGTTTTACGATATGAAACGGCTATTTCTAATTCTGAAAATCATGGCACCATCTTACTGCAAGTGATGGTCGTTCTCGGCTTGAAATCGGGCGACCTGGGCAGGTAGCCTCCGCCTGCAGAGCATCCGGGGCTTGACTCTGAGCCTTGCATTGTCAAAACAGCCCGACCTAAATCCTCAGCAGATTGCCAAACGAAGCGCGTTCGTCGTTAACGATGTCCAAGGCGCAGACTTCTTTCGCATCAAGACGTCTCGCCGATCGCGGCTTTGCAAGCTCCCGAATCGCGCGGCCGTGTTTTCTCGCTGGTCAATGTGACCGATTTCCGGACCCTGGCCACCCCCGGAGTAACGGACGCACAACACGACAGGGTCGAAGCCAAGACGCTTTGACGAAAGCCATGAGTTCACATAGTGAAATACGACACCTAGTATATAAAACCATGGACGTTTGCTAGACTCGGTGAGCCCGGATTTCACGCGAGGCTACGGCCAAGAACTCTGCCGCGCCTGACGCACGTCGTTTGTTCTCTGTCTTGCCGGCAAATCCAACCTTGGAATCATGATGAAAGTCATCCGCTATGAAGATCCTTCCGGCAAGATTCATCATGCTGTCGAGCGGCAAGACGCCGGGCCGCTCCGCGTCGAGGGTGATCCGCTTCATGGATTCCAAGTGACTGGCGAAACCGCCATCATCGGAAAGATTTTGGCCCCGGTGGTCCCGACCATGATCTGGTGCATCGGGAAAAACTACCGGCGCCACGCGGACGAAGTGCGCATGGGAGTCGACGAATACCCCGAGGTCTTTGCCAAAGGAGCAAACGCGGTGCAGGACCCGGGTCAGCCGATTCGGTTTCCGGAGCGCGCCAAAAGCTCCGAAATCGACTACGAAGGCGAGTTGGTGGTGGTGATCGGAAGGGCATGCAAGGATGTCACGCGCCAACAGGCGCTCGACTATGTCGCCGGTTATACCTGCGGGGACGACGTCAGCGCCCGCGACTGGCAACTCAAGACCGGAGGGAGCCAATGGTGCCGGGGCAAAAGCTTCGACACTTTTGCACCGCTCGGCCCGTGTCTCGTGACCCGGGATTCCCTTGCGGATCCCGGCGGTTTACGAATTCAGACGCAGGTAAACGGCCGCATTATGCAGGACGCAAATACGCGCGACATGATTCACGACGTGCCGGCCATAATCGAATTTCTCAGCCAAAGTACGACGCTGCTTCCGGGCACGGTAATCTTTACCGGTACGCCGAGTGGCGTTGGCATGGCCCAGAATCCCCCGCTCTGGCTGAAGGATGGCGATGTGGTGAGCGTGATCATCGACAAGATCGGGACCCTCACGAACCGCGTCTGCGGGGCAAACGGCTAGAAGGCGGCGTGCCGAGGCCGGCGCGACCGGCCGAGAGGAGCTCAACGTTGATGATTTTATTTCACGGAACGGAGGAGTCTTCCACTGACAAACGCACCGAAGCAATCCAATTGCAAGCGGCTTGACGGCAAAGCCGCGGTTGTTACCGGCGCTGCCAGCGGCATAGGCCAGGCCATTGCGCAAAGATTTGCGCAGGAAGGTGCACGGGTGTGGCTTCTGGATATTGATGAAGAGCGAGCGAAAAGCACAGCTCATGAGATTGTGAAATGCGGTGGTAAGGCCGCGCCGCATGTTTGCGACGTTGCCAAGCAACCGTCGGTAAGAGATCTGTTCCGGCGGCTCGCCAGTGAGAACCCGATTCATATCCTCGTAAATAGTGCGGGGGTCTCCCACATCGGGAAGCTCGAGAGCACCTCCGAAGCGGAATTCAACAGGATTTTTCAGGTAAACGTAAAGGGAACCTACAACTGCATGTACGCGGTAATCGAGGCGATGAAAGCCAGCGGCGGCGGCGTCATCTTGAACATGGCTTCCATCGCCGCGACCGCCGGTCTCGCCGATCGGTTTGCCTATTCGATGAGCAAGGGCGCCGTCGTTTCCATGACTTTGTCTGTGGCCCGGGATTATCTGGTCCACAAGATCAGATGCAACTGCATTTCACCGGCGCGCGTGCACACGGCGCTCGTCGACGGCTATCTGAAACAGAATTACCCCGGGCGCGAACAGGAAATGTTCCGGGCTCTCTCGCAGTCCCAGCCGATAGGCCGCATGGGAAAACCCGAGGAAGTGGCGGCGCTTGCTTTGTTTTTGTGCTCGGATGAAGCCGCCTTCATTACCGGAACAGACTATCCAATGGACGGGGGATTTTTGAATCTTCACGGATGAGAGCGGCATCTGCCTGTAGGGGCAAACAACCAGCACGCAGGGGCACCGGATGAACCGGCGCTTTGCGTTCCGGAAAGGGCACACGCCGAAGACACGCCGCGACGCGAGAGCCGCGATGCCGCTTCCGCCTACCGTGAGAAAGGTGCGTCTCTCGATTGGACTGGTTTGCTGCTTCAAAGTGGAACCCCTTTGCTTGGCGAATTTCTTGCGCTCCGGCGCGCACTTCCCTCCCCTCGCGAGTCAGTGCGAATGCCCAAGCTGTGCGGAGATGGCTCGTGCGGCTTTTTTTGTCGCGAGGGCATAGGCATGAATGCGGTCGCGGCTCATCCGCGTGATAGGGCCGGAGACGCTGATGGCAGCGGCAACCCTCCCGCTCTCGTCTAAGATCGGGGCGGCCACGCACCGGGCGCCCATGTCGGTCTCTTGATCGTCGATGGCGTAGCCTTGTTTCACGACGCGCACGAGCTCCTTCTCGAACCTTGCAAGATTCGTGCGCGGAGCGGCGCGCTCAAAGGTCAGCACCGGCAATAGCTCTTCGCGGAGCTCGGCGGGGAGAAAAGCGAGCAAAGCTTTGCCCAGGGCGGTGCAGCTGAGCGGACGATGCATTCCCGGCTGCGAGGCCATGCGAAAGGAATGAGGGCTCTCGATCACGTCGAGGTAGAGCACTTCGTGCCCGTCCAGGACGCCGAGATTCACGGTTTCCTTGGTGCGGTGGGAGAGGGCCACGGCCACGGGCCGGCTGACCTTCCGCAACGTGGCGTGATAAGCAATCCCGGCGCCCAGCCTCGCCAATTTCGGCCCCACAACGTAGGCGCCGGCATCGTCACGAAGAAGATAGCCTTCGCTTTCCAGATGCGCCACGAATCGGTAGGCAGTGCTCTTGTTAACGCAAGTCTGCTGGGCGATTTCACGAAGCTGCAACCCCGTAGGAGAAGCGTCAAGCGCCTCCAAAATGCGCAACACCTTTCTTACCACTCCGACTGGCGCGGATTTTGATTCGCGTGCGCGGATCATCCGCTAGAGTCCTCCTTCTGTCGAGAGCAGGTCTCTCGCTAAACTGATCCCGGCATTTTACATGAAGAAACGTTGAGTTTTTTAATATCTAAAACACAAATTTTTAATGTTGAATTTGGCGAGGCGGCCTGCTAAAAGCCTTTCGTCTTCGCGTGTACGTCGTGAGTCCACGATAGGGGGATACCAGGCGCGATCCGGACGGAGTCCGCGAGCGGTCGCCTTGGAGCGAAATCAGGGAGTGGGCACGCGAATAGCAAAGAACACGACGATGCTGCTGGTCGTGCTACTTGCGGCTTCCGCGGTAGTCCGCGCGCAGACGTCAACCGGAGAAGTCAAGGGAACGGTCACGGACAACTCCGGATGTCACTCTGGGTAATCTCGGCGTCATCCACCGCATCGCCAGCACGCCGCGGCGTTGCAGTTCGGCGCGAAATTTGTTTTCTAGCAGGAACGCACGGCTCACATTTCCTTTGGTACCTACTTTGCGGCATTACGGCCTAAGCGCGGCCGGCCCAGCTAAGACCGAGGCCCACCGCGCCTCGCCGGGGAGAACTGACCGATGAACAAAAACCAAACCTCGCGGCGCGAATGGATCCGCGATACGAGCTCGGCCGTAGCGGCCACAGCCTTCTCGGGCAAGATCGCCAGCTTCGCCGCCATCGGTGGTCGCCGCATCGTGCCGCTCGAAGCTCAGGCGCAAACGGCGCCGGCAAGCGAAGAAGCCGATCGCGTGCGCCGCATGAAGTGGTGGCATGAGGCGCGCTTCGGCATGTTCATTCACTGGGGGCTTTACAGCCTCCTCGGGCGCCACGAGTGGGTTATGGAAAACGAGGGCATCCCCGTTTCCGAATACGCTCCCCTGGCCAAGCAGTTCAAGCCCAAGGCTTTTCCTGCGCGCATTTGGGCCAAGCTCGCGCGGGAGACGGGCATGCGCTATATGGTCATGACCACCAAACATCATGAGGGCTTCTGCCACTTCGATACCAAGACCACCGAGTATTGCGCGCCAAAACAAGGGCCGGGTCGCGACCTCGTGCGCGAATACGTGGACGCCGCGCGCGGCGAAGGCATGCGCGTCGGTTTCTATTATTCCCTCATGGACTGGCATCACCCGGACGGAGCGCGTTGCGCGACCGATGAAGCCGCGCGAAAACGCTTCGTGGACTACATTCACACCCACATCCGCGAGTTGATGACCAACTACGGAAAGATTGACGTGCTCTGGTACGACGTTGCATGGCCACTCGAGCCGACCGGCTGGGAATCCGAGCGCATGAACAAAATGGTGTTTGAGCTGCAGCCTGATATCATCGTGAACAACCGCAACAAGCTGCCCGGAGATTTCTCGACTCCCGAGCAGCAGATTAAAGCAGAGACCGAAGGCCGCGCCTGGGAATCCTGCATGACCCTCAATGACAGTTGGGGATACCAGCGGGCGGACGATGATTGGAAGAGTCCCCGGCGTGTGATCCAGAATCTGATTGCCTGTTCGCGAGACACGGGCAACTATCTGCTCAATATCGGCCCACGGGGTGACGGCAGCGTGCCAGAGGATTCCGTCCGCGTGCTGGCGGAAGTCGGGCAATGGCTGCGCCGCAATGGCGACAGCATTTACAACTCCGATCCTTGCCAGCCGCGCCGATCCAATTACGCGAGCTTCACACGCAAAGGCAATACGCTTTTTATGCACGTGCACTTCTGGCCGGGCGATTATGTGGCGGTGGCAGGGTTGCAAGCGCAAGTGAAATCCGCGCGCTTCCTTGTGTCCGGCGAAAAAATAGCCTTTCACCAGGATCCCTACCGCGTGCGTCTTACCGGATTGCCCGCCGAAGCGCCGGATCATCCGGTCACGACCATAGCTTTGGAGTGCGAGACGGAACCCACCCAAGATACGATCTTTGTCCGCAAGGAAAAGCCGCGCGGCGGCGTGTGAAGACGCTGGAAGAGCGACTGGACGTGCCCTGTGAAATCGGTAGAATGGCAGGACCATGGCAAAATTAACCTTTTTGGGCGCGGCAGGATGCGTCACGGGATCGAAATATTTAGTGGAGGCGGCGGGCAAGAAACTCTTGGTGGATTGCGGCCTGTTCCAGGGGACGAACGAGCTGAAAGACCGCAACTGGAAGCCGCTGCCGGTCGATCCGAGGGCGATTGACTATGCGGTGCTGACGCACGCGCACCTAGACCACACCGGCTGGCTGCCGGTGCTGGTGCGGGACGGCTATCGCGGGCCGATTTTTGCGAATCCCGCGACGATCGAGCTGACCGAGATTCTGCTGAAGGACTCGGCACACCTGCAGGAAGAAGAAACGGAGCATGCGAAGAAGAAAAAATATAGCCGATACGCGGAGCCGCGGTCACTCTACACGCCCGATGATGTTGAGCCCGTTCTAAAACAATTGAAAACCATGCCGCGCAGCGGGGGGTTCGACATCGGCCCGGAGTTTCATGTCGCGTCGTTTGACGCGGGTCACATTCTCGGCTCATCGAGCCTGGAGCTGACACTCCGCGAGGGTGGGAAGAAAATTGTGGTCGTGTTTTCCGGGGACATCGGGCGATACGGGCAGCCGATTTTGAAAGAGCCGACGACGCCGTCCTCGAACGCGGACGTGCTGATTTGCGAGTCGACTTATGGCGACCGCGAGCATCAGGATGGCAATCCCGAGGAACTCCTGGCGCAAGTCGTGAACCGCGTGGTGAAGCGCGGCGGATCGATCGTGATTCCGGCGTTCGCCATCGGAAGGACGCAGACCTTCATGTACTATCTGCGCCGGCTCGAGAACCAGCAGCGGATCCCGCGGATTCCCGTGTATGTGGATAGTCCGATGGCGCTAAGCGCTACGGACCTGTACATCAAGCATAAAGAAGATCACGACCTGGAGTTTGCGCGTGAGGAAGGCAGCGATGGAAAAGGCGATCCTCTGAACGTTCATGAGTTCCATCTGACGCGTTCGGCGGAGGAATCCAAGGCCATCAACAAGGTGAAGACGCCATGCATCATCATTAGCGCGAGCGGCATGGTGAGCGGCGGGCGCGTGCTGCATCACATGGTGGAGCGGCTGCCAGACGCAAAGAACGCCATCGTCCTGGCGGGATTCCAAGCGGAAGGGACACGCGGCCGCGCGCTCGAGGAAGGCGCCAAGACGCTGAACATTTTTGGGCAGGCCGTGCCGGTTTGCGCAGAGATTGTAGAGATGGGGCAGTTCTCAGCGCACGCCGGAAAAAGCGAACTGCTGCGCTGGCTGGCGGCGCTGCCGACGCCGCCAAAGCAAACCTATCTGACGCACGGTGAGCCGGCGGCAGCGCAGGCGCTCCAAGGGGCGATTCAGGAAAAATTTGGGTGGAAAACGGCCGTAGCACGCTACCTGGACACGGTTCCCCTTGGAGCGTAGTCGGAAATCTCTGCGGATCCGCCAAACGACGTGCGGCACCGTCGGGATTCTTGCTTGCAGCAGGGCGGCCTCCGACCTCAACAGGTGCGGCCTGAGTGTCGACGCGCAGTGTGGCAGGCGGGTCCCGCTTTGTGAAGATGCCATTCGAGGCCTGAAGGTTGGCAATAGAATTTTATAGGATTCAGGAAACTATTTTGGGGCTGGCATCGTCTATAACGGTAAGACCACTCGCGGGGTAGGAGGCTAACCACCACAGGGCAACCGACCGTCAGTCTCCTACCCCTAAAAAGCCACAAGCTTATGAAACTCCTGGATTTATATAGCTTTTAGCTAAACAAGTCACCCCACTTGCAAGGCGCAAAAAAGCGCCGGAATTTAACGTTTAGATAATGCCAAAACTAGGTCCTCACCTGGCCGCCATAGCGGCACTTTTCCCAGGAGTTTCCCGGGACATTGGGGGTACTTCGGTTAGCTCCAACCCAGCCACAAACATCGCCAGCGGAGCGCCCCTTCCCCAGCGGTTGAGCTCCCAACGAGCGCGGATGAATTTGATGTCGGGGCGGAGCGACAGGTCCAGAACCATTTTTGCGTGGCCACGATAGAACTGCTGGGGAAGCTTGAGGAGCGGCTTGGAGGTCCAGGTCGCGCCGTCGACCGAACCGTAAATCGAGACGTCGAGGGATTCCTGCTCCAGCTGGTCGGTTACGATGAGCACGCAGAGGAAAGTACGCGTAGAGCTCCGAGAAACATCGAAGGAGTCGCCGTTGCCGTTGGCTTGCATTTTTGTGTTGCGGGGAATGAGCGTTAGTTTCATAGCTAAAGAGTTCCGCGCGCGATTCTAGCACATTACCAAGTGAGTCGGGACGGGTGACTCGCGACCCTCGCGACCCTTCGCTGCGCTCCTGGCAAGCTGGTCACCTGTCTGCGGGAGGCTCGTGCAGCTCTTCCCTAGGCGCGGAGTCTCGCGAGGCGCTGTTCGGCGGCGGCAAGGGTTTCCTCTTTCTTGCAAAACGTAAAACGGACTTGTGAGGCGCCGTCGCGAGGGTCGTTGTAGAAACTGGAGCCGGGGACAACGGCCACGCCGACTTTTTCGACAAGGTATTTGGCAAAGCGCACGTCCTTGGTTTCCGCGGGAAATTGCGCGGGGTCGGGATCGGCGAAACCAGAAATATCGGTCATGACGTAGTAAGCACCCCGCGGCTTGAAGACCGTGAAGCCGGCAGCGGTGAGAATTTTCAGGATGCGCTCGCGTTTGGCGGCGTAGGTCCGAGCGAGTTTGTCGTAATAGCTCTCCGGGAAATGCAATGCGATAGAGCCAGCTTGTTGCAGGGGAGCCGCAGCGCCGACGGTGAGGAAGTCGTGGACTTTGCGAATGGGCTCGGTCGGTCCGGGAGGAGCAAGAACCCAGCCCACGCGCCAGCCGGTAACACTGTAAGTTTTCGACAGGCCGTTGACGACGATAGTGTGCTCGCGCATGCCGTCGATTGCGGCCATGGAAATGTGCTGCGCGCCGTCGTAAAGAATGTGTTCGTAGATTTCGTCGGTGATGCAGTAGGTGTTCCAGCGAACGCAAAGGTCGCGGATGAATTCGAGTTCGGCGCGCGCGAAGACTTTGCCGGTGGGATTGTTCGGCGTGTTGAGAATGATCGCCTTGGTGTGCGGACCGAAGGCTGCGGAGAGTTCTTTTTCGTCAAAAGACCAATCAGGAGGACGCAATTTGACGAAGCGAGGGCTAGCGCCGCTGAGAATTGCGTCGGGACCGTAATTTTCGTAGAACGGCTCGAACACAACAATTTCATCGCCAGGATTGATGATGGCCATCATGGCGGACATCATCGCCTCAGTCGAGCCGCAACAGACGGTGATCTCGCGCTCCGGGTCGTAGGGGACGCCCTGGGTGCGGGCAAATTTCTCAACGACGGCGTCCCGCAGAGGCTTGGCGCCCCAGGTGATTGCGTATTGATTGATGTCATGGGCGATGGCTTGCCGCGCGGCTTCCTTGATTTCTTCGGGAGCCGCAAAATCGGGAAAGCCCTGGGAAAGATTCACCGCGTGATGCTTCATTGCCAGGCGCGTCATTTCGCGGATGACGGATTCGGTGAACTGCTCGGCTTTGGCCGAAAGCATCCGGCGGGAGATTTTAGCCATGGTGGAATCAGGAGCCGTCATTGCACCTTCCCAAGCAGACGAAATGGCGCCCGACAGGACGCGTTGTTTCAGGGCACGGAGAAAAAAGGGAATACTTGCTTCCCTTTTTCAGCGGGCGTGGCCGTTGGCTTGCGTCGGCTCGCCGGGCTGACCATAAATCATCCGGTAGAGTTGGGCGTTTCGCAAGACGATTTGCACGTATTCGCGGGTTTCCGTGAAAGGAATGGACTCGACGAGTTCGGGAATCTCTTCGTAGTTGCGCTCCGCTTTCCAGGCGGCGATACGGTCCTCGCCGGCATTGTACGCGGCAGCCGCCGCTTCGGGAGATCCGAATTGCTGGACCAGGCTGGCGATATACACCATGCCGAGCTCGATATTGTAGTCGGGATCGAAGAGCTTGTTCTTTACGTAGCGGACTTTGATTTGCTTGGCGAGAAGCTTGCCGGTTTTGGGGAGCAGCTGCATGAGGCCAATAGCATTTTTGTGCGACACCGCATCAGACTGGAAAGTGGATTCCTGGCGGATCAGGCCGGCAGCGAACATGGGATCGAAGTCGTTCTTGGCGGCTTCGCGTCGAAGCGCCGCCTCGTAGGGCAAAGGAAAAAGCGCCTTCCAGGCTTCGATGGGAACATCGCCGAATTTGCGGGCGTCCACGTTCGGCACAGCCGCGCGCGCGTAGCTCATGCCTGCGCCAAAGTGCCACTCATCAAAAGCCGCTTGCGCGGCCTCCAGGAGAAAACGCGGGGAAGGGCTGCCAAGGTAAGCGTTCTTCAGCTCTTGTTCCGCTGAAGAATCAAAGGCAATGACGCGAAGCGCTTGGGCGCGCTGCCAGCGCTCCTCGGCAGCAACGGGAATCGGCTCGTCGAAAGGGCGTAAGGCAGGCGCGGGCGGAATTTTCTCCAGGAACTCCGCGGGGTTTTCTTCACCCGGGCCTAACTTGGCGAGACGGGCCGCGGCAGCGATGCCGAAATACGTTTCGGGAAAGCGTTCGACGGCTTTGTTGTACAAGCTCCGTGCGTGCGCGGCATTTCCCGCGCGTTCCGCGCTACGGCCAAGCCAGTACAGCGCATCGACGGCGTTCGCGGAAGTCGGGTACTTCACAAGAAAATTGGTGAGGCGGTCGTCGCCATCCGGCAGATGATCCAGGTAAGCAACCCAGGCAATCCGCCATTCGCAGTTGTATGCGTGTTTGCCGTTTGGAAAAGTGTCCAGAACGTGCTGATAGGCAACAGCAGCTTGCTCGCGCTCCAATTGCACCCAATGGTAATTCCCCGCCGCCATCAAGCCCTCTTCATTCCATTTGCTGACCGGGTAAGTTTGCGCGAGGTTGTTCAGCGCCGCGAACATTTCTGATTCTTTCTTTCCGGTGCGATACGCCTGGGAGAGCGCGTAGAGACGTTCGGCGTCGACATTGAGGTCCGGCGTCTTCAAGGAAGCAATCAGAGAGGGAGAACCCTTCATCTGTACGCGGCACTCGGCCACGCGAAGCTGCGCGCGCTGCCGCACGGTATTGGCGGGATCCTTCAGCATGGTGAGGAGCTTCTCGAATTCCGCGCGGGCTTCCCGCCATTTGTGGGTGTCATAAAAAATCTGCGCACGCTGGTCCTGCATCTCAACGCCAGGATACGGATATTCTTTTCGGAGCGCGCGCATGATGGTAGTCAGTGCGGCACCCGCAGGCTTGGCCTCATCGGCGAGGGGGAACTTGTAGAAGATGGTCTGAAAATCCTTGGCGGCGCGGGGAAGTTGATGAGCTGCCTGATAAGCGCGAGCGCGCTCGATCAAGAGGTCCGGCTTCGACGAAGTTCCGGCATTGGCGTTGAGAGCGTCTATCGCCTCCTGCGCATGATCCGTTTGTACCGCGGTTTGCGCGAAAGACTGCAGCACTTGCTCGCGCAAGGCCGTATTCGGATAGTCGTGCAGGAGGGTCTGAAGAGTTTTGTAAGCTTCAGCGTTGCGGCCCAGGTTGCGCTCGGTCTGGGCCGTCCAGTATTGGGCATATTCCCGAAGAAGCGTGTCCCCTTGCGACTTGAGCAGCCAGCCCAAGGCTTGCGCCATGCGGTTCTTGGAAAAGTCTTGGTAACCGAGAGCCATGGCAGCGCGCGCACCCCAGACGTTGGTGGTGTTTTTCGTCGCGAAGTCGGAAAGCTTTGCATAAGCGTCGGGCGCACCACTGCGAAGCTCACGCGATAACGCCGCAAGTTCTTTTTCCGCCGCATCATCCTCGGGAGTGCTCAACGCCACTTGCGGAGCAGCGGTTTCCGGCTTGCAGCCCTCGCGGCAGGGGGGCGCGGCATGCTTTTTCGATCTGTGCCTGTGCTGAAGAGGTTGCGCAAGCAGCTCAAAGGAGCTACCCAGCGACAAAACAAGCGCGAGCGCCGCAGCGGTCAAGGAATGAATCATGGAGATAGACTAATGATACGGCATCTCCCGACTGGCCACAAAACCGGCGAATGCCCAAGCGGTTAATGATGGCGCGCCGGCGTCGAATAAGGGTACTCGCCCAAGGCGTGAGGGTCGCCGTCGGCGAGGATTTCCACCAGCCAGCGGTAAAAATAATCCACCGGGTGGTCCATGATGGGTCTGAAACGGCGATCGTATTCACGATGAGCCTTTTCAATGTCGTCTTTCAATCGGATACAGAGATCTCTATTTTCGCGGCCCAGCCGGACTTGTTCCGGCCGAAGCATCTTGATGTCCTGCATCGAAACTTTGGCCACGCGATTCGCGCGGCGATGCAATTCCTGTTCTTCCAACGAGAGGCGGTTGACGTCGAACTCTTCGGCGAACTCTGCTGCGGCGGCGGGAGCAGGTTCGACCAGCTCGAACGTCTCGGACTCAGTCTCTTCTTCAAAGGACGGAGCCGGAGGCACCTGCCCTGTGTGGGACGGGGCGGCCTTCGAGGCCATGGGGGTTGGCGTAGAAGGTGCAGGACGCTCGCGAACGGGAGCCTGCTGCGGTGCAGCCCGTCCGACCAAATCCGTGACCCGTGCCTCGAGCGGCGAACGCGGGCCAGTTTGAAGAGACAAGGCAACAAATCGCGACAAGACTTCCAACGCGGCCGTCAAAGAAGCGGCCGAAGTTTGCGCGCGAAGTAGCGGCGGGAGCGCATTCGCCGGTTCGTTGCTGGCACACGCGGCAACGACATCGTTTACAGCGTGGTGGAGTTCGTCAGAAGTCTGCTTTAGGCGCTCGAGGTTATCGCGAAGCGCCCGTGCAATGGCTTGTTCGACGGCGTTGAGTTCTTGTGCCATAACAGTCTTCAACACTGCTTCGCGTGCAACCCCCCACCCTGGCATTTTCGAGGCTGGTTGGATTTGAGTCAACCGAGTAGCCGAAACGGTGTGCTCAATTATTGCTTGTCAAAAGGGGGCTACGATATCCAACTCGCGGGTCGGGCTTCCGCCGAGGGACAAACTGTTTTTGCCGTGAGTGATATAATTGCAAAGAAGGGGGCGACACGGTTTCGACGGAAGCTGTCGCGACCTGAAGGCATGCCGGGACCCACCTGCCCGTAACTTGGTGGAAAACCAGAACTGCCAACAACAACTTGGCACTTGCTGCCTAATTAATTAGGCGCACGTCTCCCCGGGCTTTGCTCACGGGCCCGGCAAGAGGCGTCGCACAGTGAGCTGGCCCGAGCCTTTCGGTCCGTAAGGCTCGGGTGAGATTCATCGGACTAGCCGGCTGCGTTTCTTGCTCATTCTGACCGTGGCTGGCGAACCAAAGCGAATTGAGCTAAGCATGTAGGCTTCGGGCCGTAGCGCTTTTCGGACGGGGGTTCGACTCCCCCCGCCTCCACCATTTTAAAGCCCATTTAATCAATAGTTTACAGCCATTCTGGGTGTTTTCGCGTTCCAGATACGTTCCGCTGGTGTTCTGGTACTGGAGGCGGGGGAAATGGAATAACCTCCACTTCGACTGGAATTTCTATCCCTCCCGTAGAACACAACCCAGCAAAGTTCTGGTATAACAGTTATACTACCATGCGTTTCGCCTTCGATGGGCAGAAGAGCAAACGGTTAAGGTCGAACCCCAAACGAGGGATCGGGTTTGAGGAGGCGCAGGAGATATTTGAGCATCCCTA
>Ga0182039_10001124_pt1 | contig 14147 bp, 14 predicted proteins | sample sta12Can44000111_FD_125975 | JGI IMG/M metagenome (GOLD analysis project Ga0182039, IMG submission 125975) | Lab enrichment of tropical soil microbial communities from Luquillo Experimental Forest, Puerto Rico - statanox.12C.anox.44.000.111 | ecosystem: Environmental > Terrestrial > Soil >...
CCGCTACATCCGGAATACTCCGAATTTTGTATCGACGACTGGCGCGTTCAGTGTCGCGGAAAGCGCGAGCGCCAACACGCGACGCGTTTCTGACGGCGCAATGATGCCATCGTCCCAAAGACGCGCCGTAGCAAAGTAAGGATTGCCTTCTGTTTCGATTTGGTCGCGCAACGGCTGTTTGAACTCTTCCTCTTCGGTTTCCGACCATTTTCCGCCGGTAGCTTCGATATTGTCTCGCCTGACAGTTGCGAGCACGCTGGCCGCCTGTTCGCCCCCCATCACCGAGATGCGCGCATTGGGCCAGGTGAAAAGAAACCGTGGCCCATACGCGCGCCCGCACATTCCGTAATTGCCCGCCCCGTAAGATCCGCCAATGATGACGGTGAGCTTGGGTACCTGCGCGCATGCCACGGCGGTCACCATCTTTGCTCCGTCTTTGGCAATCCCGCCGGCTTCATAGTCACGACCGACCATGAAGCCGACGATATTCTGCAAAAACAGCAAAGGAATTCGTCGCTGGCAACAGAGTTCGATAAAGTGCGCGGCTTTAAGCGCGCTTTCGGAAAACAGAATCCCGTTGTTTCCAAGAATGCCGATTGGCATGCCATGCAAATGCGCAAAGCCCGCAACCAATGTTGTGCCATACAGCGCTTTGAACTCGTCGAATTCTGACGCATCGACGATACGCGCAATGACTTCGCGCACGTCGTATTGTTTCTTCAGATCAACCGGAACAATTCCGTTCAACTCCGTCGCATCGAGAGCGGGGTCACGCGACTTCAGCAACGCAATGTCCACGTTCTTTCTCGTGTTGAGGTTGGCGACGATGCGGCGCGCAATGCTCAGGGCATGGTGATCGTCTTGCGCGTAGTGGTCCGCAACGCCTGACTTGCGAGCGTGCACGTCTGCGCCTCCCAGCTCTTCCGCGCTCACCACCTCTCCCGTTTCTGCTTTCACCATAGGACGTCCACCGAGAAAGATCGTTCCCTGGTTTTTGACGATGATCGTTTCATCAGACATGGCCGGCACATATGCGCCGCCCGCCGTGCACGAGCCCATCACCACCGCGATCTGGGGAATGCCAAGCGACGATAGCGTTGCTTGATTGTAGAAAATGCGGCCGAAATGTTCTCGATCGGGAAACACTTCGATCTGGTGAGGCAAATTGGCGCCGCCGCTATCGACCAAATAAATACAGGGCAAACGGTTCTCGCGCGCGACTTCCTGCGCGCGCAAATGCTTCTTCACGGTCATTGGATAGTAGGTCCCGCCCTTGACGGTGGAATCATTGCAAATCACCACACACTCGCGACCTTCGATCCGGCCGACCCCGGTAATCAGACCCGCACCGTGAATGGCATCTTCATACATGCCATTGGCAGCGAGAGGCGACAGCTCGAGGAACGGCGATCCGGGATCGATCAAATTCATGACCCGATCGCGGGGCAACAACTTGCCACGGCCGATGTGCCGTTCCCGAGCCTTCTCCGAGCCGCCGAGAGCCGCTTCACCGCGGCGCGCCTGCAACTCGGCCACCAATGCATGCATGCGCTCGCTATTGGTACGAAATTCGACGCCATTCTTATCGATGGATGACGAAAGAATCGCCAAAAGGCACCTCCCCGGTCGGATTGAAGGTGCCTTGGTGGAACCCAGAACGCAATGGCGGCCCCTTCATTGCGATTTCGTAACTAACGGAACCGAGCCTTGGCACTGGACGTTTTGTCACGAGGTCTCAAGTGAGAATTCGAGGGGCATCCAGAGGAGGCGTCAGTGAAGAAAGCTAAGTTGCTGTCGACCGTAGCCGCCGCATTGGTGTTTGGCGTCGGCGCCGCATCGGCGCAAGGCATGGGCAAGGATACCCCTGAACGCGCGCCTGCAGCGCAGCAAAGCGCGCCGGCGGAAAAGGTCGCACCGAGCATGAAAAACGGCGACCACAAGGCTCCGCAGACCAACGGCCAGGCAACACCCGAAAACAAGTCTGGCAGGGCAAAAGAAACGACCGGTCAGGTGCCGAAGTCGGAGCCGAAGTCCGACATGGGCCAGCGCGGGCCTGGCGGAGCCACGCCGGAGTCCAGCCCTGCGAACAGCGGCGCAAACAAGTCGAACATTGACAACAGTCCGGGAGCTTCTTCGTCCACCAAATCGAGCTCGGAGCAGAATCGCGCCACAACAGGACAGGGTGCGGCTGGTTCAGCCAGGTTGACGACCGAACAACGCACCAAGATCAGTTCGGTCATCAGGGAACAGAAGGCTGAGCGGGTCAATCTGAACGTGTCGGTAAGCGTCGGGACGCGCATCCCCGCGACCGTGCACTTGTATCCGCTGCCACAGCAGGTCATCGTGATCTATCCGGAGTGGCGTGGCTACGACTACATCCTGGTTGGTGAGCAGATCGTGATCATCAATCCACGCACCCATGAGATTGTCGCTGTCATCGAGGCGTAATCTCTCAATCGTGGCAATCCTGTACCGGCGGCCGGGAACTCCCGGCCGCCGACATTCTTGAAACATTTTTCACAATTGCTGCCGGTTCCGGGAACACCGATCACGCTGCCCTCGTTGTCTGGAATGCCGCAAGCCGGCATCAGCCCAACCAGGAGTCAAACGATGAAGACGTTGGCCACCTTTACCGCCATTGCCACACTCGTCGCAGGCGTGTCGTTCGCGCAGGCACAGGGCACCATGGGTTCGCCCTCACCCGGAACTACCATGCAAAAGTCGCAGACGATCGGTAACTCTCCGTTCTGCATCAACATGTCCGCGAGCGGTGGACTTAATTGCAAGTATGCAAGCATGGCAGCATGCGAAAAGGACGCGAAGCCGCAAAATCTCAACTGCTTGCCGAACCCGAACAAGAGCACGACAGGTTCGCGGCAATAGTTCTTCAACAAGTTGAGCCCGCCCCGAATTTCGGCATGGGCTCACATACGAACCCTGCAAAGCCCGGCTTTCTGGCCGGGCTTTGTGCTTCAACTCGCCGCCACACGATATTAGTCTTGCCTCTTTCCGAACGCGGAGCAGGACAATGGAAGCGCGGCTCGACAACTACAAGGATCTCAAGCTCAAGCTGGATGGCTTGGTGCCGCCCGGGCATGGTTTCCATCGCAACCTGTTATTCGATGCGCTTTATAGTTCGCTTCCCCGTGATCCGCAGGTGAAGGTGCAGATCTACAACGCGGAAATTGTGCCAGGAGGCTATACGAACTGGCATTGTCATAACGGCGCGGCGTTTTTCGTCGCCTTGCAGGGTCTTTTCGAGGCCCACTTTCAGGAAGGCACACTGGTGAAGGCGAAAGCCGGCGAATGCTACTCTGAGCCAATTGCCAAGTTCCACCGCGGGCATAATCCGCACCCCGAACTGCCCTATCTCTGTGTCGGAGTGTGCTTCACGTCGCCGGATCGCGAGCACGTGACCAATTCGCTGGAACGGCCGTGGTGAGAAAGGGTGTCCCGTCGATCTGAAATCAGTGCGGGAATCCTCGCCTATCGCCGCAAGCCGCGGTTCGAAATTCTTCTTGCGCACCCAGGTGGCCCGTACTGGCAGAACAAGGACGATGGGGCCTGGTCAATTCCCAAGGGCATTGTCGAATCCGATGATCTGCTTGCCTGCGCGAAACGTGAATTCAACGAGGAAACCGGTCTTCGCGCGAAGGGGCGGTTCGACGAGCTCACGCCGCTCAAGCAGAAGAGCGGAAAGGTCGTCCATGCGTTTGCAATCGAAGCGGATTTCGATCTTTCGACCTTTTCAAGCAACGAATTCGAAATGGAATGGCCACCGCGCTCGGGAAAGCAGCGAAGCTTTCCCGAGATCGATCGCGTCGCCTATTTCAGCCTGAAGACCGCCCGCAGGAAAATCCTGCCAGGCCAGCGACAATTCATCGAAGAACTGGTGGCTCGGCTCAAGATCTAGACGCGATGAACTGTCGGCCAGTCGACCTCGTCCTCGGCAAGCACCCAGGTTTCTTTGAGTGCCGCGGCGTGCCATTCTTGCCAGGCCGGCAGGGCCATGACGGCGTCGATATAGGATTTGGTCGAGGCACTCACATCGACACCGTAAGTATGCAGCCGCGCAACGACCGGCGCATACATGGCATCGGCCGCCCCAAACATTCCGAACAAAAACGGCCCGTCGGCCTTTCGACCGTAACGCGCCCGACAATCGGACCACATTGTTTCGATGCGCTTCACATTGGCCGCCGCCTCGGGCGTCGGCTCACGCTTGATCACCGGCCGCGACAAGTTCATCGGCATGTGTCGACGCAGTGGGAGAAAGCCCGCGTGCATCTCGTTCGAGACGGCACGAGCAAGCGCCCTCGCCGCGCTGTCCGCCGGCCAAAGCCGGGCATTCGGGAATTTCTCCGCGAGATACTCCAGGATCGCCAGCGACTCCCACACACGCACATCGCCATCGATCAGTGTCGGCACCTTGCCGGTCCCCGACACCGGGCCAAGAACATCCTTGAAGTTGGGCGCATTGAGCGAAACCACCGTCTCTTCGAATGGAATTTTTGCAACCTTCATGGCTATCCACGGCCGCATGGACCACGATGAATAGTTCTTGTTGCCGATGATCAGTTTCAGAGCCATGCCCACTCCACTCAATTCATGGTCGCGAAACTGCCGCAGGCATGTGCGGGCGACAAGCCAATAGTTCTGATGCTTGCGAACAGGTTCGGAAATACGCCCTAGGCCTTGGGCCTTTGGGTCATTCGATGGGCCCACCCGCCTTTTTCCACGCGCCAAAACCGCCGCGAATATGCGCAACCGGTTTCAATCCCATGCGTTGCGCGGTCTGGGTCGCGAGGGCCGAGCGCAGACCGCCGGCACAGAAAAAAACGAACTTCTTGTCCTGGCCGAAAACCGGCTTGTGGTACGGGCTTTGTGGATCAATCCAGAACTCCAGCATTCCACGCGGACAATGAAAAGCGCCGGGCACCTTGCCGTCGCGTTCCAACTCGCGGATATCTCGTATGTCGACAAGCACCGTATCGTCACGGCCCGCAAGTTTGATTGCTTCATCCACCGACAGCGTTTCGATTTCGCGCTCGGCGTCCTCGCACAGCGCCTTGTATCCGGTCGTGATGTTCTGCGGCATGGTTTGTCTCCCAACTGCCGCCATGCTGGCAGAGCCGCCAAAAGCACTCAAGCGCGTCGCCTGCCGGCGCCCGCCGCTTTAAATATAGCAAATGCGTGGAACCGTTCCTTTGGCGTTAAGCCATGCCCATCAGGACAGCGATCGCCGCAACAACCAAAATAGCCGCCGTGGCCACGATCACGGTAACAACTTGCTCCTGCCGGTCGGTATATACGCCGGTTTCTCCCTGCTTAACTGATGCCGGATGAAAATCCAGTGGCATGCATTGCCCCCGTGAATAGGTTCATTTCGATGACGCGCAAACACGCCACACGAACCCAGGCGCACGAATCGCCCTGATCGATAAGGTTATCATCTTTGGGAGCTCTGTCGTTCACGGCGGCTCAAACCGCGGCCACGTCCACCAATCGCAACTGAACGCGCTCCTCGCCTTGCCAGCGGTCGACTGCGATATGACCCGCGGCATGTAGCGCATGGCCGCGATTTTCCAGGAGGGTCCTGCCGAGTGGCTGACCCATCGCGCGAAAGGCGATGGCGTTGACAAATTTTCCGTCACCGGAACGAAAGCGCGCGCGAATGTGGCCGTCGCCAACGGGATCGGCATGGGCCAGCGTGTGCGCGGGAAGCGCCAGCAATGGCTCCGGATTGCCGGCACCGAATGGCCCCGCCCGCGACAACAGATCGGCTAGCGAAAAATTGAAAGCACCGGCGGAAACGGCACCATCGAATAACAGGGCGCTGTCGCGCCGCGCCACTTCAACCGAGCCCCCCAGGGTTTCTTCCATGAATGCACGGAAATTCCCGAGTAGATCCTTTTTCAACGTCACGCCGGCGGCCATGGCGTGGCCCCCACCCTTGAGCAACAGACCTTCCTGCACCGCGCGTCGAACGGCACGGCCGAGATCGACGCCGGCAATCGAGCGGCCCGAACCCGTGCCGCTACCACCTGGCTCCAGCGCGATCGCAAACGCGGGACGGCCGAACCGTTCCTTCAAGCGCGCTGCCACCAGACCGACCACTCCGGGGTGCCAGCCTTCCGCTGCGGTGACAATCACCGCACCTTTCTCCTCCAGTCCGAGGGCAGCGAGCGCTTCGGCCTCGGCCTGAGCCACTGTCGCCTGTTCAATCTGTTGCCGTTCGCGATTGAGACGATCGAGTTCGCTTGCAATCCGCGCGGCCTTGCCAGGGTCCTCTTCGAGGAGCAGGCGAACGCCGAGATCAGCTCGTCCAATGCGGCCACCGGCGTTGATGCGGGGCCCCAAAAGAAAACCAAGATGCCAAGGCTCGGGCGGGCCACTCAGGCGCGCAACATCCATCAAAGCTGTCGGTCCGGGATGCTCGCGTCGCCGCAGTGCAATCAGGCCTTTGGCAACAAAGGCACGGTTGAGGCCGTGCAGCGGCACGACATCGGCAACAGTACCGAGCGCCACAAGATGCAAGAGCGACAAGAGGTCGGGCTCGGGTCGCAGGTCCGACCAGAAATTGCGCCGACGTAACTCTCGCGCCACAGCGACCAAAGTCAGGAATACCAATCCGACCGCGGCAAGGTGGCCGAGGCCCGAAAGGTCGTCGGGGCGGTTGGGGTCAACAACCGCTACGGCTTCCGGCAGTTTCTCATCACCTTGGTGATGATCAATCACCACCGTTTCGAGACCGCGTCTTTTGGCTTCGGCAAAGGGCTCGACGCTGGTGACTCCGCAATCCACGGTGACCAGCAGCTTTACGCCGCGCTCGGCGAACGATCGGATTGCTTCCGCGTTCGGGCCGTAGCCTTCAAAAATGCGATCGGGAATGTGGACGATCGGGTCCAACCCGCAGTGGCGCAGGTATCGGGACAGGAGCGCAGATGCCGTGGCGCCGTCGACATCGTAGTCGCCGAAAATGGCAATGGACTCGCTCCGTGTGATGCCGTCCGCGATTCGCGTCGCCGCCGCCTCCATGTCAGTCAGCGTATATGGATCCGGCATCAGGCGCTTGATGGTTGGATCGAGGAAACTATCGACCTGGTCGACATCAACATTGCGGCCCGCGAGGACGCGCGCAAGCAATTCGTCGATGCCATATCGCTGCGCGATCGCCAGCGCGCGCGCCGCTCCGCGCTCATCGAGGCGCTCTCGCCACGCCCGGCCGGTCAAAGACCGTTCGACGCCAAGAAAGTGGCGGTCGAGATTCTTCAATGAAACGGCGGGAACGGCCATCGCGGAATTACCATCGTCTTCGACTGCCAGACTACGGCGGCCAAATTACGCGTTTGCACGGGGACGCACTACTGAATGAGCTTCACAGCTGACCTCGGCGAGGCCGCCGGCAGGTTCAGTCGAGATGAAACTTGTCGAATTGCCGGTGCTCGGCCATGACCCGTCGCACCGTACCGGTGACGGAACGCATCACGACTGTTTCAGTCTCGATTACATCCTTGCCGAACTTAACACCACTCAACATGGCGCCACTGGTAACGCCGGTGGCCGCGAAAAGACAATCGCCTCTCACCATGTCCTCGATTTCGTATTTACGTCTGGGATTTTTGATACCCATCTTGAGAGTACGTTCGCGCAATTGCTCGGTATCAATGATCAGCCTCGTCTGCATCTGGCCGCCGATGCAGCGCAAAGCCGCGGCCGCGAGCACGCCTTCCGGCGCCCCGCCAATGCCGAGATAAATATCAATGCCGGTTTTCGGTTCGGCACAATGGATCACGCCGGCCACGTCGCCGTCGCTGATCAGGCTGACCGCGGCGCCGGTCTTGCGCACCGCCGCAATAATATCCGCATGACGAGGCCGATCGAGGAGAATGGCGGTAATCTCAGAAGGCTTGACGCCTTTGGCCTTCGCCAGACGCGCGATGTTTTCATCGGCCGGCGCATCGAGATCGATAGTCCCCTTGGGAAAGCCAGGGCCGATGGCGATCTTCTGCATGTAGCAGTCGGGTGCATGCAGGAGCGTTCCGGCTTCCGCCATCGCGATCGTCGCGATCGCCCCGGGCATGTTCTTTGCGCACAGCGTCGTGCCCTCAAGCGGATCGACCGCGATGTCGACTTTCGGCCCGTGCTTTGTCCCAACCTTTTCGCCGATGAAAAGCATCGGCGCTTCATCTATTTCGCCCTCGCCGATCACGACTGTGCCGTCGATCGGCAATTTGTTGAGTTCGCGGCGCATGGCATCGACCGCGGCCTGGTCGGAGGCCTTGTCCTTGCCGTGACCGCGCAAGCGCGCCGAGGATACCGCGGCCCGTTCGGTGACGCGTACGATCTCGAGACTGAGAATACGCTCCAGCAGAAACTCCGGCTGGACGGTAATGCTCGGCATTTGACGTTTCCCTCAGAGGCGCAGGCCTCGTTGTCCGGGCTCCTCAGTTTTTTTCGATCCGAATGACCTGTGGTCGCCCTGAGATCACCCTATCGCGCCCCACCGCCGCAAGGGCCTTTCGCACCGCGTCCTCGGTCGTTGCATAAGTGATAAGAATAACGGGGACGGAGCCTGCCTTGGTGTCCCGACCAAGGTGGGCAGGGTCGTGGCGCTGCACAATGGATTCGAGTGAAATTTCCTGTTCGGCAAGGCGTTTGGCGATAGTCGCCGCCGTGCCCGGCTTGTCCCGCGCGACCAGGCGTATGTAATAGCCACCTTCATGGCGCTGCATTGGCGCCTTTCGGACGTCCGTGAGTCGGGCCGTGGGCCGTCCAAACGGCGCCGTTCGGACGCCCCGCGCGATGTCGCCGATGTCGGACAGCACCGCCGAAGCCGTCGCGGCCCCGCCTGCCCCGGGCCCGACCAGGGTCAGTGGATTAATGTCAACGGCATCGACCGTGACCGCATTGGTCACGCCCATGACCTGAGCGATCGCGGAATCCTTGCGTACCATCGTCGGGTGCACGCGCTGTTCAATGCCTTTCGGCGTTTTGACGGCAACACCCAATAGTTTCACGCGGTAGCCAAGTTCATCGGCCGCCGAAAGATCGGCCGGCGTTATCGAGGAAATGCCCTCCACATAGATCGCGCTTTGATCGACCCTCGTGCCGAACGCGAGGCTCGCAAGAATCGCCAGCTTCTGCGCGGTGTCGTGCCCCTCGATATCGAAACTGGGGTTGGCCTCGGCATAACCTAACCGCTGCGCTTCCTTCAGGCACGCTTCGAACGTCATTTTATCCTGCTCCATCCTGGTGAGGATGTAATTGCAGGTGCCGTTCAGAATTCCATAGATCCGCTCGAAGGAATTACCCGCCATTCCCTCCCGCAGCGTTTTGACGATGGGAATGGCACCGCCGACGGACGCCTCGAAATTCAGCGCGGCGTGTTTACTCTCCGCAATCGCGGCAAGCTTGACGCCGTGTCGGGCAAGCAAGGCCTTGTTGGCAGTTACGACCGACTTTCCGGACGCGAGCGCACCCTCGACTGCTCCTTTTGCCGGATCACCGGCGCCGCCGATCAGCTCTACGAACACGTCAATGTCCGGCTCGCGCGCAAGCGCGAGCGGGTCGGAAAACCATTTCATTTTCCTGAGATCGACGCCGCGGTCCTTGGCGCGCGAGCGCGCGCAGACTGCGATGACTTCGATGGCCCGACCGCAACGCGCGCTCAGCGCATCGCGCTGGTGCCCGATCTGGGAGACCAGCGCGGCACCGACAGTGCCCAATCCGGCGACACCGACTTTTAGTGATGGGTTGCGCATGACGTTATCCGAAAACCGGTTCCCATTTTTTGGGATCATGCGCTCGGGCTTGCGCCATGATGCTTGCCCGTTGTCAGCGACGCGTCGCGAGCGGAACGACGTTATGCAACTGCTCCGGCGCGTGTTCGAGAAAGCGGCGAACATTGCGCGCGGCCTGCCTGATACGCTGTTCGTTTTCCACCAGCGCGATGCGAACGAAATTTTCGCCGTATTCGCCGAAGCCAATGCCCGGCGAGACCGCGATGTCGGCCTTCTCCACCAGCAGCTTGGAAAACTCCACACTGCCGAGCTCTTTGAACGGCTCGGGTATCGGCGCCCAGGCAAACATCGATGCCCGCGGCGTTGGCACGTGCCATCCAGCACGGGCGAAGCTTTCGACCAGCACATCTCGCCGACGCCTGTATGTGGCACGCATTTCCTTGATGCAGTCGTCGGGGCCGTTCAGCGCCGCGGTTGCCGCCACCTGCACGGGCGTAAATGCGCCATAGTCTAGATACGATTTCACCCGTCCGAGCGCCGCGATGATGCGCTCGTTTCCGACCGCGAAGCCGATGCGCCAGCCCGGCATCGAGAAGGTTTTCGACATGGAGGTGAATTCAACCGCCACGTCATTCGCTCCAGGAACCTGCAGTAGCGACGGCGGCGGACTGTCATCAAAGTAAACTTCCGCATAAGCGAGATCTGACAACACCAGGATCTCATGCTTTTTGGCGAAAGCGACCAGGTCCTTGTAGAAGTCGAGCGTCGCAACATACGCGGTCGGATTCGCCGGATAGCACACGACCACGGCAGTCGGTTTCGGGATGGAATGCACGACCGCACGCTCTAAAGTGTGAAAGAAGTTCGGCGTCGGTTCAGACGGAACGGAGCGAATGGCGCCGCCCGCCATCAGAAAGCCAAAGGCATGGATGGGATAGCTCGGGTTCGGGACGAGAATGACGTCGCCAGGTGCCGTGATGGCTTGCGCAACGTTCGCAAAGCCTTCCTTTGAACCGAGCGTGGTAACGATCTGCGTATCGGGGTTGAGCTTCACCCCGAAGCGGCGATCATAGTAGGCCGCCTGCGCCTTTCGGAGGCCGGGAATGCCGCGCGAGGCCGAATAGCGATCGGTGCGCGGCTTGCCCAAAGTGTCCTTGAGCTTTTCGATCACATGCGCCGGCGCGGGCAAGTCGGGATTGCCCATGCCGAGATCGATGATGTCGGACCCCGCATTACGGGCTCGCGCCTTCGCCTTGTTCACCTCTTCGAACACATACGGCGGCAAGCGGAGAATGCGGTAAAACTCATCCATCGGCTGAAACCTTAAGGTCGGCTGCCCTATCCAGCCCGCTAGTTACCCCGGCTGGCTTTTATCACGGGTTCGGTTTGGCGCCAGCGGTTTGCCCGCTTTCGCCGTCATTTGGCGGTTTTTTTGGCTTCGGAGCAGACTTCTTAGGCGATTGTGTACGGCCTTCCTGGCGGTCGCGAACATTGGCCAGCTCCTTCTCGAGCTTGACCTGTTCCTCTTCGGTCATGGGTACCGTCGCGCGAGCGGGCGGCATGTCGTGCACCGCGGGATATTCGTATGGCACTGCCGGGCGTGCGGGCGCGCCGGCAGGCAGACCCATATCGGCGGGGAGCTTGTCGACCATGGACCCGGCCGAACACCCCGCGAGCCCAGCCACCAGGGCCAGGCCAGCGATCCCTAGAACCTTCACCAACGCGCGCGCCATGCTCGCCAAGGCTTGCCAGCCGGACCGGAAATCCATGTAGACTCAATGAATTATAGCATGATCCTGATATCCGGCTAATATGGCCACAGCAAGGTTAGGATCTTGCCGCGGCAAGCCGGGCGAAACCATGCGCTGAAACGCTGCTTGCAGGAGGACGCGGGCCGGGCCACTTCTGTCTGCGGGGGCACAAGTATGGACAAGCCAACCACAGAAACCGCCACGGTCGGCAATGTCGATGTCGAGGCCCTGTCGCACAACATTGCCCGTCTGATCGAAGAAGGCGGCAAGGCGCTCGCCGCGTATCTGAAGCCGCGTGAGGAAGGCAAGATTAAGGGGGATACCGCCGAAGACATCACCGATGTGGTCAAGTCGGTCGGCCGCGTGGCGGAATACTGGTTGTCGGACCCCCGCCGCGCGCTTGAGGTCCAGACCAGCCTGGGTCGCGCCTACCTCGAGCTGTGGGCCAGCACGGTCAAGCGTATGGCGGGCGAGCAGGCCGAACCGGTCGTCGCCCCGGACCCGCGGGACAAACGGTTCGCCGATCCCGAGTGGTCGCAAAATCAGTTCTTCGATTTTTTGAAGCAGGCCTATTTGCTCGGCACGCAATGGGCCGAACGCCTGGTCAAGGATGCTGGCGGAGTCGATGAGACGACCCGCAAGAAGGCCGAGTTCTACGTCAAGCAAATCGCGAATGCGGTTTCGCCGTCCAACTTCGTCTTCACCAATCCGGAATTACTGCGCGAGACGCTCGCCTCAAATGGCGAAAATCTTGTTCGCGGCATGCATATGCTTTCGGAAGACATCAAGGCCGGGCAAGGCACACTGAAAATTCGCCAGTCCGACCCTTCTATGTTCGATGTCGGCCGCAACCTCGCGGTCACGCCAGGCAAGGTCGTATTTCAAAACGAGTTGCTGCAGCTGATCCAGTACGAAGCAACGACGAAGCAGGTCCTGAAAACACCACTCCTGATCGTGCCGCCGTGGATCAACAAGTTCTACATCCTCGACCTGACACCGGAAAAATCTTTCATCAAGTGGTGCGTCAGTCAGGGCGTCACGGTTTTTGTCCTGTCCTGGGTCAATCCCGATGCGCGGCTCGCGAAAAAAAGCTTCGAAGAATACATGCGCGAGGGCGTTATTGCGGCTCTCGATGCGGTTGCGAAGGTGACCGGAGAAAAACAGGTTCACGCCATCGGCTACTGTGTCGGCGGCACGTTGCTGTCGATCACCCTCGCCTATCTCGCCGCGAAAAAACAGAATCGCGTCAAGTCCGCGACGTTTTTCGCAGCGCAAGTTGACTTTACCTATGCCGGCGACCTGATGGTGTTCGTTGATGAAGAACGCATAAAACAACTCGAAGCACACATGAAGGAACAGGGTTATCTCGAGGCCTCGCGTATGGCCAACACCTTCAACATGCTTCGATCCAACGACCTGATCTGGCCTTACGTCGTCAACAATTACATGCGCGGCAAGAAGCCGATGCCGTTCGATATTCTGTATTGGAATGCCGATGCCACGCGCATGCCGGCTGGAAATCATCCGTTCTATTTGCGGAATTGCTATCTCGACAACAAGCTTTCAAAAGGCGAGATGGAAATCGGCGGAATCAAGCTCGACCTCAAAAAAGTGAAGGTGCCGGTCTACAATCTCGCGACCCGCGAAGATCACATTGCGCCAGCGAAATCGGTTTTGTTCGGATCGCAATTCTTCGGCGGTCCCGTCAAATACGTACTCGCCGGTTCCGGCCACATTGCCGGCGTCGTCAATCCGCCCAGCAAGCCGAAATACCAGTATTGGACCGGTGGAAAGCCGACCGGTTCAAATGTCGATGACTGGCTCACGAAAGCGACCGAGCATCCAGGCTCATGGTGGCCGGATTGGCTAAAATGGCTGAAGTCGCATGACGCCAAGAAAACGGTTGCCGCGCGCAAGATCGGCGGCGGCAAGCTCAAACCGACGGAAGACGCGCCCGGCTCCTATGTCAAAGTAAAAAGCTGGACCTGACGTCGGCGGGCGGGACAGCGGGCGCAGCATCCACTATGCTCCCCGCCGAAAGCATCAAGATCGGGGAACAGCAATGACCAAGGAACTGCTGTGGCTGACGCTGACGATCATCCTGACCGGGCTAATGTGGGTCCCTTATATCCTCGACCGCATCATGGTCCGTGGCCTGATGGGCACCATGGCCAACCCTTCGCGCAAGGACAAGCCGCAATCGGAATGGGCGCAGCGTCTCTATTTTGCTCATACCAACGCGGTTGAAAACCTGATCATTTTTGCACCCTTGGTGCTCATTCTCGACGCCCAGGGCCACTCGACCCCAAATACCGTGATCGCCTGCGCGGTCTATTTCTGGGCACGCCTCGCACACGCCGTCATCTACACAATGGGCGTGCCGATCCTGCGCACGCTGGCATTCACAGTCGGATTTCTGGCGCAGGTTGCGCTGGTCTTAGCGGTGTTTGGCAAGCTCTAGTTTCGGGAAGCCGCCCGGTCGGCGATCGCGCGAAAGTCAACTCCGCGCGGCAGCATGCCAAAAGCCGAGCCATCTTTGGCATTCAGGCGCGAGGCGCAAAAGGCCTCGGATACCGCCGCTGGCGCATGCCGCGCCAGCAGTGCCGCCTGAAGTGTCACGATCAGATCGCGCACAAGAGCCCGCGCCTGCGAC
>Ga0182039_10001136_pt1 | contig 14042 bp, 13 predicted proteins | sample sta12Can44000111_FD_125975 | JGI IMG/M metagenome (GOLD analysis project Ga0182039, IMG submission 125975) | Lab enrichment of tropical soil microbial communities from Luquillo Experimental Forest, Puerto Rico - statanox.12C.anox.44.000.111 | ecosystem: Environmental > Terrestrial > Soil >...
CAGGCGCAATGGGAGAAAGTGAGCAAATCGGCAACGACACGACAGCGGAAGGACAAAAAGAGAATCGCCGCGTCGTCGTGCGGGTTCTACAGAACAAAGCCGTCGCCGGAGTATAGAAAACATAGCATGGCGATTGCGATCGCCGTTGGCCTGGTAACTTCAGAGATTATATTGGCGTGGTTCGGGGCAGGAGCTCCTGGCCGTCGCTGCCAGCCTTTGCTTTCACAACGTGCCGTGGTGCACTTCGCCTCGCTGCGAACTCCCGAACGCCTCGCGCGACAACTCAAACGCCAAACCCACAAAACTCCAAACGCGGAAAGACAAAACCGCAACTCTCATGCGACCGCGTCGCTTGAGATCCCTAATGAGCCAAGCCCTCAGAACAGCCGAAGCACCATTGTGTGATGCGGCCGGTATCAACATGGATGAATTCTGAACGAGGATAGTATCCGACTCCTCCGCGGTGAAGCGACAGGGCAGCGCTTCGCAGATCGAGTGTGGAGACCCCTGGCACACGAATATCGATTGCTCTCGCTTGCACATGGAGACTGTGTTTGGCAACGCCGGCGGTGCGGGCGCGCAGGAATTCGTTGCTCCATGGCGAACGGTAACCGCAGACGACGGCTATCTCGGCATCGGGCTTCCCTGCGGCGGCGGTAAGGTCCGCCAGAAGATCAAACAGATGAGGATCGTAATGAAGCTCTTGGCCCGTGCGGTGGTCACGCAAAAAGTGATCCAGCTTGGCGAGCGCGTCGTCGAGGTAGGCGTCGCCACGGCGATAGACTATGTCGATGCGCTCGCCGGTGTGAGTATGGAACAAGCGTAAGCGGCGTTCCGCTGAGGAAACTGGCCGCGCCACTGCGGGCTCCTTGGCGGCGAGTGACAACATCAGAACAAATCCAGAGAGAGCAACGATTGTAAGAAAAGGGGCTCGGAACCGCACTGTGAATTGATCTCCGTAAAAGGCTTTGACAGAATGGCGGACTTGCCGGAAGACGACTTGCGCACTTCTCGACTGCATCCTCTTGCATAGTAACACTTCCGACCTGATGACGTCGTTGTTCCAGGGCAGTCACAACGAAAAGCCATATGAGGCAAAGAGCAGGAGAACGGCTACGAGATGATTCCCTTGCGGACGGCGTAAAGCGTCAATTCCGGAACACCTTTCAGGTTTAGCTTCTGCATGATATTGGAGCGATGAGTCTCGACCGTGTACACACTGAGATTCAGAAGATTAGCCACTTCTTTGTTCGATTTTCCCTCCGCCACGAGTTGCAGAATTTCTCGCTCGCGCGGAGTCAACAGATCGTATGCGTCCTCCGCGCCGGAGCGTTTCAGCTTGCGTATGTAGTCGTCCAAAAGAACCTTGCTTACAGCCGGGCTAAAGAACGACTTGCCGCGCGCGACGGCACGGACAGCTGCGATCAGGTCAGACTCAGCGGAATCCTTCAAAAGGTAACCCTTCGCGCCGGCCTTCAGGGCGCGCAGAACATAGCTTTCGTCCGGATGCATGCTCAGCACAATCACCGCGATCTCCGCGTGGCCCTGCGTGATTTGATGGGCCGCCTCGATGCCGTTGAGGTTGGGCATGCTGATATCCATGACGGCGACGTCCGGCCGCAGTGAATTCGCAAGGGCGACAGCTTCGCGGCCGTCGCCCGCCTCCCCAACGATTGTGAGATCGGGTTGCTGCTCGATTAACAGGCGCAGCCCGCTCCGCATGAGCTGATGATCGTCCGCGAGAAGAATGCGAATCTTCTTCATGAAACTAGGCGGATTTGGCCGGCTCTAACGGGAGTTCCGCAACGATCCTGGTGCCGTGTCCGGCGCGCGACTCAATCTTCAGCTTGCCGCCAAGCCGCTTCACACGCTCTTCCATACCGAGGAGGCCCATGCCGCGTACGCGCTGTGGATCAAAGCCCCGGCCGTCGTCCTTGATTTCGACTTCAAGCCTTTCGGGGACCTGGGTAACGGAAACGCGCGCGTTCTTCGCCGATGCGTGAGCGGCAGCGTTGTTGAGCGCCTCCTGAACGAGACGGTAGACGCAAATCTTAGTCTCATCGGGCAATTGCTCGGAGACGATTTCCGAGTGCACTTCCACTTCCATCTCGCCGCGCCGCGACACTTCGCGCGCATGCCACTCCAGAGCAGGAATCAAGCCCAAGTCGTCGAGCATCGAAGGCCTCAGTAGCAGGGCGATATCGCGCACGGTTTTAACGGAGTTCTCGGCGAGGCTCTTTAGGCTCGCAATCCGTTCGCGCATGGCTTGCTCGTCCGCGGGGGCGAGTTTCGACAAGCGCCCCAGTTCCACCAGGAGCGCTTGCAATGCTTGGCCCACTTCGTCGTGAAGCTCGCGGGCGATGGACCGGCGCTCTTGCTCTTGGATATCCAAGAGTCGCGCGGACAATTTCTCGAGCTCGAGGCGGCTGTCCGCCAGCGCAAGATAACGCTCGTGTCCCTGGCGCTCGAGATGCAGGACATAGAAACTTCCGAGCAGTGACAGGAGTAGTCCGGCCGTCAGAGCCGCAAGAAGCATGGACTTGAGCCTGGATTGCAGCGAAGCGAACTTTGCCAGGAGATCCTGGTTGCTTTTGGCAAGCTCCGCGCCATTCAGGGACGCGATTTGTTGCGAAACCTGGAGGATGCTCAAGCTGCGCGGCAGCAGCTGTTCCTCAATAAACTTCGGGGATCGCGTCCTGCGATCGCCCGGAGTAAGAGACAGCATCGCGGAGGAAATGCTCTCTTGCTGGGAAAGACTCTCATCGATTTCCCGGAGTAATTGCCGTTCCCGGATTCCACCGTCCGAGGGGTAGCTCCGCAGCGCGGAATGAACTTTCGCCGCGCGCTCGGCAATTTCAGTACCTGCCTCACCTGGCTCCACCGCCTGACCGCCCAGAAGGAATCTTGCCAGCAGGTCGTCATAAGTATGTACAGAAATCACGAACACGGAAAGCGCTTGAGTCCGACTCAAAAAGCGGCTGGCAACTTGTTGTTCCACAGCATGAATTTGGCGCAAGGAGATCAACGCGCTCACGCCCGCTACGAGCATAAGAGCCAACAATCCGCCGAACGCGAGGAGCAAGACGGTGCTGAGCCGCTGCTCGGAGAACCGCGGCCGTGACGCTTTCTCCGAAAGGCCGCCGGGCTGGGGTTTATTTGTGTGCATGTCAGTGAACTGCCAGAACAGAATAGCAACTTTTGCGCACGCCGGCAGAAGCCACGCTCGAAACTTTGGGCATACCCATTCGTCAGGACCCCATCTCCCCATTGGTAGGGAGAATCACCCCCACACTTCTTTGCGTCTGAACTAGAGAAACCGGGCGTGGCCCAATAGAGGCCTGCGGCCCGGTCAGAGATCTGCTAGGAGATAAGAAATGAATCGAACCAAGTCTTGGATTCCTTCAAGATCTGCCGTCGTTGGACTGGCTTTTTTTGTTGGCGCAGTTGGACTGGGCGTGGCTCACGAAAAGATGTCCGTGCACAATCCTCCAGCTTCGCTGAAGCTGGCTGACGCCAATGAAGGTCCGAGCCGGAACAGTTATGCTCCGGTTCTCAAGTCAGTTCTGCCCGCGGTTGTAAATATATCGTCGTCCAAGGTCGTCCGGGCGCCGTCAGAGTCCCCTGAAGGGATGATGCCGTTCTTCCGCCAGTTCTTTGGCGGCGAAGATGGCGATGGAAGCTCTGTTCTGCCACAGCCTCGCGATCATCGTGAGAAAAGCCTGGGCTCCGGCGTTGTCGTTAGCCCGGAAGGGTACATCCTCACCAACAATCACGTTGTCGATGGCGCCACGGATGTACGCGTCACGCTTTCCGACAAGCGCGAATTTCAGGGCCGCGTCGTTGGCACTGACCCAAAGACCGATATAGCCGTTCTGAAGATTGCCGCCAGCAACCTGTCCCCCATCACCATTGGAGACTCGTCTAAGGCCGAAGTCGGCGACACGGTATTGGCCATCGGCGATCCCTTTGGCGTTGGAGAGACCGTCACCAAAGGCATCGTTAGCGCCACCGGCCGCGGCAACCTCGGCATTGAAGACTACGAGGACTTTATCCAGACCGACGCGCCCATTAATCCGGGCAACTCCGGCGGCGCACTGATCAACGACCGCGGGGAGCTCGTCGGAATCAATACCGCTATCCTCACTCACGGATCCGGTGGCAACCAGGGCATCGGCTTCGCCGTTCCCTCGAATCTCGCACGCACGGTCCTGGAAGAGATTTTGAAAAACGGAAAAGTGACGCGCGCCTACCTGGGCATTTATCCGCAGGACGTCACTCCGGCGATCGCCAAAGCTTTCGGAGAAAAAGCGCCCGGCGGTGTTCTGGTCGGCGATGTTAGTCCGAACAGTCCAGCCGAAGCCGCTGGCTTGCGACGGGGAGATATCATCCTGGAGGTGAATGGCAAACCAATGACGGGCAGCAACCAACTGCGCATGACCATATCGATGATGCAACCCGGTTCGGCAGCCAAACTAAAAGTTGTGCACGATGGCAGCCAGCGCGAGCTCACGATCAAGCTGCATGAATTGCCCACAGAACAGGCAGAGATGAACAACGAGGCAGGCGAGCAGCCACAGGCTTCGGCCGGGATCGAAGTCGGCAATCTAACTCCTCAAATCGCCCAGCAGTTGCATCTGGCTCCGACGACCACCGGTGTGGTTGTGAAGCACGTCGACCCATCCAGCCCGCTGGCTGACTCCGGACTTCGGGCAGGCGATGTCATCCAAGAGGTCAACCATCAACCCGTGAAGAATGTGTCGGACTTTCACAACGCGATGCACAAGGATGCCACGAATCCCCTGCTCCTGGTAAACCGCGGCGGCCGGACACTCTTCGTCACCGCCTAGAATCAAAATTGCCCATCCCTCCCGCTGGGGGTTCCAGTTCGGCGACTGGGGCCCCTAGCGAGGGCCATGGCCTGCCGCAACTGCGGGCGCTCGACCTCGCCGAAGAGAAACTACAGGAACCTATATGGCCACGATCGACAAAGCCGAGGAAATGATCTCGCTCAGCTCCAAACAAATGGAGCAACTTCGCAAGGAACTCCGCGAAGCTATCTCGCGAGAAGAACTCGGTCAGGCCCGGCAGTTGGAAGCCCTGGACCTCATCATTACAGTCTCGCAGACGAATCCTCAAGCCTTCCATCGCGTCTGGATCCAGCCGCTTTTGGCCGAGGGCCTGAACCTCGAAGCTGCACTCACTCACATCGTGGCTTCCTATTTCCAGCCCAATTAAGCCCGCTCCCTCCTTAAAGCGCAATGATGCCGGTACCAAACCAGCGACTGTCTGTTTTGACAGTTCCTTCGCCGAGCTGAACTGTTAGGTTTAAACGGTGACCATCCTTGGGGTGTAGCTGCGCCGCCCAGCTCCCAGGAGCGACTTGCCATAGCGGCCGCCTCTGTTAGCGCCTATCGGTGCCCCGTGAAGAAGGGAACGGACGTCACAGAAGAGTTTGCTGTACGCCGAGGAGGAGGTCCGCCGCCATCTGGGGCTAAGAAAGGCAGACACTATGAAGCATTACGTTGTTGAGCCCCAAGCATCCCACCGGAGAAGCCCGTTTGCCATGCGACTGCTGTGGTTGATTGTGTTGTTGCTGGCGGCGCAGGCCTACCCACAATCTGCCGGTCCGGAGTTCCCCAATCCCGGCAATGCTCACATGTCCCGCGACAAACAACGCCAGCTCGGTCTCGAGGCTGCCGCCCAGGTTTATCAGCAGATGCCGGTGCTGCCGGACAACAGCCCCGAAACGCAATACATTCGGGAGCTCGGTCAGAAGCTGGTGGCCACCATCCCATCGGAATACTCCTGGCCGTTTGATTTCCACGTCGTCGCCCAGAAAGACATCAACGCCTTCGCGCTGCCCGGCGGACCGATGTTCGTCAACATCGGAACCATCACTGCCGCCGCCAACGAAGCGGAGCTCGCCGGGGTCATGGCGCACGAAATGTCGCACGTGTACATGCAGCACTCGGCGAAACAGGCCAGCAAGGCGCAAACCACGGGCCTGCTGGCCGGAATCGCCGAAGCGGCTCTTGGCGGAGCGGTGGGAGGAACGGTCGGAGAACTCGGGCAGATGGGAATTCAAATGGGGACGCAAGGGCTTATGTTGAAGTACTCCCGCGGAGACGAATCGCAGGCCGACGCGGTCGGCGCCATGATCCTCTACAAGGCTGGTTACAACCCAAAGGCCCTCGCCGATTTCTTCAAAACCCTCGAATCACAGGGCGGCCCAGCGCAACCGCAATGGCTCAGCGACCACCCTAATCCGGGCAATCGCGAACAGGCCATTGAGAAGGAAATTAGGAATTGGCCGCCGGAGAATTATGCCAACAATAGTCCCGCTTTCCAGCGCGTACGTCAGCACGCCATGGGAGTAAAGGCCTACACGGGTGAGGAGATCGCCCAGGGCGCAAAGTCCGGCCAATGGTCTGCACTCAACAAGAAGAATGGGGCAACCTTCAACCCCATAGGTGCTAGTGCGTTAAACACCAGCGCATCGGGCCTTGCTCCGAGTTCTTCACCCAAGGGTCATGCGGTCTCACTCGAGAGCGTTCTCGCGAGCCAGCGTATGCTCACCGCCGACCTTGGTCCCGTAAAGATTGGGTATCCTGAGAACTGGCAAGTCATGATGCCTAAACAGCGGGGACAATCCGTCACCATCGCTCCCCCGCCCGGGATCTCCGACAATGGTGTCGGTTACGGTGTGGTCCTTAACGGCATTCGGCCGCCGAAGGGTGAGCCGCTGAGCATCGACGACGTCACCCGCCAACTCGTCAAGGATATGGAGCAGAACGAAACGCTGCAACAAGTAGGCGATCCACAACCCATTACCGTGGGCGGCATGCAGGGCCGCTCCATCACTTTGCATTCCGTTTCGCCTTTCCCTTCCGCCAACGGTCAACCTCAGAAGGAGCGAGACTGGCTAGTGACCGTCCCGCAGCGCGACGGCTCCGTCATCTTCATGGTCTTTGTGGCGCCCGAGTCACAGTTCGACCGTTTTCAGCCAACCTACGAGGCGATGCTGACGAGCGTGCACTTCTAACGCCTCGATTCATGCGCCGTTTTGAAAAACGGCGAGAGCACGTGTTGAAAACCAGCCACTTACGACCGCGCCAGGCGATTTCATCCTCCGTTTCTCCGGCGAGCGGATGAGTTCTTACGTTGAGAAGTCACGCCGAATGCGAAGCAGCGCGCCTGGCAGTTTTGACAGCTTTTTCGCCCCGGGCAAAGCCATAGCCTTCGGCACGGCTCTGGGATGGGGTCCGGAGCAGTAGGACCTAGTTTGAGGTCGAGTTGGGAACTGAGCCGGACCCCTCTGGGATTGAAAGCTGGCCCCGGCCCCGTAGCGGTCAATTTAGGTGCTTAGGCTGGGCCTGTGGGTTTACAGCACCATCGACGAACTGTGAAGGAGACATTCCATGGTCAAATACGTGGTAACCATTATGGCTTTATGTTCCGCAACACCGCTTCTGGCCCAATCCGCGTCAGCGAGCGGTCGAACACCGGCGCCCCCGGCGACACAACCATCCCAAGCCGCGTCGTCCCCGGCGCAGAGCGTTGGCATGTTTGCCTATCCAAAGAAGAACCAGACTGCAGACCAACAGTTGAAGGATGAGAACGAGTGCTTTGCTTCAGCCAAACAACAATCGGGAATCGACCCGCAAGCTCCGCCCCCAGCAGCCAAGACTGAGGAACAGAAAAAAGCAGAGCAACAGGCTGCCGCGGACAATGCCAAGCAGGCAAAAGGAGGGCGTGCAAGGGGTGCGGCCAGGGGCGCTGCCGGAGGCGCGGCGATTGGGGCGATTGCCGACGATGAAGCGGGCAAAGGAGCTGGGGCCGGAGCCGCTGCGGGCGCTATGGTGGGTGGAGCAAGGCAAAGGCGGGCTAACAAAGCGGCCAAGCAGCAGGCAGCACAGGCCACGGCGCAACAACAGCAGCAGCAGGAAGCGCAAGCAAACGCTACGCACCAACAGGGCGTCGACACGTTCAAGCGGGCATTTTCCGCTTGCATGGACGCTCGCGGATACTCCATCAAGTGACAGTCTTGCTTTAAGTCCCGGTAAACGCCTCACCGGACATCAACTGAATTCGCGTTCAATCCGGTTTGTCGAATTTCAAGCGCTTTGACCTATGGATCGAACTTCGCTGGCTGTTCAGCAGCTTTTTGAGTTGACGCACTGTCTTGGCGGCTGAGATACAGATCGACCGGAGTCACTTCGAACGGCATCTTCTCGTATTCAGCCGCCGGGCCCGCCGCCTTGAACTTGAGCAGATGGAGCTGGTTGTCAAAGGGATCGAGCTTGATGCGGCTACCGAGGGGCAATGCGACTACGGAAGCGGCTGTCGGGCCATTGGCAGTTTTTCCCGTCGACGCCTGGGCAACGGTATGATTGGTGAGGACGCTGTTTCCTAGATGGGGACTGATCAGGTTCGGAATCTCTCTCGAGCGGCTCTCGAGGTCACCGAGAAAGCGCTCGGCGGTGGCCAACTGATCCTTGTAGGGAGACTTCATCAACAGCTCTGAGCCCTTCTGGTTTGCCGCAAGTTCCTCTGCAGGGCTCCTTGAAAAGGCGAAGTGACGAAGGGTGTCCTTTTCCTCGACGCGGAGGCGATCGAAGAAGGCGAATTGTGTGTCCATGCGGTGTCCAAGCACGACGTGAGCGAGTTCGTGCGCCAAGATTGCGGCGAGACTGGCCTCGTCGGGAAGCACGTCCAGTAAGCCACGACTCAAGATGATGGTGTGGCCCATGGCGTAGGATTCCAAGGTGGAGGTCACGAGCAGTCGGCAGCGGATCTCCGGCTCGATGTCGAGGCCATTGCTGACTTCCAGGTTGTTGACCACCGCTTCGAGAATTTTGTCGACCTCGCCAGTCGGGGCCATCAAACCAAGCCTCTCCAAACTTTCGATGACGTTATCTTCGGCTAGGCGATCCCAAGAGCGTTCCGCCTGCAACGGAGAATAGTCGTTGGCGTCTTTCGTTTGATCCCCTACCGGAGCTTCGATGAGTATTCGACTCAACTCTTGCTCTTTTGGAACGCTGCTCAGCGCGTAGCCCCACAGGCGCGTCTGTGCCCGAAACGCCGGGAACGTCTGCTTCTTCGCCACGGGGTACTCGACATTACCTTCTTCACAGAAGATGACGGCAGGCAGCCATTGATTGTTGCCTGCATTCTCGCGCCAGCTGTCAAAGCTGAAGTAGTGGCTGAACGTTGGCGAGCCAGTGTAGGCGCCATTGAAACGCACGATGTGGAAGTCTTGATCCTCGACCCAGATGCGACCTACGAAGCGTCCCTTTGCTGATTTGTCTCGAGGACCCACGTCGAAGACCATACAGCGAACGTCGCCCAGGAACTCGCGGCGGATATAAGAAAACTCATAATGCTCGCGGTCGAACGCATTCATATCGACGTAGATCATTTGCAGAAAGCCCCTCGGAACAAACTCCATGGAAAAGAAGTTGGTGAGGCTGCCCACTAACATGTTGTGTTTGCTTCTGGTGTCCTTGGCCAGCGGTATTAGCTCCACGCCTTTCGCCAACTGCGCGTGGCCGAGAAAATACTTGTCTCCGCCGGGCGCTACGCCAACCTGTTTGTCCGGGTGGCGAATCTGGATGTACGTCTCGATGATCGGGGAGTATTGACGAAGGGACTCTATCTCCGCCTGCTCTTGCGCGACAATTTTGTCGAGCACTTCCACAGGCCTCGTATTGGTAGATCGCTGCGCACACTGGGCTCCAGGCATCGCGACGAATGCCAAAGCGACCGGCAAGACTCTCAAGGCGCGCATTACCAGACTCATCGAGCGGCAACAGGCAAATCACGGAGACGAGCGAGAGACTACGGTCGGGCCGCCTGATTCCCTTTGCTAAGCGTGATCAGGCGTGAACTGCCTTACTGGGGCGAGAGTGTCCGGCCCGGCTCTCCCAAACCATCAACATTCCCCCCCGCACGACAGCTTCGAAAGGTCGCGGTCTTCCCCGTCCGACCGAGCGGGTCCCGGGAAATCGCGTGGATTTCAAAATGCCGACTTGAGCCTACGGTTGCGACGGTTGTTGAGCTACTGGAAAAACTTACAGGTAGGCCCTCTAGGTCACGATTTGCTCTTCGGAGACTTGGCGTTAAGAGTGGCCAGTAATTCCTTGGCGCTGGCTGGCGCCGGAACTGCGCCATTCAGCACAATATCTTGCGCACTGATCTCTTTGCCATACAGATTCTTGTTGGCACCGCCGTCGGGACGCAGCGTGGAACCCTCGAGCGAAACTCCTGCAAAAACACCGCGCGCTCGAGAGTAACTCAGAATTTCGGCCCTCATCGTGGCATCGGTTTCCGCGGAAGTATCCCTGCCTTTCGGGCCGGCAGCCGCAGAGGCATCGGCACCGAGTTTTACTTTACTGGTCAGAACGCCCTTGGCGCTCCGGTCATTCATGAGCAACAAGACGAAATCCGTGGCTTGCCCGCCAAGCTGAAAGCCAAAGCTTGCCCCTTCGAGCGCCATCATCGTAGGTGCGCCCCAGGGCCCGTCGAAATTGGCGCCGCCACGGCAGGTCATCACGCCGCGGCCGTAATTGGCGCCCACGATGAAGGCGCCTTTGACCACGGACGGCAACACGACAACACACCTGGCCTTGTCCAGAAGTCCCTGGGGAATGTTATCAGGGATGTTCATAATCTCAGTGATAACTTGTCCGGCATTCTCGAGTCGTTCCTTTTCCTTTTTATCGTCGGCATTGGCTGAGGACACTAGAAACACAGCGATTGCCAGGAAGATGGAAAATCCCTTCATTCTGCCCTCCTTCGGGCCAGCCAGGGCCACTCCGACCTACGCGAGCGCCCCTCTCCAAGCAACCGGCGGCGCCGGGGTGCTGTCTGGGCTGGCCGCTCCGGGGTGACCCCTGGTGAGCGAACCGACCAGTGCCGGATTCGACGATTTTCGCGATGGCGGTCGCGGAGGCAGGCGCTTGTGCGCGGGCGGGCGGCGAAGCTTAACCTACCGGCACCAGCGAAAGCATAACATCGAACACGCTATTCCCCCTAATCCGCTTCATGATTCTTGTCCCGGTTGGCTCGCTCCATCTAGCTCCTGCGTCGGTACAGAACGTTAATGAGCTTCCAAGGATTTTTGCAGTTCTAGGCCGTCAACTCTTTTGTTTTCTTGTGCATAGCGAACTCGTAGGCGGCAACAGGACTAACGGAATGTTGCAGTCCATCGAACGGTTCTCGCTCCAAGCTTCGCCACAGGCGATCGGGCGATTGGTCAGCGCTCGACCTTTAGCGCGAAGCTGACGTCATAACCGCGCGGACTAGTGGTGGCAAAATGTTCCTTGGACTTTGTCTAGGTGATGTCGTTTGTACAATCCGTGCGACCCTGCCTTTTTTCAAAGGCATCCATCGATGCTAGCCATGGGCCACCCTGCTCCGGACAGACTCCGTTGGGGACAAGGAGTTTTCGACGGTTTCCCTCTCTGCGCTCGTTGCAATCTCGATGGAACCTTTGAAGCACGCTCCGTTTTCAATCGAAATTTGCGGAGTAGTCAAATCCCCGGTCACCGAGCCGTCCTTCTTGATCTCAATCCGGTTCTTCGCGCGCACGTTCCCCTGCAAGTTGCCGCTTACAATCACGTCACCGGCGATGATGTCCGCTTTCACTCTGGACGTCGCTCCGAGCATCAGTTTTTGCTTTTCAAGTTGCACGATTCCCTCGAACGAACCATCGATGAGTAGGTCCTCGCTGCCGTAGATTTCCCCCTTGATGTGCAAACTGGGCCCGAGCCACGACCGAGTTGGCGGCAAACTTATCGCCTCCGGCTTCACCGGCTCCGGCAGGTTGGGCTTGCCGTTATCCCGCGGGTTGGGCTTGCCGCTATCCCGCATGAGGACCTTCTTCCGACTCGGTCCAGCCTGGTTGACAAGTCTAAGCAGCGCTTCCCACAGCATGTTCATGTCCGCACCAAAGAGGAGCACGTTGCGCGGCTCCGCCCTACTGGCAGAACTGACAGTCAACCGAACGCTTCCGCGGCCGCTAACCGAGCATGAGAGACTCGGGGGCGAGCAGCGTCACGCGGCCGCGCTCCTTTATCAGCTTCCCATCGCGCTGCCATCGCGAGAGGAGCCGGCTGGCGGTGAAAGAGCTGATGTCGGACAGGGAACTGAGGTGCTCGTTGGTAATGTCAATGACTATTCCCGACAGTTGCACCTCGCCCGCATGGGTGGCCAACTGGAGCAGTGCCTGAGCGAGCCTTGACGCTCGATCCCTAGTCATGAGGTTGGCATGCCGCTTCATGCACATTCCGACATAATGCACCGCCAGGCGGAAGCCGTTCTCGGTAAGTTGGGGGTGTGCTTTTGCGAGCCTGCGGATCGTGCGGTGGTCCCAGACCAGGAATTCGCATTCGGTGACGGTTGCCGCGCTCGCCATGTAGTTTGGAGGGTCCGCCAATAGCGACACCAGCCCGATGATGTCTCCTGGAGCTTGCCACAGTAGGTCAATCTCGGAACCCGACTCGGTGTGAATAAAAGACCGGGCCCGCCCCGCTTGCAGCATAAACAAGTTGTCCGGCCGTCCTCCTGTGACGGTGACATTCTCGTTGGGTGCCATGCCGCGGACTTGCGCCGCATCGCGAACCTGCCGCAGCGCAATATGATCCAAGCCTGCTAACAGCTTAGACTTTACGAGCCAGGTCGAGACTAGCGTGGTAGTGGCCATGTGCTGGAATCCGGCATGAGCCGCTCCGATCAGAACGAGTCAGAGTCAAAAGGCGACGAAATTTGCAAATCAGCGAGCGCGCATCTCAGGCAGCCACGTCCGATCAACCCAGGCAATAGACGAATCATTTGGCTGGCGGTGGGAGCGTCAACGGGGCAGTCAAGGTAAAGCTGAGCGGCGACTCCGCCGGAATTTCAATCTGCTTGTTTCCGGTAAACGCCCCACCCACGAATCCTGCAGTCGCACCTACGAGCGCACCAATGCCCGCTCCCTTTCCTCCCCCAGCCAATCCACCGATCAACGCTCCTCCCGCCGCTCCTCCACCGGTGGTAGCAGCGGTGCGCTTACCCTTGCCCTTAACCGTGCTGCTCAGCACATTGGTCTCGATTGGATAGGTTTGTCCCTTCGTTGAAAGACTGGTCAGTGCGAGCGCCAACTCGCCTTCCCCTTTGATCTTGCCTTTTGCTTTCGCTGTTACCACGGTGCCGCTTACCGTCGCTCCCTTAGCAAGGGCCGTACGTCCCTCCACACTCACTGGTTGTGCGAGAGTGCCGAGAAAGGTTTGGCCCGCATGGCTGCTGTTGGAACTCAAAGCTTGACTGGTGGTTACGACAAGAACCGTTCCCGCCGGGGATTACGATCGGCTGGGGCTTGCGTTGCTCGACCGCGTTACGTGCTTCGGCGTAGGGTTCCATCGTGGTCTGGTCATCGACGCCCCGGGCTCCCGGTTCTTCGCGAGCGATCTGGCCAATCTTTTGCTGCGCGGCCGGAGACTTAACGGTGCCGCTCAGTGTAACCCTTCCATCCTTGGCCGCCACGCTGACCTGTGAGTCCCTGGTATCTGGATCAGAGGAAATCTTGCCCTGAATATCTCTGGCCATCGCCTCGTCATTGATGCGGTGCGAACACCCCGGAAGAAAACTTATCAGCGCGGTCAGGAGTGTGAGGGAAATAAGAGGATGGTTCGGCTTGCGCACGCAACCTCGTCTCGTCGCGGTTTGGCATGCAGCACCGCATTCGGGTGTCCGATTGCATGCTTCGTCGGGATGTCAGGTGCGACATAAGCATGGCGGGGTTGCGTGTCATACTGGCAAAAGTGACAGTGGCGGGCGGCGAGGTCTTGCCAGGGTCACCTCTCCTGGGGTGCCTTGATTCTCGATCCCGAACGCGGTGCCTCGAGAAAGGTTAAGCAGCCATGCTCGCTTGCGAGTTTGCTGGTTTGCCGAAAGCCCCTCTAGCCCGTCCCTGGGAAGCTGCCATTCCTTTTCTGGTGTGACGAACTTGAGGTACCACGCATGCAGCAAACCTGAGAAACACGCAAACACTGGGGATACTCGAC
>Ga0182039_10001141_pt1 | contig 14017 bp, 12 predicted proteins | sample sta12Can44000111_FD_125975 | JGI IMG/M metagenome (GOLD analysis project Ga0182039, IMG submission 125975) | Lab enrichment of tropical soil microbial communities from Luquillo Experimental Forest, Puerto Rico - statanox.12C.anox.44.000.111 | ecosystem: Environmental > Terrestrial > Soil >...
CGGTAGTTCGTCAGGACCAGCCGGTGCAGCTTCACGCGGCGCCCCGATCCGCGAGCCGGAGCAACAACGCCAGCGCCGCCTGCGCGTCGACGGCGGACTCGGCGTCGCCGTCGCGTGCCGTCGCCACCAGCTCCTCGACGGCCGCGGCGGCGAACCCGCCGATGCCCAGATCGGTGAACTCGCCGTCGGCCGGTATGACCGCCAGTTCGGTGTGGCGTTCCCACAGGCCCAGCCAGGCGAACAACCGTCCGTATCGGTCCAGGCAGGCATCGAGCGCGGCCCGGTCGGTGACCGTCAACGAACCGGTCAGTGCCAGCCGCACCACGGCTCGATCCTTTTCGGTCAGCAGGTCCAGGTTCATGTCGAGGTCCGCGATGTCGCGGCTGGTGTCGACCTGGCGATGCATGGTGACGAACCGCCAGTGGCCGACGTCCCGGGACTCGACGGTGACGGCGCGGCGCGGGTCGCTCTCGTCGATGTCGACGACCAGAACATGGCCGGGGTCCGATTCGACGTCGTCGAAGTTGGTGACCTCGGGCGAGCCGGAGTACCAGACCCGGCCGCTGCCGCCGACCTGGGTGAGCGAATGCTTGTCCCCCAGCGCGACATAGTGCAACGCGCCGCTGGCCAGCGCGTCGTCCAGCTTGGCCAGCCGGATCAGCGAGGGTTTTTCACGATCGGGGTCCAGGACGTCCACACCGCCGTGGGCGACCAACACCCGGGTGACCGAGCCCTCGGACGAGCCCTGCATTGCGTCGAGCACTTCGGCGACCAGGTCGGTGGTCGGGGCCTTGGACCGCCAAGGCGCGGCGACGATTTCCACCCCGGGCCGGACCTGATGGATGCCGGCCTTGTCGAGGACGATCACGTTGTCAGGACGTTCGGCGTTGAACAGCGCGCCGGTGTACACCGATGACGCGTCGAGCGGATCGTGGTTGCCCGGAAGCAGGTACACCGGAATCCCGATGGCGCGCATGGCTTCCAGGGACTGGCCGATCACCTGGGGGGCGAGCTGATTGTGTTCGAAGACGTCGCCGGCCACCACGACGAACTCCGCGCCCACCTCCGCCGCCAGCGCCCCAAGGCCGGCCACCGCGTCGCGCCGGGCCGCCGAATACCGTGGCTGGGCGTCGCCGGCGAGGAAGTGCCGGGTCATGCCCAGTTGCCAGTCGGCGGTGTGCAGGAATCGCATCCCGTGTCTCCTGAGTACGTGGTGTCAAGGCAAGGCGAAGTCTAGGTCCGCGTACCGACAAGACACGGGACCTCGCCCGGCAGGTCTCGGCTGAACCCCGAGATGGGCGGTTTCCTCCGCTGAAATCCCTTACTTCACTGCATTTTCTGTGCACAGCTTTTGTCGGTGGCTCGGGCTAGCGTGGCTGGACCGCAGGGGCAATGTCTGTGTGCGCCACGGTTGTCCAACAAAGTTCGGCCCAGTCAAGACGCCAAGCGCGAGCACCGCGTCACTATCAGCGGGTGTGCTGGGACAAGGCCAGGCCCAACGACACTAGGGAATAATCGCGCACGGGAGCGGGCCGCAATTGATCCGAGGCGGCGCTGGAGGATTATCTCCGTCCCAGACATCGCTGGGAGTGCCATCCCTGTACGGCACGTTGCCCTGGTGGTAATAGACGTAGTACCAGGTGTGGCAGACCCTCATATCCCAAGCGAGATCCCGTCCCGACGGATACCAGGGATTCCACAAGGGTTGCCCTGGGCACCAATGATATGGGCCGCTGAGGGCCTGCGCGGTACCTGCGCCTAGCCCCAAACAAGCCAAACCCAGGCCGCCAGCCACCACCAGAGTCGTTGCTGACCCTGCGATTGCTCGTTTCATAGGTCGCACGGCATTCCTGCGGGACCGGGAAAGACTGGTAAAGCGCGAGATTAGGTTCACGGTTAGTTCCTTTCGGGCTGCTGTGTGCGAGCGAACAGCACCCGCGCTGCTACCGATCCCAACACTATTTGGAAGAACGGTAAATGGGAGTTCCGCCCCGATTTAGGCGGTGACATCCAGACCGTTGGCATGGTCGAGCGGAAGCTGGCCGATGACCAATGCGGCCCCACGGATCGTGCTGCACGCCAACGAATGTTTTGGTAACGCACTCTAAACTGGACAACGGGCCATGTAAGAGGGGCGGCAACAGAAGTGGCAGACGACACCAGCTCGTTGAGCTTCCTTAGTCGACGTCCCTTTTGGTGGTTCCTGATAAGTCCGGCTGGCGCTGTTGGCTCAGTGTGGGGGAAGCGCCTAGGCGAGAACCGTCCACTTCTGGGTCACATCGTTTTCATCCTCGGCCTAGTGCTTATTGCGATCGGTCACGGCTGGGCCATCGACCGGGCGTACGTTCGTCTTGCCGGTCATCATCGGCATCATCAGCGACGCGCGTGAACGCAAGGAGCACGGACACCTGCGCATGGTGTTGTACGCCAAGGATTGAAGTTACGGCTGACCCCTTGCGCGTAGCCCATCCCTACTGTTGCCTGGCGCTGAGAGTGAAGGGCTGCTGCGACGACTGTATTTCCCGATACCGGAACGTCGCTTAGAATCCTCAGCAGCATGCCCACTCTCGGAGGCGTGAAATGCCGTCTACATATAGACTTCTCCAACTCGCACTCGCCGTCTTTGGCGTCGTCATGATCCTTGTTTATCCCCTGGCGCTGGTCTGGCCGGCGGGGTGGGCATGGCATCACGGCGCGCCCTACGAATCTGACTACTTCATGATGATTGTGGGCATCTACGCGACACTAGGCGTCTTTCTAATCAACGCGGCGCGCAACCCCGCAGCAAACCTCAGCTTGATCTGGTTCACGGTGTGGTCGAGTGTCGTGCACGGCACAATCATGGCGATGCAGTCCTTCAGTGGCGACCATATGGGGCATTTGTGGGGGGATGTCCTGGCACTCTTCCTCGTTGCCATCGTCCTGTCGGTCCTCGTGGTGTCGTGCGGTCTGAAGCGGTCTAGTGAGACGGGCACTTCTGCGGGGCGCATCCGCGCGGAGCCTGGCCGTCGCGGCTAAACCAGTTTCAAACTCTCACGCGGGCACCCACGTTGCCAAACCATAAGGTGCATCACCTAAACGGTCACGCCAAGGATCGTGGCTGTGCCGCACCGGCCTCACGGTGCCCGTTCGCGGCGACACCGAATGGACACCCCCACCGCATTTAGACCGCGGCCAACTACGAACCAACGCCTACTGGCACCCCGAGAAGCTCCCCCACGGCATAGCACCCCCGGGACGCACTGATTAACCTGAACCGGATGAATCGTCAGCGCACCCTGCTCTTGATGCGGCACGCGAAATCCGACTATCCGGACGGGGTCCCCGACCATGACCGGCCGTTGGCGCCACGCGGCATCCGGGAGGCCGGGCTGGCCGGTGACTGGCTGCGTGCCAACGTCCAAGCCGTCGACGCCGTGCTGTGCTCCACCGCGACCCGTGCCCGGCAGACGTTGGCGAACACCGGCATCGATGCCCCGGTGCGGTACAGCGAGCGGCTCTACGGCGCCACCCCGGGAACGATGATCGAGGAGATCAACGAGACCGCCGACACGGTCGCCACCCTGCTCGTCATCGGTCACGAACCGACAATGTCGGCATTGGCGCTCGGTCTGGCCGACGACGACGGCACGGATCCCGCTGTCGTGGAACGCATTTCGGCCAAATTCCCGACGTCGGCGATCGCCGTGCTGAGCGTGCCGTGCGCCTGGAAAGGCGTGGAACCAAGCAGCCTAGCGCTGACGGGCCTCGAAGTGCCGCGCTAGTCCCGGTCTACGAGTTGGTGGCCAGCGTCAGCTCCATGAGCTTGATGGCCTGACCGCAGGCATCGATGCCGGGCGCCTGGGGGTTGACCCACCAGCCGACCACTCCCGCCGCGTCGCTGGCCACTCCGCAGGCGCCGTTCGCGTCGTCCGTGCGCATGACGATCGAATCGATGCCCGCGATCGGATGGTTCTCGACCTTGTACTTAAGGAAGTCGGCCACCTTGCGCTCTTCGCCGATGCTGCCCTGCTCGAACCAGAACCGGGTGATGTCGATCAGGCCGGCGGGGTTGGCCGCCTGCCACCGGCAAATCGCGCCGACGAAAGTGCTTTGAATGTCGAGCGGATCGGCGCCCACCGTCTTGGCCAGGATGTCGCTGGTCAGCACCTCACATTCCTTCAGCAGGTTCGGGTACTGCTGTTGGGAGTTGTTGTTCCGCGACGGGCCCCCCGCCTTGACGGCGGTGCCCCCAACGGCCCTCGAACAACCGGTCATGATCACCAGCGCCGCTATCAAGACGACTAAACCGGCACGGACGCTTCTTCTGCTCATTTGGCGTTCGCAATCGACTGACGGGTCAGTTCTTTGGCTATGTCGCAGGGCGGCGGGAAAGGCTTTTGGCTGAAGCTGACCGACCATTCGATGAAGTCGTCCTTGAACTGGATGCCCACTTCGCACAGCGAATCGCCCAGGTTGGGCTCGTTACCGACGGCGATGAAACCGCTATGGCCGTCGATGTTGATGTCGTCGACGCTCGCGCGCGACAGCTCCTCGGTCTTGCGTTCACGCCCGATCGGGCTGCCGCGGTACCAGGAGAAAGAAAAGTGCGGACCCAGAATCTCGCCGCCCGCGAGCCACTGGCACCCCACGGAGTTCCGGGCGGTGTTGACCAGCCCGGTCACCTTGGTCAGCTCGGCCACCGTCTGATCGCCGATGCCACCGCATTGCGGGAACATCGGGCCGTGCTGGCCCTCGCCGCTCCCCGGCGCCGACGACCCCGTCGCTCCCGGTTTGTTGTCACCGGAACTGGAGCACCCCGCAAGGATCAAAATCATTAAGGCCGACGCCGCAAGAGCCAGCGCCCTCGCGTTACGCCGCACCGCTGCCCTGCCTTCTGCTGCTCACACGATGCACTGTAGCGGCAGCCGGGGGGTCAACCACCGACGTGGCACCTGAGCAGGGATTTCGACCTTGCCGGCGAATGCGGCACCGGAGCGAAACCCACGCGGCGGCGGTGGCGTGCCTGGCGCCCGCCATATGCGACAGTTACCAAATGCTCCTGGCACTGCTGCGCCAGTACGTCCAGCCGTACCGCCGGCTGGTTGCGGTGCTGATGGTGCTCCAGTTGATCAGCACCCTGGCGTCGCTGTACCTGCCGACGGTCAACGCCGCGATCATCGACAAGGGCGTCGCCAAGGGCGATACCACCACCATCGTCAGGCTCGGCATGGTGATGCTTTCGGTCACGGGTCTGCAGGTGTTGTGCGCGGTCGGGGCCGTCTACTTCGGCTCCCGAACCGGGATGGGCTTCGGGCGTGACCTGCGCAGGGCGATATTCGAACACGTCACCACCTTCTCGGAGCGCGAGACCGCCCGATTCGGGGCGCCGACGTTGTTGACGCGCAGCACCAACGACGTCCGGCAGATCCAGTATCTGGTTCAAATATCGGGCACCGTTTTGGTTATCGCACCGATCATGTGCGCCGGCGGAATACTCATGGCCATCCACCAGGAGGCCGCGCTGACGTGGCTGCTGCTGGTCAGCGTCCCGATCATGGGCGTGACCAATTACTGGGTCATGTCGCACATGCTGCCGCTCTTCCGCGGAATGCAGAGCCTGATCGATGGCATCAACCGCGTGCTGCGCGACCAGTTGTCCGGTGTCCGGGTGGTCCGGGCGTTCGCGCGCGAGAGCTTTGAGCGCGACCGGTTCGCGCGCGCCAACGCAGCGCTGTCGAATACCTCGCTGCGCGCGGGGAATTGGCAGGCGCTGATGCTGCCGGTGACCACGCTGACCGTCAACCTGTCCAGCGTCGCGCTGATCTGGTTCGGCGGGCTGCGCATCGATCGCGGCCAGATGCAGGTCGGGTCGCTGACGGCCTTCCTGGCCTACTTCACCCAGATCCTGATGTCTGTGTTGATGGCGACGATGACGCTGGTGGTGCTGCCGCGCGCGGCGGTGTGCGCCGAGCGGATCACCGAGGTGCTGTCCACCCGCGCCGCCGTCGAGAACCCGGAGAGCCCCAGGTTCCCGCGCGGCGGCATCACCGGCGTCGTGCGCCTGGAAGGCGCGACCTTCACCTACCCCGGCGCCGACCGCCCAGTGCTGCAGGACATCTCGATTACCGCGCTGCCCGGCACCACGACCGCGATCGTCGGCAGCACCGGTTCGGGCAAGTCGACGCTGGTGTCACTGATCTGCCGGCTCTACGACGTGACCGCCGGCGCGGTGCTCGTCGACGGCGTCGACGTGCGCGATTACCACACCGAGCGGCTCTGGTCGGCGATCGGGCTGGTCCCCCAGCGCGGCTACCTCTTCTCCGGCACCGTCGCGGACAATCTGCGTATCGGCGCGGCCCCCGACCAGGCGGTCACCGACGAGGAGATGTGGGAAGCCCTGCGAGTGGCCGACGCCGACGGCTTCGTGCGAGAACACGATGACCGGCTGCAAATGCGCGTCGCCCAGGGCGGGATCAACTTCTCGGGCGGGCAACGGCAGCGGCTCGCGATCGCCCGGGCGGTCATCCGCCGCCCGGCGATCTATTTGTTCGACGACGCGTTCGCCGCGCTCGACGTGCACACCGACGCGCGGGTACGTGCATCGCTGAGCAAGGTATCGGGCGAGGCCACGATCATCATTGTCACGCAACGAGTTTCGACCGCGGCCCGGGCCGACCAAGTGATTGTCGTCGACAACGGGATGATGGTCGGCTCCGGCACGCATGAATCGCTGCTTGCCGAGTGCAGCACCTATGCGGAATTCGCCGACTCGCAATCGGTGGGCGCCGGGGTCGGGGGCGCGCAATGACCGTGGCGATCAGCCGCAGCTCCCGGGGTGCACCGGCCCCGGCCGGCGCCGCGCGGTCCCGCGATTTCTGGGGTTCGGCCGCCCGGCTGGTGAAACGGCTTGCGCCGCAACGGCGTTTGAGTTTCGCGGTGATGACGCTGGGCGTCACCGGCACGGCGATCGGGGTCATCGTCCCCCGGATCCTCGGCCATGCCACCGATCTGTTGTTCAACGGCGTCATCGGGCGAGGGCTTCCGGCCGGAATCACCAAGGCACAGGCCGTCGCGGCAGCGCGGGCCCGCGGCGACAACGCCTTCGCCGACTTGCTGTCGGGGATGAACGTGGCGCCCGGCCGCGGGGTGGACTTCGGCGCGGTGGCCAGGACGCTGGCCCTGGCGCTGGCCCTGTATCTGGTTTCCGCGCTACTGATTTGGGCGCAAGCCCGGCTGCTCAACCTCACCGTGCAGCGCACCATGGTCGCGCTGCGCTCCGACGTCGAGGACAAGATTCACCGGCTGCCATTGTCTTACTTCGATGGGCGCCAACGCGGCGAGGTGCTCAGCCGGGTCACCAACGACATCGACAACGTCCAGTCGTCGGTGTCGATGACGATCAGCCAGCTGCTGACGTCGATCCTCACGGTGGCGGCGGTGCTGGCCATGATGGTGTCCATCTCGCCGCTGCTGGCCCTGATCACCTTGTTGACCGTGCCGATGTCGCTGCTGGCGACGCGGGCGATCGCGCGACGTTCGCAGCGCCTCTTCGTGGACCAGTGGACCAGCACCGGACGCCTCAACGCCCACATTGAGGAGACCTACAGCGGGTTCACGGTGGTCAAGACATTCGGCCACCAGGCTGCGGCGCGCGAGCAGTTTCGCCGCTTCAACGACGACGTCTACCAGGCCAGTTTCGGCGCCCAGTTCTTCTCCGGCCTGGTGGGACCGGCGACGGCGTTCATCGGCAACCTGGGCTACGTCGCGGTCGCCGTGATCGGGGGCCTGCAGGTGGCCACCGGGCACATCACGCTGGGCAGCATCCAGGCCTTCATTCAATATGTGCGCCAGTTCAATGCGCCCCTGAGCCAGGTGGCCGGGATGTACAACACCCTGCAATCCGGGGTGGCCAGCGCCGAGCGGGTGTTCGACCTGCTCGACGAGCCCGAGGAGTCGCCGGACCCCGAGCCGGCCGACCAGACGGGGTCGCGACCCAACGGCCAGGGCCCACTCGCCGGCGGACGTGTCGAGTTCCAGCACGTGAACTTCGCGTACCGACCGGGCACCCCGGTGATCCACGACCTGTCGCTGGTGGCCGAACCGGGCAGCACAACCGCGATCGTCGGACCGACCGGAGCGGGCAAGACCACGATGGTGAACCTGCTCATGCGGTTCTATGACGTCGATTCCGGCCGGATATTGGTCGACGGAATCGATATCACCACGGTGAGCAGGCAGTCGCTGCGATCGAGAATCGGCATGGTGCTGCAGGACACCTGGCTCTTCGACGGGACGATCGCGGAGAACATCGCCTACGGGCGGCCAGACGCGAGCGAAGACGAGGTGGTCGAAGCCGCCAAGACGGCCTATGTCGACCGGTTCGTGCACACCCTGCCGGCCGGCTACCAGACAAGGGTCACCGGAGACGGCGCCAACATCAGCGCCGGCGAGAAGCAACTGATCACCATCGCTCGCGCATTTCTTGCCCGTCCGCAGCTGTTGATCCTGGACGAAGCGACCAGCTCGGTCGATACCCGCACCGAGACCCTCATTCAGCGCGCCATGCGTGAGCTTCGTCAGGACCGGACGAGTTTCATTATCGCGCATCGCCTTTCGACGATCCACGATGCCGACCGCATCTTGGTGGTGGAGGCCGGCCGGATCGTCGAACAAGGCAACCACGCCGAACTGCTGGCCCGGCGGGGCGCCTACTACGCGATGACGCGGGCGTAACCGTTACTTAATCGGCGCCAAGAAGCCACCAAGAAGTTATTGAGAATCCGTCAAGGGACCGGCCCCAGGCTGGCCATGTCCAGGGCAGAACCCACAAGCAAAAGGATCACAATGTTCTCACCCCGCATTACCGCAGCCGTCACCACCGCCATCGGCGCCGCCGCCGTCGGGCTCGCAGTCGCCACCGCCGGCGCCGCAGGTGCCAGCACAACCGACGACAGCTTCATCGACCAAATGACCAGCGTGGGCATCACGTTCACGTCGCCCCAGGAGGCGGTCAAGGAAGGCCACCAGGTGTGCCGGGAGCTCGCCTCCGGCAAGACCGGGACCGACGTCGCCAGCGAGGTGCTGAGCCAGACGGACCTGACCACCAAGCAGGCGGCCTACTTCGTCGTCGGGGCGACCAAGACCTACTGCCCGCAACTTTCCAGCCAGCTCACCTAGTCAACCCACCCACGAAATGGGGGGATCCCGGTACGCCGGGATCCCCCCATTTTGTCGCGTGGGTAGGTCGCCAGATCACTCCAAGAATTCTTAGAGATAACGAAAAGGCCCACATCGGAACCTTTTCTCAACCAACCCGCAACACAGCGGAACGAGAAAAGGACAAACCACATGAAGACCATCGCCACCATCGCCAAGACCGCCACCTTCGCGATTGCCGCCGGCGCCGTCGCGCTGGGATTGGCCGGCCCGGTCGGCGCGGCTTCGGGCACCATGTACGGCGACCCCGCCGCCGCCGCCAAGTGGTGGCGCCACCAGAAATACGACGACTGCGTACTCATGGCGAGCGCCGACGTGATCGGCCAGGTGACGGGCAAGGAGCCCTCGGAGGCGGCCATCATCAGGAAGGCCCAATCGATCCCGAGCGTCGTTCACCCCGGCACGATCTACACCAAGCCGGCCAACACCAAGAACCCGAACTCGGGGATGGGCACCAGCTTTGCCGACGTCCCGGCGCTGCTGGCGGAGTACAAAATCGGCGCCGTGGTCACCAACAAGAAGCACGCCGCCAAGGACGGCCTCGTTGCCGGCATGGAGGGAATCGAGCAGCAACTGGGCGCCGGCCACCAGGTGATCGTCAGCGTCAACGCCGAACTCATCTGGCACCGGCCCGTCGAAACCAAGGATGACGACGGCAACCCCGACGGCGACCACGCCGTGGTGGTCACCGGTGTGGACACCGCCAACGGCGTCGTGCACCTCAACGACAGCGGTGACCCCGAGGGCCGCGACTCGCAGATCCCCATGGCGCTCTTCGTCAAAGCATGGGACGCCAGCAACGAGCTGATGGTCGTCACCGAGTAGGCAACCGAATCGGATGAGGCACAATCCGATTCAAGTCATCCGGTAACGATCACCCTGGTAAGGAATGCATTTCGGCGCCGCCGGCAAGTGGCCCCTCGATCTCGATGTCTTCGCCCGGCTTGTTACCGAATCCGCCGGGTTGGTATCACAATGACAAGTTATGACGCTTTACTGGCGCGTGAGGCCGCGGAGAACGCCGAAGGGCTGGTAAGTGCGATGGCGGACAAACGTCTCGAATTCGGCCTGCTCGGCCCATTGGAGATGAGCGTTGACGGCGCGCTGGTGGCGTTGGGCACCCCCAAACAGCGGGCGGTGCTGGCCATGCTGCTGATGAACCGCAACAGTCCGGTTGGCGTCGACAGGCTCATCACCGCCCTGTGGGAAGGCTCGCCCCCGTCGGGTGCGCGCGCGAGCATTCACTCGTATGTGTCCAATCTGCGTAAGCTGCTCAGCGGTGTCGGGATCGACCCGCGGGTGGTGTTGGCCGCGGCGCCGCCGGGTTACCGGCTGAGCATCCCCGAAAACACTTGCGATCTCGGGCGGTTCATCGCCGAGAAGACCGCGGGCGTGCACGCGGCCGCGGTCGGCCGGTTCGAAGAGGCCAGCCGGCACCTGTCGGCGGCGTTAACGGAATGGCGCGGACCGGTACTCGAGGACCTGCGTGACTTTCAGTTCCTCGACACCTTTGCCACCTCGCTTGTGGAGGAGAAACTTCTGGTCCACACCGCAAGGGCGGAGGCCGAAATCGCTTGTGGACGCGCGTTCGGCGTGATCACCGAACTCGAAGCCCTGACCACTGAGCACCCCTACCGCGAGCCACTGTGGGCGCAACTGATCACGGCCTACTACATGACCGACCGTCAGTCCGACGCGCTGGCGGCCTATCGCCGCGTGAAAACAACGCTCGCCGAGGAACTCGGGATCGACCCCGGCCAGACCCTGCGTGTCCTCAACGAGCGGATCTTGCGCCAGGAACCGCTGGACGTCAAACAATCGGCCCAAACCACCGCCGCCGGCACGGTCACGGCGCTCGATCAGCGCACGATGGTCGCCGGCCAGAAGGTCGTCGCGTATCTGCACAAGGCCTCGGGGAGCAGCTACCCGCTCGTAGCCGCGGCGACCCGGATTGGGCGTCTAAGCGATAACGACATCGTCCTCGACGGCGCCAACGTCAGCCGGCACCATGCCGTCATCGTCGACACGGGCACCAGCTACATCATCAACGACCTGCAGTCGTCCAACGGCGTGCACGTGCAGCACCAGCGGATCCGCTCCACCGCCACGCTGCACGACGGCGACCAGATCCGCATCTGCGACCACGAATTCACCTTCCGGATCGCCGCGGGCAACGGGAACGAGGCCTAGGAGGCCTAGGAGGCCTAGGAGGCCTAGGTCGAGCGCGGCTGGTCTGCGTGCAAAGTGTTGATATGTTCGCTGGGTCCGGGGTTGGTTTGGAGGGTCGGGGATGAGCGACGCGCAGGCCTCACGGGTGGGCTCGATGTTTGGGCCCTATCACCTGAAGCGGCTGCTGGGCCGCGGTGGGATGGGCGAGGTCTACGAGGCCGAGCACACCGTCAAGGAGTGGACGGTGGCGGTCAAGCTGATGTCGGACACCTTCAGCAAGGACCCGGTGTTTCGCGAGCGGATGAAGCGCGAGGCCCGCATCGCGGGCCGTTTGCAGGAACCCCACGTGGTGCCCATCCACGACTACGGCGAAATCGACGGGCAAATGTTTATGGAGATGCGCCTGATCGAGGGCATCGACCTGGACTCCTTGCTCAAACGCTACGGCCCGCTGACCCCGCCGCGCGCGGTGGCCATCATCACCCAGATCGCCTCGGCGCTCGATGCCGCCCACGCCGCAGGGGTGATGCACCGCGACGTCAAACCCCCCAACATCCTGGTCACCCGCGACGACTTCGCCTATCTGGTCGACTTCGGCATCGCCAGCGCGACCACCGACGAGAAACTGACCCAGTTGGGCACGGCGGTGGGCACCTTCAAATACATGGCGCCCGAACGGTTTTCCAATGACGAGGTCACCTACCGCGCCGACATCTACTCGCTGGCGTGTGTGCTGTACGAGTGCTTGACCGGGTCCCCGCCATACCCATCCGACAGCGCGGGGACGCTGGTCAGCGCCCATATGCTGAGCCCGATCCCCCAGCCGAGCACCGAGCGCTCGGGCATCCCCAAAGCGTTTGACGCCGTCATCGCGCGCGGCATGGCCAAAAAACCCGAAGACCGCTACGCCAGCGCCGGCGATTTGGCACTGGCCGCCCGCCAAGCGCTGTCCGACCCCGACCAAGACCAAGCCGCAAACATCTTGCTCCGCAGCCAAGAAGCCACCCTGCCCGGCATTGCCAAACCCTCCCCCGCCGCAGCCCAGCCGACCCCCCAGTACTCCCCGGTCAACGGCGGCAACTGGGCCGGCCCACCGCCGATCCCACCCGCCCCGCCGCACCAATTCGTCGCCGGCCCAACGCCGCCCTGGAACCAGCCCCCGGCCAAACCAAAACGGAACGCCTGGCCCGTCATCGCCGCGGTCGCCGCCCTGGTAGTCGCTCTCGGCCTCGCCGCCGTGGGCATCTCGCTCATAGTGGGCCACCACACCGATAAGCCGCAGGCGCATCCGTCCACGACCAGCACGACGACGAGGGCGCGGACGACGACCGCGACGACCCCGACGACCGCGACATCCGAGACCAGCGCCCCGGCCAACGATGCCCAAAGCAACCTGCTCAGCCTGCTGCCCAAGGGCTACCCCACTGGCGCATGCAAACCGGCGACCCCAAAGGCGGACAGCATTTGGCTGAACTCGCTGGCAATGGCCGAATGCGACCAAAACACCAAACCGGGCGGCCCATCTCACGCGGTCTACGGACTATTCGCCAATCAAGACGTCCTGAAAAAGGCGTTCGACGACGATGTCGCTGTGGTGCAGCTGGCCAACTGCCCCGATGGGAAACCGTCGCCGGGCAGCTGGCACTACGAGCAGACACCAAACGAGACGGCCGGCATGTTCGCGTGCGCCACCTACCAAGACCACCCGAACCTGATCTGGACCAACAACGACTCGCTCATCCTCAGTGATGTGTTCGGCGACCCCCCGACCATGCAGGATCTGGACGGCTGGTGGGCCAAGTACGGCTGACCTGGACCGATGCCGACAGTGGTTGGCAGACTTCGGATCTGCGGAGACGAGTGAGCACAAGGACCTTTGGCGCGTGGGACCACAACGCCTACTACCAGCGACTGCTCCTGAAGCGACTGCCCGAGCAGTGCGGGCGGGTCCTCGACGTCGGTTGTGGCGCGGGAGCATTCGCCGCGCGACTGGCCGACCACGCCGAGCACGTTGATGCGGTCGACAAGTCGGCGCCGATGATCGAGGCGGCCCGCCGGCGCGCACCGGCCAATGTCAGCTGCATCCACGCCGACGTGTTGAAGTTGTCCCTGCCCGCAGATCACTACGACGCGATCGTGTCGATCGCCGCGTTGCATCATCTGCCGCTTGACGACGCCCTGCGGCACGTGGCCCCGGCCCTGCGCCCCGGCGGTGTGCTCGCCGCGGTGGTCTTGCACCGGTCGGACTGGCCCCGGGACATGCTCGTCGAATTGGTTGCCGCTGCGGCCAATCGAGTGTTCGGCGCCCTGTTCGCGGTGCTCAGGACGACTGGCCGGGGCAGCTGGTATCGGCCGGAATCGACCCATGAGGCGATGCCGAAGGTTGTCGACCCGCCGCTGACGACTCGTCAAGCCCGTGACATCGCGGCCGCGACGCTGGTTTGCGGCGACGTGCGCCGGCTGCTGTTTTGGCGTTACCTCCTGCTCTGGCAACGGCCAATCGGGCTCTAAAATGTCGCCGTTATCCTGCGGCCGGACGGGCGGGGGCTTACGGTCGGGTTGCTGAGTCGGGTTTGGAAGGTCGGGAATGAGCGACGCGCAGGCCTCACGGGTGGGCTCGATGTTTGGGCCCTATCACCTGAAGCGGCTC
>Ga0182039_10001146_pt1 | contig 13989 bp, 17 predicted proteins | sample sta12Can44000111_FD_125975 | JGI IMG/M metagenome (GOLD analysis project Ga0182039, IMG submission 125975) | Lab enrichment of tropical soil microbial communities from Luquillo Experimental Forest, Puerto Rico - statanox.12C.anox.44.000.111 | ecosystem: Environmental > Terrestrial > Soil >...
CCGGGAACGCCATATTCATCACCCCGGACGATTCGATTATTGCGCCTGAGACTCGAGTTTCTGCTTAATGGAAGCCAGGGTCTTTTCCAGCGAAGACCGGGTCTTACCCACCGCGACTTTCCGTACAATTCCACCTTTCAAGCCGGTCAGGCCGGCCTGTTGCGATCCCTTCATGGTTATCAGGTAAAACCCAGGATGATCCGGGTGCTCGCCGTCTTTGACGCAAACCGTCAAGTCCAGCGCGCTTTCAAAGTAGTGGCTCGCGTATAGCTGTTTCACGGCTACGGCATAAGCCGGCCGTTCCGGCGACTTGCCTTGATAGACGATCGCTTGCACCAGGCGAATTGTCGGCTTCAGCCCGAAATTCACCTTCTCCCAATAGAACTCCGATTCGATACCGCTGGAATCGGCCTTCGGGTAGTTGAGGAGGTATTCGCGCAATTCGGGCAAATATACGGGAAGTGCTTTCGAGCGGTTCAGCAAAGATGCGAAGGTCTCCGCCACGGCAGCGGGATGATTCTTATCGCGATAGGCTCCCAGGGCCGAGTTGCCGCCCTGTTGGTAGTTGAGCAGGGTTTGCAAAGCCATTTGCTGCGCCAAACGATTGGCTTGATCGGATGCGTCGGGCGCAGACCAATTTACGGAGCGCTGAAACTCCTCCATCGCCTCACTGGGCAATTGCACCTCGCAATGGCCTGGCTTGCAGTTTTTCAGCTGCTTGAAATCTTCTTCGTCCAAGGTGAAGCCCGTTAGGTCAGAAAGCTGCGGCGGGTCGCTGAACTTCCGAAGCGCGAGAAAGCTCGGAAGTTTGCGCAGCGCGTCGATGTCGGATGCAAACGCGAGGTAACGCTCAGGGGTCGAATGGATGTACACCGAGCCGAAAACAAACACCTGATCCGCGGTCGGCGCATCCAGGATCTTGGCGACCGCTTTTCCCTCGCGAATTTCCCGAATCTCGTCGTCATTCAGGCCAACGAATTCGTGAAAGAACTTATTCGGCTCGGCAGAATTGCCCGTCGCCTGAATTCCTCCCCTACCAGGCAAATAGAGAAGCAGGGCGAGCAGAATCAGATCCCGAATTCCTTTGCCCATATAACACTCTCCGCCAGCAAGTACCGCTCCGTGTCACCCCAATCGAGGCTCGTGTGAAAAGATCAGTTATTTACTCACGCCGCCTAGCGGCGCGTTCCCTCCGGGTTCAGGTTCGTGCTAGGGGCATTCAACTCGACAAGCACAAGTTCGATGGGCTCGGCAGGCAAAACCCCGTCAGTCCAGGGATTCGTCGCCAGTTTTACGGCTTGCTCCGCCCACCCGGGATCCCCTTCGCGCAGTTTGCTCAGTGCCACAGCCCACGGGCTTGCCTGGTCGCTGCCTGAGGCCTTCGCAGTGTCTTCGCCGGTTGCCATATTTTTTGCTCCCCTTTGGCCGTCTCTTGTCGTTGGGAGAGTTCTTGTTGCATTGGATGAAATAGCCAAGCCAGGTGATGGAGTTTTTCTGCTCGGCGGGATCGCCGGGCACGTTCTTTCAGTTCTTTCGGCATCCGAATCCGTCTCTCAAAAATTCATCCTTTTACCCACTCAAGTTATCCACTCAAGCATCCAATCAACAAGGACGCGCGCGCCTCAAAGGTCTTGAAAAAGCTATGTCGCAAAGAATTGCCGCAAGTCCCGGCCTTCTGCCAGTAATAAGCATTCTTATGGCCGCAGGTTTTTTGCCGGGCGTAATCCTGGCCCAGCAGTCGTTGGCAGGGGGCGCCAATCTGTTTGCTTTGTCACGCCAAGCAGGTGAAGAGATCGATGCCGAACGTGCGCTTTCTCTCACGCAGTTTTATGCCACGGAAGCGCCGAAAAAAGAGACCGCACCTGGAACTTTAGTGCGATCCGAAACGGCAACCGACTACGCGCTGCCGCCGGGGATCACAGCGACCAGGATCCTCTATCACACCAGAACAGCGAACAATGTGGACGCGATTGCTTCTGCCGTCGTCCTCGCGCCTTATGGTCAGCCTCCCGCAGGTGGATGGCCGCTGCTCGCCTGGTCCCATGGCACCAGTGGAGTCGCCAGAGAGTGTGCCCCTTCGCGGATGAAATCGCTCTTTTATAACTGGGAGGGGCTTTACGAATACGTCCTGATGGGCTATGCGGTGGTGGCAACGGACTATGCAGGCCTGGGGACGCCAGGCCGCCACGCCTATCTCGACATGCTCAGCAATGGCATGGATGTGATTCACTCCGTGCCGGCGGCTCGCGCGGCCGTGCCTCATCTCAGCGAAAAGTGGGTCGTGGTTGGGCATTCGCAGGGTGGCCTCTCGAGTCTGGGAGTGGCGCAGTTGGAAGGCACCATCCAGGATCCGGATTTTCTCGGCACCGTGGCGATTGCTGGAGCGAGCGATCTCGAGGACGGGCTCGACTCCGTTCTACGCGCCAGGATGCCCGTGCTCAATGGACTGGTGGCCTTCTGGGCTTACGGCGTCAAAACCGTTTATCCCGAACTCGACCTCAAGGATGTTCTGACGGCAAAGGCGATTGCCATTTATAACGCGTCGGTCGCGGACGGATGCAGCGCCGCCAGCGGAGCGTTCGCGGCTATCCCCACGGAGGAAGTCTTACTCCCAGACTGGAAGAAAAACAAATACATCCAGCAATTCCTGGCGCGAGACCAACCGGGAAAGCTACCGACTTATGGCCCCTTGCTGCTGGCGGGCGGCGGCGACGACATCTTGTTTACGGACTCTGCCAGCCGGAAAATTTTTCAGCGTCTTTGCAGTGCTAGAGCACGCGTGCAGCGAACTGTTTATCCCGGTCTTGGCCATGATCCCGTGGTCTACGGGTCCTTGCGAGATCAGTTGAATTGGATCGCAGCTCGATTTGCTGGAGAACCCGCACCCAGCAATTGCCCAGCGCCTTAGTATTTTCAAAAGGCGGAATGGCTGAATGCAAGAGGGGCTGCCGGCAATTGTGCAGATGGGAGTCGGTGGACAAGGGTCCCGCGCTGGGCCAAGCCGCACGCGGCAGTTGCGGTCTTCGGGAAGCAAGAATGAGCGCCTTTGTGGCGCAGAGAAGGAGTTCTAAATCATGGCCGCCGCGAGTACGCCGGCTCCGACCCCCGCAGCGAGCCCCGCTTCAGCGCCAGTTTCTCACCCCGAACCGGCTCCAGCAAAGCCGAAGACAAGTTGGGAATGGCCGAAATACGCAACTCCCATCTCCGTCCTGTTGCTCGCCGCTGCCGTGCTGATTACCCTCACGCGGAATTGGAATGCATGGGAGGGCAGCCGGATCGAACAGATAACCGATGACGCATTTGTGCGCGGCGACCTCACGCCCCTCAGCACAAAGGTGGCGGGCATTGTCCGCAGTGTGAAAGTTTCCGACTTTCAGAGCGTGCATGCCGGGGATCTCCTGGTCGAACTTCAGGATGATGACTACCAAGCGCAAGTGGCGCTGGCGAGCGCAGCGGTAGAAGCCGCCAAAGCGGCCATTGAGAACAACCGGAGGCAACGGGAGCTGCAGGACTCTCGCATCCAGCGAGCACTTGCGGGAATCGATCAAGCCAAAGCGCAAATCATCGCCGCCGAGGCAGGGATCAGCGCCGTTCAGGCGGACGTTGTGCGAACCCAAGAAGAGCGTGCACGCGAAGAGTCGCTCCTCGCGACTCAGGCGGCCACCGAGCAGAAGGTGGAGGCGGCCATCGCCGATGAACAACGGTTCGCGGCACAGGAGGCCAGCCGGAAAGCAGATCTCGAGCAGGCGAAGACAGCGTTGCGCAGCAACGAGATTGCCGTGGAATCCGAACGGCGCACCAAGGCCGTGCTGGAGTCCCAGGAACAACAACTCGTTGCCGATCTCCACGCCAAAGAAGCTTCGCTCGCCGTGGCCAAGATCAACTTGGGATACACGAAAATTCCCGCACCGGCAGACGGCACGGTCGGCGAAAGACAAGTGCGGCCCGGACAGCTAGTTTCTCCTGGAACGCAAGTCCTGACGTTTGTCGCTGAAACAAAGTGGGTCCAGGCGAACTATCGTGAGACCCAGCTCACGAATATGAAAGTCGGCGATCCGGCGGAGATTCGCGTCGACCTATACCCGGGAAAAGTCTTTCGCGGGAAAGTGCTCGAAATTGCTCCCGCCAGTGGGTCGCAATTTGCGCTGCTGCCTCCCGACAACGCCACCGGTAATTTCACGAAAGTCGTGCAAAGAATCCCTGTGAAGATCGCGTTCGACGATGCGAACCTGGCAAGTCATTTGCGCCCCGGCTTATCCGTCGTCGCCAACGTACGTACGAGGCAGTGACCGGAGCGCACGATGGCTTCCCAGGCAGCAGTCTTTCATCCACCCACAAAGCAGCGAATGGTGCACGCCATTGCCGGAGTGCTGCCCTCGGAGCTTTCACAAAGCCCGCTGCTAGGCATTCTGGGTGTCGTCTTGGGTGCGGGCATTGTCACACTGACGGGCCGCATGCTGACGCTCGGCGCCGCCGACTTGAAAGGAAGCTTGGGGATCGGTTTTGACGATGGTGCTTGGATCGGCAGCGCCTACAACGTTGCATTGATGTTTATCGGGCCGTTCACCGTGTATGTCGGGGCCTTGCTCGGCGCGCGCCGCGTGCTCCTGATTGCAGCGAGTTGTTTCACCCTCATCTGCCTTCTTCTGCCCTTCATTCATAGTTACAGTTTGCTCCTTACCGCCCTCGTCCTAGCGGGACTGACGTCAGGCACCTTTTATCCGCTGACACTCACCTTTGCGCTCCGGAATATCCCCTTGCGATTCCTTCCGTTCACCCTGGCGCTATACGCAACCTTCGTGGACGGAGCTGTCAATATTGCGCCGACGCTCTTCGGCTGGTATCGCGAGCATCTTTCCTTCCACTGGATGTTTTGGAACTCTGCCCTGCTCACTCCGATTATGATCGCCTGCATTTTCGATGGAATTCCTGCTGCGCCAGCGAAGAGATCTGGTCCAGTGCCAAGTTTTGCAGGATTCCTCTATGCGAGCGCCGGTTTTGCCCTGTTGTTTGCGGCGCTGGACCAGGGACAGAGGCTCGACTGGTGGCGCTCCGGTCTCTTCAACGGTCTGTTCTTCACCGCTGTGATTTTCTTACTGGCCACGCTGAGTCGCCGTCTGCGCAGCCCGAATCCGCTAGTCGACCTACCCTACCTGCGGCAATGGAACACGGTCCTTCTCGCCGTGGGCTTGGGGTTCTTCCGATTTTTCCTTCTCGCAACGATCATCTTGATCCCGCAGGCGCTCGCCATCCACGGTTTTGAAGCGGATCAGATTGGTCCGGCAATCATCTGGACCGCGTTGCCCCAGTTTCTGATTGCTTTTGTTGCTGCGTTAATTCTCCTGCATGGTGTGGACTCCCGTCTCCTGATGGCTGCGGGCTTCGCCTGCATCGCCGCAGCATGCATTCTGGATGCACACTACACTTTTGCCTGGTCTGCAGAAAACTTCTATCGCACGGAACTCCTCATGGGAGTCGGCCAATCGTTTGCCTTTATTGGCCTGGTCGCCACGATCGTCCTGCAGGCCATTTTCTCCGGCGGCCTTTCGAAGCCGCAGGACACCCTCACCTTTTCCGCCTTCTTTCACATTATTCGCCTGTTAGGCGGGCAAATGGGAGTAAGCCTCATGGGGCATTACATCGCCGTGCGCGAGCAACTTCATTCCAACCTGCTCGGCCTGCATGTTGAACGCGGGAACTGGCTCGATGACGCTTCTATCCGTCACCTCACCGCAGGACTCTACGCCAAATCTTCCGGCTTAGCCGCGGCAACAGGCCGCGCAGTTGGTCTGATCGGTGGCCGCGTCCGGCTGCAGGCATATACCCTGGCCTTCATCGACGGATTCTACCTGATCGCCTGGGCGTGTGTAGGGGCGCTCCTCCTCGTTGCCTTGCTGCGGAAATCACCTTTGAACTACGGCGAGCTCGGTTTTCCGGTTGGAGGCACGTCCGCAGAAGAGAGGACAAAACCATGACGAGACATGCGGTGCTGTTTTGCGCTCTGTTTTTGCTAATTTTCGCTCGGCCGTGCGGCGCACAGCAAACCAAATCACCTGAGCCGCGCCACATTACGCTCGATGAGGCCGTGCAGCTTGCGCTGAAGCATAATCACGTCGTTCGCATCGCCGAATACAGTGTTCAGGAAAAGGAGCACACAAAGGACATTGCCCGAAGCGCTTATTTTCCGCTCCTTCGAAACGACAGCAATGTAGCCCACCTGACCGATACTCAATTCATTGGCATCACTGCCGGAAGCTTGGGAACGGTGGGGGGAACGCCCATTCCGGAGCAATCTACCATCTTGAACCAAGGCGATCTCACCATTGTCGCCAGCGGCACGCAACTTACCCAGCCGCTCAGCGACCTTTGGAAAGTCAAATCGGCAAATGACGTCGCCAGGGCCGAATTGAATGAAACGCGCGGCAAGGCGCGCCAGACGGAAAACGAAATCGCGCTCAAAGTTCACCAGATTTACTACCGCATCCTCATTCTGCAGTCTCACAAGGAGGCGGCATTAGCCAAGATTCAGGCGACCGAAGCGCTGCAAGCCGAGCGCGTACAACAAGTCAAATTCGGCAGCGCACTCGAGGAAGAAGCCATCGAGAGCCGCGCTCAGTCTCTCGAATCGAAGCAGGACCTGCTGACGACGGATCTCCAGCTCTCCGATCTCACCATGCAACTCGACGATGCGATCGGCCTGCCTCTGACGACGGAGTTGGTATTGGATCCCTCTGTACGGCAGGTTGGGAGCACCTGCGATCGGGAACAGTGTCTCCGCGTGGCTTTGGAATCTCATCCGGAAATCACGGAGGCCCGGGCAAAGGTCGAGCAGGCATCAGCAGCGGTACGTCTTGCCAAGCGGCAATACATACCCGATGTCGAGGCTTTTGCTCGCTATAGCTATCAGAACAATGTTCCTTTTTTGGTTCACAACTTCGGAACCTTTGGCATGCACCTTGGCTACGATCTATTTGACGGCGGCAGACGAAATGCTGCTATTGAAGAGCACAAGGCACAGCTCGCCAAGTCAGAAGAGAACCTCGCTCGTGTTAAAGAAGACATCGAGCTGCGCGTGCAAACGGCCTACAACAAGCTGGAACGCACGCGCCAGATGATGAAGGTCTCCGAAGAGCTTCTGGCGCTGCGCACGGAGTCGCACCGTGTTTCCGTCCAGCAACTCCAGGGAGGCAGCGCTCTCCGTTCGCAAGTCGCCGCCGCGGAAGCGCGCGAACTGGAAGCTAAGACCCTGTTCCTGCAGTCGCAGCTGGAATACATCCAGGCAAATGACGAAATGACTGAGGCGATGGGGCAAACACCAGAGTAAGCAATTGCCAGATGTCAGAATGAAGGCTAAAACCGATTCCTGCGGCTCACTCGCAGACCATGAGTGGCGATATGAATTAGTTCCTGGTGGTGGCTGCAATTGGTCGTGTCTATGTGGAGAAAAAGGCCATGCGGCTGATTCTCGGGGCACTAGACAGATGTCCTTAATGGCGAGCCTCTCAGAGGCCAGGCGCGAATTGGGAAATCTGCCAGCTTCTCAAGGCCGGAAAGCGTTGCAAATCTAGTTGCGGAACCGATGCCTGCGGGAAAGTTTCAAGATCGGTGACCTGCGGAGCGCAGCTTTGGCATAGAAGAGCTGCCCCTTGGCTGCCGCCAAAGAGATGCCGATCGCTTCTGCGGCCTCCCGCATCGAGCGTCCCTGCAGTTGAATCTGAACGACGGCCCTTTGTGTTGGTCGCAGGCGCTGGACCGCCTTCCTCACAATTCTTTGTGCTTCGCTCTGCGCGTAACGACTTTCCGGATTCGGAGCACGATCGCGTATTTCATTGCGCAGTCCGTCCCGGGTAAAATCATCGTCGCTTTCCAAGGTAATCTCAGGCGCGGCTCGATTCTTTCGGAGGATCATTAGCGCTGAATTGATGGCGATCCTCGTGAGCCAAGTTGGAAGGCTTGACCTGCCGTCAAAGTCCCCGATGTGAACAAACGCGTTCAACAGAGCGTCTTGGACTGCGTCCTCCGCATCCTCGCGGCTTCTTGTTATGCGGCGGGCGGCACGAAAAAGCCCGTGTCTGTATTGCTCGCAAAGCATGGCGAAGGCCGTAGACTGCGCCGCGCCGTAGCCGATCATGGCCTTCCGTGCGGTGGAAGTTTTGGATGCGCTGAAGTGTGATGTTTGCGATGGACTGGGCACGGTCAGTTTCTTCCTTTATTGCGCAGCACTGCGTCGCCGGAAAAGGGAACCCGCGAGACCTATATGGATTGCACGGAGGTGGTGGTGGCGATGCCTCGCGGATTATGCTCTCAGGCTCAAACCGCCGTTGAGCCGCTTCCTGATGTGGGAGGCATAGTAACGGCCTATCAAAAGGCGTCACCTGTCAAAAATGACAGGTGACGGGACTGCACTGATTGTCGTGCCCACCACAAATGGAGGCGGTCGCGCCCCTTGCCCAGGCGGGTTAAGTTAGGGATTTGCGCCGCCTCCATCGGCCCAGGCGTCCACAATCAACTCTTTTCGGAACTGCAAACGCCTTAAATTCCGGCTGTGTCGTTTCAGCGAGCGCGGCGGCCTGGCGAGAGGGTTTTTCGGAACGCATGCCCACATGTCCGATTTGAAGATTATCCACGTTTTGGGCTGGAAAACTAAAAGGGTCTCTATCCTACTTCTTTTTTCTTCCCGGCCTCACGCCAGGAAGCACCTTCCGCGCCTTCTCGATGTCGCGCTCCGTCCAGAGCCGCAAAAGGACTCACAGGTAAGCGGGTAGAGCTACGAACGCTCGCGCACAGGCGCGATATGGCGCGGCCTCCGCGTGCGTTAGTGTCTAATCTAACAGCGTGGAATCTTGACGGCTTCGCGCTGGCGCGCGTTCCGCGCGATCTCCGAAGGACCTTTCAATAAATTTGTGTTTGCGGGCAAGCCCATACGCGAATTGCGGGCAAGTAAAATCAGCAAGTTGCAGGCCCATTCTGGCGGGCTTTTGGGCAAGGGAGCCGTTGACGGCTTGATGCGGCATAAGCGGCGGCATGGACTTCCAGTACTGTCCTGAGGAGAGGCGTCATGGAATTGAACGATTCAATTGAATGGCGCATCTGCCACAGAGTACAACCACAGGCGTTGGGGTTTTGGTGGAAGCAGCAACCAAGGAGTCTTTACATGCTTTTTGATTCTGCGCCTGGATCCTGGAAATACGCAGCCGTAGTGCGCTACCATCTCGTCCCTACCTCGGTACTGGGCGCGGGCCGCTGACGGCACGCCCGTAAGTGCTTGCGCTATCGCGGCTGACTGAGCCCCTTCGAGCTTGGCCAAAAAGAGTTGTTTTGAATTGGCCACAATAGGGTGTGTTGCTTAAGGGCCTATTGTTGAAAGACCGGAGGAGGGCCGCTGACTCGGTTCCATTTCAGGCTGACATTTACTTCGACACGGTTCGCAATCTTGATGAAGGGGATGTTCTTGTTCATACCATAGTCCTTGCGATCGAACGCCATTGTGCCTGCGATGCTCCCGGAGGTTGACCCTTTGCCGTTGTCCGTTACAGTGAGTTTTTCTGTTTTCGTGACGCCACGAATGGTAAAGTCGCCTTCTAGGTCGAATGTGTTTGGACCGGTCTGAACGACCTTCGTGGATTTAAAGGTGATCATTGGGGAGTTTTCCACGTCAAAAAAATCCTTACTCTTCAATTTTTTGTTTTTCATGCCGCTGCCGGTGTCCACGCTATCCGCCTGAATCTCGATCTCCAACACACCGCTTCTCACGTCCGTGGACGAAAACTTCATGCTTGCATTCCATTTGTCGAAGATGCCTTTGATGGGGACCGAAGACTCGACACCAAATTTGATGGCGCTTTCTAGGGGCGTGACCTCGTACACCGGAACCTGCGCATGGCCTGCGGAGGGTAAGGCGCACAACGCAAGCAGACCCAGAATGACCACTGCTGAGCCGCGAGTTTTTGCAAGATCCTGCTCACTGTTGGTGCAGGACCAGTTCCGTTGAGCTCCGAACTTGTTTGCCAACACACTTCGTGTCGATTTCATGGAAGCGCTACCTCCCGATTGCTCTCCTTGCCTAGCACCCCATCACCGACCTCCCGGTAAGGCGCCCTGCAGCACTTCAAACTGACACGACCCCGCCCCGCATGAGCAAAAGGACGCAACCGCCTCCATTTGTAGTGGGCGCGATAATCAGTACAGCGACTTCGCTTATGCGACGCCTGTCAGAATTGCCAGGTGACCCCTTTCGGGACGCAGGATTACGGCCCCGCCTACACCGATGGCCAGAGACTCATCGGCGGTATGAGTCTCCTCACAGGGCAGGTCCGCGAGGCACCGCCACCCCAACGAGGACACAACACACCAGCCTCACCAGCCTCGCGGATCATCTTCTAGCGTCGTGAGCGTGTGCTATGCCGCTAGCCCCGTTTCCGCTGGAGGACTCAATGGATGAGCAGCGGAAGTACGCGATCCTTTTTTGTCGCAACGATCTGGTACAACGGACAACAAAGCTAGGTGGGGAGGAGGGGAGTGGTTTACAAGGCCGAAGATACTCGCCTAGACCGTTTCGTCGTTCTCAAATTCCTACCCGAAGACCTAAGCCCGAGACCGTCAAGCTTTGGAGCGATTCCGCCGTGAGGCCAAAGTACCTCAGCGCTGACACTGATCCCTTGTATCGATTCCATCAGTGGCTGGCCACGCCGATGGCCGCCTGATTTTAGTAATTCGCCATGGACAGGTTCACGCTTGACGGCCTGTCATGCTTCGGCCCACAAGTTCCCTCACTGACTTTCTTTTACAACTTGACGAGCATCTTTGTCCTCTCGCAGCGCCACAAATTTGGAATGCCGCAGCCGGTCCGCCTCTGTCCACTCCAAGAAACTCAATCTGCGCCACGGCCTCGGGACGCAGCCAGACGCACTCCTTCATTTTTCCGCGGTCAGTTCATCGCCCCACCGCGATTTGTGCGTGCCGGGCAGATTGACAAAGGGCATCGTGGGCGAGACAAGATGGCGAATTCTCTCGAAGACCTGCCGACGTGACGCCGGGACAAAGCCGTTGCGCACGAACGTGACCGTTGTCTCGGAAGCCGACCACGTTAGACATTACAATGGCCGGAGGAGAAGCCCCTACACGTCATGCCTCGCCGTCAGGTGAAGAAAGAGAAAATGAACCAGCCGGGAGTCTGCCGCATTTGCGGCTGCACAGAAAATAAACGCTGCCAATACCTCCCGCGCCTCGGCGTACCACTCGGCAGTCAACCCGTCATGACGTGCGAATGGACGGATGGAACCAAGACCCTGTGCAGGAATCCGGTCTGCTTGGAGAAGGCGAAGGCGGAGTAAGTGCCCCGCACGTGTATTTTCTGCGACAACCCGCTCACCGGCGCTCGCGCCAAAGAGCTTTGAAGTGCAGAATGCTTCGGCGCTCGTGACTGATGATGAAGAAGCAGTAGAGTACGCGGAAGGTGAGTGTGGGGACGGTGAAGAAATCCATCGCGGCGATGGCTTCCTTGTGGTTACGCAGAAAGGTAAGCCAGCGCTCGCTAGGCCCAGAATCCTTCCTCGTTCGATTCATCCACCGAGAAATGGTTCTTTCCGAAACGTGAGAAGAGTCTCATGCATTTGCGCCTTCGTCACAGGTGGGCGTTCTTTACCACGCGCGCGTGACCGTCTTTCACCTCTGCTCAGCAACTTTGGGAGACGGGCGCCAGCACCAGATTGTGCTGTCTCTTGGCGGCCCTGAAACAGTCGCTGCTTGAGTAATTCGTCGCCGCTAAGCCACCCACTTCATTGTCAGTTTTTTGCGTTTCCTCGCGCAGTCTAGCAGGTACAAATCAATCAGCTTCTGGTAAGGCAGCCCCGTCTCTTCCGCCAGTCCCTTGAAATAGTCCACGACTTCCGGACTCAAGTTGATTCCCACCGCCTTTTTCTTCCCTGGGTAGGGGTTCTTCAGTTCCTTCAATTTGGAGAAATCATATTCCTTCCTCATAAAAGCGCACCTCTTTTCTAGTTGCCTTACGCGCCGAGATAATCCTGACCACGGAATCGTTTTCCCGGTAGCAAGTGAACTACGACCAGCGTTCTTGCCGTTGAACTCACGCCGAGGAGAATGAATCGATCCTCGCGCTCGGAATGCTCCGGATCATAAAATAGGCGTCCGTGTGGATCGCTGAAAACACTCTGGGCCCCTTCAAACCAAACTGCATGCTTGATCCGATTGCTCTTGTTCTTCCGTTCGTCCCAATCGAACCGCAGCATATCTAGATAATATCTAGATGAAGGAGGAATGGCAAGGCGGATGCATGTCGAGAGGCGTCGCAGAGGGTTTCCACCGACGTCAAGGGCATCGCCAGCCTGAGCCAAGCGCCGGACTGCCGCAAGAACTGATTTGAAGGCATCCTGCAGTCGGAGAACTGAGGCAGCACCAGCGGAGACCTAGTGATGAACTCGCGTGATGATGCCGAACGCTATAAACAAAGGCGATTAGGTTGCCAAGTCAACAAAAAAGAAGTTAGCCTGTGGCAGTATCGTGCGAGTTGGGCCCCGGAATCGAACTGGCTAGTGACGCCCAATCAACGAACCCGTGTGATAACGGGGAAGAGCCGATTAATCGGTGAATCAGTTAGCGTGTCCACCCGAAAAACCTCAGGGTAGGCTGATTTTGGGCGGTCGTTCAGGGTGGTAGCAGAACCCGAGACTGTGCAAGCCCGCGAGTCTTGCGTCGCTGACATATGCCCAATCATCAGTCCAACAAAGAGGACGGAGCCGAGGCGGATCAACACGACTGGCGAGGAAAGGAGGCCAAGCCGTCGTCTGTTAACGAGCCGTCTTGGGCTTAGGAAGCAGCAGCAAATAGAATGCGACGACGTGCGAGATCATCAGCAGGGGCACGTAGATGATCGGGATCGCGTACGTGGCGCCCAACTGCCCCGCCAGCGCAGGAAGGCCAGCGTGGGTGGCGTGGTAATAGTCGAGGATGAGGTCGACCACTCCAACGAGATTGAAGGCCACGACGAAAAGCCAGAAGAGCGGACGTATCCTTACCGTGAGAAGCGCCAGGATGGCGAGCACACCGGTTGCCAGGTCCCAGTAGGCGGCGAACGTGGCGAAGCCAGCGGGCAGATTCGGGCCGACGACGCCTGGAAGTATAAAGACGAGCCCGAAGAAGCGGAAGCTGTGGAGCGTAGCGATGGCGCGTTGCGCTGCGATCAAGTCCATCGATTTGAGCCGGGGCAGGATGTACACGCCGAAGCAAAGCAGCCACGCGACATAACCTAGAATGAGATGCAGATTGAAGATGGTTTCCGGCGACATTTGGCCTCCTATCAGATTGACGGCTTCCTGTTAGATGACATTATGGTTTCGGCGTTGGAAGCTCAGCCATCGCCGTCGAATGGCTGTGACTTCCAGCGTTGGCTTCCAGCCAACCTCCGCCCAAGGCTTTGTGTAGGGCGACAAGGCCGCAGTGGCCGAGTTCACTTATTGGCCGGGCTATCTCTCAATAGAATCCCGAGCGGCAAGAGTGGCCCGAGCGGAATGAACTGCTCTTCCATGAGGTTTCCCTTCGAGAGAGGCAGGCTTTCGATGAGGGCCCGAGCCTCCGCCACGTCCTTGCAGTTCAGTATGAAGATGGCGCCCCGGCCGTCGCCGCGCGTGAACCACTGCTGAATCTTGCCGTCAAGATATAGGGGAACGGTCGCACGAATTTCGGCGGGCATGATTTTCATGACTTGCTCGAGAGTAACCCCCGGTTTTGGCGAAAGGATCGTCAGCACGCCGGTGATCTTGGGCTGCGGCGGCGTAGATTGGCCTTGCGCCATGGGCGCGTCCAGGTAGGACACTTCAATGTTCATTGTTCGGCTCCTTTAATTCCTCACGGATTTGGATCTTGTGTTGGTACCATTGGGTACCACACACTGATAAGATGTAGGAACTTGGCGAAAGTTTCATGACTCGCAACTTTTTTCCCTGCCGGACAGGCCAAACGCAAGCCACTCCC
>Ga0182039_10001160_pt1 | contig 13910 bp, 10 predicted proteins | sample sta12Can44000111_FD_125975 | JGI IMG/M metagenome (GOLD analysis project Ga0182039, IMG submission 125975) | Lab enrichment of tropical soil microbial communities from Luquillo Experimental Forest, Puerto Rico - statanox.12C.anox.44.000.111 | ecosystem: Environmental > Terrestrial > Soil >...
GCCTCGGTCTGGGTCAGCAGCGTCTCGATTTCGTCCTCGGCTTTCGGCGCCGGGATCACCACCAGGGCATCGTCGCGGGCGGTCAAGGGATGGCCGGCCAGAGCGGCGCAGGCCATCGGCGAGGAAATGCCCGGCACCACCTGCACCTCGAACCGGCCCGACAGGCGGGCGAACAGATAGGCGAACGAGCCGAAGAAGAAGGGGTCGCCCTCGCACAGCACCGCCACGTCGCGGCCGGCTTCCAGATGGGCGGTGATGGCCTCGGCCCCGGCGTCATAGGCCTCGTCCGCCCGCTTGGCGGGGTCGAAGGCCATACGCATGGGAATCTCGGTGATGCCCGTCGGCAGATGCGGGGCGGCGATGCTGCGGGCCAGACTGTCGCCCTCCAGCGGTGCCGGATAGGCGATAACCTTAACGACGTTCAGGATGCGAACCGCCTTCAGGGTCAGCAACTCGGGATCACCGGGGCCGACGCCCAGGCCGTAAAGGATTCCGCTCATGGCTTGATCCCGCAATAATGGGTGACCGGCATGAAGGGATGCCAGGACTGGAAGCGTCCGGTCTTGCCTAGACGCGAAATGGCGATGCGGCTCATCTCGCCGCCCTGGGCGGCTTGCCAGGCGAACAAGGTGGCCTCGCCCTCGACGGTGACGGCATTGGCGACCAGACGGCCGCCGGGCTTCAGGGCGCTCCAGCAGCGCTCCAGCAGGCCGGGGCTGGTCAGGCCGCCGCCGATGAAGATGGCGTCGGGGGCCTCTTGCCCCTCCAGCGCCGACGGAGCTTTGCCGGCGATGATCGACAGGGATTGCGGCACGCCCAGTTCGGCGGCATTGCGGGCGATCATTTCCAGGCGCTTGGGGTTGTGCTCGATGGCGACGGCCTTGCCGCCGGTCCGCGCCCATTCGATGGCGATGGAACCGCAGCCGGCCCCGACATCCCATAGCACCGCCCCCGGCCAGGGAGACAGCGAGGCCAGGGTCACGGCGCGAACCTCGCGCTTGGTCAGCTGGCCGTCATGGGCAAAGGTTTCGTCCGGCAGGCCGGCAAGGCGGGACAGGGCAGGGCCGCTCTGCAATTCGATAGCCAGAGTATTCAGATCGGCAGCCTGATCCAGCTGATCATGGATGCGCTCTTGCGGACCGCCCAAATGCTCCAGCACGGTCAGGCCATAGCGCCAGCCCTTGGCGGTCAGCAAGGCGGCGACCTTGGCCGGCGAGGCGGCATCTTCCGACAGCACCAGCAGCTTCGCGCCGGAGAACAGATGCAGGGCCAGAGCTTCCAGCGGGCGGCCATGGATGGTCAGGCAAAGGCAATCCTGCAAGGCCCAGCCCATGCGGGACGCCGCCAGCGAGAAGGCCCCAGGATGGGGGATGGTGGTGATCTCGGGGAAATGCCGGCGCAAGGTGACGCCGACGCCGAACCATTGCGGATCGCCCGAGGCCAGCACGCAGACTCGGCGATCCTGAACGTCGTTCAGTTTGGCGATATTGTCGGCGAAGGGCGAAACCCAGACCAGACGCTCGGCCTTGCTTTCCGGCACCAGGGCCAGATGCCGCTCGCCGCCGGCCAGCACCTCGGCCTGGGTGATCAGGCTGCGGGCGATGGGGGACAGCCCGTCCCAGCCGTCTTCGCCGATGCCGATGACGGTGATCATTTGGCACCCCCTGACAGCGCATTGACGGCGGCGGCGGCCATGGCGCTGCCGCCTCGGCGACCGCGCAGGGCGATGAAGGGCAGGCCCGAGGCCACCAGCGCTTCCTTCGATTCCGCGGCTCCGACGAAGCCGACCGGGAAACCCAGGATGGCGGCGGGCCTCGGCCCTCCGGCCTGGATCATTTCCATCAGCTGGAACAAGGCGGTGGGGGCGTTGCCGATGGCGACCACGGCCCCTTCCAGATGCTCGGCCCACAATGTCACGGCGGCGGCGCTGCGGGTGGTGCCCATCGACTTCGCCAGCTCGGCCGAGCGGGAATCGTTCAGCAGGCAATGCACCGCGCCGCCCTTCAGGAAGCGGCGGATGATGCCGTGGCTGACCATCTCGACATCCACCAGCACCGGCTTGCCGGCCAGCAGCGCGGCGCGGCCGGCCTCGGCGGCACCGGGGGCGAAGGCCAGATCGGCGGCGATCTCGGGCATGCCGCAGGCATGGATGACCCGCACCGCCACATCTTCTTCCGCGCCCTGGAAACGCGACAGATCGGCCTCGGATCGGATGATGGCGAAGGAACGGTCGTAGATCGCCTGGGGATCGCGGATATAGCCGGGCTCGGGCGCACCGCCCTGACCGACCACGCCCAAAATCCAGCCTTCCTCGTGCTCGGCGGTTTGGCGTTGCTCGGCGGAGAGCGCGGGATCGCCGGCGAACAGCGGGCCGAGGCGTCCGGCATCGTCCAGATGGGCGAAATGGGCGGACAGGGCCTTGACCTGCTCGGCATCCTTCACCGTGCCGGCGGACACCGGAATCAGCGACGGCCAGACTTCGGCGATGATGATGCTGCCCGGCTCGGGGCGGTCGAGGGATTGCAGGCCGGTCTCGAAGGGCCAGAGCTTGATGCGTCCGGCCAGATCGGGGCGGGACCGCAGCCGTTGCAAACAGGCGATGCCGGTCAGGCTTTGGCTGCCGACGCTGCCGGCGGTGTAAAGCTTCCAGATCGACTGAATGCCGGGGCAGAGCTTTTCCGTCTGGCGGAATTCCGGCAATCCGGCGAAGTCGGCGGGCTTGGTCTGCGGCAAGCCGTCGAGCGGCTTCGGGCAATTCCAGAACAGGGTCTTGCCGGTCTCGCGGTTCAGACGGGCGGCGACCTCGAAGCGGTTGTTGGCATTGTCGGGGCCATCCTCGATCCAGGCAGCCAGACGCTTCCAGGCGGCTTGCCAGTCGGGACGGGCGGGGTCCAGCAAGGCGGCGAAGCCAGCCGGGAAACCCAGACAGAAATCGACGCCCAGCAGCACCGTCTTGCCTTGCGCCACCAGATCCGACAGCCGGTCGGCCAGCAGCTCCATGGCATCGAAGCGTGTCGCCGGGTTGAGCGGCGTTGGCCCCAATCCGCCGATCCAAATGCTGTCGGCTCCCGTCTTCGGCGAAGACGAGGCCGACCAGTCGACCATCACATAGGCGTCGAACAGCGCCATCGCCGCCGGGCCTTAGTGGGAATGCTTCTTGGAATAGGGATTATGGGCATGGGCATGACCGTGATCATGCCCATGGTCGTGACCATGATGATGATGGTCATGGCCGTGATGATGATCCCCATCGGTGCCGATGCCGACCACATGATGATGATGGCCGGTCTGCACCGCGCCCACTTCATGCTCGTGACCAAGCACCTGTTCGCGATATTTGCACAGCTGGCAGTTCATGGCGGGGTCGCCATCGACCATTTCCTGCAATCGCTCGACGAAGGTGTCGATCACCAGCGGGTGATCCTTCAGATATTGCGCCTTCAGGAATTCGATGCCGGGATATCTGGCGGCGGCTTCGTCGGTCCATTGATAGATGCGGTCCACCAGAATGCCGGTGAACAGGAAATAGGGGAACACGATGATGCGCTTGAAGCCCAGCTTCACGGCGCGCTCCAGACCGGCATCGACCAACGGCGTGGTGACGCCGGAATAAGACGCCTCGGCCCAGCCGAAGCCCATGCCTTCCCACAGCATGCGGGCGACCTTCGAGATGTTGGAATTGGCATCCGGGTCGTTGGTGCCGCGGCCCACCACCATCAGCAGGGTGTCGGCGCGGGAGACTTCGGTCCCGGCGGCGGCTTCGACTTCCTCGATCCGCTGGGCGGCGACGCGCAATAGTTTCAGATCGACGCCCAGCTCGCGGCCATATTTCACCGTCAGCTCGGGGTTTTCGGCGGCGTAGCTGTTGACCTCCCAGGGCAGGTCGTTCTTCACATGGCCGGCGGCGAACAGCATGGCCGGCACCGCCAGAATGCGGGTGGCGCCGCGTTCCTTCAGCTTGTTCAAGCCGTCGCGAATCACCGGGCGGGCGAATTCCAGGAAACCGCTTTCCACATCATATTGCGGCAGTCGGGCGCGGAAATGCTGGGCGAGAAGGTTGAACTCCTCGACGGCGTTCACATCGCGGCTGCCATGTCCGCAAATCATGATGGCGGTCTTGTCGTTGCTCATTGCGCCTGGTCCTTGCCTTTGGGCGTTAATCATGGGCTGCCGGCTGGTCATTGCCTCCGGCCGGCGGAGGGTCGGCACTATAGCCAGTCGATGACGCTTTGTCTCGCAGGTTGACGGAGGAGTTCGGCTCGGTCCATCCTGCCGCGCATGTTTCCCTTGGCAGACCATGGCGGCTTCATCGAGCCCTTGCTGATCCTGGTGGCGGCGCTGATCATCGATGCGCTGCTGGGCGACCCGGCTTGGCTATGGAAAAGACTGCCGCATCCGGTGGCATTTCTGGGCAAGCTGATCGATTTTCTGGATCGCAAGCTGAACCGGCCCGGCCGCCCGGCCTATGACCGGCGGGTGCGCGGGGCTTTGGTTGCGGCGGGGCTGACCATCGGCGCGGTGGCGTTGGGCTGGGCGGTGTCGGAGCTGCGGCGCGCCAGCGACCTGGGCGTGCTGCTGGAACTGGCGCTGACCTGGGCGCTGATCGCTCAGCGCAGCCTCTATGATCATGTGCGCCGGGTGGCGGTGGCGCTCGACAAGGGTGGGCTGGTTGCCGGGAGGCGGGAAGTGTCGATGATCGTCGGGCGCGATCCCGACAGTCTGGACGAAGCCGGAGTGGCCCGCGCCGCCGTGGAATCCTGCGCCGAGAATTTTTCCGATGCGGTGGTGGCGCCGGTGTTCTGGTTCATCCTGTTCGGGCTGCCGGGACTGATGGCCTATAAGACGGTGAATACGCTGGACAGCATGATCGGTCATCGATCCGAGAAATATCTGGAATTCGGCATGGTCTCGGCCCGCCTCGACGATGCCATGAACCTGATCCCCGCCCGTCTGTCGGGGTTGCTGATCTGCCTTGCCTCGGCCTTCGTGCCGGGGGGAAATCCTATGCGCGGCTGGCGGGTGATGCTGCGCGATCACGGCCATCACCGCTCGCCCAATTCCGGCTGGCCGGAATCGGCGATGGCGGGGGCGTTGGGGCTGGCCTTGGGCGGGCCGCGCCGCTATCCCGGCTATGTCGCGCAGGAACGCTGGCTGGGCGAAGGCGGGCGCGAAGTGGCAAGGGCGGCGGATATTCATGCCGCCTTGTTCGTCATGGCGGTGGCCTGTCTGCTGAACGGCGGATTGGTGATTCTGGCGATTTTGCTGGGCTAAACATCTCAACCGTCATGCCCGTGCTTGACACGGGCATCCACGAAAGCTGTGCCAAGACATGGACCCCCGGATCAAGTCCGGGGGTGACGAAGACATTGAGCCTATTTGCGCGGCTTCGCCCTGGCGGTCGGTTCCGCCTGCATGGGATCGTCGGGCCAATAATGCTTGGGATACTGCCCCTTGAGGTCGGCTTTGACCTGCTTATAGGTATTGGCCCAGAAGCTGGCGAGGTCTTGCGTCACCTGCATCGGTCGGCGGGCCGGTGACAGCAGATGCAGGGTCAGCTTGACCCGCCCATGGGCCAGAGTCGGGGTATCGGCCAGACCGAACATCTCTTGCAGACGCACCGCCAGCACCGGGTTTTCGCCGCTGTCGTAATCGATGGGAATGCGGCTGCCCGACGGCACTTCGATATGGGTGGGGGCGGCTTCGTCCAGCTCGCGTTTTTTCTCCCAGGGCAAAGAAGAGTCCAGAATCGCCAGCATGTCGAGCCGGTCCAGATGCGCCTTGCGGCTGACACCCTCCAGCCAGGGCGGCAGCCAGTCGGCCAGAGTTTCCAGCAGCGTGGCATCCGACAGATCGGGCCAGGCCTCGCCCTCGATCCGACGCAGGAAGCAGATGCGGGATTGGAGTTTGCGGGCGGCGTCGGTCCAGGGCAGGCAGGTCAGCCCCATCTCCTGAACGCCGTTCAGCATTCCTTCGACGATGGCCTCGCGGCTGGGCTGCTTCAGGGCTTCATCCTTCAGCAGCAGCTCGCCCAATTTCCGTTGGCGCCGCGCGGTGACAACCTGCTCGCGGCTGTCCCACTGCACGGCCTCGGTGGTGATGATCTGATCTGCGAACTGCTCTTCGATCTCGGCCTGCGCCACCGGAGCGGCCAGAAAGATGCGGGCATCGCGCTTCTCGCCGTCCAACTCGGCCACCACCAGCATGTCTTCGGTCGCCAGGGCTTCGGGCAGGGGGAAGAAGGCGCCGCGTCCATTGGACAGGCGATATTGCAGCCCTTGTCCCGCGCCACGCCGCTGGGCGATGCGGTCGGGATAGGCGAAGGCCAGCAGCAGTCCAGCTTCCTCCACCGAATCCTCGGATGCGGGAATTTTCAAGGATCGGCGCAGTTGCTTGGCGGCTTCGCGCACTCGCTGCACGCCGCCCCGGTCGGCATTGGCGGCGCGAGGATCGGCCAGGGCTTCGAGGCGCAGCCGCAGATCGGCGTCGCGGGCATTGCGCAGGATGTCGCGTTCCGACAGCAAGGCCGCCAGATCGCAAGCCAGCGAGCCCAAGCCCAAAGCCTCGCCCTTCAGCACCATATGCGCCAGACGAGGATGCAGCGGCAAAGCCCCCATGGCCTTGCCATGCTGGGTGATGCGGCCTTGCTGGTCCAGGGCCCCCAAACGGCGCAGCAGGTCGCAGGCCTGACCATAGGCGGCGGCGGGCGGTGGCTCCAGCCAGGCCATGCTGTTGGGATCGCTCACCCCCCAGCGGGACAGCTCCAGCGCCAGCGGGGCCAGATCGGCATCGGCGATTTCGGGCGCGGTGAAGGCAGGCAAGGCGCGATGGGTGGCCTCGGACCAGAGGCGATAGCAAATCCCCGGTCCCAACCGTCCGGCACGGCCCCGCCGCTGCTCGGCCGAGGCTTTCGAGACCGGCACGGTGATCAGTCGGGTCATGCCGCCATTGGGATCGAAGCGGGGCAGGCGCATCTGCCCGCCATCCACCACGATGCGGATGCCTTCGATGGTCAGCGAGGTTTCGGCGATGCTGGTGGCCAGCACGGCTTTGCGCCGGCCGGGTTGGGGACGCAGGGCGGCGTCCTGGGCCTCTTGCGACAGATCGCCGTAAAGGGGTGCGACCAGCAGGTCGGGGAAACGGGATTCCAGCTGCGCCTGCACCCGGCGGATTTCGCCTTGGCCGGGCAGAAACACCAGCAGATCGCCCTCGGGCTCTTCGGTGATGGCGCGGCTGACCAGAGCGGCAACGGCATCGTCGAAGCGGAGGCTGTTGGCCGGCTTGTCCTGCCAGCGGATTTCCACCGGGTAGCTGCGGCCTTCGCTGGTGGCGATCGGACAATCGCCCATCAGCTTGGCCACCGGCCCGCCATCCAGGGTCGCCGACATCACCAGAAGGCGCAGATCGTCGCGCAAGCCCCCCTGGCTTTCCAGGCAGAGCGCCAGACCCAGATCGGCGTTCAGGCTGCGCTCGTGGAATTCGTCGAACAGGACGGCGGCGACGCCCGACAGCTCCGGGTCGTCTTGCAGCATGCGGGTCAGAATGCCCTCGGTCACCACTTCGATGCGTGTCTTGGCGCTGACCTTGCTGTCCAGGCGGATGCGATAACCCACCGTCTCGCCCACCGCCTCGCCCAGCAGATCGGCCATGCGCCGCGCCGCCGAACGGGCGGCGAGACGGCGGGGCTCCAGCATGACGATGCGGCCATCGCCACGCCAGGGCTGGTCCAGGATTGCAAGAGGAACCAGGGTGGTCTTGCCGGCGCCGGGCGGAGCCTGCAACACGGCATTGGGGCCGGCGGTCAGCGTCGCCAGCAGATCGGGCAGAGCCTCCTCGATGGGCAGGCCGCCGGGATAGTTCTTGAGCTTGATCACGGCTCGCTAAAAGTGGCCTTGCAGTTGGGGGTCTCCCAGACCACCAGCTCGGCCAGGCGGGCATGGCCTTGGCTGCGCGACGCCACCACCGGCTTCAGGCGGAAATACCAATGTTTCGCCAACTGCTCGGCGGTGGGATTGGCGTCCAGCACATAAAGCTTGGTGTCCATGCGGGTGTCGGTGGTCAGGCAATAGCCGTCTGTCGCCACCGCCGCCTTGACCTTATCCAGCCAGTCGGGGGCGGCGCCGTCGGGGCGAAACATCTTCAGCAGCTGGTCGTCGCCGACATGGGCCAGGAAGCCATGGTCGCAAGGAGCGTCGATCACCGCCATCATCTCTTCCTTCAGGAAGCCGAAGTCGAGAACCATGTCCGACTGCTCGCCGGCATCCTGAAGCCGACCGGCTTCGCAGACCGCCTCGATCATATAGCGGTGACCATGCAGGTTGCGGCATTTCGAACCGTGGGTCAGCACCCGATGGCCGGCATCGATGAAGATTTGCCGCGAAACCGTGAAAGACGTCATTGAAGAAAATCCGTTATCTCAGGCCGATGACCTTATGCATTTGCAAGGAAAAGCGCCACTGCGGATTTTCCTGACAATATGCGGCGGCGGCCTTGATGTTCTCGGCCTGGGCGGGACCGTCCATGGCCTGAAGATAGAAGCTGTTGAAGAAAAGCCCGGCGAAGCGTTCCGGCTCGGCCCCTTCCTGGGGATAGACCAGCTTCAGCTCGTCGCCCTCGGTCAGCACCAGCGGCGCTCCGGCCTTGGGGCTGACGCAGAGCCAGTCGATGCCCGGCGGGCGCGGTTGCGTGCCGTTGGTTTCCACCCCGATCTCGAAGCCCAGCTGATGCAGGATGGTGGTCAGGGGCTCGTCCAACTGCAGCAAGGGTTCGCCGCCGGTGAAGACGACATAAGGGAAGCCCCGTTTGCCTTTGGGCCACAAGGAAGCGATGGCGCGGGCCAGTTCTTCGGCGGATGCGAACTTGCCGGCATCGGCGCCGACGAAGTCGGTGTCGCAGAAGCGGCAGACGGCGGAGTCCCGATCTTCCTCGCGCCCGGACCACAGATTGCAGCCGGCAAAGCGGCAGAACACGGCGGCGCGGCCGGCCTGTGCGCCTTCGCCTTGCAGGGTCAGGAAGATTTCTTTGACGGCGTAGCTCATGGGCGGGGAACTAAGCTTGCCTGACCGAGGAGTCAAGACATCAGTTGTCATAGGACTGTCCCTTGCTCTTGAAGGCCCTGGGGCTTACCCCGGCATGAACGGGATTCAGACAGCAAGAAGGGGCCTCCCATGCGCATCGCCATCGTTTCCGACGCCTGGCATCCTCAGCCGAACGGCGTGGTCCGCGTGCTGGGCTGCCTGCATGAGCGATTGCTGAAAGCCGGGCATGAGGTGATGGTGGTCTCGCCCGATCTGTTCACCTGCATTCCCTGCCCGACTTACCCCGAGATTCCGCTGGCGCTGTTTCCTTATATGGGGGTGAAGCGGCGGTTGGAGCTGTTCCGTCCGCAGGCCGTGCATATCGCCACCGAAGGCCCCTTGGGCTGGGCGGCGCGGCGCTGGTGCATCAAGAAGAAGTTCCCCTTCACCACCGCCTATCACACCAAGTTCCCGCAATATATCCATGCCCGCACCAAGCTGCCCTTGCCGATGCTCTATGCCGCCATCCGCCGCTTCCATGCGCCGTCTTCGGCGGTGATGGTGCCGTCGCATTCGGTCTATGAGGAACTGACCCATTGGGGCTTCACCAACGTCAAACCCTGGTCCCATGGGGTGGATACCGAGGTGTTCCATCCCCAGGGCAAGGATGCCTTCGACTTCCCGCGTCCCATTCATCTGTATGTGGGCCGGGTGACGGTGGAGAAGAACCTGCCGGCTTTCCTCGACCTGAAGCTGCCCGGCAGCAAGGTGGTGGTGGGGTCTGGCCCGCAGCGCGACGAGCTGATGAAGCGTTATCCCGACGCCTATTTCATCATCGCCCAGGGCGACAAGCAGCTGTCGTCCTATTTCTCGGCGGGCGATGTATTCGTGTTCCCCAGCCGCACCGACACCTTCGGTCTGGTGATGCTGGAGGCGATGGCGTCCGGCGTGCCGGTGGCGGCCTTCCCGGTGCCGGGCCCGCAGGACGTGCTGTCGCTGCAAGACCCGGAACATCCGGTGGGCGTGCTGGACGAAGACCTGGCGGCAGCGGCGGCCAAGGCGATCAGCCTGAACCCCGAAGACTGCCGCGCCTATGCCCAGAAATTCGGCTGGGACCGGGTGGTGGACGAGTTCGTCAGCTATCTGGCGAAGATCGAGGGGTAGGCACTCTCCACAATCAGCATTAGAATGCGGACGGATTTTTCCTTCGGACTTTCCGATCCCATGCGCCGCCTGCTTTTGCTGCCGCTGATTTTGCTTTGCATCGCTTCGCCAGTTCGCGCCGACGATCTGGCGGAGATTCGAACGCTGCTGGAACCCTTGCGGGCTCCCACCAGCGATGAGGCGCAGGGTGTCAAGACGGTCTTCTCCCCGATCAAGAAGCATCTGCGGGCCTGGCTCGAAAGCCGGCTGGAGGGATTTCCGGTGGATGGAAATGCCGGGGCCTTTTCCCTGTCGCTGAATCGGGACTTGGCCAAGGCCGGGTTAATCTGCGGCGAACCGAAGCTGGGCAAGACGACCGATTGCGCATCCCAGGGAGAGGATAGCCTGGGGTTCTTGCGCCGGATTGCGATTCGCAAGGTCGCGGCGGATCAGCCCTTCCTGCTGCTGACCACCAGCCTGGGCATGCGAAACTGCCGACATGACGACTCGGCTTATCTCTATCGTCGGGACGGTGTTCGGTGGCGGCGGGTTTGGGGGCATGAACGCTTGGATATGCCGGTGACGGAGACCCTTGATAACGCCAAGATATCAGCACCCAGAGCGGAAGATGGTCGGCGGCTGCTTCTCGTCTATGGCTTGACCCCCGACTGCGTTTCGATCTGGCCCCAGGTCAATTACGGCCTTTGGTTGGTGGGCGAGGATGAGACGGCTCAGTCCCCTTTGGGAACCTGGAGTGAGGAGGCCGCCGGCGGACATGACGACCTTATTCTTGGGCGGGTGACGACCTCCGAGGCATTGGTGCAGTTCCATGTTCGCGGTATGCCCATCACTTTTGATCTCGAGGTGAATGACCGCTACGCCCTGCGACGCATTGCCGTCGAAGGCAACCATGTGAAGAGGGTCCGCCGCGAGGCTCTTGGCCCCATCGGCGCTTTGCAGGATTATCTCGAAGAACATCAGCCCTATCTGCGGGCCGTCGCCCATGGCTATCCGTTACGCCATTGCGGCAAAGATCGGTCAATCTGGGAATTCCCGCTTCATCACGGCGAGTTGGGCAAGGATAACCGGCCCAACCTCTATGGCTGGTTCCGTTGGCAGGGCGTGAATCGGTTCGAGCTGCTGGGGTTCGGCCTCGAGCCGCGCCAGGATTGCCAGGGTGCCGGTGATGACGACAGCGCCGACCTACCGCCGCCGCTGCATTGAGACAGTTGAGGATAGCCGATCCCATGCACCGCCTGTTTCTGTTGCCTTTGCTGCTCTGCCTCGCCTCGCCGGCCCGGGCCGACGATCTGGCGGAGATTCGCGGCATGCTGGAGCCTTTGCGTGTTCCCAGCACAGGCGAGGCGCGGGGCGCCAAGCCGGTCTTCACTCCGATCAAGCACCGGCTGCGGGCCTGGGTCGAAAGCCGGCTGGAGGGATTTCCGGCGGATGGGGATGTGACGGCTTTAGAAAGACGCCTGAATGCCGACTTGGTGAAAGCTGATTTGGTCTGTGGAAATGAAGACGAGCCTGGGGGCCGGGCTTGTCCATCCTACGATCCGAAGGATGGTGTGCCCTCAGACGGGCAAGGATATCTCTACCGTTTAAACGCAAGTTATGTCGGAGAGCGTAAGGACGCCCTTCTTATCGTGACGCGCTTAGGGGTGGATATGTGCGGTGATGATGATTCCGCCTATCTCTATCGCTCCGTTGCGGGTCGGTGGGTGCGTTTCTGGGAGCAAGAGCAGAACGACTATCGGTCCGAGATTTATCAGCCAAGGGGCCTGACAGGTGTCGAGCTGTCCGAACCCCGCGCCGGGGACGGCAAGCGGCTGGTGCTGGCGATGGGGCAGTTCAATTGGTGCAGTTCGAATTGGCAGTCGGTCTATTACGACCTGTGGCTGGCTGGCCGGAGGCCGGAGGCTGCGGCGCGTTTGCTGGCTGAAAAAGAACTATCCTATAATGGCGTCGATGATCCCATCCTGGGGCGGGTTACGCCCGATCATGCGCTTGTGCAATTCCATGTCGGCAGCTTGGATAGGGATACTGTATTTCAGCGTTACGCCTTGCGGAATTACAAGGTCGAGGGAGATCGGGCCATTCCTGTGGGGCCAAGAGTGCTAGGGCCGCGCGATGCCTTGGAGGAATGGATCGCACGCCGCTGGCCCAAATTGCACGGCATCTGGTTCGAAGATGAGCAGGAGCTTTGTGGCAAAGACGGACTGGAATGGCAGTTCAGCTTTCAGCGGCAGCTGTCAGGGGGCGATCTCGTCTATGGTCATGTGCGCTGGGATGGCTTGTCTGAATTCACGGTTCTGGGCGTAGATCGGCAAAAGCGAACGGACTGCCGTGCGGTCAGGACCGAGGCGACCCAGTTGCCACCGCCTCTGAAAGCTGCCCCCCAACCTCCTGCCACGACTCAATGATTGACTCTGCCCCCGGGCTCGGCGTACAAGCCTAGCCTCTCAGTGTTTCTGGGAAAGAGTTTGCCTCCACGGAGGCCGGCTGGTCCGCGAAGGTTCGCGCACCGGCCTGCGATTTTTTGTGTGTCAACGTTTCACTGGACCAGCGGTTCATGTTCGAAAGTTTGAGTTCACGTCTTGGCGAGGTTTTCGAGCGGCTGAAGAAACGCGGCGCTCTGACCGAAGCCGATGTCTCGGAAGCGCTGCGGGAAGTCCGCATTGCGCTGCTGGAGGCCGACGTCGCTCTGACCGTCGTCAAGGACTTCATCGCCAAGGTCAAGGAGCGCGCCGTCGGCCAAGAGGTGATCCGCAGCATCACCCCCGGTCAGATGGTGGTGAAGATCGTCCATGACGTTCTGATCGAAACGCTGGGCACCGCCGAAGACATCAATCTGACCGCCGTGCCGCCGGTTCCGGTGCTGATGGTCGGTCTGCAAGGTTCCGGTAAGACCACCACCTCCGGCAAGATCGCTCTGCGCCTGAAGAAGGACCGCAAGAAGGTTCTGCTGGCCTCCCTCGACGTTTACCGCCCCGCCGCCCAGCAGCAGCTGGAGATTCTGGCGGGTCAGGCCGAGGTCGGCAGTCTGCCGATCATCGTCGGCGAAAAGCCGGTGGCGATCGCCAAGCGCGCCATGGAAGTGGGCCGCCGCGAAGGCTATGACGTGGTGATCCTCGACACCGCCGGCCGTCTGCATATCGACGAACAGCTGATGGCCGAAGTGGCCGAGGTCCGCGACGCCGTCAATCCGGCCGAGACCCTGCTGGTGGTCGACGCCATGACCGGCCAGGACGCTGTCAACGTCGCCCGCGAATTCAATGAAAAGGTCGGCGTCACCGGCCTGGTGCTGACCCGTGTCGACGGCGACTCCCGTGGCGGCGCCGCGCTGTCCATGCGCGCCGTCACCGGCCGTCCGATCAAGTTCCTGGGCGCCGGCGAAAAGCTGGATGCGCTGGAAGTGTTCTATCCCGACCGCGTGTCGGGCCGCATTCTCGGCATGGGCGACGTGGTCTCGCTGGTCGAGAAGGCCATGGAGAACTTCGAGCAGGACGAGGCCGAAAAGCTTGCCGCCAAGATGGCGAAGGGCAAGTTCGACCTCGACGATATGGCCTCGCAGTTCCGCCAGATGAAGAAGATGGGCGATCTGAAGGGCGTCATCGGCATGCTGCCCGGCATGGGCAAGATGAAGCAGCAGATCGAGAACGCCAATATCGACGACCGCATGATCAATCGCCAGGAAGCCATCATCCTGTCGATGACCAAGGCGGAGCGAAAGAATCCCGACCTCATCAA
>Ga0182039_10001164_pt1 | contig 13894 bp, 9 predicted proteins | sample sta12Can44000111_FD_125975 | JGI IMG/M metagenome (GOLD analysis project Ga0182039, IMG submission 125975) | Lab enrichment of tropical soil microbial communities from Luquillo Experimental Forest, Puerto Rico - statanox.12C.anox.44.000.111 | ecosystem: Environmental > Terrestrial > Soil >...
TCCCAGGTCACGCGCAGGATTGATCGCATAGCCGGTGGGACCGCCAAGCGACAGGCCGATCGCCCACACCAGAACCGTGACAACCCATGGTCCCCAGGTGCTTCCGATTCCCGCCGGCGTCTTTGCGCCGTCGAAATAGGTCATCGAAAGAACGCCGAAAACCAGCGTGAAGGTTCCGACGATTTCGGTCACTATGTTTGCCGCGTAATCACGAATAGCTGGACCTGTGCAGAAAACAGCCAGCTTCAAATCGGCGTCTTCTGTTGCCTCAAAATGCCTCCTGTAAGAGACCCAGACGATGACAGCGCCCAGGAAGGCGCCGATCATTTGAGCGATAATGTATGGCACTACGTTTGCCCAAGGAAGTTTGCCGATGACCGCGAAGCTGATCGTAACAGCCGGGTTAATGAAGCCACCGCTGATCGGTCCAGATGCGTACACACCCACGGCCACCGCCATAGCCCACCCGGTGGTTATCACGATCCAGCCGGAGTTCTGTCCCTTGTTCTTACTTAAGACGACGTTTGCAACAACGCCGTCTCCGAAAATGATGAGTAACATCGTGCCAATGAGCTCACCGATGAATGGATTATTCATGAGTTAGGTTCTAAGAGTATGAGGATTTGCGGAGCTTGGGAGGGGGGTAAGCACGTTACGATGTGGATCGTTTGTGCGCTAAAAGTCTTCTACGTGTCGCCGGGTTCGGAGGCAAGTGAAATTTGTTCGGACAGGGTTGCCTTCTGCTAAATCTGATGCCGGATTGCGACCGGCTGGAAGATAAAAGTGAGCGCATCCAATGCTAGTCTATATCAACATCTGCTAATCGCATCGGAAGAAACGAAGAGGATTCCGAGCGCAAAAAGCGTGAAAAGCAAATGACAATAGGCGCTAGAAAATGTTAAGAGCTCGATTGTTGGAGGTCCTGTGCGCAAAAGTCCGCAAACAGAAACTTTTTGCCACGGTGGTCGCAATTTTGCAGGCAATCGAAGTTGGAAGACGAAAATCGCTTTCAGCCGGAAGCACCGCACCTTCTCGGAGCCAGTATCCATTCCGCGCGGATATCCCGCGTTTTACGCCGCCCTTTTCCCAGCCGCGGATCTGGAATCAACGTGACAGTGATTCATGGGTCTCTTTAAACGAACGCACGCTGTCCAGGACACGGTATAGGCTGAATATATCGTAGTGTTCTGCAAGACGACTTGCAAACATCGGTGTTGTTGTGGCGGATCCTGACGCGCCAGGCGTGGCGGAGGCCTTAGCAAGTGCTTCCGTTGAAGTTCTTATTGCACATGAAGAATGATTGTCCGGACTGCCATGCGGCTTGCGTTTTACTGCCTTGGATTTGCCCCTTTGCACCCAAGTTTTGCGTTACTCTTCGGTTCTTTGCTTGCTTTGGAAATACCTCAAGTTTTGAAGAAAATTTTGTCGTCTGACATCTTGACGTAACCACCTCCAGGGCCTACACGGAGGCGAAGGAGTGCAATTCAGTCTGAAAGTGCGTTTTGTTGACCTAAAATTAATCCCTCGACCGATGATCGCGGAGTTGTCGCGGTCTTTTACCGAGATCTCACCGGATATTTGGGGCCGCAAATCGCGAAGGATCTCTCCGATTGCGATAGGAAGAAGTAGAAAATAAGTGTGCTAGTTATTGTGTCTAATTATCGAAAAACTCCGGGACTCTCGGAGTCAGAAATGTCCACCATCAATACCTTATGAGAATCCGTTCCCCCGATATTGTAATCTTAGTGGCGTCTCTATCCACTGCGATTCTGGCCGGCACATCTCTGCGATCTGAGGAGAGTAAATTCGGTTGGAAGCAGGCGTCCGGTGCTAAGATAACTATCGCATTTAACCAGCACCCCTATGCGGATGCTATTATCCAGCAAATGCCGAAATTCAAGGAAATGACCGGTATCGATGTGTCTCAGGAAGTTACGCCGGAAGAGAATTATTTTGACAAGGTAACCACAAGCTTGTCGGCAAAGACCGGTAAGCCCGACGTCTTCATGACCGGCGTCTACCAGATGTGGGATTATGCGAGTTCCGAGCGCGTTGAACCACTGGACAAGTATCTTGCCGATCCCACGTTAACCGGCACAGAATATAATCCGAAGGACATATTCGAGGGTGTGTTCAATGGTGGAAAATGGGATTTAAAGCCAGGGTCGCCCACGGGAACCGGCAATCTTTATTCGCTCCCGCTAGGCTTTGAGCTCTATTCTCTCGCGTACAATAAGGAGTATTTCGATGAGAAGGGGCTGAAGCCCCCTGAAACGCTGGATGAGCTGATCGAGCTGGCCAAGAAGCTTAAGGGGTGGAACGGCCCCGGGTCTTATGGTGTCGCAGTTCGGGGAACCCGTAGCTGGGCGACTATCCATCCGGGTTATATGTCGACTTTCAGTAGCGCCGGGGCAAAAGACTTCGTCATAAAAGACGGAAAGCTCGTCTCAGCCTTGGATTCGCCGGAGGCGATTGCGGTTACAGCTAAGTTTGCGGAAATGATCAAAGATGGAGGTCCTCCGGCGTGGTCGAACTATACCTGGTATCAGTGCGGGGCCGATCTTGGATCCGGGAAAGCGGCTATCCTGTATGACGCGGACATCAACGGATATTTTCAGAACGTTCCGGGTAGCACCAAGCAAGCGGGCAATATCGGCTTCTCGGCGGCGCCCGTGTTTAAGGCCGGCGACCAACCTCAATCCAACGAATGGGTCTGGCAGCTCGCGATGAACCGCTCTTCGAAGAACAAAAAGGCCGCATGGCTCTTCATCCAGTATTTCACCGGGCCGGAGTTTACCCTTTGGGCGGCCCTGAATGCTAAGACGGTGGATCCGGCGCGACAGTCGATCTGGGAAAATAAAGATTTCAAACAGAAGATCGCAAAGGTCCCGGGCTACGAGGAGACATTTCAAAAGACGATTCCTAACACCGGGATAAAGTTTACGCCCCAACCGTATTTCATCCAATCAGCAACGGTATGGGCGGCTACACTGCAAAAAATTGTGCTCTCTGGTGCGAACCCTGAAAGCGCCATGAAGAGCTTGGCAAAGGAGATTTCGAAGCAGACGTCAACATTAAAGGTTAGCCAGTCGGGTGCGGCGTCTGAAGCGCCCACGCAGACTGTACGTTGATTTGGGCCGGGAGAAGGGCGAGCGGCAACTTGCTGCCCGGCTACTCGGGATGCACCGTCTAAAGTTGGTTGCGGCAATCTGAAAAGAACCTGGGTGTGGCTTCATTTCAATTCTTTGACTTAATCGCCCAAGCATGAACACAACGACAATAGCCACTGGACGACGGAGGAGCGAGCCGCCGCGAACAGATTTATCTGAAGCCGGAAGAAAATACGCGCGGAAGAAGGCTTTGGGGCCTTTTCTCGTATTAGCGCCCTCTTTTCTGCTAACGATCGGAATTCTAATCCCCTTTATCGTAGCGATTTTCTATTCGTTCACCGACCTGACGCTTCGCAGCTCTGAGTTTAATATCATTGGGATTGGCAACTATGTCGCCACTTTTACCAGTCCCGATTTCTGGCATTCCGTATCAATCACCTTGCTATATGCATTTTGCGCAACGGCAGTTGAAATGTTGCTCGGTCTCGGGATCGCCCTGCTTCTGAATGAAGAAAACTGGCTATCCAAGTTTTTGCGACTGGTACTGATTTTTCCACTGATGATCGCGCCCGCCATTGGGGCCCTGGTGTGGCAGTTGATGACAAATCCATCGGTTGGAATTTTGCGATTCCCGCTTTCATGGATCGGGCTTGGGGGCTTTCGATGGAGTGCAGACCCGAACTGGGCGCTATTTTCGGTAATCCTGATTGACGTCTGGATTTACACCCCATTTGTCGTCATCCTGGCGCTTGCCGGCTTGCGTTCCTTGCCGAAGTCTCCGTATGAAGCGGCGCTGATTGATGGCGGTTCTGCCTGGTTCGTTTTTCGGAACTTGACGCTCCCGATGCTGGCACCGGTCTTAGTTATTGCGCTCATTTTCCGGCTGATGACCTCTCTGCAAGAATTCGCAATTATCTTTGCTGCGACCCGAGGGGGGCCAGGGGGCAGAACATTGAGTCTTGCGCTCGCGGCTTATAACCAGGCGTTTCGTTTTTATAACCTGGCTGGATCGATCCCCATGCTTCTCTTCCTCTGGGCGTCCATTTACGCCGTTTGTTTCATTCTAATCGGCTATTGGAGGAAGGCTCAAAAAATATCATCAGGAGCGGTGCAAATCATGAAACAAGAAGGCAATGCTCTTGGTGCAGTAGGATCGGCAGCGAAGACGGTGTTGCTGATTCTCTATGCGCTGTTCGCACTATTCCCGCTGCTGTGGATGGTGATTCTATCTTTCAAACCGGACAGCCAGATGTTCACAACGACATTTATCTTCACACCGACTTTAGAGAATTTTCGAGCGGTTTTTGCCGAGTCAGGTTTTGTGAGAACGCTCTGGAATAATCTTGTTGTCAGCGTGCTTGCGGTTGGGCTCTCGCTCGTCATCGGTGTGCCTGCTGCCTATGCTCTGGGTCGTTTCGATTTCAAAGGAAAGGAAGAGATCGCGTTCACCTTTCTCTCATTCAAGTTTGCGCCTGAGATCCTGGTGATCATCCCTCTTTACCTTATTTATCAACAACTCCACCTGATAGACAGCATCGTCGGACTGATCTGGGTCTACCAACTCATCAGCCTTCCCCTTCTGATCTGGATCTTGCGGGGCTTCTTTGAGGATCTCTCCAAGGATATGGAGGCAGCGGCTCAGCTGGACGGTTACAGCTGGTGGCAGGTATTTTTCAAAATACTACTGCCTCTGGTGAAGCCGGGGTTGGTCGCTGCGGGTCTGCTTTGCTTTATCTTTTGCTGGAATTCATTTACATTCGCGTTGCTGTTGGGTGGAGGGAATACTCAAACTTCGACCGTGTCCGTGACGAGATTTCTTGCGTCCGACACCGTCCATTACGGATGGGTAGCGGCAGCGGCGTTAATCTGCGCGCTACCTGGAATCATTCTGGCGCTGCTGATTCAGAAGCACCTGGTGCGAGGTCTCTCATTCGGTGCAGTTAAAGGATAATAACTATGGCGAGCGTTGAACTGAACGGTTTAACCAAGTGGTACGGGAAACGACGAGGCATCGAGGATCTGAGCTTGAGCATTGGCGACAAGGAATTTGTAGCAATGTTTGGCCCTGCGGGGGCGGGGAAGACGACAACGTTGAACCTGATTGCCGGGGTCGTGACGCCAAACCGAGGCACCGTAAAGATCGCGGGCAGGGATATCGATGGATTGGAACCGGCTGAGCGAAATGTTGCGATGGTGTTTGAGAGTTATGCCCTTTATCCGCAGTTTAGCGTCTTCGACAATATGGCGTTTCCATTGCGCAGCCCGAAATTCAAAATCCCCGAGGACCAGGTAAAGCAACGGGTTACCGAATACGCGAAGATGATGAAAATTGATCACCTGCTGGGCCGCCAAATCACCGCGTTGAGCAATGGGCAGCGTCAAAGAACGGCACTTGGGCGCGCACTTGTTCGCAAGCCCGATATCTTTCTGCTTGATGAACCTTTGAGCCATCTGGACTCAAAGCTTCGGCATTCCATGCGGGCGGAACTCAAGGAGATGCGTAGCCAGCTTGGCACGACGACGCTTTATGTAACTCACGACTACCTCGAGGCGATGAGTCTCGGAGATCGAATCGTGGTCATCAATGAAGGTCATACGCTGCAGATTGGCACTCCGAAGGAGATTTATTTCCGGCCGGCAAGCACACTGGTCGCTCAACTCTTTGGCGACGCGGAAGTCAATCTGGTCGATGCGGCGCTAAAGGCGCGAGATGGTACGCAATTGGATCTCGAGATGTTGGGAGAAAAGATTCCGATGCCGGTTCCTGCTGATGTGGCGCAAGTGCTGAACAAAAAGCGCGGGACGAAGGTCCGAATCGGGATTCGTCCTTCGGATGTGAACATTGTGCCGGATGGAACCAAAAATGCTTATCACGGCGTCGTTTACAGCTTCGAGCCGCTGGGTACGAAGTCGATATTGACGGTTCAGGCCGTGGATGGCACGCGAATCAGAGCATTAGTTGACGGTCATCTTACATTCGAGATGGATCGGCGGGTGCAGTTCTCCATTGATCCGCATGCCCTGCTGACTTTTGACGCCGACACCCAAGGCTTGCTGGCGCGATCGGAGCTGCGGGCGGAGGGGATTACCCATGGCTGAGCTAACTCTAAAGAACGTGGTTAAACAGTATGGTCCTACTAGCCCGCGCGCGGTAGACAATCTGAATCTCAACATCCGCGATGGCGAATTCATGGCGTTGCTTGGGCCCTCTGGTTGTGGAAAATCAACGACGCTCCGAATGGTGGCGGGTCTGGAGTCAATCACTGAGGGGCAAATGCTAATTGGGGGCAAGGTGATCAATGATATGCATCCAAAGGATCGGGGAATCGGGTTGGCATTTGAAAACTATGCTCTTTATCCACCACTGAAAGTTCGCGAGAACCTGGCGCTTAACCTGAAGGCTCGCGGCGTAAACCAGAGCGACATCGACAAGCGCGTTGCTGAAATTTCGAAATTCATGCAGATAGAGGATCTGTTGGATCTGAAGCCGGCGGCGCTGAGCAGCGGTCAGAAACAGCGCGTCAACATCGCACGGGCGCTGATTCGTCGCCCATCGGTCCTCCTACTCGATGAACCGCTTAGCCATTTGGATGCCCCGCTTCGGGTTCAGATGCGGACCGAAATCAAGCGACTTCACACCGAACAGCGCTTTTCAACGATCATGGTGACGCACGATCAGCTCGAAGCAATGGCATTGGCGGATCGGATCGCTGTTCTTAACGAAGGGAAGTTACAGCAATTCGATACTCCTCTTCAGGTCTTTAATCACCCCGCCAATGAGTTTGTTGCCGGTTTTCTGGGTGAACCGCCGATGAACATTTTCTCTGTGGAGGTGGATTCGGGCAGGCGTTTGGTTGTGCCTGGAACTGCGTTCGCCCTTCCTATCAGCGGTTATGTGCAGCGGTTATTGGGCAACAGACCATCAGCCAAGCTCGGCGTACGTCCGTGGGGTATCAAAGTTGATTCAAGCCCATCCGACGTAAGTGTTCCTGGAACTATTTCCGTCGTGGAGAATCTCGGCGACGAAACTCATGTCGGCGTCCGGTATGCGGAGTTGCTGCTCGTGGCGAGCTTACCCCTCACGGAGCGATATAAACCGGGCGGCCGAGTTCATCTAAGTCTTAATGAGCAGGATCTTAATCTTTTTGACTCGCAGAATGGGCAAAGGCTTGTAGCGTAATTTAACAGACAGAAAGAAATCAACCCAGTTACCCAGATCGGCACAGGTATCGAAACTCGCTGTCCACCTGCGACTTTCATGGATTGGAGGTATCCCATCTGAAAGGAGAATTCAGTTATGAGGTTGCTGTAGAAGCACCTCAAAAAGCAACCAAGTCTACCACCCCGCCATCAACCCTACCGGAGACCATGCGTGCGATCGTTGCGTATGCACCTGGTCGACTGCCGCTTGAGGAGGGTAATTCTTAAGGTTTGTGCGGAACAGGAGGATTTTTAGGTGGTTAGTTTGACGCATGGAAAGAAATCACAAATAGGGTTGGAGCGAGCGGAGGAGGCCCGGGTGAGGAATGATCCGAATTATTTCCCTGCGTGTGAGCAGCTAGCCTAAAAAAGGAAAAATATATGAGTAAGCCTTCTAAACCTATAGCAGTCGGGGCGGATGACGCGGCCTTTGAACTGAAGGCCAAGATAGTGGAGCATCTCAAATCGAGAGGAATTGAGGTGGAAGATTATGGCGTAGATAAGCCTGATCCTGCGATTCTTTATCCGGATGTGGCGCTTACGGTGGCGCAAGCTGTGGCGGCCGGCAAGCATGATCGCGGCATTTTGATGTGCGGCACGGGAATCGGTGTCGCCATTACGGCAAATAAGGTTCCGGGAATTCGCGCATCGGTTTGTCATGACTCGTATTCGGCGGAACGCTCCCGGAAAAGCAACGACTGCCAGATTATGACGATGGGCGGGCGAGTAATCGGGGAAGAATTGGCTAAGTCACTGGTTGATATCTGGCTTGCCTCGGAATACCAGGGTGGCCGTTCGGCGCCGAAGGTTGAGCGAATGAAGGAGATAGATAAGCAATTTCATAGTAAATCGTAGAATTCCAGACGCCCCAGCTATGCAACGAATTATCAATGATCCGAATCGAGTTGTTGAGGACATGCTTAAGGGGTTTGTGAAATGTCACAAGCAACTGGTCGCACCCATCGACGAGAATCCTCGCGTGTTGAAATATGTCAAGGCACCCATCCAAGGCAAAGTCGGCGTGGTTACGGGCGGCGGTTCCGGTCACAAACCTGCATTCATCGGCTATATCGGAAAGAACATGTGCGACGCGGTAGCCGTCGGCGAAGTCTTTGCCTCGCCATCAGCGCAAGTCTTTTTCGATGCATTTAAGGCGGCGAACGGCGGCGTGGGCATCGCCTGCCTTTACGGCAATTACGCGGGCGACAACATGAACGTCAAAATGGCGAAGCAACTTGCTGCGATGGAAGGCATCGAGGTTAAAACGGTGGTCGCTAACGATGATGCTGCATCTGCACCAAAGAGTGAACCACAGAAGCGGCGGGGCGTTGCCGGCGAGGTTTTGATGTGGAAAGTCGGCGGAGCAAAATCAGCACGGGGTGGGTCGCTTGACGAAGTCATTCGCGTGGCGCAGAAAGCCATCGACAACACAAGGAGCATCGGGGTTGGACTAACTTCATGCACTATTCCTGCTGCAGGAAAGCCTAACTTTCAGATTGAGTTTGGAAAGATGGAAGTGGGCATCGGACACCACGGCGAACCGGGCGTTCGGGTCAGCGATCTCAAATCGGCGGATGAAATTGCGGCGCTATCTCTGGATTACATCCTGAAGGATCTTCCATTTCACGCGGGAGACGACGTGGTAGCTTTGGTGTCCGGACTCGGAGCGACTCCTGTGATGGAACTCTACATCGCTTTCAGCAAGGCGTATGACATCTTGCAAGATGCGCAGATCAATGTTCACCGGTCTTACGTAGGCAACTACTTCACCTCGCTGGAGATGATGGGCATCAGTTTTACCCTGATGAAGGTGGATGAGGAGCTCAAATCGCTAGTCGATATGGAAGCCGAAAGCATGGGTCTAACTCAACTCGCAGCGTCAACCTAGGAGATGCATATGGCTAATTTTCCAAATTCTCAGGGGCGTAAAGTCGTGCTGGCGCAAATCCAGACGATAGTGGACAACAAAGCGTATCTTAGCGAGGTCGACGGGAAGATCGGCGATGGTGATCATGGCATTAACATGGCAAAAGGATTTCAACTCATCAAAGATCGCCTGGGCAACAAAGAGGTCACACTCAGTGAAGGTCTCGGTTTGATCGGAAAAACGCTAATGACCGAGATTGGAGGATCGATGGGGCCGATCTACGGAACCTTCTTTATTCAGATGAGCCTGAAATGTAAGGACAAACCGGAAACGGACGCACCGCTCTTCGGCCAAATGCTGAAGGCTGCGCGCGACGGGCTTGAGGATCTTGGGGGAGCAAAAGTCGGCGATAAAACCCTGATGGATGCTGTTATTCCGGCGCAGGAAGCCTATCAAGCGGCGGTAGATAAAGGTGCTTCTTTGCCCGAAGCACTCAAGCAGATGGCCGATGCCGCCGAAAGAGGAAAAGACTCGACCGTTGACCTGGTGGCTAAAATTGGTCGCTCCGCCCGTCTCGGTGAGCGATCGCGTGGAGTTCTCGACGCCGGCGCAACTTCCGCGGCTCTCGTTCTACAGACATTTGCTAAGGTTCTTTCGGAATAGATGGCCGGATCTGCGAGCCGACCGGTTGATGGGTTGCACCGTCACCCTCCTCGGGCGGCTCGGAGATCCGCCCCTACCACATGCCTTGCACCTATGCGCTCGCTAAACGAGAATTATTTTGTTGGCATAGACGTCGGCACTGGGAGCGCGCGAGCGGGCGTGTTCGATGGCAACGGCAATCTGAAAGGCAGTGTTTCGGCTCCGATTCAGATGTGGAAGCCAGCAAGGGATTTTGTTTGAGCAATCCTCGGATGATATCTGGAGAAAATGCTGCGAAGTGGTTCGGGCGGCTGTGGAAAAGGCCGGGATCTCTCCTGAAGCAGTCAAAGGCATCGGCTTCGATGCGACCTGCTCCACGACCGCAAATACCGCATTTACCACCAGATGTACCACGACCAGTTGCGCTACGCTGAGTTTATGCGCGGTGAAACGGAGCGCCAGAATCCTTGAAAAGCAAAGTCGCGTCAGGCGCAGGTTTCGCTAAGCGCTGACTTAAGCGCTGTAGCGCTCGCAAACGCGCCTGCGCTGTAGGCGAAGCGCCCGGTTTGAGCGGTTTTGAAACGTGCAAAGCGGGACGCTTCGCCTACTTTGGAATTTAGCCAATTTGAGTTAAAATAGTTGGCATGGCCTCGGACTTGCAAGCCTCCCCCACTTCTTTGGCGCGGAACTCCCTTATCGAGTACCTGAGCATCCCGCGCGAACTGGCGTGGGGTTATGTCGGTCTGTTGCTGTTCATGATGGGGGACGGGGTAGAGTCAGGGTATCTGGCTCATTTCCTTCACGGCGAGGGGATTTCCCAAGGAAAAATCGCGCTGATGTTCACGGTTTATGGCGCGTTTGCGACAATGGGGGCGCGTTATTCGGGCGCTTTAGCCGATTCCTGGGGACCGCGTTTGGTGATGTGGATCGGTCTTCTGACTTGGACCGCATTCCAGGTCATCTTTTTGGGCTTCTCGCTCCCAATGGTTAACTTCCCTGCCATGCTCGTAAGCTACGGGCTGCGGGGCATTGGCTACCCGCTGTTCGCCTACGGCTTTCTGGTTTTGATTACGAACACTACCCCACCAAAGCGGCTCGGCTCAGCCGTCGGATGGTTTTGGTTTGCTTTCAGCGCAGGACTGCCGACTTTGGGTGCTTTCCTTGCTAGTCTGCTTATTCCTCGTGTCGGGCAGTACGCGACCTTGTGGTGTTCGCTTGCCATGGTGATTGCCGGCGGTGCCGTTGCGCTTTGCGGATTGCCAAGAAGAACCGGTTTATCTATGCCGGACGCGGCTGGAAAGAACACGAGTGAATCACTTTTCTCCAGCTTCTCGATTGCCTGGGAAAAGCCAAAGACGTTGATCGGTTGCGTGGTGCGCATGATCAATACTGCCCCACAATTCGGTTTCCTGGTATTCTTGCCAACTTTTTTCACAACCGCAGTCGGATTGTTTCTGGACCAATGGCTACAGTTGCTGAGCTACATGTTTCTGAGCAACATGGTTGCGAACCTGTTATCGGGGATCGTTGGGGATAAACTTGGTTGGCGGCACACGGTTGCCTACGTTGGCGGGATGGGCTGCACGATCACGACGCTTCTGCTTTACTACGTGCCGGTTGCGCACCGTGGAAACTTCGGGTTGGCCGTCGTGGTTGCCGTTCTTTACGGGGCGACCCTTGCCGGGTACGTCCCGCTTTCGGCCATCATGCCGCTGTTGGCGCCGGAAAACAAAGGTGCGGCCATCTCGATGCTCAACCTCGGGGCGGGGGCAAGCGCTCTGCTTGGTCCGGCGATCGTCGCCGTCTTCATTGGGCCCCTTGGGGTTGAGGGGGTGATGTGGATCTTTGCCGGGCTTTATGGGCTTAGTGCGTTGCTGGCTTTGTTCCTGACATTACCGGAGGAACTGGAACGAGGGACCCTTGGCTGGAGTGGTATTGGAGAGGCGGCATTTGGCGCTTCGGCGTGTCTGTTGGACCATCCCCCGGCAATGGCGGCTCTGGCGGGGCAGCATGACATCGATCTGGTGCTGTTCGATCTTGGCGGGACAATTTATGACGACTCAACTTTTACGAAGGCGATGCTGAGGGCCGTTCATGAGCTTGATCCGAAGGTCAAGGACGAGGAATTCTGGGCGGTTTATGATGCCGAACGGATGAAGGCCTCGGGTTCGTTGCGCACGGCTATCGCGAACCATTTTGTTCCTAATCGCGATCGCACGATACTGACCGCTCTGGCAAAGCGCTACTGGGAATACCCGCCCTCGGCCCTTTACCAGGACGTGAAACCGGCGCTGAAAGCACTGGCGGGGCAGCTGAAATTGGGGCTGGTGGCAAACTCGGGTGAGGCGGCTCTCAAGGCGTTGCGACGGGACGGTCTCCACGAGCTTTTCACCGTCATCGCCCTTGCAGACTTTGTCGGGGTGGAAAAGCCCGATGAGAGAATCTTCCAATACGCACTGAAAACGGCCGGAGTTTCGCCGAGTCGCACGGTGCACGTGGGTAACCGCCTCGAGAGTGACATCCGGCCCGCTCAGCGATTGGGGATGCGGACGGTGTGGCTGTTGCGGGGCGACGCTCCTCCAGCGCCAACCTTGGACCAATTGGTTGAGCCGGATGCCGTGATCATTTCGCTGGTGGGTTTACCGATGGCATTAGCAAGGTTAACGGGCGACACGGAGCTTGTGTCATCCTCAGCGACTTCTTTGGTTAAGAACCTTCCGGAAGCTCGTCTGGCGCACATCAAGGCTTTGGAATCAAGTTGAGTCAGGTCGCCAGAAATCCGCCGTCTATTGGAAGGGCCAATCCATTGAGCATCGCGGCTGCATCGCTTAGCAAAAAGCAAACGACCGATGCTATGTCCTCACACTCCGCAAATCGGCCCAAGGGAATCCGCTGAAGCATCGGTCCTCCTTTTGCAGGATCACTCCAGGCCCGTTTCCCCATTTCAGTTAACACGACTGTAGGATTTACAGAGTTAACGCGAATGCCATGTTTGCCAAGCTCCACAGCCATGACTTTTGTCAACTGGTCCAGCCCAGCCTTGGAAGCGCAATAGGCAGCATGGTTTTCGAGCGCCTGAAACGCCGCCATACTCGAGACATTCACGATCGATCCTCGAACGCCACGCTCAATCATTTGTGCGGCGATCACCTGTGAAATAATGGCGACCGCCCTGAGATTAACCGCTATCGTGAGATCCCACACCTCGAGAGTGGAGGTCAGAAACGGTTGCAGAATAGATATGCCCGCATTGTTCACGAGAAGATCGACTTCCCCCACCGACTCGGCTGCTTGCTTCGCGGACACAGGATCGGCAAGGTCCGCGATGATTGTCTGGCACCCGGTTTCTTCCTTGAGGCTCTGGAGATCCTTTTCGGTTCTGCTGAGAGCAATGACTCGCGCATTAAAACGAGTCAGCATGCCGGCTATCTCTCTGCCAATACCTTTTCCGGCACCCGTGACGAACGCTCGTCGATGCTTGAAGTCGAATTGATAAGCGATAGGATCAAGTTTCATGGACTAAGGGAAAGAAGAGATGATTGCTCAGAGCTATCTTTTGACTGTCGATAACCGTTGAAAATTCGGCTGGAAAGTTTTAATCGGATCTCAAGGAAGAGTACGCTCCAGCCAAGACGATGGCAATCCGCATTCGCTCTGAAAACGGCCTCAAACTGAGGCGAGAGAAGCATGATGCTCTTGTACGGCAGATGAAATCGGAAATCGAGGAGCTGCAGCCGGCAATTCATGACTCGGACTGGTTAACCCTGTTCATACCCGGGACGCCAACGGCAGCGTTGTTCCTCGCTGCATCGGAAAGTCTGAGACCATTGGAAAGACTCTTGGAGTACTATCGGCTAATCTCAAGCGCCTGGCGACAAACACCTCCGCGTTCGGCCGCTGGGCGACAACTACGATTATCATATCGGAGATCTTAGTTCCATAGTTCTTCCCTCGGTCATGACGAAACACTTCAGACAGAGAAGTATCGATCCTGGGCAACAGCCCTCTTCGAAGGCATTAACACAGATCACCCTCGGTTACGCCAACCCGTGTTCTTTTGGGTCCGAGCCTGGAA
>Ga0182039_10001167_pt1 | contig 13893 bp, 15 predicted proteins | sample sta12Can44000111_FD_125975 | JGI IMG/M metagenome (GOLD analysis project Ga0182039, IMG submission 125975) | Lab enrichment of tropical soil microbial communities from Luquillo Experimental Forest, Puerto Rico - statanox.12C.anox.44.000.111 | ecosystem: Environmental > Terrestrial > Soil >...
CGCCCAGCGCGCGCAGCGTGCCGGCCTTGATGTGCTCGACCGAGCCGGGCAGGTTGTCGAACATGACCTGGACGCGGTTGCTGAGCAGGTCCTGCATCGCAGCCGCCGTGCCGCGGTAAGGCAATTCTTGTCGCATAGCGCTCCATAGCGCTCTTTTGACCCATTGGTAAGAGGCTGAAATCCCTAGTTATAGATTAGCATAGAGTGCTATGAGGCAAATACGCCTAATGACACTCTATCCCACTCTTTAGGACATACGCGGGGACACGCCATGGCCAAAGTCCGCGACGCGCGACTCGAAACCCGTACGGCACGCCGTCGACTCAAGCCGCGGCGCAAGCCGTACTGGGTCCGAGTGGCGCCGATCATCTGGTTAGGTTACCGCGCCCTGCAACGGCCGCCCGGCACCTGGAACGTCGGCGGCAACGCGAAGCGCTGGATCCGCAAGATCGCCTACGCCGACGATCTGGAGCGCGCGAACGGCAAGACCATCCTGGACTTCTGGCAGGGGCAGGAGGCGGCCAAAAAGGTGGCGCGCGGAGAGGACGGCACCGCCGGCGATCGCCCGCACACGGTGGGCGAAGCGCTCGATAGCTATGCGCGGGATCTTAGAGCTAAGGGTGGCGACACTTACAACGCGAGCCGAGCGCGCCAGCACCTCAAGGGTAACGCAATGCTCACCACCCCTGTTGCGTTGCTCAAGGAGGCTGAGCTGAAGGGGTGGCGCGACGCGCTGATCGCCAAGGAGCTCGCGCCAGCGACCGTGAACCGCACCATGGTCCCCTTGCATGCAGCGTTGGAGGCAGCTGCTGATGGCGACCAGCGCATTATCCGACGCCCCTGGCGGACCGCCTTGCGCCGGGTCTCCGACGCCAACAACGTGCGGCGCATCGTTAAGGAGCCCGACGACATCAGGAAGCTGGTCGCCGCCTGCTACGAGGCGGATCACCAGCTTGGGAACCTCTGTGAGGTGCTCGCCACGTGCGGAATGCGGCTTTCGCAAGCCAGCCGGCTCACCGTGGCCGACCTACAAGCCGACTCCAATCCGCGACTGCTGGTGCCGAAAAGCGCCAAAGGCAATCTGCGCAAGCGCAGCGAGCGGATTCCAGTCCCGATACCGCCCGCACTAGCCGCGCTGCTGCAACAGGAAGCCGCTGGTCGATCTCCGAATGAGCCGCTGCTGCGTCAGGCTGCTGGCACTCCCTGGCAGCACCGCAGCGACGCCGACCACCGCCAGCTTTTTCGCGCCGCCGTCGAGAGCGCGGGCTTCGATCCAGGCGAAGTGACAAGCTATTGCTTCCGGCACAGCTCAATCGTGCGCCAGCTACTCGCCAACGTGCCCATCAGAATCGTCGCGGCCACGCACGATACGAGCGTGGGCCAGATTGAACGTTGTTATTCTCGCTTCGTAACCGACCACAGCGATGGGCTAACCCGCGCCGCGTTGCTCGACCTGTCCGCGTCCGCGTCCGATTCAAAGGTGGTGCCGCTGACGCGGGAGCCTTAAGTTAGGAGCCCGGCCAGCACGCTCAATGCTGGACCGGGCCAGATATTGTCCACCCAACCGCCAAGCTGAGAGGACGACGTTACATGTATAGGCACTCGCAGGTTTTTTCGCAAATTGGTCTAGCATGTGAGATTCCTCCCACCCTCCAACACTTTCTTGACGCACTCCATCATCACCCACCCCCACCCGACGGAATCCGTGGCTTTCTGCTTCCGAGTGACCACCCTCTGCTCCGGTGGATGGCAGCCCAAGCCGCACAATTGCAGCAGCAGCAGCAGCAGGATGCCACGACGCGCCGCCCGCAGCTTCGGTCGCGGTCACTTCCACCGACGGGGAGTGCGGACAACGCGCGCGCGGCAAACAGGGGCGGCCGCCCGCGCTTAATCCCCGCCAAGTACATCGGACCAGCAAGAGAAGATCTGAAGGCCTCAGGCGTCCAACTACGGCCGCGCAAAGGTCCGAGAGCCCGAGTGATTCGATTCCTTGCGGACAACGGCGTTAGGCTCGATTCGGTAAAATATGAGGAGAACTACAGCGCGATTGACTATGATGTGATCGAGCCGGTGGAAGCTGAGCTTGGACGCCTTTCCAATTAGGGTTTTTCGCGAAATGCGAAAAACCCCCTCTTAGTTTCTCGCGCGAAAAACCCCTTGTGGTTTCTCGTGCGAGAAACCATTCCTCGAACAAAATCTCGCGAAAAACCTAGGTTTTTCGCAACGTAGAATTCGATTAAAGGTTGGCCGAGGCGCATAACCATCTCTATGGCACTCGTCATGGAGGTTGGATTGTCCGCCGAGCGTCCCTCAGACATTGTCACGATTCCGCGCGCCGAGCACGAACGGCTGCTGGCGATCGCGACTGGTCAGGGACTGTCCTCCGAGACGGTCATCATCCCGCGCGCCGAATACGAGCATTTGCTCGCTGTCGCCGCAGGTGACGGGCCAGCCGACACGATTAAGACGTTTTGCGACAGCGAGCGGATCTCCCAAGCGTTTTTTCATGTGATGCAAGACGAGGGGTGGGCGCCGGATATCACATATCACGGCGAAGCAGCGCGGATCCTGCCCGCCGCCAAGCGGAAATGGCGCAGTGAGCGAGCCCGCGCATCCGCTGCCGGCCTTCGCCGCGACCTCCTGCGCGGACCGGCACCGCCGGAGGCCGCGTGATTTGAATCGGCGCGCGCCGCTTGGCCGCCAGCGGTGCATGGTTGGGGGCGGCATGTTGGGGACTGCGATCCTCAACGCAAACCGGCCAGCGAGACCTCGCGGTCGCACTGGCCGGGAAACTGAAACGTCCAACAGGCCCGCTACGGCCAGAAAGGACAGGTACTCGATGGCCAGCCCTTATAAGGAATTCTCTCGCCCCGTCACGGGAAATCTCCCCCGCCAGCCGACGGTGTGCACCCGCGTGCGTTTCGCCAGACGACCGACTGAATAGCTATTGGCGCCGTGCGCGCGAATGCCGCGGTGCCAGCTTTTTCTGATGGAGCAGCATTATGAGCAATCTCGAACACGCCGTCGAACTCATTTGTGATCCAGATATTCGTGAAGATCGACGCGACCGATTGACGGCTGAATATGCCACCAAGTGGGCCGCAGGCGAACTCAATCTCGATCCCGAAGAAGACGCTGACCTCGGCCAAGCATGCCGCCGGGACACGTCATCCTCGCTGGCGAAGAGCCCGGTGGTGGCAAGCAAAATTTCGTTTGGTTGGTTTTTTCTCACAGCCATCGAGGGCCGCCGGAATTGAGATGGCTTTGTCGTGAGCCTCACGGAGAACACCATGCGCGACACTGAAAATACGAAATCGAACGCAAGCTTCGCAAGGAGAAGAGAGCAATGACTGAGCCAGAAAAGTCGCTCCCACAATTATTGCTCTGCGTCGCCTGCGGCAAACCGATTGCAAAGGGCAATTACTGTCGCGATTGCGTCGATCGCGGTCTCGGTCCTTGCGAGGCGTGCGAGGGACTTTCGCTCCTCGATGTTGAAACAACCGACTGATGTTGACGGTGTGTGTCATGCATTACGAGTCGAAGGACATACGCACAAAGATTGAGCGGCTGTACGCGCCGTATCCGCCGAACATGCGATTTGTCGGTGACCTTCCGAAATCGGATCGGCGCGTGAGATTTGTAGACGATTATCCGAACCTGGACCGGCGCAATGCTTTGGTCGACGAATTCATCGCTGCTACAAGGGCCGAGATTTACGAGCGCGACGCCGAGCGCAATGCCGGACGCGCCGGCAGTTACAGCGCGAAATGTGACGTCATTCGGATGCCTGCATTCAAATTCTTCTGCGGGCAGGCGGACTACTACGCCACGTTATTTCATGAACTGATTCACTGGACTGGGCATCCGTCCCGGCTCGACCGGCAACTCGGTGCCCGCTTTGGTGAAGAGTCCAAAGCCAAGGAAGAACTTATTGCGGAACTGGGTGCAGCATTTCTCTGTGCTGAATTTTCGATCGGCGTTCCCATTTCCAGCTCGCACGCGGACTACATCCAAGATTTTTTCGAACTGCTTGATGGTGATCCGCGCGAATTTTTTGCCGCGGTTCTGAAAGCACAGGCTGCCATCGATTTTATCCGTCAACTGGTGAAGAGCAGAAGGTGACCCGATGCGCGCCGCCGTGAAGATGCATGAGCCTTCCATCGGTGAAACTTCAGACTGGTTCACACCGCCGGATTACTTCGACGCGCTCGAACTCGAATTTGCTCTCGATCCCTGTTCGCCTGGTCCAGGACACTGGGTGCCTGCGAAGAAGATCTACACCATCGCGGACGATGGACTGCGCCAGCCTTGGCACGGGCTGGTGTTCGTTAATCCACCGTTCGGTGGAAGGCACGGCCACATCCCCTGGTTAGTCAAGTTTCTCGACCACGCTAACGGCATCGCCATCGTCCGCGCCTACACCAGCAGCGGATGGTTTCATCAGTACGTCTTCCCGCGCGCCGAGCTCCTGCTGTTCCCGAAGGGTAAGACCAAGTTTGTCCGCCCGGATGGATCTATCGGCACCGCTCCCGGTCACGGCGTGGTCCTGATCGGCATGGGCGAGGTCGCATGCACCGCATTGATGCGTTCGGGGCTCGGTTTCTGTGCGCGCGTCGTCTCGGAGGAGTCACCATGAGGAAGATCCTTGGCATTGATCCCGAGGCCGTCAGCGGCGGCTGCGCCACCATCACTGAGTTCTACGCGACTGACGGCCCATGGGTCAGGCACGTGCGGAAATTTGAAATCCGTGGGCTGTATCAGCCCTCGCACGATGATCTTGATATGCGTGAAGCAAAAGAATTGTTCATCTACTACATCAAACCGCGAAAGCGCACGTACGAGTCTCCGATTAGGCTTTTGCACGGCACGGCTTATGCTCCTTGGTCCGAGCAGCCGCGTATCTGCTACGACAACAATCACTACGTCCTGATCGAACACAACGGCAAAGTCCTGTTCGATAGCCGCGACGTTTTCCCTTGCGACATGCAGGAGTTCGACAAGCGCCGCGAAGACTATGTGGCGCAAATGGCCGCGCGTGGTTTCCCGCGTGAAAGCCTGAATCTTTCCCAAGTGAGAGAGCTGTGACCATGCTCGTGCTCGGCAGCAGGACCATGACCGACGCGGTCACCATCGTCATCGGCGGCGAGCCGGTCGCGAAGGGTCGCCCGCGCGTGACGCGCAAGGGCTTCGCCTATACGCCGGCAGCGACGCGCAAATATGAAGCCCACGGTCGCCTCGCCGCCCAGCTGGCGATGAACGGCAAACCGCCGATCACCACGCCCGTCCGTGCTGAAATCACCATCGATCTGCCAGTGCCAACATCATGGTCTGGCAAGCGCCAAGACGCGGCACTGCGCGGCGATATCCGTCCGACAACCCGGCCCGACGCCGACAACTTTGTGAAAGTAGGCCTCGACTGCATCAACAACATCGTAATCGGCGACGACAGTCTTGTTGTCGATCTCATCGTCACGAAGAAATACGCGGCCGTACCGGCGCTCACCATCGTGATCGCACCGCTCACAGCGGCGACGGCGCAAGGAAGATTGGCCGCGGTTGCAGAGATAACAGCGTGACCGAGGGGTGCGGCATGATCAGCACAATAACGAGATGCATCGATTGCGGCAGCAAAATCCCCTACGGCGAAACAGTCCTGGGGACAACGACAAAGACAACGACAACTTTCGGCGAGCGAACAAGGATCGAATATCGCTGTCACGCATGTGCTGAAAATTATGCGGAAGCGCTGTGGCCGGAAGAGGAATGGGGCCCGTATCCCGGAATTCAAGATTACAGAAAGGAGTAAACCGAATGAAACCATTTCAAGTTACCGCCACGCTCTTGCCGATCGTCGTGATGCATGGGGCTCCTGGCATCGGCAAGACAACGACAGCGGCGAAATTTCCAAATCCAGTATTCATCCAGACTGAGGACGGCTGTCCGAGCGGGTTAACGATTTCGAGCTTTGGATTATGCGACAGTTTCGCCAGCGTCATCGAGGCGCTGACCTGGCTGGGTAAAGAAACTCACGACTATCAGACGTTGGTTATCGATAGCCTCGATGCGCCCGAGCCGCTCGTACAGGCTGCACTGTGTGCTGATCGCGGCTATGCCTCGGTTGAAAGCCCAGGATTTGGCAAAGGCTACGTCGAGCTCGATAAGTATTGGCTCGACTTTCTTCGCGGCTGCAACTGGCTGCGACGCCAGCGTAACATGATCATCGTGATGATCGCACACAGCGAGATCATCATGATCAATGACCCGCGTACCACGGCGTATTCTTCGTATGCGCTGCGGCTGCGTAAGCGGGCACGGGGATTGGTCGAGGACAACGCCGATTTGATCGGCTTTCTGGCAACCGACATCATTATCAAAAACGAACAAGGTGGTTTCGGAAAAACCCGTGCCCAAGCCGATGGCGGCAATACGCGTTGGCTGCACTGTGATCCGCGGCCAGCATTCACATCGAAAAACAGGTTCGGCATGCCCGAACGAATTCAGGTCCCCCTGAACTTCAACTACCAGACGATGCTCGGCAAGTTCTTTCCGACTCCGCAACCGCAGGCGGAGAGTATGCGTACGACTGCGGAACCGAAAACTGCAATCGAAACTGAAATCGGAAAACAAGGAGGTTAATCATGGTTGATGGCTACTACGACCAGCTGCCGGAGATGTTTGATCCAGCAGCACACGAGGGCACGCAAGACCTCGTAGCAGTGCCCGCGGGTTGGTATCTCGCACACATCGTCGAGGCCGAGGTGCGTGACGCTGCCAACGGCAACGGCAACTACCTGTGGACGGCGTTTGAGATTATCGAAGGCCAATACAAGGGCCGCAAGGTTTTCCATAACGTCACCATCCACAACGCAAGCCAACAGGCGGTCGAAATCGGCCAACGGCTTATGACCGATATCTACATCGCCTGCGGCATCACCGGGCCGACGCGGAGCATCGACGTGCTTCTACACAAGCCGATCAAAATCCGCGTCAACATCAGGCGCGATCCCAATGGCGAATACTCGGATAAAAACCGTGTGACTGCGGCGCGGCCGTACGACTTCGAGCCTAAGCGGCGTGGACCTGGTGCCGCTCCGGTCGCCAACCCAGGGCCGAAGCCGGCCAATGCGCCTGAAGCGATGGCAACAGCGTCTGCAACGCCCAAAGGCGATCGTCCTTGGAATCAGAAGCAGACGTGATGGACCGCTATGAGAACGGTCGCCGGCACTTAGCCAATGTCGGCGATCGTTACCCACTTCGAGGGCATACAAATGCTGATACTGCGCCAATATCAAGAAAAGGCCCTCCGCGAGCTGTTCGTCTTCTGGCGCAACGGCGGAGGCAATCCATTGATTGCAATGGCGACGGGTACCGGGAAGTCCATCGTCATTGCATTTCTGATCAAGCAATTGCTAACCGACTATCCGAAGATGCGCGTACTGGTCACCGCGCCCAATCGCGAGCTGCTCGAGCAGGACATCCGTGAGCTACAGAATATATGGCCAGAAGCGCCGATCGGCATTAACTGCGACGAGCTCGGCTACCGCGACACCGATGCGCAAATTCTCTTTGCCACGATCAACTCGATCTATCGCAATCCAGATGCAATCGGCGAGCGGCACCTAATCATCATCGATGAAGGCCATCTGATCCCGCACGGGGAACAGGGGATGTACCACACCACGATAGGTGCACTGCGCAATCACGCGCCTGATCTTCGCGTCGTCGGGCTAACCGCGACGCCGTTTCGCCTCGACAGCGGACACCTGTGCGAAGGCGATGGGCATTTGTTTGATAAGGTGGTCTTCGAATACACAATCGGTGAAGGCATTCATGACGACTGGCTGGCGCCGCTATCGTCGAAGACAACCCACACGACAATCGATGTCAGCGGCGTTGGCAAGCGCGGTGGAGAATATATTTCTGAACAGCTAGAAGCCGCGGCGATCCGCAATGATGCCGTCGAATTGGCCTGCGATGAGCTTGCCAGCTACCAGGACAAGCGCCGGGCCTGGCTAGTCTACTGTGTCGGCGTCACCCATGCCGGTCTGGTACGCGACGCACTGCGTGCCCGCGGCGTCCATACCGAAATGGTGCTGGGCGAGACGCCGGACCAAGAGCGCGATCACATCATCGAAGACTTTCGTGCCGGCCGATTGACCGCGTTGGTCAGCGTCAACGTCCTCTCCTATGGCTTCAACGTTCCGCACATCGATCTCATTGCAATGCTGCGGCCGACTTGCAGCGCTGGACTCTACATCCAGCAGGTCGGCCGCGAAACGCGCAAGGCAGACGGCAAAGCAAACTGCCTTGTCTTGGACTTCGCCGGCAACGTTCGCCGTTTCGGTCCGGTGGATAACGTTTACATCAAACACAAGAACAGCAGAGACGGTGAGGCGCCGACCAAGACCTGTCCGGAATGCGATGAGATTGTCCTGCTGGCCGCAACCGAATGTCCAAGCTGCGGCCACCAATTCTCCCGCAGAGAAGAACCAAAACATGCGGCCTATGCCGATCGCGTGGCAATCCTCAGCCCGCCGCGCGCCGTATCTGATTGGTTGGAAGTAGAGGATATCGAATATCGCTACCACCACAAAGAGACCCCATCACTGCGGGTGACATTTCAATGTGGGGCACAGAGCTTTGCCAAGTGGGTTTGCCTACAACACAACGGCTATGCCCGCAGTCAAGCCGAACAGTTCTGGCGCGTCTTGAGCGGCGGCTTGTCGGTACCACACACCGTCGATGAAGCCCTCAATCGGCAAGACGAGCTCGCCTGGGTAAGCCACATCCGCGTGGCACCAGAAGGTGAAAAATATTGGCGCATCATCGGCTACCGCATTGCCGGCGAAAACTACGACGGCAACTTGCGTCGTGCAATTGCGTGGGGTCGGCCAGAGATCAACGACAGCATTCAATACTAGTGCAAGGGGACAATGCTCATGACCAAGCCCGACGCCAGCAAGCAGCATAAGCCAGGCGGTGGCATCATCGGCTACCTGGACGCGGAGTCCTATGGCGACGGCCCCTTCTGCTGGAACTGCGAGCTCACGTTTAAGAGCCTGGAGGACGCGCCGGTAGACCTCCCGGTGCACTTCTGCACTCCGCTCTGCGCGCGCGAGTGGTACTCGCTGCAACCGCTACAGAACCTGCTCGACAAGCGCCGGCTGCGGCGAGAACGCGGCTAATTTCAGAGTGAGACTGAGACAATATCCATGGCTGCGTCTGATCCGCATATCCCCAACGAGCTGCCAGATCTTCGCCGTGTCGGCCGCATCGCAATTGACAGCGAGGAGCGAGACAACGGATTGGCAGCCGACCGCGGCTCGAGTTGGCCGTGGCGTGACGGACATGTGTGCGGCATCAGCGTCGCCTATCGTGCGGATGGGCAGGTGCGCGGGCACTATTTTCCGATGCGCCATCCCGACACGCAGAATTTCCCGCCTGAGCAGGTCTATGCATGGCTCAAGGATCACGTTGCTTCCGAGCTCAGCTTCATCACTCACAACGGACCGTTCGATTGGGGCTGGTTTCGTGCCGAGGCCGGCATCCGCGTGCCGTCAGGCGAACGGCTCGAGGAATTGGGTGCGCTCGCCACCCTGACCAACGAAAACCGCCACGGCTATGGACTCGATGCGCTAGCCAGGTCCTGCGGCCTACCCGGCAAGGACGAGCGCTTGCTGAAAGAAGGTTGTCTCGCGCTGGACCTGATTGCCAACAAGCGCAAGAAATTCCGCCCGCAGAATTATCTCTGGCAGCTACCGGCAAAATATGTCGCGCCATACGCTGTGACCGACGCCATCAACACTTTGCTGACGTACGAGCTCTTCGATCCGATCCTCGACCAGGAAAACACTCGCGCCGCTTACCGGCTGGAATGCAATTTAGTGCCGCTGATCATCGAGATGCAGCTGCGCGGAATCCGCATCGATATTCCGGCGGCGGAGCGAGCTCGCGATTTCTTGCTCGGCAAACGCGATGCGGCGCTCAATCAGCTATCGGACAAGCTTGGCATGCCGGTGAGCATGGACGAGCTAAACCAAAACGATTGGAAAGTGGAGGTCTGCGATCGCGAAGGAGTGGCGTACCCGAGAAACGAAAAAGGCAATCCGAGCTTCGCCAAGGACTGGACGGAAGGGCATCCGCATTGGCTGCCACAGTTAATCCGCGAGGCGGGAAAGTATCACCGTGTCGGCGATCTGTTCGTCGACAAATTCATTCTTGGGCACATCGTCAACGGTCGTATCCACGCTGAAATCCATCCATTCAAAACCGAGGACCACGGTGCGAAGTCGTTTCGGTTCTCGTATTCCGACCCGCCATTACAACTGATGACGGCGCGCGACGAAGAGCTTGCACCGATCATCCGCGGCCTGTTCTTACCGGACGAAGGCGAGATATGGGCCAAGCCGGATGCATCGCAGCAGGAATTCCGCATCGCCGTGCACTATGCGGCGCTTCACAACATGCCCGGTGCGGAGCTCGCGCTACAGCGCTATCACGACGATCCGGATACCGATTTTCATCTTTTTGCGGCACTGATGGCTGGTATTGATCGGCCAGACGCGAAGACATTCAACTTTGGTTTCATCTATGGCATGGGCATTCGCACAACCGCCAAAAAACTCGGCCGCTCGCTCAAAGAAGCGCAAAAAATCTATGGCCAGTACAATCGTGCGCTGCCGTTCCTGCGCGCGCTCAGCAAGGCTTATGAGCGTATCGCCCGACAGCAGGGCCACATCACGCTCCATAACGGAGCTCGCCGTCATTTCAATTTGTGGGTCCCAGCTGGAAAATGGTCAAAAGGCGCTGGGCCTTGTGATCACGAAGAAGCCGAACGCCGGCTCGCCGATCCAAAACACAAATGGTCCAAGATTAAAAACAAGCAGCTCTATCGTGCCGGCATCAAAGATGCACTGAACGCCCTCATTCAAGGTACGGCGGCAATCCACACCAAGCTCTGGATGCACGCCTGCTGGCGTGAAGGCGTCGTCCCGCTCTTGCAAATGCATGACTGTCTCGATTGCTCGGTGGCGACACGCGAGCAGGCGGAGATGGTGGCGCAACTCTGTGTCGAGGCTGTTGAACTCAAAGTCCCCATGCGCTGCGATCTCAAGTACGGCCGCAACTGGGGTGACGCCAAGCACACCTGGGAGGAACTGCACGGTGAAGCAGCCCCTGCGCCTGTATCGGTGTCTGTGCCTGCGGCGACCACTGAACTCGAACCGACCCCTATCCCCGAACCTGAACCGGAACTCGAAATCGAATCCAAGATCGAACCCAAATTCGAACCCGAGCCAGCGGCAGCACAAGGCGAGGAGGCGGTGATGGGTGCGTATGCGCAATGCGGCGAAATATTAATTCAGCGCGGCTATGCCGCGGTGCCGATCATGCTCGGCACCAAGGCGCCAGGCTTCTTCTGCGCCGGATTATGGATGCCGTTGCCGGCGTGGCAGCGCCGCTTTCTAAATAAAATTCCGAGCGAACGCGACCACAAGCTATGGAGCAACGGCGAGACTGGTGTCGGCGTCGTTGGCGGGCGCGCCTCGCATGGGCTGATCGCCTTCGACACCGATACCGACGATTGTGCGATCAAGACCGCGCTGATGAACGTGCTGCCCAAGACGCCGGTGCGAAAGGTCGGCGCCAAGGGCGAGACGGCGTTCTACTATGGCCCCGATATCACAGCCTCGCGGTCCTGGACCATTGGTGGCAAGCGCATCTGCGACCTCATCGCCGATGGCCGGCAGACCGTGCTGCCGCCGACAATCCATCCTGATGGGGCGCCCTATCGCTGGCTCGAGCAGCCACTCGAGGCGTTCAAGCCGGAGGAATTGCCGCGTGTGTCCGCGGACATGCTTGAGCAGATCGACGCCGTGCTGCAAACCTTCGGCTGGCAGGCTGAGGCTTCGCGACCAGCTAGTGGTGACCTAGGCGATACTGACGATGCCAGTCCGCACCGCCAGCTCAACAACTTCGCCTTGGCGCATCTCCCCCGCTGGGTGCCCAGACTTCGTCTCTATAAGTGCCGGCCCGCACGCGGGGGCTATGAAGCGGTCGCGCACTGGCGCGAGTCCTCGAGCGGTCGCGAGCTCGAGCAGCGGGCCCGTAATCTCTCCATCGTGCCTAAGGGCATCAAGGACTTCGGTGACGGCCGCAACGGCGGTGCCGGTTTTACCTACACACCGCTCGATCTGGTGATGGCGGCCAGCGACTGCGACCTCGATACCGCGTTCAAATTCCTTAGTCAGGCTACTGGCTGGGCCGGAGAGGCTTGGACCGAAAGCCCAGAACAAGCGACATCTGAACCTGTCTCAGAAGCGCCTATCGTGGCGAAAGCGCCAGCGGCCGAGAAAGGGCCCGCCACGGAGCCGGCGGAACCCGAGAAGAAAACGGCAATCGACGAGCTCGAGCCTTACACGCACGACGTGCCAGGCGTGGTAGGTGAGGTGACCGAGTGGATCGTGGCCACGGCACGGCGGCCCAATCGCGTGCTTGCCCTGGCAGCGGCGATCCCGCTGGTCGGCACGCTAATTGGGCGTCGTGTGGCAGGACCGACGTGGTCGGCGACTCATCTCTATGTCGTCATTGCTGCGCCGACCGGTGCCGGTAAGCAGCATCCAATCGATTGTATCATCGCACTACTGACTGCGGCCGACGCACAGGCGCACTTTGGTCCTGGCAGCTTCATGTCGGCATCGGCGCTGTGCAATTTTATCTCGCGCCGGCCGTTGTCGCTGTGCTGCGCGGACGAGTTCGGGGCCTACCTCGCCAAGCTCCAGGCCAAGGGTGCTTCCGGACACGAGCGCGAGGTGACCAAGGTCATGCGCACCCTGTGGGGCACATCGTTCACGATTGCAGCCATGCCTGAATGGGCCGATCGTATAGGGGAACAAATTCATTCGCCGGCTTTGAGCTTCTTCGGCACCAGCACGCCCGACGAGCTGTTCCAGGCATTACAAGGCGAGGCGATCGAGAACGGCTTACTCAATCGATTTCTGGTGCTGCGCTCGAACATGCGCTGTTGGGACACAAATCCGCAGCTTCCAACCAAAGAAGTACCGGCCGATCTCGCGATGAGATGCCGGCAGCTCTACCACTGGTATGGCACCGATGCCGAGCTCATCGACATCGGACGCCTCGTTCCGCAACAGGTAACGCAATTGCCATGGGCGGACAAAACGGCAGAGCAGCAATATCTCGATTTTGCTCACGCAATCGATGATCGGATCGATCAAGACCCGACGCTCTATCCGTTCTTCGCGCGCACGGTCGAGACCGCTGTGCGGCTCGCTACTATTCGTGCGGCCGGGCAGGGGTTTCGGGAGGCAAAGATCACCTTCGAGGACATTCGATGGGGCACCAGAATTGCCGAGATTTCGGCAAGACAGGCGTATCTCGGTGCCGGAGGTGTAATTCCAACTAACGAGCGTATTCGCTGGATCAACCGGTTGCTTAGCTACGTCCGTGCCCGGAATCTGGAAAGCAAGCCAGCTACCGTGAGAGGGTTCCAACAGCACATTCGATGTGCGCTCAAAGCTGCCGAAGTTCGCGACATGGTCGCCCAGCTTGTTCAGACTGGTTATCTCGAGCAGAAATGGAGAATTGATCTGCACACAGAAGCTGGTGGAATAGCTCATACACGGGCGAAAAAACATGCACAGCGCTGATTAGCAGGGAGCTAAAATCGAAAAGTTGTAGGATTTTTTGCGTCTGCATGAAGGCATTATGAAAGCTTGTCTGATTGGTCGAAAATTTTCGAAAATGCCCATTCTATCTATATTAAGTGTAGTGTGTGTGTTTGTGTGTGTGTTGTATGTAGTAAAGAAAGAATGACCCTGATCCTGAGGCTAACTTAAGCGAGGAAACACGGTGGACACATATAGGGGTATACAA
>Ga0182039_10001179_pt1 | contig 13832 bp, 16 predicted proteins | sample sta12Can44000111_FD_125975 | JGI IMG/M metagenome (GOLD analysis project Ga0182039, IMG submission 125975) | Lab enrichment of tropical soil microbial communities from Luquillo Experimental Forest, Puerto Rico - statanox.12C.anox.44.000.111 | ecosystem: Environmental > Terrestrial > Soil >...
CAAAAAGGTGGTCGACGAATTGCGCGGGCGTGCGGCGATGACCTGGGATGTCGATGTCGACGGCGTGATCTGGGAAGATGGGCAGGCAAAGCCCGCGAGCAGCAATGTCGGCGATTTCCCGCCATTGCCGCTGAAGGAGTTGGCGGCCAAGAAATCGCTGACCGGCGGCCCGATCACCGCCGCGGCTTCGGTCAATGCCGGCGGGATGGCGCCGGGCTTCTCGACCCAATTCTGCGATGTCGAGGTGGATCCCGAGACCGGCAAGGTGACAATCCTGCGCTTTGTCGCGGCACAGGACGTCGGCTGCGCGATCCACCCCTCCTACGTCGAGGGCCAGATCCAGGGCGGCGTTGTGCAGGGCATCGGCTGGGCCCTAAATGAAGAGTACATCTACGACAAGAACGGCCGGCTCGATAACGCCGGTTTCCTCGATTACCGGGTGCCGGTCTCCTCCGATCTGCCGATGATCGACGCGGTGCTGGTCGAGGTCCCGAACCCTGGCCATCCCTATGGCGCCAAGGGGGTGGGTGAGGTCAACATCGTCCCGCCGATGGCGGCGATCGCCAATGCGATCGACAGCGCTATCCATCGGCGGCTGACCGAATTGCCGATGTCGCCGCCCAAGGTGCGCGCCGCTCTCGACCACACCGGAGCCGACGATTAGGGTTGACTAGGCCCCTCACCCCAACCCTCTCCCCGCGAGCGGCGAGAGGGAGGCAAGTTCCCTCCCCCTGGATGGGGGAGGGCTAGGGTAGGGGTGAGCATGGGGCCTTAGAAAGGAGCAAAGCAATGACCGCGCGGGTCGTCTTCACCGCCGGCTTTAGCCGCCGCTACACCGGCGGGGTGCGCGAATTCACGGTCGAGGCGAAAAACCTGCGCGGAGTCATCAAGGCGATGGACCAGCTCTACCCGGGCTTGGGCCACCACCTCGAAGAGGAAACCACCGTCGCGATCGACGGCGCCCTCCACGAGACCGCCTATTTCCAGCCGCTCCGCCCGGGCTCCGAGGTCTTCTTCATCCCCAAGCTCGAAGGAGGATGACAGCCGCCCGCGCTGACGCGTAACCATCAAGATCGTGCGCTTGATATTCGCGGTTGGTGGACGAAATCGCGGAATTACAGATAATAGCGAATCCGCTGAACCTTTAGCAGCTCGGGCGTGCATGTCGTACCTTGCGCCCCACTTCGACCACGACGTTTTCATGAGCTATGCGCATGGGCGGCTTCCGGGCTACTCTGCTGCCCCTCTGAGAGACTGGTCGCAGAATTTTATCGACCACCTAAAGACGGAGACCTTCGCGTTAAGGCCCGACATCGGCGAAGTCGCTTTCTGCGACGACCGAAGTGTAGATCCCACCGCCGCATTGACGGACGACATTAAGGTGAGGGTTGAGCGTTCTGGCGTGCTCCTAATCATTATGTCTCCGGCTTACCTTCTGTCTAGTTGGTGCACCGATGAACTTAGTTGGTTCAAGGCACAATTTATGGGCAGACGCTTATCTCCAGGCCGCGTTTTTATAGTTCGCGCGGTTTCTACGAATGAGGATGGTTGGCCCGATTTCCTGAAGGACTCCCGCGGGCATCGCGACATAGGATTTCAGTTCCATCGCGAGACAACCGAGATTGGCATCGAGCCTTACGGCTGGCCCGATTTGAGGTCGAGGACAGAAGACTTCAACAAAACCTTTTCGACGCTGCGCACCACATTGATCGGACGGCTTGAAGCGCTAAGGGTCAGCGCACAATCCGCCGTGTCTTCCGTGTTACCCACCCCAGCGCAGACAGGCCGAATGTTATATCTTCACGCCCCCCCGGGTGCGGACGGTGTTCGGGCTGAGATCGAAGACGAGCTGCAAAGCGAGGGTTACAACATTGCCCCCGCGGTTCCTAGGGCGAATAACGACACACTTTCGGCTTGGCAAGCGGAGTTCAACGAGCGGGTTCGAGTTGCCGGCTCATGTGCTGCTCTGACTTTGCTACGCCCAACAGATGACCCCAGCTTCGACAATGAATTCCAGGTCGTTGGGATCGACACACTCAACCGAGTGAACAAGATACGGAGGGACAGACCACTACCTTGCGCCATACTCAACCAGTCTCAAACACCTTTCAACGATGCCGATTACGCCGAACGCAGTGGTATTCCACTTTTCGACCTCAGCACTCCTAACTGGCTGCCAGAATTTAAGGTCTGGTTCGAGGGAGCGAGAGCATGACCATTTTGGCTGCGGGTTCGCTTGAAACCGCAGCCGATCGCCTTCCGACACGGCCCTATCCCGGCCTACGCCCGTTCGAGGCCGACGAGTGGCCGGTTTTCTTCGGTCGAGTAAGACATGGTCGATGACGTCATCGATCGCCTCGCTGACCGGTGTTTGGTCTTAGTCCACGGAAGTTCGGGATCCGGGAAGTCATCGCTGATTCGGGCGGGCGTTCTGCCGCGGCTCCAGAGAATGCACCAGCACAATCGCTTAGGCTGGAGCACGGCCGCGATGCGGCCGGCAGGCGGGCCATTGTGGAATCTGCAGAGGCATTGGCGGCGCGTGACGCGAGTGCGCCAGAGACACAGGAAGTTGAGTCCTTGAGGCGCTGGTTTGACAACCAGGGGGCCAGCCTTTAGGGCAATCGTGAGCGATTTGCCGGACATTAGGCGGCGTCGCCTGTGCCTGCTGGTCGATCAATTCGAAGAGCTGTTCCAGTACGCCCGAGAACGCAGCCACGAGGAGGCGACACTCTTTGTCGATCTGATCTCAGCGGCACTCGAAGACGATACAGGATCGCCTTTTCGCGTGATTTTGACGATGCGCTCGGACTTCCTCGGCGAATGCGTCGGCTGGCCGAACCTAGCGGGCGCAGTGAATAGGGCGCAATACCTCCTTCCCCCAATGGATCCGATCGCTCTGCGGTATGCCATCTGCCGCCCGGGGGAACTCTACCAGGGTCAGGTCAATCCCAAACTCGCCGACCGAATGATCGCCGACGTTCAGGGCGCGCAGGACCAATTGCCGCTGATTCAGCACGGACTTATGCGGCTGTGGGATCTGGCGGCGGAAACAAACGGAACTCGCCGCCTGGATGTGGCTCTCTATGAGAAGCATGGGCCACTTACACGCATCCTGGATGAACACGCCGACGAAATCGCGCGGAACGCGGAGCCCGGCAATGACGACCTGCCACTTACAAGCCGCATTTTTCGGGCGCTGAGCGACTTGAACGACGCCGGTCAGCCAATTCGGCGTCGCAGACAATGAAGGAGTTGATCGCTGTCACAAGCGCCTCCGAGACCCGCGTGCGCGCCGTCGTCGATGCTTTTCGCGCCGACGGCGTGTCCTTTCTGAGACCTTATGAGCATGAACCGCTGGATGACAAGGAATCGGTCGATATCGCCCACGAAGCGCTGATGCGCTGCTGGAAGCGCCTCGCCGATCGCACGACGGGCTGGCTGTGGGACGAGTTCCGCCAAGGCCTCGCCTGGCAGGCATTGCTCGCGCAAGCCGAACTATTTCTCGAGAATCGCCGAAATGTTCTTTCATCGGCTACGACCGAGGACCGGACCAAGTGGCTCAGCGGAAGAACGGATGCATGGGCGACTCGCCATGGCGGCGGCTGGGACAAGATTACGCAGCTGATGGCTGCAAGCCAAGCATCCGCCCGCCGTTTGCAATTTACGAGATATTCATTGGGGTTAATAGCCTTGCTAGCCGTGATTAGCGCTGGCTTTGGAATATATTTTAGTCTGAGTGCGGCTCGGGCCCTTAATGATCTTTACACAGCTCAGGCGAAGTTCGTTTGGAGCGAAATCGGCACAGGCTCGGACAATGACTCGCTGACCCCGCGGCAAGCAATGCGCTCTGGGAAATCGCGAGCGGAGCCCCACAGGTACGGAAACGATTTTTAGAACTTTTGTCGACCGATCCTGAGTTCGCGGTGCGCTTCGGAGCGCATGTGTCCCTAATTTCTCGCGCGCTGGGGCTGACGTGGCCAGAGTCGCCGAACCAGGCGCAGGCGGCGCTCGGCCCGGTCCTCGAGGCGATCGCGAAAACGACCGATTCCAATCGGCTCGGACCGCTGGCCCAGGTGGCAGCGGCGCTGGCCCCCAAGCTGACGCCGAACCAGGCGCAGGCGGCGCTCGGTCCGGTCCTCGAGGCGATCGCGAAAACGACCAGTCCCCACGCACTCGGATCGTTGGCCCAGGCGGCAGCGGCGCTGGGCCCCAAGGTGAGGCCGGAGCGGGCGCAGGCAGCGCTCGGCTCGGTCCTCGCTGCCATCGCGAAAACGACCGATCCCTTCGCGCTCGGACCGCTGGGCCAGGCGGCAGCGGCGCTGGCCCCCAAGCTGACGCCGGAGCAGGCGCAGGCGGCGCTCGGCCCGGTTCTCGAGGCGATCGCGAAAACGACAGACTCCAATCAGCTCGGATCGCTGGCCCAGGCGGCGGCGGTGCTGGCCCCCAAGCTGACGCCGGAGCAGGCGCAGGCGGCGCTTGGCCCGGTCCTCGCGGCGATCCCGAAAACGACCGACTCCAATCAGCTCGGACCGCTGGCCCAGGCGGCAGAGGTACTGGCCCCCAAGCTGACGCCGGAGCAGGCGGACACGGCGCTCGGCCCGGTCCTCGAGGCGATCGCGAAAACGACCGACTCCAATCAGCTCGGACCGCTGGCCCAGGTGGCAGCGGCGCTGGCCCAGGTGGCAGCGGCGCTGGCCCCCAAGGTGAGGCCGGAGCGGACGCAGGCAGCGCTCGGCTCGGTCCTCGCTGCCATCGCGAAAACAACCAATCCCTCAGCGCTCCAATCGCTGACCCGGGCGGCGGCGGCGCTGGCCCCGAGGCTGCCGTCGGAGCAGGCGCAGGCGGCGCTCGGTCCGGTCCTCGACGCCATCGCGAAAACGAGCGACTCCAATCAGCTCGGACCGCTGGCCCAGGTGGCAGCGGCGCTGGCCCCCAAGCTGACGCCGGAGCAGGCGCACGCGGCGCTCGGCCCGGTCCTCGAGGCGATCGCGAAAACGACCGACTCCGATCAGCGCAGATTGCGGGCGGCAGCGGCGCTGGGCCCAGTCCTCGGGATGATCGCGAACACGCCTATTCCCTATGCGTTCGGATCGCTGAGCGGCGGTGACCGGTCGGCGGTCACCGGAGGCGCCCGCGTCAGGTCCGATTGGCTGAGGGTGCAGGCCCAGGCGGCAGCGACGCTGGCCGCCAAGCTGGCGCCGGAGCAGGCGCAGGCGGTGCTCGGCCTGTTCCTCGAGACGATCGCGAAAATCACCGACTCCGGGCAGCTCGGATCGCTGGCTCAGGCGGCAGCGGCGCTGGCCCCCAAGCTGACGCCGGAGCAGGCGCAGGCGACGCTCGGCTCGTTCCTCGATGCCATCACGAAAACGACCAATCCTCGCGCGCTCGAATCGCCGGCGCAGGCGGCGGCGGAGCCGGCCCTGAAGCCGGAGCAGGCGCAGGCGGCGCTCGGCCCGGTCCTCGAGGCGATCGCGAAAACGACCGACTCAGATCAGCTCCAGTCGCTGGCCCAGGCGGCGGCGGCGCTCGCCCCCAGGCTGTCGCCGGAGCACGCGCAGGCGGCGCTCGGCCGCGTGGGATCGGCTTTGGGCTGGTCCGTTGTAGCCGGCGAGGCGCAGGAATGGGTTAAAGCGTTTGTGGCGCTGCTTGCGCGGGTTCCTGACCCCAAATCCTCCAGTCGGGCCATAGTTGACGTGATGAAGTACCCGATCACCGCGGGAGAGCCCACAGATGAACTGCTTCTCGCGCTCAAACAGTATTTGCCGCAATTGCCGGGCTCTGATGCCGGTCTGAGCCTAAACCTCGATTGGCTGAAGCGGAACGAGCCATCCATCGATCTCATTAGCCGGGCCGTTTGTCCACCGCCGCCGCGCGAACAACTCCACTGCCCAATCCAAGCTGGTTCCTAGTGAAGCCGGGAGGAGGGATCCCGGAGGGCTGCGCGATCCATCCCTCGTATGTCGAGAAGCAGATCGAGGGTGGCGTTGAAACTCTTCATTAGGGGCCGGATCGGGGATGGGCCAAAGGCTAGCTGTCGAACAGTTTGATGATTTCTGCAACGCGGTTGGCAAACCGCGTGAGTGTTGTTGTGACTTCGTGCCCCGCCAGCCCGGCTATGACTTCGTAGAAGGTTATCTGCAAGCTGAGATGGGTAAGGGGGTCCGTCAGAGAGAGCGCCCAATCAGGAACCGACCCCAATATGGTTTTATAATCAAAGCGCTCCATCCCGGTCATTCCGGAAAGCATAAACGCCCCCTGTCCGCTAGCGGCGTTTCCGAATTCCAAATGAAATCTAGGATCAATGCTGGCGCGGATGAGCCGTTCGTGCTTGCGACGGATGTCGAGATAGTGGAGGGGCCAGATGGTATCATCCCCTCCTTTGTACGGCTTGAGCGATTTGATGATCGTTTGTTCACTCTGGGAAAGCCATTTTTTGCCTTCAATGCCCTCCAGCGGATCAATCATGTGTTGATCGGAGGAGAAGATCGGAAAATGCGTATTTTCGCTCGGCTTCACGCTATTGCGTGTGGCCAGGGCGGCAGCGAGCAGGTCGAGCGAACTTCGCAACGAGTTGATGATTGCACCAACCCAAGCGTTGAACGTGCGTGGCAGCGGATTGAAGTAGGCTACAGCCAGCTTGCTGTTGGGATCAGAGTGCAGCTCGAACCTGAGTTCATGAGGGTGATCGTGAACCCAACTGCGGAAAGCCTCCCCGAAGAGTGAGATTTGGGGTACGGCCCAGTCAATGGCCGCTTGGGCATCTAAGAGATCGGCTTTCACGGTTTCGGTTCCTAGATATGGTGTGGCAAGCTAGGATATCCTAGATGTAGATCGGGGTTGCCAAGTAATATAAGTGCCGCTGGATCTCTCCAGCCCCTTTATCTTTTAGCTCGGTCCCAAGCCTTCTGCGTGAGGAGTGGGCTGAGCAACATTCTCAGGTGGAGCGAGCTTTTCTAAAACCTGTAAAGCTCCTACATGGAACACAAAAGCTAAAATCATCCCAAGGATAAAAGCAGCGAATGCCGCTGTTGTCGCCCTTTGCCCGCTGAACCCGGGTAGTATAAGTAGAACCGGCGGTATAACTCCAACCACAATGAATGCTGCTGCCAGAGTATTCAGCATGTTAGCGGTCAATTTGATTTGTTCGTTGCGGATATGCGGAACTGGACTACGAAAAATGGAGCGAAAACCAGCCACGGATGCCTCCGGCTATGGGCAGCTCAATCTAAACGAGATAATCCCGTTCCTGTAGATGCACTGGGTCGAGGGCTGAGCCGCCCAGCGGGCAGTGAGCGGCGGCCCTCCGGGATCGTGGCGTTGAGTACCGCTTGCCTTGATTTTTTCATGTTAACCGAACCGTCGCGCGGCCGGAAGGCCCCGCTGATGGTCCGACGGGGATCGAAAGCAGCCGGGCCGCTGGAGGGTCTTCGCGAGAGGGCCGTGGCGCGCAACTAACCTGAGCGACGCCGGCCTCGCTTCGTGCTCGATCCTCCCTTTCACGACATAGACCACGAGCGAGGCAAGGGTGTACCCTGCAACGAGCCAGGCTGGCCCCGGTAATGATATCAACGCCGGGTCACCGGGCTCTCAGAAGGCGCCAACGTAGAGCCCTGCCAGTCTGGCTTGCCATCCGGGCAAAACGCGAGCCGAGCCGCTCCAGACGATCCCCTTCCGCTCCGCTTTCGCTATGGCTCAGCCAGTCGCCCGTGCTGGCTGGCGCCGATGCTTCGCCCTGAGTTTGGCGTTGCGTTTGTTCGCCCGGATCGTCTGCTTGATTTCGCGGTCTTCTTCACCTGGGGCTCCGAGCTCGATGGGACCGGGCCACTTCCAGCGGGCAGTGATGAGGACTGTCGATCAGGCAGCCCAGGCGATTAGGGATGCTGAGATCGAGGACTTTCTCGAAGGCTTCAATCAGCCCACCCACCTACCGCGGCATGCGGGTCAATGGGGTTCGGGTCGCCACCTGGTCATCCAAGCACGGGTCCGGGGACAACCGGACAGATGCGGAGTGGCTCCAATAACGTCGCGAAGCCGATGCTATCCTCCGCAAAACGCCAGTATGGCATTTTGTAGCGCCCCGACGCTGGAGAACCCCAGTGCCGCGGCAGCCGCATTAAGCCCGCCAAACTGCCTAACGAGCGCCGCGACACTCTGGCCAAAGCAGTTTGCTTGCCCGGGCGTCCCAGCAAATCTTGGTGCTGGCTGGATGAAGACGCCGAGGGCGATAGGGGTGCGGCCGACCGGGATCGTGGCGGTCACCGCATTACTCGCCGTGTCGATAACCGATACCGTGTCGTCGCGGCCGTTCACGACATAGACCTTGCTGCCGTCCGGGTAACCGCGACGCCGAAGGGTGAGACACCGACCGGAATTGTGTCGATCACCGTATTCGTCGCCGTAGCAATGACCAACACGGCGGCGGAGTTTTGGTCTGTGACATACGCCCTGCCACCGTCCGGCGTGACCGCGACATTAATAGCGGACGTGCCGAAGGGGAAGGGGATCATGGTGATTACTGTATTAGTCGCGGTGTCGATCACCGGCACGGTGCTGGGACCATTGTTACTTCCCTGGTTTGCGACATAAACCCTGCTACCGTCCGGGCTTACCGCCACGCCATCGGGGGCGGATTGGGGACCGATGAGGATCGTGTCAATCACCGTATTCGTCGCCGGGTCGATGACTGACACGGTGTTGGCAGAATGGTTCGCGACGTAGACCCTACTGCCGTCCGGGGTGACCACCACGCCAAACGGGTTGGTGCCGACAGAGATCGTAGCGGTCACTGTACTCGTCGCGGCGGTGATGACCGACACGGTGCCGGGGCTGGACAACAGGTTTGTGACATACACCTTGCCGCCGTCCGGGGTCACCGCTACGCCGGTGGGACCGACGCCGACGCTGACAGTCGCAATCACCGTATTGGTATGCGTGTCGATCACCGACACGGTGCTCGGGTTAATTTGATCTCCCTGGTTTGTGACATAGACCCTGCTGCCGTCCGGGCTCACCGCCGCGCCCTCGGGTCTAACGCCGACGGGGATGGTGGCGGTCACCGTATTAGTCGTGGTGTCGATGACCGACACGCTGTTGTCGAGGACGTTCGTGATGTAGGCGTTTTGCGCGAGGGTTTGAGGGCTGCCGAGAAGCCCGGCAAGGGCAAAGGCCGCGATCGCGACCAAGCCGGAAATGCGAAGCTTCATGGCATCCTCCCGAACGGCGGATCGGGGCCTGCCGCCGGCGCGGAAAGGTCGATCCGTTAAATTTTAATCGACATTATATCGGAAGCCTGTCGAAGGGATCCCAAAAGTATAGTTAACGACGGAAATTTCGCTCTACCGGTAACCGCGCGGGCAGCAAACCCCAGACCGACGCGGCTCGTAGAGGTCGTACAACGTCCTTCTGACGAGCCCTATTGTGCACCTGAAACCTCCTTCCCCCCACTCACAGGTCATTGGAGTGGACGGGAGGGGACTGGAGAGGCAGAGTGGACATATCCGTGGGGGCCGGTCCAACAGCGACCGCCGCAGTGTCCGAGGATTTACCATTCAGAAATTCTTTTCGGCAAAAATTCGCGACACCTCTGCGCCCCCTTTCAGGCAGTACGCTATGGCGGATTGGTACACGAAAACGGTTCTGACCGTCATTGCGGTTTGTCTATTGTTTCTAGCCGGACGCGATGCGGTGGCACCGTCGCGGAATTTCGAACTCTCGCAGATCGTCAAGGGCCTCGATGATGTCCGCGTGTGGATCGATGTCTTAAATGAGGATGTCCAAAAAGTAAGTAATGGTGTCCAAAAAGTAGCCATATGCGACGTTCGGAGCATTGCCGATGATAACTGCGTCGTTCTCAGATCGAAATTGAGCCCACACGGCCCTGTATTGCCTGTATTGCCCGTGCCGGTGGAGAGCGAACCGCGGGTGAACGTTGTGCGCTAACCCGCGCGGACAAGCGATACTCGTTCTGGTAGAGCAGCGCCAGATAACAGAAGAAAGAAAATCCGAGTGGCTTTCAGCACTCAGGCCACTGAGGCGTCCGAATAGCGGAGGAGCCAGATCATTATTGGGGACGCACGGACCCCACCACCACTCGCCCGCCCAGTCGCGCCGGAGGGCCTGATGCCGGCCGTCGCCGCAGGCTTGGTCTCTCAGCCCGAATGACAGTGCCGTCCAGAGTGGGTGCCAGTTCTCCTCGCTGGTGCTAGGCACCGCCTGTGCCGAGACGACCGCCAGTGCTGCCAAGCCGGTGTATGTGGCGCCGATGATGTGAATGTCAGCCTCCATCCACACCCTTTTAAGGCCGGTGAGGCTGGGCTATGCCGGGGAATGGTTCCAGTTCCAGCGCGAGCTTTCCCGCCCGGCAAACCTTCAGACAGCAGTATTACCCGGCGCGGCGCCAGAGAGCCCGCGTATGGTAACCATTGAGTAACGCTGTTCTGGCAAAACGTGCGAATGCTCGACGAACACTCCTTTGCGTTGCACCAAGCTGATCAGGCGCGAACCGACCTCACCGCAATCGAGGCCGGGCTGGAGATCATTCAAGCTCAACTCGCGAGATTACCGACCCGCCGGGAGCTGGCGCAAACCGCGCTGCTCGCAACACTCACCGCAGCCGCGATCATCCTCGTCGCGATCGAAGGGTTCGGGGGGCACTGCCTAACGCCGGATGCGGGTCTACTTCTCTGCGACAGCGACAGTGCGCTGTCCTAGCTGCCGAGGAACAGGCGAACCGTTTTCGCGCCACTGCGCCCGGTGCCCCGAATGCAACGGCGGCGGGGAGCTAGATACAGTTTGGCGATGGCTTCGGGCTTGGTGGTTTGTGGCTCGTCGTGTCGGAGGATTGGTGTTCTTGCTCGTAGCAGCGTGGCTTTTCTGCGCTATCCCCGCGACGGCTGCGCTAGCGTCGATCTTGTCCGTGTTCGGGATCGGAAAGGATTGGGATTGGCTCAATACCTTCCGCTTGTTCACGGGTTTATTTGCGTTCGCCTCACTGGTGTTCGCGTGGTGCTTTGTTCGGGGACTTCGTGCGCTTCGGCGCTCATAGTAACTCCGTTCGAGAATACCTGCATAAGCCGGGCCTGTACTTGCTACGTCGGATCTGGCCGCGGCTGGGGTCGTTGCTCTCCGTTGCCTACAGCCGTTCAGTCCTGCTCACCACCATATAGACCTGTCGGCCGCCGCAGCGAGAACAGACCAGCCGCTCGCCCCAATCGAGCACGAACGTTTCGGCGCCACCAAGCAGCCATCTCGGCGGGGTCGGGGGGCCGGCCCGATCTGGTGCCGGCATTCCTTGCACCAGAGGATCAGCCGCACACGGGCGGCGGCAGCGATGCCCAGCGTCATCGGTGGGCCGCGTGGGGGCTTCGTCGGGTGCGTTCAACCTTACTCAATCTTCACTTCTGGGTAACAAGCGCGCAAAAATTCCCGACACGCGGCAGTGACCCACCATTGCAAATGCGTATATTTTTCATGGTCAGCATCTTCTTCAGTGTATCGGTGTTCTTCAAAAAATCCTAGATCTTTGAGTTGCAGAATTGATAGCTCAACTTCATCGTAACGGCGGTCAATTGCCCTACCGATATGATCACATCCTATGGGTTGTCCTTCTCGTGGTCGCCCTCCAGCGATCACTATCCCGATCTTGTTTTCGTCGATATACCGAAGCACGACCGCGTCCAACGGGTCCATCCTCTTGACCGCGTCGATGAACAATTGTCGAACGCTATTCAGGGTCGGGTCCATTGCATTGGCGAGCAACCGAGCCCAGAGATCCACAAGTTCATCCCGATCTTCGTCAGCGGCTCCTTGAAGTATCGGTAGTGCAATGCTCAGCGTAGCTGGTTTCGTCTCCTCAACCCCCCGCGCCGCAAGCCGTTCTCGGGCTTCATACATCATTCTTGCCATATTTTCGGCCCGGCGGACACGTAAGCGATCTCCACCAAAATATCCGACTAGATCTTCGGGAGTGCTCCCCAACGCCTTTTCGAGGAACGATCCCAACCCGCGAAATGCCTTCATGATCTCCTGGGCCAATTTCGCTTGTTCATCGGTAATCGGGATCAGTCCATCGGTCATCAGGTTTCCAACTCCTAACCGCGTCGACGCCTTCTGGCCGCGGTTGCTCGCGGCGGTTGCTCCGGCGGCGCGTAGATCTTCGGCGGCGGCGGGGGCTTGCGGACGGGCTCGGGCCTTAGCTTGTTGAGGATCGCTCCCAAGGTCCGAACGCGATCGCTGAACGGGTACTTGGCTCGACTGATGAGCTGGACCAGCTCGATGGCCAAGGCGGCCTCTTCTTCGTCGGATAGGTCAAGGTGCAGCATGCCCCCGATATGGGGTCGCTTACCGCCTTGATGAACCTGATCGAGCGGCACCGAGCGGCGAGAGGTAGCACAGGACGGCGCTCCAAAGCCTGGCGGGCAGAAGGAGAACCCCGATGGAGCTTGAGCAGCCGGCACCTGCGCCAACCCCCCTGTCACTTTGCGCGCAAGATCCGTGCCGAAATACCTCCAAGCGTCGCGTTCCCCCGCGTCGTCATGCACTACGGCTCGACCCGTGTAGGGCCATCCTGCGGGCATCGCGGATCACACCATGTCGAAATAGTCGTCACCGGGACCGAGCGATCGTCGGAAAAATGCAAAAGGCGCTGGTCATTCCTAGCCTTCCAGCGCCTCTATCTTGATCCCGGCGGTGTCAACTTCGACCGATCGCGAGCGGTGCAGCCGAAGCCCAGGAAACCTGGGCAAGGGCTTCGTCCTCCAGGACCTCCCTGTTGCCAACGGGTTATTCGAGGATGGTTCTCGCGTCAACTCGGGGTTTCTGCACCTCGGTTGTCGGGAACCAGCCGAGCAGCCGCGGCACCACCTTCGAGCTTGGGTGAGGGCGCTGGGGCTGGAACTAGTCGTGACCGCATAGAATGGAGGTCTCCCACGACTTCGAGCGATGCAAAGGCACGGACTGCAGGGTTTGCGCACCACCAAGCTCCAGAATTACCGCTATTTGCGCCCCAAAAAAGACTGAGACAACGTAGCGCGCCGTCACTGCCGTCAACAGATTTGGAGGTTCTAATGAGAATAGTAGGTCGCGGACGAAGTGCCACTGCCGGCGGGACCCGGTTCCGCACTTAGTCGCCCATCGACAATCCAAACCGGGGACCTTGTCGTCGATCTCAACACCCGCTTTGTCTCGGTAAACGACAAGCCGGTGCACCTTTCTGGCAAAGAGTACGGCATTCTTGAGCTGCTCAGCCTCGGCAAGGGCACGACCCTGACGAAGGAAATGTTCCTCGACCACCTCTATCACGGAATAGACGAGCCCAAGCTCAAGATTATCGATGTCTTCGTCTGCAAGCTGCGCAAAAAGCTCGCCCAAGCAACCGGCGGCAAACATTACATCGAGACCGTGTGGGGGCGTGGCTATGCATTGCGGGACCCAGCGCCGACGGCAGCCGCCACTCCCGCAGTGAGCCCGGAACATCCTGCTGCGCGCGATGACGAGGCTGGCGCGCGGGCCGCTTGAGGAATGCACGTCGGCGTGCGATCCGACCCCAGCACCTACCGCAGGTTAGCTGATCGCCGGGTGAGTAGCTGCTGCACCAACGGCGGCGCGCTTTCCGAGCCACCATTTCTCGGCCACCCCTCGCGTCTCGTCGGCAAGTTCGGCTTCGATCCTCTCAAGCAGCTCCCTCTGGCACTATTGCGGGCTTGGCGACGATCTCCAGCCCTACCCCCTCGCCGCCTTTCCTCGCAGTCGCCGTCTCCTCCCAGGTCCGTGAGCCGTCAGGCATTCAATTTGGCAAGCGGCCAGTTCAAGCTCGGCGACGCTTAGGTGGTCGG
>Ga0182039_10001197_pt1 | contig 13742 bp, 13 predicted proteins | sample sta12Can44000111_FD_125975 | JGI IMG/M metagenome (GOLD analysis project Ga0182039, IMG submission 125975) | Lab enrichment of tropical soil microbial communities from Luquillo Experimental Forest, Puerto Rico - statanox.12C.anox.44.000.111 | ecosystem: Environmental > Terrestrial > Soil >...
CCGGCCGACGCTCCGGAGACGACGAGCCGTCGCGGCGATGGGTAGGTCGCGGCCACCCGCTTCAGGTACGCGAGGACGTTGGTGTGGCCCGTGTGGTGGACGGTCCCGCCCGGGCCATCCTGGTAGGTGACCACCCGGTCGCCGCCGTGGACATCGCCGGTGCAGTACGGAACGAAGACGAGCGTGGCGTCCGCGAACGGGTTCCCGGCGAGGCCCCGGTCCAGGATGGAGCCGGGGGCGCTCGCGGTCCGCGCCTGGAACTCGGCCGCGCCGAATGGGCCGAGCGTCGCGGTCTTCAGCACGAAGCAGGTGACCCCCGATGAGCAGGCGCCGCCGCCGTCCAGGAAGAACACCAGATCGGGCCCGGTGCCGGGGTTGATGCCGATGCCGGTCGGCGATCCGTCGCTGCAGCTGGAGTCGGCGAAGCCGACCCAGTTCCACTGGCCCGCGACGAGCCCGGAGATGGGCTCGCCCAGCGGAAGACTGGAAGAGCTACCTTGGTGGGAGTCGCCGCCGCAGGCGAGAGCCGCGACCGCGAACGAGACGACGAGCGCTGGGCCGACCTTGCGGAGCATCTCCGCAAGATAGGGAGCGCGCCCCGCGGCGGCGCGCCCCCCTCGACTCCTAGAACTCGCCTCCCAGGTCGTCATCGGCCAGGTCGCCCATCGTCATCGCGTGCTGCTCCGTAGGGTCGTCGCCGGGCTCGGCCATGCCCTCCTCCGGGTGGTGGCCCTTCATCCCGGGCCCGCCCATGCCGGGCCCGCCCATGTGGCCCCCCATCCCATGGCCATGGTGGAAGGCGGCGAAGCGCTGCACACGACGGTGGAAGGTGGCGAGGAACAGCGCCGCCCGCGCCTTGCGCTCGGGCGTGAGGCCCTTCGCGATCTCGTCGAGCATCTGGGCATCGAGCTGCTGGAGCTTGTTTCGCGCGTCGCGGGCGCGCTGGAGCGCCGAGTCCACCTGCCCGGCCGCCGCCTGATCCCCGTGCGCCGCGTCGCGCACGATGCGGACGGCCGCGCTTGCCTGCTCTCGCAGGGGAGCGCGCTTCTCGTCGTAGCGCACCAGGATGTCGCGCACGCGCAGCGCGGCCGCGTCATCCAGGTCGAGCGCCTCGGCGAGGCCGATGGCCCGGGCGAGGCGCATCCGCTTCTGCATGCGCTCGGAGCGCCCTGCGCTATCCGCGCCTGGCTTGGGCGCACCGGTCGCCTGCGGCGCCGCTGCGGCGGCGAGCACGGGCAGCAGCACGATGAGCAACGTCAGCTTCCTCATATGTCTTCCTCCTCGTTGGATGTGACGGTTTCGCTGCCGGCGGCATCGAGCGCCGCCTGCGCGATCTCCTCCGCCGCCGTGGTCTCGGTCTCGGTCTCGGCTTCGGGGTCGAGCAAGGCGCTCGCATCCCAGGCGGCATGCGACGTGCCCGCAGCCGCGCCCAGGTCTCCGCGCCCACGCACCGCGGGTCCGGACACCGCCCGCCGCGAATGCGAGCCGAGCGCGGGCGCGATCACCGAGGCCGCGCCGGCCGCGGCGAGCAGGCCAGCCCCCAGGGCCAGCGCCACGACCCGGCGCCGCTGCCCGCTCTTCCAGCGCGACAGCGTCGAGAGCGCGAGATCCTGCTCGCGTCCACCGGACAGGGTCGGCGCGAGGGGCGGGACCTTCGCCAGCTCGACCGCCTCGTCGATCCGCTCCGCCTCCGCACGGCACGCCGCGCACCGCGCGAGGTGCGCATCCACCCGCGCCGCCTCCTCGCGCGCGAGGGTCTTCGCGGCGCGGTCGTAGAGGGCGAGCTCGAGCCCGCGGCAGGACTTCATGGCGACTCCCCGGCGACGATGTCGCGCAGCCGCTTCACGGCGTGGTGGAAGTTCACCCGGGCTGCGCTCTCGCTGATGCCGAGCAGGCTCGCGATCTCGGCGAAGGCCAGCCCCGCGTCGATGCGAAGCGTGAGGACCTCGCGTTGCCTGCCGGGGAGACGCAGAACCGCGCTCCGCAGGGCGCGCTCGCGCTCGCGGCGTTCGAGCTGGGAAGCCCCGACCGGAGGAACGGGCGCCGCGCCCTCGGCGGCCTCGACCGGCTCGCGCCGCCAGCGGCGGCGATCGCGCGCGTGGTTCTTGCCGAGGTTGAGCGCCACGCGCAGGAGCCACGCCCGGAAGGGCACGCTCCCGCGGCGGCGCAGCCAGCGAGAGCGGCGCGCCAGCACGAACGACTTCAAGAACGCGCGCTGCGCCAGATCACGGGCGGCGTCCGCGTCCTCCGCATAGCGCCGCACGAGCGCGAGCACGGTGCGCTCGTGCCGGCGGACGAGCTCCGTGAAGGCGAGATCGTCGCCGTCGAGGAAGGCGCGCGCGAGCGCGTCGTCGAGCTGCTCCTCGTCCGAGGCGCCCCGGACGACCCGGAGACCCGCGCCGGCGCGCATACCCTGCGTTACGTTCGACAAGGAGATCCCGATGCCTCGAGGGGCTCTGCTCCCGAGCTCCATGCCAGGACAGACCCCCGGACCCCACGAACGTTAAGCGCGTCTCCCGTCGCGGTCCTCGAGCCCCTGTGCGCCGGCCGTTAAGAAGTGTTAACCGGTGGCGCCTGAGCCCGGGTGGACGAGGGCCGTGTTCGGTCCAGCCACACCGGCCTCTCGATGCGAGGAGAGGACTCGCGGACTCGCTACTTCTTCGGCTCCCTCGGGTTGAGCGGGCCCGATGGCTCGGAGAGTTCCGAGGGTTCCCCGGTGGTGCCCGTGCCGGAGGGCTCGCCGGCCTGTGAAGCCGTCCCCGGCTTCGCCTTCATCATGTCTCCCCAGCCGCCCTCGGTCATCGACTTGATCCGCCACTGACCCGCCGTGCGAACGAGGAGCGTCGCGCTGCGGCCCGTCATCGTCCTCTTGCCGACCGTCATCGTCCACTGGTCGTTCACCGAGGCGAGCGAATCCGACAGCAGGAAGACGGTGGGCTTGTGGGTCACCTTCACGTTCGGCTGCGGCTTGAAGTGCGGAGTCATGACCTCCACCCACTTCTCCCTGCCCCACATGTCACTCTTCGCCTCGCCCTGGGAGTCGTCGGTGACCATCAGGACCGGGAAGTCGACGAGCTCGGCGGCGGCGGCCGGATCGCCCTTCTGTCCGGCCTGGTGCATCGCCGTGAAGAGGGCCGTGATCTCCTTCCTGTCCTGCTGCTCCCTCGTGACCTTGCGCGGCACCCAGCCGGCCATCGGGTTGTCCTTGTCCTGGGCGGCGGTCGCCTGATCGGCGGCGAATCCAGCGGGCGCGAACACGAACAGCGTCGCGAGCGTCAGCGCGATCTTCTTCATGGGTCCTCCTCCCTCGTGAGCCGTCACGCGCGCCATCTACTCGGCGCGCCCCGGCCAGGCAACGCGCGCGCCGGGTCATCCGGCCGCCTCGTCCTCCAGGCGATCAGCCGAGAGCTCGATGGGACGGGGATCGGCCACCACGCAGGCGCCGCCGCAGCGCGACTTCGGGGGTCCCTTTCTTGCCGTCCGAGCGCTGGCGCCGTGCCTGTAAACAGGGCCCGCTCACACCGGAGGCGCCATGACGTCAGGGATGCGATCCGCGGAGGCGAGAGCCCCCTCCTATCGGCAGATGAGACCGTTTCGCGACGAAGCGAACATCACGTCGGCCACGTTCCCCGTCTACGAGGATCTCGTCGGCGATCTGCTCCGCGCCCACGCGCGCCCCGAGGATCCGCCGAAGCCCGACCCGACCCTCGCGCACGTGCTCGCGACCTGCGCCGGCTACGCTTACTCCGACGCCGCAACGGTCGCGATGATCATGGCGCGGCTGGGGCTCGTCGAGAATCGCTGCGCGATGGTGAGCCAGGACGTCGACGCCATGTTCATCTGCTCGACGGCCTTCCTCGTGCAGAGCCGGTGCGGCCGGGTGGCGATCCTCTGCTATCGCGGGACCGAGCCGGCCAACTTCATCAACTGGCTCACGGACGCCGACGTCGACCCCGAGAAGGTCCCGTTCCGGTTCGGGGCCGACGCGACCTCGCACGCCGTACACGCTGGGTTCTACCGGAACGTGCGCGCGACGCGCTACGTGATCGGCGCGAAGCTCCAGCTCGCCATCGACGGAAAGTCGATCCTCGACGCCGATCAGTCGGGACCGGCCGTCAAGCCGCTCGAGGCGCTCTACATCACGGGCCACAGCCTCGGCGCTGCCATGGCGGCCATGTTCGCGGTGATGATGGACACGAACCGCGACTACGCCGCCGTCCGGAACCGGGTACGGGCGGTCTACACGTACGGTCAACCGATGATCGGCGACCCGAAGTTCGCGGCCGCCTGCCACGAGGCCATCGGGAGGATGGTGTTCCGGTACGTTCACGCCCACGACGTCGTGGCGGCGTTGCCCCCGAAGATCTCCGGCCCATTCGGTCACTTCGGCGAGGAGTACCAGCTCACCCGGGCCTCGGATGGCACCTGGAGGGCTCCTCAGCACCAGCTCGCTCCGACCACCCAGGTCGGCCACCTCTACGAGCTGCCGCTCGCCGCGACCGCCTTCCTCGCCCGACAGCTCCGGCCGTTCCGGGACATGCCCTTCCACTACTCGCTCGACGATCACGGCCCGCAGCACTACATCGCGGGCCTCACCCCACCGAACGTCCGCACCGAGTTCGGCGACTAGCCATGCGCCGGTCGCGCGATGGTGCGCGTGTTAGATCGACGCCGGCATGCTCGCGCGGTTCCTGGCCGATGCCGTCGTCGTCATCCACGCCGCGTTCGTCGTCTTCGTGCTGCTCGGCGGCCTGCTCGCCTTGCGCTGGCCCAGGGCGGCATGGGTCCACCTGCCCTGCGCCGTCTACGGAGCGGCCATCGAGATCGCGCAGTGGGTATGCCCGCTGACTCCGCTCGAAAACGAGCTCAGGCGTCGCGGCGGAGAGGCGGGATACGGAGGCGGCTTCGTCGAGCACCACATCATTCCGGTGCTCTACCCTGCCCCGCTGCCTCCCGCGGCGACCTGGGTGCTGGCCGGCCTCGTCGTCGTCGTCAACGTCGGCGTCTACACCGCCGTTCTCGTCCGGAGGCGCCGCTCCAGGAAGCGGACGCGAGATCTCATGGCCCATCGGATCGCGCGTGCCCGACGGCGGGGACACCCTTCCGCCGCTCCCACGCCGCCGCGAACGCGTACACGAACTCCTCCTGGCCCGGCGCCGTCGCGGCCAGTGGACGCTCACGGCGGACGAGCTCGAGCGCCCGATCCGGATCCACCCCCGCGGCCACCAGGCAGGAGGCGGTGATGGTTCCGCTCCGCCCGATGCCGCCGTGGCAATGCACCACCACCGTGCGTCCCGACGTGAGCCCCTCGACGATGCGGTGCACCAGCTCGAGCGTGGACTCGACGTTCGAAGGCGCGGTGCCGTCGGGGATCGGATACCAGAGCACCTCGAGCCCGGCCCGGCCCGCCCGCTCGAGCAGGCTGGCGAGCCCGATCCTCGCCATCTCCCACTCCTCGAGGAGGACGACGAGGGTGGTCGTCCCGCACGCGCGGAGCGACGCGAGGTCGGCGTCGACGAGGCGCGCGGGCTCGAGCGGCAGGTCGGACCGCCACCGCCCCGGCGCGGGGCAGAACCCCAGGCGGCCTTGGAGCGCGAGCGCGTCCCGCGGGATGAACGCGACCGGTACCTCTGCGAGGCTCTCGTTCTCCTTCATGCGGCTTGGGTCTAGTCGGGGCGGGCCGCTGCTGCTGGCCTCCGCAAGATCCGTCCGGTGGCGCCGGCGCTCGCTGCACGCACGGGGAATTTCCTCGAGATCCGCACTCGGCCGTGGCGCGAGTGTGTTCGTCCTTCGACTACGCGGCTTCGGCGCTACGCTCAGGACGAACGGGAGAAGCGCGAGATCACCCCATGAACAGCGCGCGCTTCAGATTCTACGCGGAGCTGAACGACTTCCTCCCGCCGGGCCGGCGAGGCGTCGAGTTCGCGCACGAGTTCCACGGCGGCCCGTCCGTGAAGGACGTCATCGAGTCGCTGGGCGTCCCGCACACCGAGGTCGACCTCGTGCTCGCGGACGGTGAGTCGGTCGACTTCTCGTGGATCCTCCGGGAGGGCGCGCGGGTGAGCGTCTACCCCGTCTTCGAGTCGATCGACATCGCGCCGCTCGCGCGCGTCCGCCCCGCCCCGCTGCGCGAGGTCCGGTTGGTCCTCGACGTTCACCTCGGCCGGCTGGCGCGCTACCTGAGGATGCTCGGCTTCGACGCCCGCTGGCGAAACGACGAGCGCGACGAGGAGATCGCTCGCGTCGCGAGCGCCGAGCACCGGATCGTCCTGACGCGCGACGCGGGCCTGCTCAAGCGGCGGATCGTGACGCACGGGTATCGCGTCCGGGAAGCCGACCCGCGGCGCCAGCTGGCCGAGGTCTCCCACCGCCTCGACCTGTTCGGCTCGATCGCCCCCTTCCGGCGCTGCCTCTGCTGCAACGCGCTCCTCGAGACCGTGCGGAAGGAGGACGTCGCGGGCGAGCTGCCGCCTCGCGTCCGCGAGCGCCACGACGCGTTCCGTCGCTGCCCCTCGTGCCGGCGCGTGTACTGGGCGGGCACGCACCACCAGCGAATGGAGCGGCTCATCGCGGACCTGCTCGCGGATTCCCGGCCATGGACTTGAAGGTCGGCGCGCGGCTGCGGCCGAGCCAGCCGGCCGCCACGGGCAGCGCGAGCCCTGCCGCCACGAGCGCGCTGCCGGCGAGCTGCGTTGCGCTCACGGGCTCGCCGAGCAGCAGCGTTCCAGAGAGGAGGCCCACCACCGGGACGAGCAGCGTGAACGGCGCCACCTGCGCCGCTGGATAGGTCTTGAGGAGCCGGTTCCAGAGGCCGTAGCCGCCCAGCGTGGCTCCGAAGGCGAGGTACGCCACCGCCGCCCACGACGTCGTGTCCATGGCCCGGAAGCTCGCCGTCACCGCTTCGCGGCCCTCGAAGGCCCACGCAAGCGCGAAGAACGGCACGATGGGGAGGAGGCCCGACCAGGCGACGAAAGCGAGGCCGTTCACCGGGCCATGGCGCGAGAGCGACCGGCTCACCAGGTTGCTCACCGCCCAGCTCGCGGCGGCGCACAGGTTGAGCGCGAACGCAGCGAGGGGGAAGGACGCTCCGCTCGCGGCGCCGATCCAGGCGAGGCCCAGCGCAGCCACGACGGTGCCGGCGATCTGGGCGCGGGTAGGTCTCTCGCCCAGCACGATCGCGGCCAAGGCGAGTGTGAAGAAGGCCTGGGACTGGTGGATCACCGAGGAGAGGGCCGCGGGCATCCCCAGCTTGATGGCCCAGAAGAGCAGCGCGAACTGTCCGAAGAAGGCGGTGAGCGCGAATCCCAGGTAGAGCCGCAGCGGCACGCGCGGGCGCCGGAGGAAGAAGATCGCCGGCAGCGAGGCGAACAGGAAACGCAGTCCACCCAGCACGAAGGGTGAGACGCCCCGCAGCCCGACCTTGATGACGACGAAGTTGACGCCCCAGAGGACGACGACGAGGAGAGCGAGGGCGAGATCGTTCGGGCGCAGGCCCGCACCTCCTAACGCCCCCTTTTCAGGGCCGCACTGTTCACGGCAAAGCGGGACCCCAAACGCGGTCTTACAGCCCGGCACGGTTCTTCCATTGACGTAAGTCAACTCGAGGAGCCAGCGGCTCCGCCGGAGAGCAAGCGATGCTCGACGACTTCGTGATCGACCATGCTCAAGCCCGCCTGTCGGGCGCGTTCGACGGCCTCGCGGCGCGTCGACTCGAGGCGCTACTCGCCCGTGCGGAGCCAGGCGACCACTTGCGGGTCGATCTCACCCAGGTCCGTGAATTCCACGATTTCGGCATCGCCGTCCTCGCGCAGGCGCTGACTCGCTGCAAGGCGCACGTGACGCTGCTCGGGCTGCGTCAGCATCAGATCCGCGTGCTCCGCTACTTCGGCGTCGACACGGCGCCTCTGGAGCGTGCGGCGACCGAGGACGCGATGTGAGCTGTTGAGTGAGCGATGCCGCAGCATGACGCAGCCCGCCTTCCGGGCAGCGTCGGCATCACGCGGTCACCGAGACCTGACGGACGACCAAGGACCGCGAGGGAGTCAACGCCTCTTCGCGCTCTTCCCCGCGGCCGGTTTTGCCCTGGCGAGCGGTGCTTCGCCCCGGTTCGCCGGCCCGGTCTTGGCGACCGCGGGCCCGGGAGGTGCCGCGTCGAGGTCCGGCGTGAGCAGGATCTCGATGCGGCGGTTGCGAGCCCGCCCGGCACCGGTGGCGTTCGACGCGAGCGGGTGGAATGGACCATAGCCGCTCGCGACCAGACGCTTCGGAGGAACGTGCGCCTTCTCCTCCAGGAACCGGACGACGTTCGTCGCCCGCGACGTCGAGAGCTCCCAGTTGGTGGGATAGCGCTCCGCGAGGCGCGCCGAGATGGGCGCAGCGTCGGTGTGACCCGCCACCTGGATCTGCCGGTCCTCCACGCTGGACAGGACGGCTCCGACGCGAGCGAGCACCTCCTCGCCGCGCTTCGAGATCTTCGCGTCGCCCGAGTCGAACAGGATCTTGTCGACGAGGTCCACCTGGAGCCGACCGTTCGCCTGCAACAGCTGGATCTCGCCCCGGGCGATCTCGGCCTTCATCTTCTGCTCGAGCTGCTCGGCCGTTTCCTTGAGCCTGGCGAGCTCGTCCTCCTTCACGTGGACGCTGCTCACGAGCTCGTGCTGGGTCGCAACGAGGCTCGTGTTGTCCTTCTCGAGCAGCTGGAGCTCCGTCTGCAGGTGCGCGACCGCGGCGCGCGCCTCGGCGAGCTTGGCGCCTGAGTCGAGCGCCGTCGCATGGACGCTCGACGCTTCGGCGCGGAGGGCCTCGTTCCGGCGGAGGAGGAAGAGCGAGCTGGCGACGCCAGCGGCGAGCGCCAGGACGAGGAGCACCCAGGGCAGCCGGCTGGGGCGGCTCAGGCGAAGCGCCTCCTCCATGACGTCGTCGTAGGTCGTGGCCATGCACGCTCCGGGTACCGTGGTCGTGGGATTGTCTCGCGTCGCACGCGATCGATCGCGGTAGGTCTTGTCTCCGGGCCAGGCCGAATGTGGGCGATGGTCACGGACCGTGCGACATCGCGGCACGACACCCTCGGTGTACGCAGTGTCCCACGTCGCGGGGACAGAAACGGGCACCCTACAGTGCGGGCGTGCGTCAGCGACGAGGGGCAGCGCGTCCGTCCGAGGCGCGGGGGTGTTGGCTCCTCTCGATCGCCTTCCTGGCGATCGCCGGCGGCTGCGGACCGCCGCCCTCCCCTTCGGGTGGTGGGGGACGAGCCCCCGCCGTGCCAGCGGCGGCCGACACGCAGGCCGACCGCGCTTCGCGGCCGGCCGCGCTCGCGGCGGACGCGGGCGAGGCGAGCGCCGTCCCGCAGCCGGCCGAAGCGCCGGAGTGCAGCTCACCGGTGGCGGTCTTCGAGGCGGGCGTGGAGGTCGGACGCGTCTGCCCCGCCGACGCGCCGAGAGACGGGCTCACGCTCATCGACCTCTCCGACGACTGGGTGCCAGGGGCGCTGCGCGAGCCGGACGACGCCGTGCACCTGCCGCAGCCCTACCGCTCCGCGTACGTCAAGCTCGCCAACGAGGAGTTCCCGGCGGGGCTCGAAGGGGAGAGGCCGCGCCGTGACGCGTTCCTCGACCTGTACGGGATCTTCCCCAGCCTCCAGGTGGTCGCGGCGCGCCTCCTCGACGAGGAGCGCCACGCCTGCCACGCCGCCGTCGACGCGTCCGCGATCCAGACGCTGGCGACGAGCCCGCAGCCATCGACCGCGCAGGTCACGCCCGCGGTGACCGCCGCCTTCGCCGCCCTCGACCGGCTCCTCGTCTGCGAGCGGCTGCTGCCCGCGTCGACGAGACGACGGCCACGCTGGCGGCTCCAGGAGGCCCTCGAGGCCTACCAGCGCAAGCACATGATCGTCTCCTACGGGGTCCTCGACCGTGAGACCCGGCGCGCGCTGGAGCAGGACACTCGCGAGCTCGACTTCCGGGCGCTGCTGCGCACGCTGCGGGCGCGCGTGATCGACGCGGCCGGGCTCATCGAGGACGGGACCGCGCGGGCCGTCCGCGGCACCATCCTCTCGCGCCAGATCGACGGCGACGCCTTCCACGCAGGCGACGGCCACGAGCCGATGGAGGAGGGCGCGCCGGACCTGGTCTCGCCCGCGACCGAGGCCGCGGCGCGGGCCCTGGGGTGGACGGATCCGGCCGCGGCCGCCGAATTCTTCCTGCGGCACGGACCGGCACCGACGCGCCGGCTCACCGTCGCGGTGCGCCTGCCGCCCGCGCCCGCCTACCACGACGAGCACATGGACCTGCGGGTGGAGATCGACCGTGGCGACGTGTGGTACGAGCTGCCGGCGCGGCGGGGCCGCGTCGCGCACCACCCCACGCTGACGCTCTATGCGCGCACCTCAGGCGATGAGGAGGTCGCGCTCGTCCGCTGGCCCACCACCATCGGCGGGTGGAAGAAGGAGCTCGGCCCGAAGGGCAAGCTCGGCCTCCGCTACAAGAACTCGGACGTCGGCAAGCGCCTGTGGCGCGACCTCATCGTATCGCCGGCGTGGCTCCCCCCGCTCGAGACCCCACCACGCGCCCTGGTGCACAGGTTGTCGGCGGCGGGGAAATGGATCCCGGACACGGACCTGCTCGGGCCCGGCTATGCCTCGGCCTATGGCCTGGTCATGCTCGTGCACCACCGCGCGGTGGAGGGCGCGGACGGCACCGTCTGGTACGACAACGGCATCCGCACCCATGGTTCCCTGAGCTACCACTCCATCCTGGAGAGCGAGAGCCACGGCTGCCACCGCCTCTTCAACCACGCGGCCGTACAGCTTGCGTCATTCCTCCTGCGCCACCGGAACCACCTCACCCGTGGGCTCATGGCGAGGCCCTTCGTCCACGAATTCACGTGGCGAGGGACGAAGCTGAAGCTGCCGATCCCGCAGCGCGGCTACCGGTTCGAGCTGACGCCGCCCGTCGAGGTGGAGGTCCTCCCGGGAACGGTGCGCGGCAAGATCCAGCGTGTGCCGCTGCGGATCGTCAAGCTCCCGCGACCGCAAGCGCACGCCAGCGACGCCGCCGCGAAGGTGGCGCCGCCGCTCCCTCCCGAGGGTTCCGAGGTGCAGGCCGCCCCGCCGAAACAGAGCGGTTGAGAGGGTTGTCCAAAACGCCCGTCCCGTCGCCGCGGCGAGCGATCCGCGTCGCATCGCTTCGTTGCTCCTCCCTCACATAGCCTCCGGCTATGCTCGGTCGTCGCGCCTCGCGCTGCTCGCGCCTCGCTCGCCTGGCTCGGTCCCGGGCATTCTGAACAACCCTGTGAAGGCCGCCTGACCGATCCCTCGCCCGAGAGCCTACCTGGTGCGCGGCCGTGGCCCCCATGGAACTCGTTGCCGACCCTCGCCGCACCGTTAGGGCACAGCCTCAGCCGGGAGGGACGCGATGCCCGAGTACGAGTACTACTGCAAGAGCTGCGGCAAGCGCTTCAGCGCCGTCATGCACGTGAAAGAGCACGACCTGGAGATGGCCGAGTGTCCGCAGTGCCACAAGAAGCAGGAGGTGGAGAAGCTGATCCCCTCCGACGTGAGCGTCTTCACCACGCGCAAATCGACCGGCTATCGGTGAGGCGGCGCTCGCGCGTCGCTCGAGCTGGGGCCGAGGGCGCCTGAAGGAGCGCGTCTCGCATGGCCGAGATCGCCTGGCACCCGCCTCCGGACGCCCTCGAGCGCTCGCGCATCGGCCGCTTCATGCGGGAGCACGGCATCCGCTCGCTCCCCGAGCTCCAGCGGCGGGCCGTCTCCGAGCCCGCCTGGTACTGGGACGCCGTCGTCCGGCACCTCGGCGTGCACTTCAGCCGTGAGTACGGCGCGGTCCTCGACGCCTCGCGCGGGCTGGCGTGGCCGAGCTGGTTCCGGGGCGGGCTCATCAACGTCTCGGAGAACTGCCTCGACCGGAACCTCGACGCGGGACGAGGCGATCGCCTCGCGCTCTCATGGGAGAGCGACGATGGCGCGACGCGGACCGTCACGTTCCAGGCGCTCGCGACCGAGGTGAGCCGGCTCGCGAACGGGCTGCGGCGGCTCGGCGTCGCGGCGGGCGATCGGGTGGGCGTGTTCCTGCCCATGTCGCCCGAGTCGGCCGCGGCCATCCTCGCCGTCGCGCGGCTCGGCGCCGTCGCGGTCCCGTGCTTCTCCGGGTACGGGGCGCAGGCGGTCGCGTCGCGGCTCGGCGACTGCGCGGCCAAGGCGCTCGTCACCGCGGACGGCTTCCTCCGGCGCGGCCAGCTCGTGAAGACCAAGGAGATCGCCGACGAGGCCGTGCGCGCCACGCCGAGCGTCGAGCACGTCGTCGTGGTCCGCCGGGTCGGTGGCGAGGTCCCGTGGACACCCGGCCGCGACGTGGCCTGGCACGACCTGGTTGCCCGCGAGCCGGACCGCTGCGAGCCGCTCGCGGTCGATCCGGATCACCCGCTGTTCGTGCTCTACACGTCCGGGACGACCGGGCGCCCCAAGGGCGCCGTCCTCACTCAATCCGGCTTTCTCGTGAAGGCGGCGAGCGACTTCGCGTTCTGCCACGACGTCGGAGAGGGGGACCGCGTCTTCTGGCTCTCCGACGTCGGCTGGCTCATGGGCCCGCTGCTCCTCACCTCGAGCCTCTTCCTCGGCGCCACGGCCGTGCTCTTCGAGGGCATCCCCGATCACCCCGGCCCCGATCGCCTGTGGGCGCTCGTCGAGCGGCACCGCGTGAGCGTCATGGGCCTCTCGCCCACGGCGGTCCGCGCCCTCATGCCCCACGGGACGGAGCCGGTTCGCGCGCACGATCTCTCGTCGCTCCGGATCCTCGCCTCGACCGGTGAGCCGTGGAACCCGGAGCCGTGGCGCTGGCTGTTCGAGAACGTGGGCGGCGGGCGGCTGCCCATCATCAACTACTCCGGCGGCACCGAGATCTCGGGGGGCATCCTCTCCTGCTTCCCCGTCTCACCGCTCGCGCCGTGCGCGTTCAACGGCCCCGTCCCCGGGATGGCGGCCGACGTCTTCGACGAGCAGGGCCGTCCGGTGCGCGGCGAGGTCGGTGAGCTCGTCATCACCGCGCCCTGGCCGGGCATGACGCGCGGATTCTGGAACGACCCGGCGAGATACGAAGAGGCGTACTTCGCGCGCTTCCCCGGCGTGTGGGCGCACGGCGACTGGGCCCTCGTCGACGCGGACGGGTTCTGGGCGGTGCAGGGGAGGTCGGACGACACGCTCAAGGTGGCCGGCAAGCGGATCGGACCGGCGGAGGTCGAGTCGGTGCTCGTCGGCCACCCTGCCGTCGCGGAGGCGGCGGCGGTGGGCGTCCCGCACGAGGTGAAGGGTGAGGCGATCGTCTGCTTCGTCGTGCTGCGCGCCGGGCGCGAGCCTTCGGAGGCGCTCCGCGCCGAGCTCGCCGAGCGGATCGCGTCCGAGCTGGGGAAGCCGCTTCGGCCCGAGCGCGTCCTGTTCGCGCGCGACCTCCCCAGGACGCGCTCCGCGAAGATCATGCGGCGCGTGATCCGCGCGACTTACCTCGGGAAGGAGCCGGGGGATCTCTCCTCCGTCGAGAACGCCGCCGCGGTGCAGGCGATCGCGCAGGCAACTTGAGAGGACCATTCGTCCTGCGCGGAGTCGAAGGGCGAACGTCCTCCATCACGCGGCGATTCCGATCCGCTCGCCGGCCTTCCGGAGCGTCGCCGCGCTCCGCTGGAGCGCCTGCTCCTCCTCCGGCGACAGCGGGGGGTGGAGCATCTCCCTCGCG
>Ga0182039_10001199_pt1 | contig 13733 bp, 9 predicted proteins | sample sta12Can44000111_FD_125975 | JGI IMG/M metagenome (GOLD analysis project Ga0182039, IMG submission 125975) | Lab enrichment of tropical soil microbial communities from Luquillo Experimental Forest, Puerto Rico - statanox.12C.anox.44.000.111 | ecosystem: Environmental > Terrestrial > Soil >...
GCAAGAACAATCTCCTGTGCCGCCGCTGGTTTGCGCGTTCAGCTTACCCGGATCTTTTATGGGCGCCAGCCCAGTAACCATTGAATTGCAGCAACCTCGACTAGCCGCACCGACCAGCGATACAGTGGTGGACGCCGTGGTCGCACCCGCGTAGTTCGAGGCCAGGGTCAGGCTGGCGTCGTTGGCTATGGTGCTAATCTCGTAGGGAGTTTGGCCGGTATCAGAAGCGAACACGACCTGCTGCCCAACCTTGAGAGCGGCCGTGAAGGAAGTGCCGGTTCCGGTTACAGTCGCTGAGTCATTAGTTAGGGCCACGGTCCCGGCCAGCGGCTCAGTTGGGGCGGAGGTTAGTCCCTTGGCCACCACTCGCCAAACGGTTTGCAGGCGGGTCGTAGTGTCGGCTAAGCCCAGCGCCGGCTCGCGCAGGCAGGGATCATCCAGGGCCGTTACCAGCCGCTGCCAGACCTGGAGATAAACCTGAATAGCGCTGATCGAGCCGCTGCTAAGACTGTTGAGCAGGTCTTGATCGGTCGGGTTGGGGTTGATCAGGAATGGCTGTTCGGAATAGGGCAAGAGCTGCTTATTCTCACACACAATCCCGTCCACGTAATAGCGCCCTTTGCCGATCTCAATGGTGTTGCCTACCACGGCGATTTTGAAGCCCTCGTCATGTCGCGGCCCGCCGACTATGCCGACGACGTCAACTGTTTCCGTCGTGCGAAGATACTCGTCAATCGCGCACTGTTCGTTCGTGTCGGCATCTAGGGAAACACGTCCCTGCTGCTGAAGCACGCAGGTATAATTCTTGTTGGGACTAAACCGCAGCCGGCTAAAGTCGCCTTTCATAGTGAGCTTCTCCTGTTATGAACGGCCAGCCCGGACTCCATAACACCGGTGTTAGAGTTAAATCAGAGCTGTGCCGACCCCCACGAATCGAAGATCGTCCTCTTCGGCGCCAGCGCATCGATTCCAAAAGTTGCCTCGTGATCCGTAGCCGTAAGCAAAGGGCGGCGGCATGATGACCACCGGGCACGACGGTTCCAAAAAGACTCCCACTTCCAATCCGAAGGGCACATATTCCTGCGCGCGCAATTGGACGTTGCGCACCGCCTCGGTCTCCTGCAAAAAGTAGTAGACACCGATTTGTGAACCATTATCAGCGCCGGTCCAGATCGCCATCGGCGTGTCGCCGCTGAGCAATCCATAGGACGGATGGCCGTAGCGCAGAATGACGAATTGGGGTTCGAACAGACCTTCCTGCGTCGAATCAGGCGGCAGGCAGTGGAATTGCTGCGGCGTGATCGCGCTTGCAGGCAGAAAGCAAAAGCGTACACATCCGGTCTGCTGGCGACTGCACCACAAGGCCGCCTTCCAGGAATCGTGACGCGCCCGGCGTGCCAGAAAAATCGTGTTCGAAGCCAGTTCCATCGTGCGCACGCGAACCTTGCCGATGACGGTGCTGTCCTCGATATGAAGATCCGCGCCTTCCGAAGCCAAATCCTCGGCGGCGTAAGCTACGTTACAGCGCGACCCGCTGTCGATGATGCTGGAGCAGATTCTCGTGGTGCATCCCTCCGAGGCGCCAATCTGCCCGCTGATGCAACGGATGACGCTCAGGTTCACCTCCGCCGCCGAGGCGACAATGCTCGGCGCGCCCGGCTGGGTGGGCTTGCCGCAGCGGTCGAGCGCGATTCCGGGAACGAGAGTGCAATCCATCAGTTGAATATTGGCCGCGTCGCCGAGAATCTGGAGGGAGCCCGAAATCCAGACGCCACTGAGGGAGAGTTGCCCGGAAGGTGGAATGTCAGCGCCGCTGCCGCCCCGCTGTCCCACGACCTCGATATTGCCGCGCAGGAGCACGCAGGAATCTTCATAGATGAAGTTGTTTCCAACCGAGGACTGCGGTTGGGCGGAGAGAATCCACAGCTGGCTCTGAGCGGGCAGAGCGACGGCCGCGGCCCCGGTTAGGTTCACATCGAGCGCGTCAAAACCAGGAAGAATGATTAGGCCGGTGGAGCCCGGCTGCAGATGATTCCAGGCGGAAACGGCGTCTTCCAAAGTGGGTGCCCCGCTGGACCCAATTACTGCGACATAGTTGAACTGGCTGGGGAGGGTGAGAAGATTGGGTGTGCGGTCGTAGGGGCCTCCGCCCATTTCAGCCGGAAATCCGTAGCAGTAGCTGACGCGCAACTGCTGCGGCAGGGGAAAATCCGGTGCAAATTGGATTCTTCCCAGGACCGGGTCGATCCCGACCTTACCCGACGGGGTGCAGCCCCACGAAGGGTCTGAGCACTCGCCAAGATTGCGGCAGCAGATTTTTGATTCATCAATGAGTACGCCATCCGCGTAGAGTGCCACGCGTTTGTTCGGTCCATAGAACTCGTGGAGATTCTTGTAAAACTCCCGCCGCAAAATCGGCTGGGGAACATCGAGGCGGGTGGTCAGTCTGCTGAATGAATCACGGGCCGGACGGACATTGAACAGGGGCATGTCCTGGCCCAGGGGGCTGAACATGTACCGCTCAGCATCCACCCGGAACGCTGGGGCCTTGGTCACTTGAAAGGGCTTCCACCGCCACAGATAGACGCCCACGTCCGGAATATTGAACCGTCCCCCACCGTGGAGGTTTATATCCAGAGGGGTTGGGTCCGGGTCGGACACCGTGCGGACGCGCGGGGCGATTCTACGCACATCTATAGTGCGGTTCAGCGGGTCGAAGGCCGAGTTGATGCGCTCCAGCTCCAAGCCACGGCGCAAATCCACCGTTGCCGAGTGATGGGGTCGCACGTGACGCATGCTTTCGGTGGTGATGAGCCTTCTGAAGAACTCTACCGCTGCGGCCGGCAGCCCCGAAACATCCATGGCGACCTGTTCCAGGCACAGCAAGGTACCCTTGCGCCGTCGATATCCAATGGTGTTGGCGACTTCCGCCCGCCGCCCGCTCGCAGCTCCGCTAATTTCGTAGATCGTGTTCGAGCCAACCAGGTCCCCAATATAGGGAATCACCCACGAGGCGCAGGTTTCGATGAACTGGTCATCGTAGAGTTGCTGGATGTTCCCTTCCAGGATGGCGGACTGCCCGGCAATCACCGTGAGCAAGGCCTGAAGGGGATAGCCGTTTTCGGCATCACGCGTGCGGTAAATCGCCGGTAGTAACGCGTAGAGCTGGTCGGCGTTCAGGCTCATGACCATACCTCGAAATTCCCTTGCGACGCTGGATCAATCAACAGCATTTCTGCACCAGACGGCGTGCTCTGTTGGCCGGCCGCCGGCGATGCTGCAAGCAAGACCGCCGGGAGCGCCGCGCCTGGCGCGGGAGGCTGACCCTGCCGATTGAAGGCTGTCACTTCCACCGCAATCACTCCCGCCGTTTGCTGGATGACGGCAATAATTTCACTCTGCGCCACGCCTTGACCCATCTGGCGTTGGTCAAAACTGAAGGTGGTTGAGAGCGACTGCCAGACTTGTGCCAACACTTGGGTGGGATCATAATCGGTCGTGTCAATCTGGAGGTTGGCGCCAACTTCGAACAGGACCGGGTTATAGGATGGGTTGGCGACGTAGACCGGTACGTGGGGATTGCCCGCGTCCTGTAAGGCTTGAAGAAGACTTGTAATCGTGAGATCGTCGGGCTGGAATGCGATGCCGTTAGCGCCGGCCAGAGTCAGAAACACGCTCCGCTTGCGACCGACCCACGTCCAGGTGGCGAGCGCCTTGGCAATTCCGGCGAAGGCCAGAGCATAGTTTTGATAGTCCTCCAGCGACACCACCCGGCCCAAGGTCAGAACTTGTAAGGGGGCACTTGCTCGGGCGGCGCTTGCCGTGTCGGGATCCGCGCCGCCCGTGCCGGGGTCAGGATTAGTTACGCTCTTAAGTCCCTGGGGGCGGTCCAGCGCCTGGGATAATTGGCCGCTTTGGACATTTCCGGCGGAACCTATTCCCTTGCGGTAGACGGCCCGAATATTCATCTGCCCTGTTGGCGGGCGCTCTCCCTCTTCACCGTCGCCGAACTGGACGGTCACTTTCTGGCTGGCGTCGGTTTGGGTGATGAACACGCGGTCGCGGGGACCCGAGTCGAGGAAGTTATTCACCTCGTGCCATCGAAGGTTGTTGACCCAGACTTGGAGCGTGGAAACCGCGCCATTGTTGAGCGACGAACTGACGTAGGTCAAAGGCGACTGCTTCAGACTGAATTGGAGTGCCGGGTTGGTGGCATCGCCGCTGCCCAGGATTTCATTCATCGTCTCGCCCTGCGTCGCTGCGACCACATTGGCGTTGACGGTTACCGCGCTGCGGTCGTAAATGCGCGCCAAGGTCTGTCCGAAACTGAGCGTCACCACCGGGCCGAGAACACTGAGCTGACTAATGGTCGCCGTTTCACCTACGATCGGGTCTTTTTGATCCGCCGGAATCAGTAGGACATTTGCCGTGTTGATTTCGAGTGTCCCGGCCGCGCCGTCCGTCGTGATCACCGACCAAAGCAGGTCCGCGCTGTGCGGAGCAGGCGTGGGTGGAAAAGCGTCAACAAGGAACATCTGCCCCGCCGCGAGTGGCAGGCTGCCAGTGCCGCCGGCGGGGACGAACCGTGCCGTGCTGTCGCTGGTCGGGCTAAAACTGGCACCCACCTGCAAACGCAAGCGCTTCCCGGAGATCGCCACCGGCTGCCCACTGCTCAATTGCTCGCCTGTTACGATCTCAAGCTGGGAACCCTCGACCGGCTTGAGCAGGCCCGTTTGTCGCGCATAAGTGCCGTCATAACTCCAGGCAACGTAGGGCGGATCAACAGGAGTCAGCCGATTGCTCTGCACATAGACGGTTGTCTGCCGGGTGTCGATGACAACGGTCTGCAAGTACGTGGAGCCGATCGGCGCGGAAACCGGGCTCGTTGGACTCGGTATCGTCAGTCCGTTGGCGAGCGTCAGTTGCGTTGTTTTGCTGGTGATGAGGAAGGCGTTCGGTGAAGTTTCGGCGGTGGATTGCACATTGAAGACGGCGGAGCCATTGTTCGAGTCCACCAAGACAACCCACTGTGGCTCGGCGCTGGGATCCTGACCTGGGGCGAGCCCGGGATAGGACGCGTCGAGGTTGATGGCCGGAGAAGTGAAGGCCGCGGGAAAGTTCCAATCGCTCGTAGCGGCGCCGCTTCCGCCGGGCCAGCCCTTCACACTCGCGAGCCCGCTGCCTGTGACCCACACCAGCGAGCGGGGATCAATCGATTGGGCTCCGAAGAGAGCCGCACGCTTCCTCAAGACATAGATGTAAGCCGTCGTATCATTGGTCGTTGGCCACAAGAGCGGCTGGTCCCATACGACCTGGGTTTGTTGTGCTTGCGCATCGATCTGCACCGATGAAACAAAATGGAGGTCGACCTGCGTTCCGATTCCCGGAGTGCCGCTCGCGGCTTGCTGGTGAAACGCCTGGTTGACGAACAGAAGTGCATCGCCGGGATTCAAGTTGTTACTGGTTCCCTGCAGCCAAATGGAGGTATCGCCAGGATTCAATCCCCGGAAAACGGTGGTCTGCGCCGGAATCGCGTTTAGTTCGATCACGGCGGTCAGGTCGGATGACGTTTCAAAAACCTGAGGTTGTTGTCCAGGGTTCGGCACACTCTGAACTCGAGTTCCCGCGGGGATCAGGACGTTGTCTGGGGAGCCCGGCGCGCTTGTCAGCGCGAAAGCGAGAAATGTGGAAGCGCCCACACCGGGTGAGGGCTTGTATCCCACCAATTGGGCCAGCGCGAATACCGAGGCCGAATCGACCGCAGTGCGCAGATACGACTCGTTGGCGATTCGTTCCTGATAAAAGCTCAGGATATCCAGAGACGTTGCCCAGGCATCGAGCAACGCAATGGAGAAATCCGAGGGATCGCGAGTGCGCAGAGGCGCCAGCGCGGGCAAGTCCGAATCGGAGAGCGCCGCCAGCAAGCTGGCCAAAAACGTCGTATGCGTACCCACGCGGTAGCTGATCGCGCTGAGCGCGGGCCGATTAGTAATCGGCTCCGGGGTTTCGGTGCCGATACCCCGGCAGCAGCCGCACAGAGTCGGCTGCGGGGATTCACAAGAACCATTCACTTGCCACCATCCATGTGCAAAACAAAAATGCCGTGATCGAGCCGGTTCGGATCGTTATCGCAGCGGGCGATCTCCAGCCTTCCCATGGTGAGATAGCCCAGCGCCACGCCATCAATCGAAGGGTCATTCATGCGCTGAAACACCGTCATCGTCGCGGAGGTGACACCCTGAACGCGTTGAGCGGCGGCGACGAACGGGCTGGTATAAATCGTCTGGCCGAAAGTAAAGTTCTCCGGATTCAGCATGCCAGGCTGGCCGGTGCACTGGTTCCCGGTGGTGAAAAGGTCCGTGAGCGCAGTTTCGACGTCGGCTCGGAAAAAGTCTGGGTCCACGCAGATAGACATTTCGATGTCCAGTCCAACAATCACCGCTCCTTCCACGGCAAGGTCCACTCCCATCATGCGAAACAGATTCAGCCGGGTTTGGGTGGCGGCCCGCAGCGCGGCGCTGGGTCCGCTGGGGGCGACCGTGTCGACGGAAACGAAGGCCGTGTACCAGCTCCCGGTCCAACGCAGCGTACCGCGCGCCTCGTTAATGGCGGGGTCTAGCTTCGCCATAGCGCCGTAATCATCTTCCGTCACGGCGCGAAGCTGGGTGAGGAAGGCAAAAGGCGCCATTTGCCGGATGTGGTCCATGGTTTCGGGGTCAACTCCGCCGGCCGCGGCCAGCGGATTGCCGACCGCGGTGACGGCTTGCAGCGAAGGCGTCAGCGGCGGTGGGGGGATGTTGGTCAAAATGTGGGCGAGCGAGTCTCGGCCTATATTTCCGATGCTTCCGTTTCCGACCCGATATCGAACTTGAAAATCTGTGCCCGTCTCCGGCGCCTTGCCGTACTGGTCGTCGCCAAAACGCAGGAAGGCCGAGCCGGTGTATTCGATCTCCAGAACGCAGACACGCTGAGAGTCATCGCTAGACAAGAGGTCTTCGAGCACGTCCCATTCCTGGCCCTGATCGTCGTCGTACACAGCGATTTGGGGAAGCGCACGCGTGGAACTGGAGGAAGCAGGAGCGAGGAATGCCGAGGCTGGCGTGGTGTCCGTGTCTATGACGAGGGCGCTGGTGGAAGGAAGGGGGACGCCCGAGTAGCCCGCGGTCAGCGTCAGACTCGTGTCGCTAATAACCGTGCTGATCTGGTAAGGCGTACCCGTCGTGTCCGAGACGAAAACCAGCCACTGGCCAGCCTCTAAACTAGTTGCGAAGGACGTGCCGCTTCCGGTTACGGTTGGGGAACCATTGGTCAGCGCCACGGTGCCGGCTAGCAAGAAATTGGGCGAAGACGGGTAAGCAAACGTCACTGGCGACTGGGCGAGTTCGGGGTAATACCGGGGCAGCGGCGAAGGGGGAGCGCCCTCGCTAGTACACGCGCAACTCGTTTGGGTCACAGGGGCCGGTGGCGCCGCCGGAACCCGTCCCAGATCCTCCATGACCGCAGCCGTGGTGGACGCCGTCGTGGTCGCACCCGCGTACGGCAAGGCCAAGGTCAAGTTGGTATTGTTGGTGATGGCGCTGATCTGGTAAGGCATCTGGGTCGCGTCGGAGGCGAATACCAGCCATCGCCCAACTTGCAAAGTGTTGGTGAAGGTTGTGCCGTTTCCGTTGACTGTCGCCGAGCCGGCCGTTAGATTTACAGTACCGGCTAGCAATTGAACCTGCCACACGCCATGGTCGGCTGGAACGATGTTCCCGAGCGCTACGCTCACCCTTTCCAGCGCTTTCGATCCATGAACGGCGTCAGTCGTGGAGGAGATGCACAAAGGGAATGGCAGGGCGTCTTCCGCCGCCCAGGAGATCTGGGTTATGGGTTGGTCAAACAGAGGGTCCATAAGCGGGTTGCCCATGTAATCCTGTGTTCGTACTTCGCTTAGGCGAACGGCCCAGCGGTTATTGGGATTCGCATCTTCCGGATCGCCAGTGTTCGGTCCCATCATCTCTTGGAAAATCAGGATAGAGCCCGGCTGGAGACTAGTGAGGTTTCCTGCGAGCGTCGCCTGGGTCGCTCCATTGGCGAGGCAGCAGTCGGAATCACCCCAAGTGTAAAACTGAATTTGATTCTGCTCTTTGTAGAGCAAGGCGTCCTGCATCGTGGCAAACCCCAGGGGGCTGCTCAGCAGCGTCGCCGCGTGCGTCGTATTCGGCGAAATGACGGTAGGAAGACCGGGAACGCGCGGAAACACCAGCGTGCCGGAGGGAATGAAGACTCCATCCTGCGAAACATTCGCGTACACCCACACCCGCGCGTTGCTGCCTTCGTTGATCTGGTAATCGACCAGCTTCGCCAGCCGCCGCAGCGAAATGCGGCTGCGCGCTGTTCCCAAGTAGGCCTCCGTGCCCACTGCGTCCTGCTGGTAGCTGAGGTGATCGGCGGCATAAGCCAGCCCTTCCACTAGCGCGATGCCGATGTCGCTCTCGTGGCTTTCACGCCAGGCCGGCGTGAGCACTGCTATACGGTCCAGCATCACCCGCCGGAAGCCGCCGAAGTCCTTCGCCAGGTAATTGATGTCCGGCTCCGGCGTTGTATCGGGCGGACAACAATTGCACGGCAGGCAGTCGGCTACCGTTGGGCAACCGGCCTTGAAAGAAAATTGCACCGTGGAAAGCTGCGGGTCGATGCCCGCCGGCGGGTCCGTAGTGGAAGGGTTGGCGACAAGCGAGAACGTGTAGGTTGAAAAGTCACCCGACTGGTTAAGCTCCACGGTGACAACTTTCGGCGCCACATCCGTGCCTGCAGAAACGGCGACCGCCGTCACCTGCGAGGCTTCCGTTCCCCCCGTAATCTGGACCTGCGATGCGCCCAGGATGAGGCTGCGAGCATCCTTGAGCATCGTGATCAAGAGCTTTTTACCACAGCCGTCATCCCCTTTTGCCACCTCCAGATAATCGATGCCATTGAGGGATTGGCTCTGCAACACCAGCACGCGGCGGTTTTTTTGTGAGCAAAAATAGATCACGTCGACGCTCCACCATAAACGAACTGCTGGGTCTTTTGCTGCTGCGACTGAATGATGGTGTAGGTGACGGTAATCAGCAGCGTGGATTCGTGGGCCGTAACATTCACCGCGTTCACGCGAATGAGGTCAGGAAGCCACTGCTGCAGTGAGGCCTGGACGACTTTCTGCTGGGCCCCAGCCAATGCGTCAGTATTAGGCGCGAACACAAGTTGGTTCACGCCACAGCCGAAGGTAGGAAGATTGACCCGCTCTCCCGGTGAAGTCAGAAGGATTTGCTCGATCATCTGGCTGATATGATCGGCCAAGTCGGCCTGAGCGGTATGCCCGCTGCTATCAAAACCGTAGGGATATTGCACGTTCATAACGCCTCACATGAAAAGAACCAGACTACAGCCCTCTCCCCCTTGGGGGAGAGGGTGGCGATCCCGCAGTTGCGGGAGAGCCGGGTGAGGGGGTTAAGGCCTCACGTCGCCGTCACGCGTGTTTGCATCACGACGGGAAGAAGCGGCGTTCCATTGGGAATAGAGACCGCCTGACCCGTCGAAACCACCAGCGGCTGCCCGTTGGAAGTCACGCGTGTCGTTCCCGTCACCCACTGTGCCGACACACAAGGCGGAAGCGGAGGGGGTACGAGCGGACACCCCGCTACCACCCAGGGGCCAGAAAGAAGCGCGGTAGGCTGACCACTGACCAATACAATGGGGTTAGGAGAGGTGGACATGGCTTGGCCTCCGTGGCTACACATGACCGTCGCGCCCACCTGAATCAGAAAACCTCCCATGCCAGCACCTCCGCTGTAGTGGCAATCCGCGGTTGTCGCTACGTCACCACCAAAGCCTCTATATTCACTGCCACGCTCGGGCCCGTAAGCGTAATCGTTGCTCCCTGCCCGTTACTAATGGTTATTCCCGTGGCGTTAATGGCGATCATGGCGCCGGTTGTGGACTTAAGCAGAATCCCGCCGGTGGGGCCCGGCACGTCACTGATCATCAGGGTATTCTGCCCGACCGTTTGCAGCACGATGGGCTGCACACCGGGCGGCGCAGCCAGGGCCAGCGACGGAACCTCCGCCGCAGAACCCCAGAAGCACCCTGACCAGATCGGGTAATCGCTGTTCCCTTGTTCAAACTCCACCCAGACACTCGCGCCGATGGGAGGCACCGATATGTGACCGCATTGAGGTCCGGCAAAGGGAGCGCAGGGCATGGCCCACGTGGAGGGCAGCACGTTGGAGACATCCGGCACCTGCACCATCAGCCGGCCCATCTGCATAGGATCAACGTTGTTAATCACCGTACCGCGATATTTCCCGTAAAGGCTACCCACGAGTGGTCCCTTTCACAGTTGCTAGAATGGCGCCGTTGGAACAACCGGCACATTCGAAACCAGCGCATTCCGCTTCAAGGTGAAACTCTGCTTGTATTCGCCGAGCTTGACTTGGTGTTTAGTGCTTTCCACGTAGTACAGGCCGTCAAAAGCCAATCCGGCGCCGCGGACCCCCACCAACTGGCGAGCCTGGAGAAGCCCGCCATAGCGCAACACGCTCAGTGTGCCATCCCCGGTCACCACATCGGCGGTTTCCGATGCCCGCGCCATACCAGTCATCAATGCCTGCGCGGGTGGCAGCTTGGCCGTATCCTTCAACTCCTCGGTCTTCTGGGGCACCGGCACCACCGCCCCCAGTGGGGGATCGAGGGGATTCACACTCGGGATCGGGATGGGCAAAGTTGCTCCGGTGGTCTGGTCCTGGATGTATACAATCGGGGTGACGGCGGTTTGAGGTTCGTAGCGAAAATTCAGGCTTTCCACGTTCGTCCAAGTATCCAAATTCACGTTCAAGGCCGGTTGGGGAACGCCGATCTTGATCTGCGGCCCCCAATAAGCCTGGCTCACGCCCGGCAGCGGCCCTGGCTGGATGTAGAAAACGTAGCCCGCTTCCTTCGCCAACTGTTGGACGTAAGCCAAATCTGTTCCCTTCTGGCTCGGGATCTTACTCACCGGTAGTTCCACGTCCGGCGTGACCACCGGAATGACGTTCGGCACGATGCCGAACATGGCGTACTTGCCCAGAATGGTCAGCACCCGCAGGTCCGGGGTCATCCCTGGGAACGGGACTCCGGAGAGGTCTATCAAATCCATCACCGCGGTCAGATCTTCGCCCGTTATCACGAGTTTGGAAGACCCTTGCATTGCATCCGGCACCACCTCGGTGTGCTTCACCATGCCATCCATAACCACTTGTGGCAGGCCCCCAAAAGTCGCCACCAGAATGATCCGGATGAGGGGAATCGGCGTCCCCATGGAGAGCAGAAAAAAAAGTTGCAGCGGCGAACTGTTGGCCAGCGTGAAGTTAAGCTGAAACCCGCTCTTGCCAGTGGCGGACACGTTGATTTCGGCAGAAGTGAATGCATCCATCAGCGGCTTCGGGGCCGGCACGGCCTCGACGGGACCCGTTAGGATTGTCAGGTACAACGGGCTACCCATTTCGCGCTCCCGAGGGAATACCCGAAGCCAGGGGAATTTGAATGGTTCTTCCCACCTGCGCCGTAAGCTCATCCGGATCAGAGGCGCCGTTCGCGTCGCAGATCGCCCAATAGAGAAGCGGATCACCCAGATACTTATATGCAAGGCTGTCCAGACGGTCGCCGTCCACGACCACGTAGTTCTGAAGCGATGTGTAGATATCGGGTTGAGGTATGATGCGTCGTTGCAAATACGCCACCTGAACGCCGTCGGAGCGCGTGAAGTACTTAACAGCGATGCCATAATAGCGGCTGCTGGGAAGGGTCGGCGCGCCTGTCCCCGCCGCAGCGAGAACCATTGACCGAAGAGCTTGATCCATAGAGTAGGCTCCTTCGCCCTCAGAGTGAGAGTAAGGACAGCGCTTGCCTTGCCTCTGAAAGCAAACCCAGCGCTTCCTTCTCCACCTGGTAGACCATGTACAGTGCGCCCGCCGGTGTCAGGAATCCCACATCATTCACATTGAGCACCCGCATCGCCAGAGCTACCTTGGCGCGAATGGGGTTTAGTTGCGGATCAAACGCTTCCTCGGTGATATCGAGATCCGTGATCAGAACGGGTGTGACGCGTGTTTTGCTCCAAACAAAAAGAGTAAGAGCCGATTCCATAGGGAGAATTTCAATCGTTCCCAGATAGGAAAGGACTTCATTGGCGATCAGCACGGCGCTGGAGGGATACACGAGCAATTCCAATGCGGCCAATTGCGGCTGGATCCCGAACGTCATTGTAGTGGGATCACTGGCAGCAAGCTGGTCCGTGGCATCGATCTCCACGGTGCACCGGATCGTCTCAATCGGCGGACCTTTCAGCCGGAAAATCTCGGTCCGATCCGGTTCCGGGCTGACCGGTTGGGGCCTCAGGCTGCGGGTCACCTCGTCCGGGTTGTATTGAAACGTGATAATCCCTGTAGGAATCCCGATGTTCGGATCGAGTGAGACGATGGCGCCTTTCAGCAGAATCGGCGAAATGTTTGGCATCCAAAGCTCCTTGGTTCGTGGCTAGTCTGATTCCGAATCCCCCACCCCTGTTTCAAGGATTGGGAGGCGGGCCTTCCCAACGCTTTTCTTTAAGGGCGGTCTCGACAAACTCCACGAGGGCCTTCTGCCCCTCGGCGTTCACTCCTAGCCCCGCTAGCGCAGCAGCCAGGCCCGCTGTGGTTCCCTTTAGGAATGCCGTGTGCGCCAATTCCTTGGCCTTATCTTGGGCCCATTTGGGGAGACCAATGGCCCGGGTAATCCTGTTGACCTCTCGATCCAAAGCTTCATTGATACGCTGAAGCGGAGATTTTGGCTCCAACCCTTTAGGAATCGGTGGAATGGGCTTTGGTGGCTCCGGGGCGGGTGGTTTGTATGGCGGCCGCAGCTTCGGTTGCTCTTGCCGTTTGGGCCATTGTGGCTGCGGAAACAGCCTGGGATCCTTGCGCGGGTCTTGGAACTGAGGAGTGGGCTCCGGGGGCGGGTTCGGGTCCACCTTGGGTGCAGCCGGTTGGGCAGGTGGGGCCGCGGCTTCAAACTTGACCTCAGCGCGCCGGTTACGCGGGTTATCTTTCTTTCCCGACTCATCCGCCGGTTGCGACTGACCTTTGCTTTCGGTCTGTATTTTCTCTGCTGGCACTCCCATCTTCACCAAGGCGTCGCGCGTTGATTCGGCCCGGCGCATGCCGAGGGTCATGTTATCGGCCTCATTGCCTTGCGCATCGGTGTGGCCCACCACGAGGACCTTGGAACCAGGATGCTCCTTCAGCGAGGCTTGAATTCGCGCGGCGATGACTTGTAGCTTGGCCATGTTGGCGGGGCTGATTTCCGCGCGTCCCGTTACAAATCCGTCGATCGTGTTGGGTTCGGTTGACCCGGCGACCGCTGGTGATGCAGCTTTCGCAGGATCCGGAGCATTCGTCGGCGCCGGTTGGCGGCTCAAGCCGAGCGGCGCGTTGGAAGCAACCCGGACGTCCCGACCCTCAAATGCGGCGCGCGAGGCTGCCTCCGCTTCGCTTTCCAATCCGATCTCAGACCGCCCCGACTCCCGCAGCGCAGCTCCGCCCGCCTGCTGGATGGTATGGGTCAATTCATGCGCGATCAACCGCTGGCCATCACTGGAGGTAGGCCGATACTGCCCGTGGCCAAAGACCACGTCTTGCCCCACCGTAAAAGCGAGCGCATTCACAGCGCTCGCGGATTCTGCGGCCTGGGCATCC
>Ga0182039_10001220_pt1 | contig 13621 bp, 13 predicted proteins | sample sta12Can44000111_FD_125975 | JGI IMG/M metagenome (GOLD analysis project Ga0182039, IMG submission 125975) | Lab enrichment of tropical soil microbial communities from Luquillo Experimental Forest, Puerto Rico - statanox.12C.anox.44.000.111 | ecosystem: Environmental > Terrestrial > Soil >...
CAACCACTCCGGACGAGGGTGAGTTGTCTTAACCAACTCGCCGGCGATGAAGCGCGCCACAAGGCGGTGTCCCTTTCCGTCTGGCGTGTTGTCATACACGAGAACATCATCAGCGTGCTTGCAAGCTTTTGGTATTTTTCATGCTGGGTGGTGCGGGCACCCGCAAAGTCCTCAGTGTGCTATCCGTCGCTTTGCATGTACTTTCCGATTCGGTAGCAACAACAGGCACGAAAACGGTTAATGCAAATCCTCGAGCGATTGGCGCAGAGCCGTGGCGTGGCGCGGCTGCCGGTCTTCTCACCCTAAGAAGCTGAGCTTTCTTTCTTTTCTTGAGCAGCTCGATCTCTTCTCCTGCCTACGTGGGGAGAACCTGTCTGCCTTTCCTCAAATTCCGCATGCCGAGTCGCTCTTGTCGAGAGGATGCGCCCAAAAATACGAGAGTTCAGCGCTCTCGCCTAATTTTTGCCAGCAACAACAACGACAGCCGCATCGAAACAGCTGGTCGCAAGTTTACTCTGCCGGAGCGCCCAAATACTGGGGGAGGGCAAGGTCTCTCGTACGTTGACGCAGAAGAGTCCGTCAACCTAATATCTTCCTAATGACGGAGAGCCAGTCTTTACTCGACAGAACCATTTCCCACTACCACATCCTCGAAAAACTTGGGGGTGGCGGAATGGGTGCGGTCTACAAGGCCGAGGACACTCGTCTTCGCCGCTTTGTAGCGCTGAAGTTTCTTCCCGATGAGGTAGCCAAAGACCCGCAAATATTGGCTCGCTTCCAACGAGAGGCACAGGCTGCCTCCGCTCTGAACCATCCCAACATTTGCACGATTTATGACATCGGCGAGCAGGATGGCAAAGCCTTTATCGTCATGGAATTTCTGGACGAGCAGACGCTCAAGCACGCGATAGCAGGTCGCGCGATGGAATTGGAGCAACTACTCACGATCGCGATTGACGTCGCCGATGGATTGGAGTTGGCGCACTCGAAAGGCATCATCCACCGGGACATAAAGCCTGCGAACATGTTTGAAACGAAGCGTGGCCACGCGAAGATTCTTGACTTCGGCGTTGCCAAGGTTGGTTCCGCAAAGGGTGTTACTGCCAACGCGGAAACGCTCGCCACACTGGAAGTGGACCCAGACCAATTAACGAGCAGAGGAAGCACGCTCGGAACTGTGGCGTATATGTCGCCTGAGCAGGCCAGAGCAAAAGCTTTGGACCCACGCAGCGACCTATTTTCGTTTGGGGCCGTGTTGTACGAAATGAACACCGGGCAACTGCCCTTTCCCGGCGAAAGCACGGCCACAATTTTCGAGGCGATCTTGAACCGTGCTCCGGTGAGTCCACTGCGATTGAATCCGGGATTACCCGCCGATCTCGAGCGAATCATTCGTAAGGCGCTGGAGAAAGACCGCGAACTCCGTTATCAAAGCGCCGCAGAATTGCGATCCGACCTGAAACGACTCCTTCGAGACGTAAGTTCCGGTGACTCTCGCAAAGACCCTTCAGTTACTTCACTCTCAGCGACGGTCGGGCCTGCCTCCGACAATGACCTTGTGAACACCCAAAAAGGAACTTCGACTTCCGTTCTGATTGCGGAAGCTCGGCGTCATAATCCCGTGATTCTTGTTCTTGTTGGGATGCGCTCCTGGTCCTTGCGGTAGCCGGATTTGGGATTTACAAGATGATCGCCCGACCCTCCCCGAGCGTTGAAATCGGTAATGTCACCTTGCGGCAACTTACCGATCACCAGCACGTGGTCGCAGCGGGAGCAGGCATCTTTTTTCAGAGCTGCGCTAAGATAGCGGCCTCAAGAACGGAGGAAGAATGCGCGCGCTTCGATTGTTGGTGATTCTATTGGCTTGCGGTTCAACTTTAGCTGCTCAGACTACCGCTCAGCACGCGATTCAGATGGGTGATTTGGATAAGAAGTGCGACCCTTGCACCGATTTTGCGCAGTATGCGAACGGGACTTGGCACGCGCAGAATCCGATTCCGCCGTATATGGATCGTTGGAGCAGGAGATGGCAGGCAGGGGAAGAGACGAAAGACCAGCTGAAGGTGATTCTCGAAGAGGTTTCTGGCCGCACGGATTGGCCAAAGGGAAGCGTAGAGCAACTCATCGGGGACTACTACAGCTCTTGCATGGATGTGGAGCGGATCAACAAGCTCGGCTTGGTGCCGGCCGAGCCGATGCTCAAAGAGATTCTTGAGATAAAGAGCTCAATGGATCTTCAGCAGATGATTCTTAACTTCAACGAGAAGGGCATCTTCGTTCCCTTCGGATTGCTGTCGCGGCCGGACAATCACAATCCCACCGAAACTATTGCCAACGTGTTTGCCAGTGGGTTGGGGTTGCCGGATCGGGATTATTACTTGAAGCCAGAACCTCGATTCCAGGAGGCGCGAAAGAAGTATCGAGTGCACGTGGCGACAATGTTCAAGCTGGCGGGGTATGACGAGAAGAGCGCAAAGGCCGCGTCCGAAACAGTTTTCCGGATGGAAGAAAAGCTGGCGGAGAAGTCGCTGGACAATGTGGCACTTCGGGATCCTGCGAATACCGATCACAAGATGTCCTATTTCTCTTTTACCAAGCTGGCTCCGGCGATGGACTGGGGCGCGTATTTTGCGTCGGCAAAGATCTCACGGGCGGACCTGAATGTATCCGAACCGGATTTTATGAAGGAAGTAGACCGCCAGTTCCGCGAAACGCCGTTGGCCAACTGGAAGACCTATTTGACGTGGCAGCTTCTCAACGCGAAGGCCGACGTGTTGTCGGAAGCGTTTGTGAATGAGAACTTCGCATTCAAGGGAAAGTATCTGAGCGGGGCAACCGAAATCAAGCCGCGGTGGAAGCGGTGTTCGGAGTCCACGGACGAGCTTCTCGGAGAGGCACTCGGAAAGAAGTACGTGGAGAAGTATTTTCCTCCGGAGGCCAAGGTGCAGGCTCAGGAGATGGTTACGAATATCATCGCCGCGATGCATGACACAATCGAAGAGTTGAGCTGGATGGGACCGGAGACGAAGAAGAAGGCGTTGGAGAAGCTGTCCACGTTGAATCCCAAGATCGGGTATCCGGACAAGTGGAAGGACTACAGCAGCATTGCGTTGACCCGCGATTCTTTCTGGAACAATCAGGCCGCTGCGACTCGCTGGAACGTGATCGACGACGACTGGAATTTGATAGGCAAACCGACCGATCGCGGCCGATGGGGCATGACACCGCCGACCTCCAATGCCTATTACAACGCGCTGTTGAACGAAATTGTCTTTCCGGCGGGCATCTTGCAGCCGCCGGCGTTCGACGTACACGCAGTGGACGCGGTTAACTACGGGTCGATTGGAGTCGTCATCGGGCACGAGATCAGCCACGGATTTGACGATGCGGGCGCGAAGTACGACGCGCAAGGACGTCTGAGCAACTGGTGGACCCCGGACGACGAAAAACGCTTTGAAGAAAAGACTGGGTGCGTTGCTCGGCAATTCGACGGCTATTTCATCGAGCCGAATATCCACCACAACGGGAAGCTGGTTCTGGGTGAGAGCATCGGCGACCTGGCCGGGGTTAAGATCGCCTATCTGGCTTTTAAGAAGTCGCAAGCGAAGCATCCGGCGCCGACTTTGGATGGATTTACGCCGGACCAGCAGTTCTTCATCGCGTGGGGACAGTGGCGCGGAGATGAGACTCGCCCGGAGACGCAGAGGAAGATGGTCCAAGGAGATGAGCACCCAATTGCGAAGTACCGGGTGATCGGCCCGCTGTCAAACTTACCAGCCTTCGCGGAGGCGTTCGGTTGTAAGAAAGATTCCGCGATGGTGCGCGCGCCGGCTGAGCGGTGTGAGGTTTGGTAGGAAAAGAATCTTTCGCGAGCTTTGCCTTTAGGACTGAATCGAACCCGTTTGCCACAGCGTGAAGTGCCTGCAAAGTGCTTGCGACCCGCGCTGGCGGAGTTACGCTGTTTCTTCGCGGGTGACGGGCTATCCAGAAGTGCCGCACCTGAGCGAGGATTAGTCCTTCCTAACGCCGAAGTGTTTACCAAACGCTGGTATCGCTGGGAAACAAAGGGGCATCCGGACGATCCGACTGCCATTTCGTTAACCATGATCGCGGATGACGGCTCAACTGCGCTCTCTGCCGAGACGAATGTGCCTGCATTGCATTTGCACATTTCAGCAGACTGCCGCTGGTCGCTGACGAGAGTTCAAGCGCACTCTCGAATGCTTGAGTTAGATCCTATGCTAGAAGACATTCGGGTGATTGCGCACACGACGGTTAGGGATTTCAGTTCAGTGAGCGTGGAGTCGATATCTCTGACAAGTGCTTTCGAAGTGCAGGACATAAAGTAACGAGTAGTCACCGAGCGTTTACCTCATTCCTTAACGCACATTCGCGGTTCGCGTCGCGCGCGATTTCCGATTCGCGTTTTGCGCTCTGAATTTGGCAACCACGGTCAGGTTGGTTTCGAACCGATTCGTTCTGCGTACGTTTCGATCTTTCATGCAATGCAGCAAATTTGGTTGCGCATAAGCCCTTCAAATCAGAGGATTTGTTAGCAATGAATCCTGTGGAATCTTCTTGCAAAAATTCCATATCTTGGAGCATGAAAACATTGAAACTCTTCCTTCTGCCGGTGCTCGAATCCCTCGAATTCTGCTGGCAGGTCATCCGTTATGCCCTGACCTTTACCTCGGCCTTCCTCCGGCAGCGAGCCTCATTGGGATGTGAGATGATAGCCATGCGAAGTCAGCTCACCTTTTCCGTCGAAAGTATCCGTCAGAAGAAACAGCCCCGCCTTCGGTTTCATCTGGCCTTTCGCCTCTTGTGGGCGTTGCTGTCAAGGGGTGGAGCGATGCCTTGATCACGAGCGTCGGACGGCGCTCTCCAACGCCCGGAGCGGGCTAACGTGTCTGCACGGATGAATATTTCGATCAAATACTCAAGCAGAAACATAACATTACCTATGAACGGGATAGCTGCGATTGGCGAGCCGGAGTCCTTTGCCGGGCTTGCGGTGACAGATCGAGATGGCATCACAACGCCGCTACCAGCTCGGTATGACGGAGCAAGTGCGTCAAGCTGTTGAGAAGGCAAACAAAAGAGCATATGGCCGGAATCGAGTATTACGTTTTTATTACGTCTTACCGGTTGCCAAGAAGGAGGAAAAAAACCGCCGTCGCTAAATAGTTGAGGAAGAAGGAGAATTTGGCTCCCCGGGCTAGATTCGAACTAGCAACCCTTCGGTTAACAGCCGAACAACTAATTTCATCAGGACTTGCCGGAGTTAGGCACTAATCGAAGGAAGTCAGCAAGTTGTGACGAAACCTGACGAATCATTTTCTCCTTCTTTGTTCACCTTTCATTCGCATTTCGCCGCGATTCATCACGATTAGTATTACGTCTAGTATTACGTTTTTATGACGGTCGAAGGCTCTGTAGGATGCTCAGTGCCCTGCTTTCCAAACGAATGGCAGACCCGGACGGGCTGAACCTTGACCACCTTCTTGGTTTGATTGGATACAGCCGCATTGTCGGATCAACGGCTACTTCTGGTTCCTGGATTGCTCAACAGGGACGACCACCGGCCGGCTGGGCTTACCGGAAGAGCTCACTGCCATGCTGTTCATGCTTTGCAGGTAGGCGGTGACACCCGCGAAGAGCCCTTCTGCGACCCGCTGCCGGTGCTGCGGCCTCTTCAGGAGCTGTTCATCCGAGGGATTGCTGAGGAACGAGATTTCCGTCAGGATCGACGGCATATCCGCGCCAATCAGCACCACAAAGGGCGCCTTGCGTACGCCGCGTTTCTTCACCGGCCCGGCCCTTCTCTGAATGCGCATCGACAAGGAATCCTGCACATCCGCCGCAAGTTCCTTCGATTCATCGATTTTTTCAGTACGCGTGATTTTCTTTATCAGGTCCTCCAGTTCGTGGATGTTTTCCTGGGAGGTTGCGTTTTCTCGCGCCGCCACTTCCATCGCTTCCGGGGAGCCTTTAAGGTTCAGGTAGTAGGTTTCCACGCCGCTCGCGCCATGATCTGGACTCGAGTTGGCGTGAATCGAAATGAACAAGTCCGCCTTGGCTTCGTTAGCGATATGGGTGCGCTCTTCGAGCGGAATGAAGGTGTCATCGGAACGCGTGTAAACGATGTATGCGCCCGGCAGCTTCTGCCGGACCAGCTTCCCGAGCCGCAGCGCCACATCCAGGCACAGGTCCTTTTCCATCATGCCCGTGGGCCCGATTGTCCCGGTGTCGTGGCCGCCGTGCCCCGCGTCAATCACGATCCGGTTGATCTTCAGGCCCAGTGCGCGGGTCAGCGTGGATTGCCCATCGCGCGTGCGCTGCGGTGTAACAGCGGGTACCACCAGGTCCGGCTTGCTCCTGCTGGATTCAATAAGCGTGGACTTGGTCGCCGCCGACTCCGGGTTGACGGCCGCCAGCGAAGAAGACGCGTGTGCGCTATTCGCGGCCCCTGTTGTTACCGCCATCGCGGATACAGTATTTTGAGAAGCTGCATCTACGACGATAGGTTCGCCCGCGGGCTGATTCTCTACTACCTTCGCCCTCGCGATGCGATTAGCCTTGGCTATCTGCACTGGATCGGGTTTCGCCAGGTGGTTCGATGCATACAGCTCAATCACCAGCCGCACCGGTTTGTTCAGAAGGGAAGCCGCGCAATCCTGCACGCCATTTACGTCCAAAACAACTCGCACGACCTCGGCCTGGTTCTGTGCCACGCGGACCCGGGTGAGCAAATCTCCGATGACTTGCACAGTGCCGCGCGCAACCGCCGGACTCAGCCGTGCCGCATGCAGGTCAAAGTAAATGCGGTCCGGATTCATGATCCGGCCAGAAACATACTGCACCGTGTCCTCGAGTTCGATGACCACTTCCGTGCCGTCGGGCGTCACCCGTACCTTGATGTTTTGTACTCGAGGGACCTCGCCACCTTTTGCCCTCTCGCCACCACTCGCCGACGTGTGAACCGCGACGATCGGCGCATCCAGCGGTTCTGCGGCTGCCGCGGGAGCGACCGAAGGTTTGTTCGCGGCAAGATTGCCAGTTTCCGCATTCCTCAGAAGCGCCAACTCAGCGAGTGCTTCCTGCACCTCACGCTTGTGCGGAGAACGCGGATACTTCCTCTGGAACTCCTGGAAGCTTTTCGTGGCGGCTGCGGGGTCGCCCAGCTGATTCTGCAGTTTAGCAACGCGGAGTCGCGCATCCTCCACGTACCTACTGGTGGGATACTCGCGGATCAAGAATTCATAGGAATCTACCGCCGCTTGGTAGTATTGGCGGCCGAACTGGTCTCCCATCTCGGTGTTGAGTTCCGCAACGGCAAGCAGAGCTTCGGGTACCTGTACCGCATCAGGCGTAATTATGTAGACGCGGCGGAAACTTTTCACCACCCGCTTGTACTCGGCTAGTGTGCGCTTGCCCGGCGTTTTGTCGTTCAGAGCCGCACGTTGATCTTTCGCTTTGGAGAACTGCTTGCTGACTGCGTCTCTCGCGACCGCTGTGCTACTGGAAGACGCGGATGTAACCTGGGAAAATACAACAACAGCGAGCAAGGCAAAACCCAGCGAAGCACTGGCGAGCCTCTTGTGAAAACTTTTTCGCCCCTGCTGTATTCCCGCCTTACTTCCCCTAAGCCCAAAAGTTGGCAATCCCCTATTCATTCGGGAAGCTAATCCGGCCGTTGGTGTCCACGTCCCCGTGAATGAAATTCGCCCGCACATAGGCAATTTCAAGACGCCCCGAGCTGGCCGGTAATACGCATTTTGAACCTTCTGCGTAACTCCGCGTTTCGCGATCCGTGGGAATTCCGTGAGCGCGATCCCATGAGCAACGGGAACGGATGCGCTGCAGAACCCCAGTAGAGGGCAGCCTCCTGCGATCTCTTTCGGGAAGGATTCCCGCCTCCCTTTGTTTCCAGAAGACTTATGCAACAACCAACCCGTTAACTCTTTACGTCGATGATAACTGGACTCACGAGACGGAACGTCACGGGGGTTTCCGCTCCGAGGTGTATATCCTTCTTCCCGGTTATGAAGGCAACCGCGGTGCCGGCCCCCGCTCCGACGGGTCCCCCGATCAACGCGCCCTTGCCACCACCCGCAAGAGCCCCAATCAAGGCTCCTCCACCCGCGCCTCCAGCGATCCAACCCCAGTTGCGCTTCTTGTGATTGCCACCGATCCTCCGCGAGGTAGCGGTGCGCAGCTGATAAGACTTACCATCCACGTCGATGGATTCGAGGGAGAGTTGCAGACGCGCTCGTCCCATCAGCCTGCCGGAAGGATGCGCATCCACCACCAGCCCTGTGGCACGCGCACCCTGCGGAATGACGGTATGTTCATCGATGACGATGGGTTCGGAAACGGTGGCCTCGAAGTGATCACCCGGGCGGCTTTGGTCACTCGCCAGTCCCTGATCCAAAGTGACGTGAATCGCAGTCTGTTCGGGAACAGTGACCGGACTATGCCGACCAGAGATCGCGGCGGTGGCCGCGATGATCCCCACCAACAAGAGTAAGACTCCACCGAAGATGATGTAACGATTCTTTGTCAGAAGCATGATGCCTCCGATGTAGATCACGACAGAATGAGGGCCACGTCGATTTTCTTCTAACCCGCTGATCCCAGCTAGGTTAATTCCTCCGTTCGCGTGAAGTGGGGGGAAAGAAATCCTGAATCCGTAAAATTCTTGCGTACCAAAACTACTAAGAGACGGATAGCGCAAAAACCAAAAAGTAATTTTTTAAGTTTGGCCTTTGGGAGCTTCAAGGATTTCGGTAGGACCAACTTTGGGTAAGCGAGGGGAACGGTCAGAATGCCGTGCAGCTGACCTCCTTTGGCGGTCCAGAGGTCACAAACCCGCGTTGGTCACCAGACGGGGAGAGGATTGCCTTTGACTCAAATGTCGCCGGCCAGTTCGATGTCTTCGTAGTTGCCGCAGATGGAGGTAAGCCGCCGCGTATGACCAGCGATCCAGCGAACGATGGCAACCCGAGTTGGTCGAAAGACGGCCGGTGGATCTACTTTGACTCTGCTCGTACGGGAGAGCAACAGGTGTGGAAGATGTCCGCGAACGCTGGCGAAGCGTTTCAGGTAACACGTGATGGTGGTTTCGGTCCGGTTGAATCGCCTGACGGCAAATTGCTCTACTATGCCAAGGCCCTGTTCGAAACTAGCCTATGGAGGATCCCGGTGGAAGGCGGCCAGGCGACCAGGGTGCTTGAAAGTTTGAGTTCTCACCTCAATCTGGAGATTGTTGACGGCGGATTTCTTCGTTCCCATCAGCACCGCTGCGGGTTCTTCGATTCAGTTTCTGGACTTCGCGGCTAATCGAATTGTACCTGTCGCCAGCTTTGAAAGAGCTCTTAACCAGGAGGAAACGAGTGGCCTGGCTGTTTCTCCGGATGGTAAATGGATCCTGTACACCCAAGTCGATTTTAGAGGCAGCGAACTGATGCTTGTCGAGAACTTTAGTTCTCAATGAGGACCACCCTAGCTGCCTCTCTGCCTCTCGTCCTAGCTGTAGACAAGGAACTCGCCGACCGGGTGGCGTAGAACCAGCCCAACCGATCGTCACGTATCAGCAAGTCACGTGGAGGACCGCGCTAGTTTCGGTTGAATCACGTTCCAAAATGTCGATGGCCCGAACCGTAGGGAGAATCAGCAATTCAATTTTGCGTCCTTTGGCTTCGCGCTTAAGTTCCTCCATCACCGGTAAGGCACCCGTGCCAGTGCCCACCACCAGGCGGCGGCACTTCCACGGTATCTTTTCTTCAAGAGACAACGGCGTGTGTCCAAATTCGTCGCAAAAGTTTTTGGAAGGTTTTTTCTTCCGTTTGCTTACCTGCCCACGGTCGATCACTACATCATGTTCGTAAGTCACGCCGTCGATGCGGATAGACCAAATGTAAAGTCTTCAAAACGCATTTTAAGAATTATACTCTGCTGGACAAACCGAACACGATCATTAGTCGCGATAAGCCCTCCGTAACGCCGTAGTGTTTAACAAAATCACCGATCACCCCCGGAAAGGCACCCGGCTTACCTCGACATTCGGAGCGTGTCCGTTCTGGGACAAAAGCATGCGAACGCTCTGCTTGATTAGGTCCTTATTCGGGTTCGGCCCCACCGTCACCTTGTTTATGCGGAGCCAAGGCTTAGCTACCGGCTCCGCCGACGCCGGAATCAAGCTCCTTAGTCGATAATACGGAACCAGAAGATTGCGGGACACCCGAAATTCGAGCTTTAAGACCCTCTCGTTCACCGCGTGCTGTAGAGACGGCGCGAAAATTAATCGCCACTCCGTTTCCTCTTCGAAGCGCTCATCTTTGAAAGTCGGAATGAAGAACTGAATAGCCGCAGCCGCTTGTCCCGCTCGTTCCTCGGCGTGCCCTGCATTCTCTTGCGCAGTCGATCTGAAATGGTCGACGATTTCTTTGACCCTCTGTTCTTTCTCTGTATCCTTGTACCGTACCTTCCAATAGTAGAGCGAGCCGCAAGAGCAATTGGCTGTTAAATCGGAAAATCCCATGATGTCTATCTCGAGATCGACGCCTGTACCATAGGCGCCGTAGCCGCGCCATTGGCTTAGGAGGTCACCCTTCATGCAAAAACAACAAACATAACGCTCGAGCACTTCGGCACTGCTGTTATGGATTAGCCTCGTGAGATGGTCTAGGTACAAATGCTCTTGCACCTCGGCAGCCTTCTTCTTCTCCTCATTGATCACCCGTCGCGCAATTTCGTAGCCATGTGTCATCTCATCTTCGTCGTTCGAATACTCCGCCTTCGTCAGCCACAGGTCATCTTCCTCTACGATGCCTCGGAGCCCATTCAAGTCCGTATAGTGGTGAGCGGACGACCCGCCCAGCGAGATAAGCCCATGGTGGGGAATTTTCTGGGAGTCGAGGTACTGGATTACAGCTTCCATCGAGCGCGGGGCCACAGACGAAGCGGCTCCTGACGCCGTAGATTGCGCCGGTTCTTCTTGTTCTTCTTCTTCTTCGGGTTCTTCCATGCATGTATCTTGTAACAGGACACGCGCGAAGACAATGTTGTACCAGCGGCTCATCCTGGAGTGCGGTGCCGAGTCCAACAGTGACGTCCTCTCTCGCTGAACGCAGAATACGAGGCTTTTCGAATTCGACGAGCATTCGCTCAAGTGAACCCAAGACTTTGGATAGCCCACGGTTGGCGACTAGGGACGAGTTATTTCCTAGAAGCCCGTTTCGGGCCAGTGTCCGACTGCCGGGGCGTAGAACTGCCATTAAAGGCGAGGCGATTCAGAGCAATACCAATGAAACTGGGTTGGCGCCTACTTTGCATCCGAGTTGTTATTGCAGAAGGGTCGACGAAAGGGAATTGACGGAAGCGACTGGACTCGGACCCGCGGCCTCCTGCGTGACAGGCAGGCGCCCTAAACCAGGCTGCTCCTGTAGACAACCTCTGCGCGGTTCCTTTAACCGTCGATGCGAATCGATAAAAGATAAAAGATGCTTTTGGTGTTGGTGGACGAGAGGGGACTCGAACCCCCAACCTCCTCATTGCGAATAAACAGCTTTGACCTGTGAGCGTGCTCGGCTCACTCTTGAACTGGCGGCACATTTGAGAGGGAGGCTAGATCATGTGCAACGTGGTGAATTGGGTTCGTGAAGCAGTTTTTGCCGCTTCCTTGCTATTTTGTGCGCTGGGGAGCCCTGGACAATCGGTTGCAAATCCGGGAGCACAGCTCCCTCGAAGCGCAGGGCTGGCAGGAGTGTCTGTGCCACAACGTGCTGAGGCGCCGGCAAAGGTGCCAGACCAGCTTGTGATCATTGATACAGATGTTGGGGATGATGTGGATGATGCGTTTGCGATTGCTCTGGCTATGCAGAGTCCGGAAGTGAGAGTCTTGGGCATTACGACAGCTTGGGGAGATACAAAGCTTCGGGCGCGGCTGGCGGAGAGGTTTCTACAGGAGACTGAGCGCACGGACATTCCGGTTGCGGTAGGGGTTCAAACACATCCGGGGCAAGGCAAGGTGAGTTTTTTCTCGCAGGCGTCTTACGCCAGGCGCGGGCCGGAGAAAAGCTGGCCGGATGCGGTGGATTTTTTGTTGCGGCAGATTCGGGAGCATCCGGGCGAAATTACGCTGATCGCGATTGGGCCCGAGACGAATCTGGGCGCCGCGATCGACCGCGACGCAGCTACGTTTCGGAGATTGAAGCGGGTGGTGTTGATGGGTGGGTCGGTGTACCGCGGGTATGACGGATTCGCGTATCCGACGGTGGCGCCGCATGCACAGCCGGAATGGAACATCCTGTGCGATGTGGACGCGGCGCGGAAAAGTGATTGCGTCGGGCGTGTCGTTGTCCGTGATGCCTCTCGATTCCACGCAGATTAAATTGCAGGAGTTGGAGCGCGGGCGGATTTTCAGTAACGGATCGGCGTTGACGGATGCGTTGACCGTTCTATATCACCAGTGGACGTATGGTACGCGGCAGCAGACGCCGACGCTGTTCGATGTCGTGGCGGTAGGGTATGCGATCCGGCCGGAGCTGTGTCCGACGAAGCCGATGCGGCTGCGGGTGGAGGACGATGGCAGCACGGTGGTTGAGACGGGGGAGCCGAATGTGCAGGCTTGCTTGAAGTCGGATAGCGACGCGTTTCTGGAGTTTTATTTGAAGAGAGTGTTGGCGTCCGGGAGGGATTGAAGGCCCGATGGGCTTATGTCGTATTTTCAATCAAGCGGTCATTTTGGAACACGGACATATGACGGACATTCTGCGTTTTCGCTAGAAAAGAGGCCTCCGACTGGAGCATCGGAAGCCCTGTATTTCGTATTACTTGAGATGGTTGCGGGGCCCAACCTGCCGATTGCACCCACCATCAGGTTTGAAATTCCGATTGTGAAAATTGCAACTTAGTCTTAACACCTCTTCGTTGCGAACGAGGAAAAATCTAAGCTAAGGTGCGACACTACAATCACTTAGATTTTCGAGAGCCCCTCTGAATTGGACAACCTGGACAACCGGGTTTTGCTTGCCTTCTTCTTCATCTTCCCCGAGATGTGGGTCGCCGAGCTTTTTGCTCGAACGTTTCGACGGGGCCAGGACCAGGGAAGGGAATTTACGGAGCGACAGCCTCATGCGATGAGACGTTTCGAGATTTTCGGGATGCACAATGGCCGCCGGGCATGCAGAGAGCGTCGCATGCCTCGTTCGTGAAGCTGGCACCAGCTGTGGTGCTTGCGAGCGATTCCAGCCGCGACTTATCCCGGGCGAGAGGTCCGGTTTCATCCAGGGCATCCCAGATCGCCAGATGCAAGGCCTAGCCTATATGCATCCGTCTCCGGTGAACTTTTTTAGAACAACGTTGCGGAGCTCGCAACAGTAATGCTTTTTCGAACCACAGGCGACGGTGAGCGCGAAGAAAACGCGTGTTGAGTTTTTGCGAGTCCCTACGTATCGTAGAGGCTTGTTCGACCGGGCACCGCCCGAGAATTCCTGACGGAGGCAGCCATGGCCGCAACGAAAATCACTCCCTCGCACAACGGTCCGCTGCGGGTCGAAGGTGACTTCGAGATCGTCGATCCCGGAGGAAAACCCTTCGGGCTCGCCGGCCGGACGAA
>Ga0182039_10001228_pt1 | contig 13580 bp, 13 predicted proteins | sample sta12Can44000111_FD_125975 | JGI IMG/M metagenome (GOLD analysis project Ga0182039, IMG submission 125975) | Lab enrichment of tropical soil microbial communities from Luquillo Experimental Forest, Puerto Rico - statanox.12C.anox.44.000.111 | ecosystem: Environmental > Terrestrial > Soil >...
CGCGCGCACCGCCTGGTTAAACTGACCGGCATGAGCGCTGCCACCGGCGCAGCCGCGCGTCAGCCAAACGAAAGCCTCGACCGGATCGCCCGCAACGCCGGCGCCGAGATGCAGCGCCGCGCCCAGCATAGCCTGACCGTCGGCGCGTTCGGAAACTTCCCGCGCCGCGATGTAATCGGGGTCAGCGACTTCGCCTTCGAACAGCATCCAGCTCAGCATGTCCTGGGCCGGGCCGTCGCCCTGGGCGGCAGAGGCGCGATAAAGCTCCATGGCGCGCGCATAATCTTGTTCGACCCTGTCGCCCTTGAAATGAAGCGCGGTGCAATTGCGCTGCCCGACGGCATCGCCGGCCGCGGCGGCGGGGTTGAGCCATTGCGCGGCGAGCTTCAGATCGCGCTCGACGCCGAGGCCTTCGCTGAAGCAGGCGCCGATATTGTTCTGCGCCCGCGCCACGCCGGCCTGGGCGAGCGGGCCACAGATTTCCAGCGCGCGCGCGTAATTGTCGCGGCTCGAGGCGTCGTAGGTTTCGGCCATGCGGTCGGCGACCGCGGCGGTGTCGCCCGGGCGCGCCTTCCTCGCTAACGCGTCAAGCCAGCGCATCGGATCGCTCCACGACGCCGAGTGTGGCGAGGTTGGCGACGAAGGCCTGTTCGTCGTCGAGGCAGCGCATATCGAGAATCAAAGCTTGATCCTCAATGCGGCCGACGACCGGCACCGGCAGGCGGCGCAAAGCCAGCGAGAGCGCGGTGAGCAGGCGCCCGCCACGCTTGGCGGCGCGCGGTTTGATGGCAAGACCAAAGCTCGCCACCGTTTCCATCGGCAATGCGCCGGAGCCGATTTGGCTCGCGCAGGCGGTCACCGCGACTTCGAAGCCGTCACCCATTTTTGCCGCGACGAGCGGCGCCAGGCGCCGCGCCGCCGCTTCGATTGCCTTCTTAGGCCGCGCCAGGAGCCGCAGCATCGGCAGCCGCTCGGCCAGGCGGTCGGGATCGCGATAGAGCCGGAGCGTCGCCTCAAGCGCAGCGAGGCGGATCTTGTCGATGCGCAGCGCCCGCTTCATCGGATTGGACTTGATGCGCGCCATCAAATCCTTGCGGCCGACAATGAAGCCGGCCTGCGGGCCGCCGAGAAGCTTGTCGCCGGAGAAGGTGACGAGATCGGCGCCGGCCCCGACGGCTTCCCTCACTGTCGGCTCATGCGAAAGGCCGTACTGGGCAAGATCGACCAGCGTGCCGGAGCCGAGATCGTTGACCAGCGGCACCTTGTGCTGATGCGCCAGCGCGGCGAGCTCGCGCGCCGACACGTCCTTGGTGAAGCCCTCGATGCGGTAGTTCGAGGTGTGCACTTTCAGGATCAGGCCGGTGTTCGGCCCGAGCGCGCCGACATAGTCCTTCTTATGGGTGCGGTTGGTGGTGCCGACTTCGGCGAGTTTGGCGCCGGCGCGGCTCATGATCTCCGGCATGCGGAAGGCACCGCCGATCTCGATCAATTCGCCCCGCGAGACGATGGCCTCGCGGCTTTTGGCCAGCGTGTTGAGCGTGAGCAGTACTGCGGCGGCGTTGTTGTTGACCACGGTGGCGTCCTCGGCGCCGGTGAGCTCGCAGAGGAGATCGCGGACGAGATCGTCGCGGTCGCCGCGATGGCCGGTGCCGAGGTCGAATTCGAGCGCGACCGCGTTGCGCATCGCCACTTGAGCCGCTTCGATGGCGGCATCCGCCAGCAGCGCGCGGCCGAGATTGGTATGCAGCACGGTGCCTGTGAGATTGAACACCGGCTGCAGGTTCGGCCGCTCGGCGATTGCGAGCCGCGTCAACGCCGCCGCAGCGACGCCGTCGCTGTCGTCGGGCGCGACGCCGTCGGCGCGCGCCGCGGCCAGCGTCTCGCGCACCGCAGCAACGACCGCCGGTCGGCCGTAGCGCACCACGGCGTCCGCGGCTTTGGCGGTGCGCAGCACCTCATCGACCGAGGGCAATTTGCGGAGCGCCGTAATATCTCTGATCGGGATTGGGTCGTGCCGCGGAGCACCGGCCTTACTCATCGTGTACCTCACGAACCACACGGGCCACGTGACCGACCGCCCGCCTGCGGCGGGGGCGCCAAGCGTCAGTCGCCCACTTCTTACCACTAACCATTTCGCTGAGCCACTTGGCCGGGTCATGGCTCTGATGGTGCCCCGCCCAATCGCGGAAGGCGCCAGCGTTGAAAAAGTTGGCTATTTCTGCGTAAGCTCGAAATTACCGATGCGCTAAAAGATCGGGAAACGGCGATGAGCGCTGAGTCGATCTATCTCGACCACAACGCCACCACGCCGGTAGATCCGGCGGTGCTCGACGCCATGCTGCCCTATCTGCGCGGCGAGTTCGGCAATCCGTCGTCGGCCCATGGGCTGGGCAACCGCGCTCACCATGCCGTGGAGACGGCGCGCGCCGAAGTCGCGAGGCTGATCGGGGCCGCGCCCGACGAGATCGTCTTCACGAGCGGCGGCACCGAGGCGAGCAACATTGCCATTCGCGGTGCTGTGCGGATCGATCCCTCCCGCCGCGCCGTCGTCACCAGCACGATCGAGCATCCGGCCACCGAAGCGTGCTGCGCCCATTTGCAAGGCGCGGGGCACAAGGTCACGCGCGTCGCCGCAAGTCCTGAGGGATCGATCGATCCGGCGGGCGTTGCGGCGGCCATCGGGCGCGACACGGCGCTGGTCACGCTCATCCATGCGCAAAACGAGATCGGCACCATCCAGCCAATTGCGGAAGTCGCCGCGGCGGCGCGACGCCACGGCGCGCTCCTTCATGTCGACGCCGCGCAATCGGTCGGCAAGATCGCCGTCGATGTGAGCGCGCTCGGCGCCGATCTGCTCTCGATCGCCGGCCATAAGCTCTACGCGCCAAAGGGCGTCGGCGTGCTCTATGTCCGCCGCGGAATGAATCTGCCGCCGTTGTTGCTCGGCGCCGGCCAGGAACGCGGCCGCCGGCCCGGCACCGAGAACGTGCCCTATATCGTCGCGCTCGGAGCCGCGTGTAGGATCGCCGGCGAAATGCTCGAGCGTGAGCAAGATCGCATCGCCGCATTGGCCGGCGAGCTGTTCGCAGCCCTGCAGCGCGAGATTCCGGGCATCGCTCTTGTCGGCCATCCGACGCGGCGTCTGCCGAATACGCTCAACGTTTTGTTCCCCGATGCGTCCGGCCGCAAGGTTTTGGAAAACTGTCCGCGCGTCATGGCCTCGACCGGCTCGGCGTGTCACGCCGACAGTGAGGAGCCGTCGGCGATCTTGACCGCGCTCGACATCGGCCGCGATCGTGCGCTCGGCGCGGTGCGACTCTCGCTCGGGCGCGGCAACAGGCACGCGGATGTCGCAATCGCCGCTTCCGCGCTCCGCGCCGCCTGGCGGCAAGTGGCGCGGCCCGCGGCGGTCGCCTCGACCGCGTGAGAGGAAGGCGACAGTGAGTGTTCCGAAGCCGGCGCGTCGGGCATTCGGATGGTCGGCTGACGCCTAAACGTCGCTCACTGGACGTTATGATTGAAGTGAATGGCGCCCCAGATTACGATCACCCAGATCGCCAACATAAAGCCGAGGCTGAGCGCTGCGAGCATTTCCTTGTCCTCCCTGGCGGACGAAAGCGCAGACGTGTTTCAGCCATTTTAGGCCATGTCCTCCCGGTCGGCCATGCACTTCAATCGCAACGCGATTGAACCGCGGCGGGATGATCTCTAAGAAGAGCCCGACAGAGCGCGGTCGCCGGCGACCCGCGCTCCCATGGCGGAGCCGCATCTGACCGAGACCGTCGCCGAAATCCTCGCCGCCTATCGCCGTGACGCGCTCAAGCCGCAGGACGTGGTGGCGCGCAGCTATGCGGGCATCCGCCGCCACGCCGATCCGGCGATCTTCATCGCGCTGCGCGAGGAGGCCGAGGTGCTCGCCGAGGCCGCTGCGCTCGTGCGCGACAGCGATCGCACATTGCCGCTTTACGGCATCCCGATCGCGGTCAAGGACAATATCGACGTCAAAGGCCTGCCGACGACGGCGGCATGCCCGGCCTTCGGCTATCGGCCGGCAAAGGACGCGACGGCGGTGGCGCGGCTGCGCCGGGCCGGCGCGCTCATCCTCGGCAAGACCAATCTCGATCAGTTCGCCACCGGCCTTGTCGGCGTGCGCACGCCCTACGGCATCGGCCGCAATCTTTTCAACGACACGCTCATTCCCGGCGGCTCGAGCGCGGGTTCGGCGCTCGCCGTTGCCGCCGGCTTTGTGCCGCTCGCGCTCGGCACCGATACCGCGGGATCGGGGCGCGTCCCGGCCGCCTTCGGCAATATCGTCGGACTGAAACCAAGCCGCGGCATGGTGTCGTGTTCAGGCGTCGTCCCGGCGTGTCGCACGCTCGACTGCGTCTCGGTGTTTTCGCTCACCGTCGACGACGCAATCGCTGCGCTCAAGGTGATTGCCGGCGCCGACGACGCCGACCCTTACACGCGGCCGCGGCCGGTCGGTGCGGTCGGGCCGATGCCGGACGGCGTCCGGCTCGGCGTGCCGCTGCCGGGCGAGCGGCTGTTCTTTGGCGATAAGCGCTCCGCTGAAGCCTATGACGCGGCGCTGGATAAACTCGCAAGCCTCGGCGCAAACATCGTCGAGATCGACATCAAGCCGTTCTATGAAGCGGCGAGGCTGCTCTACGAAGGCCCGTGGGTGGCCGAGCGCTATCTCGTCGCCAAGGCGCTGATCGCGTCGGCGCCGGAGGCTCTGCATCCGGTGACGCGCCAGATCATCCTCGCCGGCGCCCACCGCACTGCGGCCGACACCTTCGCCGCGTTCTATCGGCTCGAGGAGCTGCGCCGCGGCGCCGACCGCACGTTTCGTTCCATCGACGCGCTCGCGCTGCCGACGGCGCCGACGATCTACACCGTCGTGCAGGTGCTCGACGATCCCATCGGGCTTAACAGCCGGCTCGGCACCTACACCAATTTCGCCAATCTGCTCGATCTGTGCGCCTTGGCGGTGCCGGCCGCGATGCGCGACGACGGCGTGCCGTTCGGCATATCGCTGTTGGCGCCCGCTGGCCAGGATGCGGCGCTGGCCGGCATCGGCCGGCACTTCCACGCCGCCGCCGGTCTGCCGCTCGGCGCACTCGATCGCATCGCGTGACTATTTCGGCTCGTCGACGACGCTGACGTGGGCGGCGACCACGCGCCAGCCTTCGGCAAACCGCACCCAGGTCTGCATCTGGCGGCCGAGTTTCCCAGGCTGGCTCGGGCGGTGATAAAGCGTCGACGCCATCGCGTGATCGCGGCCGTAAGCCGTGATGACGGTTTTCGACAAAGTGCGCGCCAAGCCCGCCGGCGAGCGCGCGGCGCGGAACGCCGCGATCTCGGCGTGACCGTAAAGATTTTCGTTGCCGCCGTAGCGGATGGTGCGCGGGTCGTTACGGAACAACGCATCGAGCGCGGCGACGTCATTCGTCACCAGCGCTTTTTCGTAGCGCTCGAACGCGGCGGTGACTTCGGCGACGACCTCCGGCAGGTCGATCTCCATGGAAAACTCCTTTGGATCTTCGTCAGAGCCCCGGCCGCCGCGCAGCGACCACGCCTTGCGCTTCGAGCGCGTAGGCGACGCGCAACGCCACGTCCTCGCGCCACGGCGCGGCGATGATCTGCACCGCGATCGGCAGCGGCGCAAGCGGCACCGGCACCGCAACCACTGGCAGCCCGATGAAGGAAATCGGCTGGGTGTAAAGGCCGAGATTGGCGCGCACCGGCATTTCGACGCCACCGAATAGAAAAGTCTGCTGGCCGATCAGCGGCGCGGCGCAGGGCGTCGCTGGCGCCAGGATCGCATCGACGTCCTCGAAAATCTTCGGAACCTGTTCGCGATGCCAGCGGCGGAATTTTTGCGCCTTGATCACGTAAGTCGCCGGCGTCATGGCGCCGGCGATCAGGCGGTCGCGCACGGCCGGATCGTAATCACGCGCGCGAGTACGGATGCGATCGAGATGCAGGCTCGCGCCTTCGCTCGCGGTGATGACGAAGGCCGCGGCGCGGGCGCGCTCGACCTGCGGAATGTCGATGTCGCGGTTGGCGCCGAGCGCCGAGGCGACGCGATCGAGCGCCGCCAGGGGCTCGGCAGCCTTGCATTTGAAATAGCCGCCGGCGACCGCGATGCGCAGATCGTCGATCCCGCGCGTGAGCAGCGGCGTCACCGGCGCGACAGCGTGGTCGGCGCACACGGGATCAGCTGCGTCAGGGCCCTGCATGGCGTCGTAGGCGAGCGCGAGATCGCGGACGCTGCGCGCGAACGGTCCGACGTGGTCGAGGCTCGCCACGAACGGAAATGTCCGCGCGCGCGACAGCCGGCCGTAGGTTGGTTTCAGCCCGTAAATCCCGCACAGCGATGCCGGCACCCGGATCGAGCCGTTGGTATCGGAGCCGAGCGCGAGCGGCACCAGGCCGCCGCCGACCGCGGCCCCGGAGCCGCCCGACGAGCCGCCGGTCATGCGATCAAGATCGTGCGGATTGCGCGAGGCGCCGTCGTGGACGTTCTCGCCAGTGAAATCGTAGGCGTATTCCCCCATGTTGAGTGCACCGACAAGAACGGCGCCCGCCGCCTCGAGCCGCTCGATCAAGGTGGCGTCGCGCGGCGCCGGCGGCAGATCGCGATTGATCTTCGAGCCGGCGCGCGTTGGTACGCCTTCGACGTCGAACAGGTTTTTGACCGCGAACGGCACGCCGGCGAGCGGGCCGAGCTTTTCGCCTCTCGCCCGCGCCGAGTCGAGCGCCTGCGCGCGCGTGCGCGCGCGTCGCTCGGTGACGGTGGTGAAGGAATTGAGTAGCGGGTCGCGTTCACGAATGGTGGCGAAAGCCGCTTCGATCACGCCGGTCGCGCCGACCTCGCCGGCCGTAACCGCGGCCGCGATGTCCGCCGCGGAGCTCCATGCGGTGTCGCTGGCGGCGTCAGGCATGGAAGACCGGCGCAGGCTCGGCGTCATCGGGCAGCGCGAATTCATCGACCAGCGCGCCGAACCGCAGGATCAGGCGCAGATTGACGGCGACGCTCCGATGCCACGCCGGGTCCAAGGTCAAACCCAGCGCTCGCGCGGACGCTGCGACCATGGCGTCGGTTGCGTCGGCCGACGTGGCCTCGGGCGGTGCTTTCGATTTCCGCGCCCGCCTTACCGGTCGCCTGGTGCGAGCCGGCTTCGCCTTGCGCTTCGTCTTGCGTTTCATGACGCGATCTCGGCTCGAGCAAAAACGCTTCAAAATGACAGGGCGCTCCGCGATCGTCCACGGCTTCGCGCGGCCCCGCCCGCCGCATCAGCTTTTGGGCAGAAGGCGCACATTAATTAGGCAGTTGTCGCTTCATCGCAGCACCCTGCTCCCGCCGGCGCTGGCCCCGATCTTGCAGATTATCGGCCGATGCGACGCCGGGAGTGACATGCCGCGCGTGAACCTCGCCGCTGAGCCGTACCCGCTGACCGTCGATCTAGCCGGTGCGGGGCTGGTCATCATCGACATGCAGCGCGATTTTCTTGAGCCCGGCGGCTTTGGCGCAGCTCTCGGCAACGACGTGTCGCGCCTGCGGGCCGCGGTTAAGCCGTGCCGCGATGTGCTCGACGCTGCACGCCGGACCGAGCTGATGGTCATCCATACCCGCGAAGGCCATCGGCCGGATCTGTCCGACGCGCCGCCGCACAAGGTCAAGCGCGGCGATCCGAAGACCCGCATCGGCGCCCACGGGCCGATGGGCCGCATCCTCGTCCGCGGCGAGGTAGGCCACGACATTATTCCGGAGCTTTACCCGGTCGACGGCGAGCCGGTGATCGACAAGCCGGGCAAGGGTGCGTTCTACCAAACCGACCTCGAGCTGATGCTGCGCAATCGTGCCATCGACACGCTGTTCGTCGCCGGCGTCACCACCGAAGTCTGCGTCAACACGACGGTGCGCGAGGCCAACGATCGCGGCTTCCGCTGCATCGTCCTGTCGGACTGTTGCGCCAGCTATTTCCCGGAATTCCATCAGGCCGGCCTCGCCATGATCAAGGCGCAGGGTGGCATTTTGGGCTCGGTGACCGGATCGGCGGAGTTTCTCGGATCGCTGGCGTCGATACCGGTGCAAAAAACCGCTTGAGGGGAGGGCACACATGACAACGGCAGCAGACTTCCGCCCGAGATTATGGAGCGCGGGCGACTGGAATGCCTTCTTCGGCTTCGGCACCAACATTTTGGTCAACATGCTGGTGCTCACGGGGCTGCTTCGCTTCGTGTTGAAAATGCCGGACACACTCGTGTTCGGCCGCATCCTTCCGGCGATGGGCCTGATGATGTGCCTGTCGACGTTTTATTATGCCTATCTCGCCTATAGCCTGGCGAAACGCACCGGCCGCAACGACGTCTGCGCGCTGCCGTCCGGCATCAGTGTGCCGCACATGTTCATCGTGACCTTCGTGATCATGCTGCCGATTGCGCTGAAGACCGGCGACCCGGTGCAAGGCTGGGAGGCGGGCCTCGTCTGGGTGTTCTTCCAGAGCTTCATCCTGATGATCGGCGGCTTCCTCGCGCCTTATGTGCGCAAGATCACACCGCGCGCCGCGCTCCTTGGCACGCTCGCCGGCGTCTCGATCACGTTCATCTCGATGCGCCCGGCGCTCGAAATGTATCAGACGCCGGTGATCGGGCTCACCTGCTTCGCCATTATCATGGTGAACTGGCTCGGTGGCTTTAAATATCCGAAGGGTGTTCCCGCAGGCCTCGTCGCCATTGCGGTCGGCATGCTGATCGCCTGGGGCTCGAACCTGTTCGGCCTCAACTATGGCGGCTTGAGCCTGAAAGGCGTCAGCGATGCGTTCGCCAATTTCGGCTTCAACGTGCCGATCCCGGCGGTCAATCACGTGTTCTCCGGCTTCCAGTACCTCGCCATCATCCTGGTCACCGCGATCCCGTTCGGCGTCTACGACCTGGTCGAGGCCATGGACAATGTCGAGAGCGCGGAAGCGGGCGGCGACGCGTTTCCGACTACCCGCGTGCTCACCGCCGATGGCGTCGTCAGCCTGATCGGCTGCCTGATGGGTAACCCGTTCATCAACGCAGTCTATATCGGCCATCCCGGCTGGAAGGGCATGGGCGGCCGCATCGGCTATTCGGCCGCGGTCGGCGTCATGGTGATCGTGCTGTCGTGGTTCGGCATCATCTCGCTGCTGCTGGCGGTCGTGCCGGTGGTCGCGATCTCGCCGATCCTGCTCTACATCGGCATGCTGATCGGCGCACAAGCGTTCCAGACCACGCCCAAGGCCCACGCGCCTGCGATCGTGCTGGCGCTCACCCCACATCTCGCGGCCTGGTGCCAGACGCTGATGGACGGCGCGCTCGGCGTTGCCGGAACGAGCGCAGCAGCGCTTGGCTTCGACAAGCTCGCCGGCGTCGGCGTGCTCTATCCGGGCCTCGCCACCATGGGCGGCGGCGCCATTCTCACTGGATTGGTACTGGCGGGCGTTTGCGCCTGCGTCATCGATAAGGACTTCATCAAGGCGTCGGTGTTCGCCGCATCAGGCGCCGTGCTTACCTTCTTCGGCTTCATGCACGGCTCCGCGGTCGGCTTTGCGGTGTCGCCGACGCTTGCGATCACTTATGCGATCGTCGCCGTATTCTTGTTCGCGCTCAGCCGCTATCCGGCACTGGCGCCCGCTCTGACCGGTCACCAGGAGGCAGTTCACCCAGAGGTCTTGGCGCCGGCGGAATAGACGTGCTGCCAACTATTACGGGGACGCGTGCCTAGGCGCGCGTCCCCGTATCTTTTTGCGCTGTCCTTGAGCGTGCGCGCTAGGCGGCCTTGTCCTGCGCCTTCAGCCAGTCGTCGACGTCCTTGCGCACCATGTCTTTTGCCAAGCCGTAGCGCTCCTGGATCCTGCCTTCGAGCTGCTCGCGCTTGCCGTTGATGTGGGTCAGATCGTCGTCGGTGAGTTGGCCCCATTTCTCCTTGATCTTGCCTTTGGCTTGTTTCCAATTTCCTTCGATACGGTTCCAGTCCATCCTATTCTCCGAATGCGTGTTGGGGTCGCTTCGATAACGCCGGCGATATCGGGACAGTTCCGCGTCGGCGTAATTTCCGCGGCTTGACTCCGGGCCACGCGCGAATTCAGGATTCGCCCGGCATGAGGGCGACACAAAAAGACCGGCTGGAAACCAACCCGGCATTCAGCGGCCGCAAGCTCAAGCTCGGCACGTTCCAGACCAATCTCGATTCCGGCTGCGTCATGTCGGATCTCGACGGTCGCCTCGAGATCACCTGGCCGAACACCGTTACCTTGGCGCAGTTCGCCGACGACATGAACTTCGAGGCCTTGGTGCCGGTGGCGCGCTGGCGCGGTTTTGGCGGTGCGACCGACCCGCAAGGGCCGGGCTTCGAGACCTACACCTGGGCCGCAGGTGTCGCCGGGGCTACCAAATCCTCAGGCGTGATCTCGACCTCCCACGTCGCGCTCACCCATCCGATCGTCGCCGCCAAGCAGTCGACCGTCATCGACCACATCGCCGGCGGCCGCTTCACGCTCAACATCGTCAACGGCTGGAATTTTCCGGAAATGGAAATGTTCGGCGTGTCGCTGATGAACCACGAGGACCGGTACGCCTGCGCCGAGGAGTGGCTCGCCATCGTCAAGCGATTGTGGACCGAGGACGAGCGCTTCGATCACGAAGGCCGTTTCTACAAGATTAAGGGAGGCTATCTGCAGCCGAAGCCGATCCAACATCCGTATCCGGCGATCATGAATGCCGGCTCGTCGGAGCGCGGCCGGCATTTTGCCTGCAAGCATTGCGACCTCGTCTTCACCAACCTGCGCAGCCACGACAAGGCAACGCACATCGCCCATGTCGCCGCCTATCGCCGCCTGGCGCGCGAGGAGTACGGCCGCGACGTGAAAGTGTGGACCAACGCCACCGTGATCCAGGCCGAGACCGAGAAAGAGGCCAAGGACTTCTACACTTATTATGTGCACGAGAAGGGTGACTGGGTCGCGGCCCGCAACGTCATCGACACGATGGGCGCCGAGATCAATCAGCGCGACTATCCGGAGGAACGCAGGAAGGCGATGTCTGAGATGATGATCTCGGGCTGGGGCGGCTTCCCGCTGATCGGCACTAAAGAGCAGATCGTCGACGGCCTGTCGCGGCTGTCGCAAGTCGGCTTCGACGGCGTACTGCTCTCGTGGCCGCGCTATATCGAGGGCATGCGCGAGTTCCGCGACGTTACCTATCCGCTAGTGGTGCAGGCGGGGCTGCGCTCGTAGCCCGGATTTCGCTGACGCTTCATTCGGGCTACATTAGGTCCAAGAACCCGGAGGAACCGCCATGGCCGCGCGGCAAGAACAGAGCTACGTTCACGGCGCCAGCAACGTGCCCTTGGTCGGCGAGACGATCGGACGGTTCTTCGATGCGGTCTGCGACCAGCACGCTTCGCGTCCGGCGCTCATCGTGCGCCACCAGAATGCGCGCTTGAGCTACGGCGAATTGCGCCGCGAGGTCGATCGCCTCGCCGTCGGCCTGTTGACGCTCGGGCTCGAGCCCGGCGAGCGCATCGGCATCTGGTCGCCCAACAATTCGGAATGGGTGCTCACGCAATTCGCCACGGCCAAGGCCGGCCTGATCCTGGTCAACATCAATCCGGCCTATCGCATCGCCGAACTCGAATACGCACTTAACAAGGTCGGCTGCAAGGCGCTGATCCTCGCTGAGCGCTTCAAGACCTCGGACTATATCGGCATGCTGCGGGAGCTCGCGCCGGAGCTCAGCCGCGCCGCGCCCGGCAAGCTCGAAACGGCAAGACTGCCGGCGCTGCGCTCCGTCGTGCTCATCGGCGACGCCTGGCATCCCGGCACGTTCAAGTTCTCCGAGATCGTGGCGCGCGGTGGCGACGTTGAGCGAAAGCGCATCGCCGAATTGGGGCCGCAACTGCAATTCGACGAAGCCATCAACATCCAGTTCACCTCGGGCACCACCGGTTTTCCGAAGGGCGCGACGCTGTCGCACCACAACATCCTCAACAACGGTTACTTCATCGGCGAGGCGATGAAGCTGACCCCGGAGGACCGGCTGTGCATCCCGGTGCCGCTCTATCACTGCTTCGGCATGGTGCTGGGCAATCTCGCGGCGCTGACCCATGGCGCGTGCATGGTGTTCCCCGGCGAGGGGTTCGATCCGCTGGTGACGCTGCAGACCGTCGCCGAGGAGCGCTGCACCGCGCTGCACGGCGTGCCGACCATGTTCATCGCCGAGCTTGACCATCCGGACTTCGAGACATTCGATCTGAGATCGCTGCGCACTGGCATCATGGCCGGCTCGCCGTGCCCGATCGAAGTGATGAAGCGCTGCGTCGCCAAGATGAAGCTGTCCGAGATCACCATCGCCTACGGCATGACGGAGACGAGCCCGGTCAGCTTCCAGAGCTCGACCGAGGATCCGCTCGAGCGCCGCGTCTCCACCGTCGGCCGCATCCAGCCGCACATCGAAGTCAAAATCGTCGACCTCAACGGCCGCATCGTGCCGCCCGGCACGCCGGGCGAGCTTCTGACCCGTGGCTATTCGGTGATGCTCGGCTATTGGGGCGACGAGGAGCGCACCCGCGAGGCCATCGATCCCGCGCGCTGGATGCACACCGGCGACCTCGCCACCATCGACGCCGAGGGCTATTGCAACATCGTTGGCCGCATCAAGGACATGGTGATTCGCGGCGGCGAGAACGTCTATCCGCGCGAAATCGAAGAGTTCCTATACCGCCATCCGAAAGTCCAGGACGTGCAGGTGATCGGCGTGCCTGACGATCGCTTCGGCGAGGAAATCTGCGCCTGGGTCAAGCTGCGCCCCGGCATGATCGCGACCGAGGATGAGATCAAGGCGTTCTGCCGCGATCAGATCGCCCACTACAAGGTGCCGCGCTACGTCAAGTTCGTCGATGCCTTCCCGATGACGGTGACCGGCAAGATCCAGAAATTCATCATGCGCGAGCAGACCATCTCGGAATTGGGCCTGAAGGTGCAGAAGACGGCGTAAACCAGCGCTGGCGCTGGCTACTGCGCGTTTAACAGCGCCGGATTGTCTTTCACGATAGCGCGATACATCGCGAACTGCTCGCGCGTCGCCGCATCGAGCTCGGCGGGTATCGAGCCGACGCCTTCGGTGCCGATCGCGGCGAGCTTCTTGGTGACCTCGGCGTCGTGCACGACCTGATGGATCGCCGCCGCGAGCCTGTCGACAACCGCCGTCGGCGTGCGGATCGGCGCGTAAATCCCGGTCCAGAACGGCACTTCGTAGTCGAGGCCGACCTCTTTCATGGTCGGCACGTCGGGCAGCGCCGGCGAGCGCTCGGCGGTCGTCACTGCGAGCGCCTTCACCGTGCCGTTCTGGATGTTCTTGACCTCTGCCGGCACGCCGTCGATCATCATGAGGACGCGGCCGGACATGAGATCAGGCAACACCGCGATGGTGCCGCGATAGGGCAAATGCTGCCCTGATGCCGCCTGATAGCGCCTGATGATACATGCGCTAACACATTGCAGTACAGCAATATATCCAGATGGCACCTGATAGCGCTTGCTGGTACATTA
>Ga0182039_10001229_pt1 | contig 13576 bp, 16 predicted proteins | sample sta12Can44000111_FD_125975 | JGI IMG/M metagenome (GOLD analysis project Ga0182039, IMG submission 125975) | Lab enrichment of tropical soil microbial communities from Luquillo Experimental Forest, Puerto Rico - statanox.12C.anox.44.000.111 | ecosystem: Environmental > Terrestrial > Soil >...
CGTTCGCCGCGCGGATTGTGAAGCCACAACGAGACATTCTCAAGCGCTACGGCGGTGACAAAGGACCGGCCATCGGGCGCCATGGCGATGCCTTCCTCCTCAGTGGGCCCGAAGGTAAACTGTTGGGGCTGGCCATCCGGAAAACGTTGCCGCCAAATGTGATTGAGTCCTCCAGCGTCGGAAGTGAAGTACATCCATCTTCCGTCGGGCGACCATGCGGCAAACGTACACGCGGCCTGCTGGGGTCCCACCTGGCGGCCCCGCGACGAGCCGTCCATCGGAACCAGGCGGCAAGGCGACCAACTGTGGTCCCGCTCCATTTCCACCAGAAGCACCCACTTCCCGTCAGGTGACGGGTAGGAGCGGTGTGCCATGCCGGGCTCCTCCCGAGGCACGTAAATATCACGCTCGCCGATCCGACTCTCCTCGGCAGCGACGATCCCCATGTGCGGGGGCTTCCTGAACTTCGAAAACATCAGTTGATGTGGGCCGGTCCAGATCAACCCGGAAGCATTGCGCAGCCATGGTTGCGGCTCGCCACCTAAAGTGGGAATCACCCAAGTGTCCCAGTCAAGTCTTGGATCCACCGTGGTGTACGCAATGCGCGCGCCATCTGGTGAAAACGCTGGGCTCATTTTGTCCAAATTATCGTGCGTCAATTGTACGGGCTGGCCATCGGGAAGCATTTTGACGTAAACCTGGCCAGGGCCAAAAAACGTGTACTCACCGCGAACAAACACAAGCATCCGGCCATCCGCCGAAAGTGCTGGCTGGCTTACGGAATCGGGAAATTTCGTGAGCGGAACCCATTCAGAACGGTCAGGCAAAGGCTCAGGGCCCCGTAACCCGAAGAGAATGCCAATTACCAGCAGCGTTAACCCAGTAATAACGGCGAAGACCATGGGCACGCCAGATCGCCGCGGAGCCACGGGCACTTCATTCGCCAACTGCGGGCGACCCTCGAGCGGTTTTTCCAGAGGCGGTGGAGGGACATGCGGCAGCTGTCGCACTGCGCCCACGAAGCGGTAACCTTGCCGTGGAACGGTTTCAATGAATGTCGGGTGCTCCCCGAGGGCTTTTCGCAACAAAAAGATGTGGTTGGTTAAGCTTCCCTCTTCGACGAACGTATCAGGCCACAAAAAACTGATCAGGTCGTCTTTTTCCAAGACGCGTCCACTATTTCGGACTAGCAAGTACAGCGTGTCGAACGCTTTGGGCGTGAGCACCACTAACTCGGTACCACGCCACAACTTGCGTTCGGCTGGATCAAGGCGGAATGGGCCGAATTCGTAAAGCCGTGGTGTGTCCTGGCTCGACGTTTCTTTCACAACGGCGGGCGTATCACGCGGAGCTTCAGACCCAAGTCGACGACGCGTTTCCTCGCTCACGGTCCTTCTCGCAATCTCTGTGAGAACTCTTGAGAATTTGTGAGCTTAACAAGAGGACTTCCGGATCGCCCGCGGCTACATTCCGCTGGGAGCGGCCAGAAGGCCGGATCTGCGGCTGATTCTAGCACCGACTTCCGCTTACTCCAAAGACTGTCTTAGGGAGGATAAAACTCATGTTGCGAGACTCAGTTTCAACCAGAAATCTGATCTTAACTACTTTGGGATTCTTGCTGGCGGCAGCAACGATCATTGGCCTGGCGGCTAGAAGAGCACGAGCCGACGAAGGTGTACCGATCCGGGCCACTTTCACGGTAACGTATGCGGGTATCCCGAATACTGCAGGCGCTAGTTTCTGTGGCGGCGCGCCCCTGGCTGTCAATGTCGAGGCACACGGTGCCGGTTCCTCCAACTTCGGCCCCGTGTCTTTTTCACTTCATAAGACGCTACAGCCGGGTGGGCCTGCGCATGGCTGCCTCCAATTGATAGCTCCGAATGGAGACACCTTGGAAGCGATCTACGATTTGAATCTCGGAGCTCCAAACGACCACCAATTCAGACTGGGCACTGGCGGCACGCTTACTTTCACGGGTGGGACCGGGCGATTCCAGGGCGCAAGCGGCAGTGCAACACTTTCGGCTGTCTTCGCAAACTTCTATCCCGCCCTTTCTTTTACTGGAGGAACATCGAACCCGCTCCAGGGAGTAGCCGTTTATTCGGTCGATGGAACTCTGTCATTACAACAAGGCAATCAGTAAACACAATTGGGGAGTTTTCCCAATTTTGGGAGGCTGCTTGTCGATCCCGCGGAGTGGAATGGAGGTTCTGCCCGGGTTGTCGGCAAACCCGAAGTGATCGAATCCTGGTCGAGCGCACAATCGCGCGGAAGGTAGGTAACGACTAGTCGCCTAGTGTTTACTGACCGAGTCGCTCCGCATTCTCTACGACGACTCCCTCAGCCGCAAAGAAGCCGCTACCCAGGGAAAGGGGTTGATCACTCGCATCTTGCATCAGGAGCAGAACAAAAAAGGAAAGGTTGGCCTCAGGCGAATAGTGAATAATGTCGTTGAGGTGATTGAAGGCTCGCATCTCAAGGATGCTGATTTATATCGTGGCGACCGTTTTATCGCTGTGCGCGGCCTGCGGATTGGGTCAAGCTGAAATGTCGTCGACTCTATGCCCAATCCCGGCCAGCCTGACTCCAGCGGTTTGGGATAAGAAGGATAGCGGAGCTTGAAGGATGTTACTCAAGAGCCAGCCGCGGCCCGGGCTGCCTGTTGGCTGGCCATTTGTTCCTTCATCTTCTGCTGCATTTCCTTAGGTGTTGGTTGTGCAATGTGGGTAGCGACCATCCAAGTGTAACCCTCGGGATCGACAACGGTACCACAGCGGTCGCCCCAAAACATATCCATCACGGGTCCCTTCGAGGCGGCGCCGAGCTTTACGGCTTTGGCAACCGCCTTGTCTACGTTCTCCGTCAGTAGATACAAACTCGTCGGCGAGGCGCCGATTGTTTTCGCGCTGCGGGAACCCATCTGCGCCATTTCCGGCCCCAACATTAATGTCGTGCCGCGGAGTGTCAGCTCGGCATGGATCGCCTTGCCGTCCGGGCCATTCATGATCCCTCGTTTGGCAAACCCAAATGCCTTTTGATAAAAGGCGGCCGCCGCTTTCACGTCGGTTACTGTGAGCATCGTCGTTACCGAACCGTACAGCTTTTTATTGAGGGGATCGATCTTTCTGGGCATAACACTCCTTTCGTGAGGCGAGCATTTGAGCTGGATTTCCGGTGAAGTTGTTCATGATGCGCCGCTTGCGGAGATGAAGAATACTCAATGAGAAACGTTCCGTCAACGTGCGAGAAACGACTGTCTCTCGTTGACCGCCACTTGGCTTGGGCTCGATCCGTGAAGTCGGATGCCCCATCCTCGGGTTGGGACAATGGGTGGAGGACTTTTTCGCGGGTGCCCACGCGCCGTCTCGTCGGGATGCCCGAAGCTCGCCGACGACCAGAGCTGCTGGTAAATACTGCGGCGTTAGGGAAGGACTATTATAATCCTCGCTGACGTTGCAATGTGGCCCTCAGCTTCCGGATTGCCCGTGATTCGCGAGCGAAGAAGAGCAGAGCTTTTGGATGCCAGAGCTGCTACCGGTATACAACACAGCCCCGGGCCTCAAGAGATTGGAACCATTCCAACGCAGGCAATGAATTCACCCAGCGCAAATCCAATTTCTCAAGCTTAGGCAATCCGGCAATTGTGGCAGGCAGTGACTCCAATGGGTTTCCCCGCAGGTCAAGTTGACGCAGTTCTGAGAGTTTTCCTATAGCGGATGGCAACGTCGCCAGCTTGTTATTGCGCAGATGAAGTTCCCGTAGCCGCGATAGCTGCGCAACGCTGTCCGGTAGAGATGATAGCTGATTGTCCGTTGCGCGAAATTCAATCAGGTTCAACAAGCTGCAGATTGACTCCGGAAAAACGGAAATAGAATTCTCGCTGATGTTCAGATAGCGCAACTTCTGAAGCCTGCCGATCGATGAGGGAAGCGTTGTAAGCCGATTGTCATGCAGGTAGAGGAAATCACTCAATTCTGTCAGGTCGCCCAAACTCTCCGGCAGCGCGGCCAATTGGTTGTGGCCTAGGTCGAGCGTATGCAAATGCCTCAGTCGGCCCAGTTGTTCCGATACCTCCGTCAATCCATTGTCTGCAAGGATCAGTGTTTCCAGCGTGGTTCTTTCCCAAACCGAATCTGGGACACTACCCAGTTCTTTTTTCCAAAGGTTGAGAAGTACATCGTGGGACATGCTCGCGATAGTATCTTCGCCTATGTGTACCGCTCAAGTTCCGTGTTGTCGGCTATTCTTAGCTAAACGGCTAATCGAAGAGTTGCTCGTCATCCGCCAGTTCCAAATGAAATTGCTGGAACATAGCGGTGTAAATGCAAGCGTGCGACAATGTCCTCCGACATGGACCATTTCCCTGAATTCATGAAGCATCCTGCCAACAGGATTGCCAGATCCGAGCAAGCCACTCCCGGTGTCGAAGGTTATGTGTTCGATGGCGTAAATGGGAGCCAGATCGCGTTTTGGACTTGCAATGAAACCGCGTCATCGGCCGAGCACGTTCATGATTACGATGAATACATGCTAGTCGTGCAAGGCTGTTATACGTTGATCATAAACGGCGAGCGAATTCCAGTGAAGGCTGGCGAAGAATACTTCATCCCGCACGGCATGGCCCACAGTGGTGAAGTTGTGGCCGGGACTAGAACAATCCATGCGTTCGGAGGCCATCGTGCTGACCGGGTCCAGACGGCCTGGGATCGAGGACTCAACTTCAGTATGGCAATACGAACACAGGCTCGAAACGGCCTTCTTGGAAATAGGTCCTCCTTTGTCGCCTAGTGTTTATCGATTCCTGTCGGATTACGAGCCATACGGAAGTTGGACCTATAATAATTGCGCCTCAGCGGCCGAACACCGCAGCGTTTACCGATTTACAGCTTCACTTGGTTGGTTGAACATCGGGAACACGAACTTGCCCCCATGCGCGTTATTAGAGACGCTGACTGCCCGGACTCATGGGCAAGGTCTCCATTGGTACTCCACGTACTCCACTTGAGGGCACCCTCGTCTGACGCAAGTGGTTGCAACACCGCGTCTTATGAATTTATTTCCCTCGTTCGCAACGAGGAGGCCGGGGGTTCGAATCCCCTCTCGTCCACCAACATCTTCTCCAAGCTCAACAACTTACCCAACCTTGCGAAATTCGATCGGTTGGGCGAGTTGGGCAAAGCCGTGGATGGCTCCCCTAAGGATCAATTCCACCGCCCAACCGTACGTGGTCTCTTTAAGTCGAACCGTACGAAGGGCGTCTGCGCGGGCGGCGCGGAACGGACCGAGGTCGCTTATTCTTACTCCGTAGAGGTACGTGATCGACCGAGGACCAGAAGCTCGTCGCGGAAGACATTATTGCCGACGTGAACGCGTCGGGCCTCTGGCCGGGAAAGGTTGTCACTGAAGTGCGGCCCGGCGGAGACTTCTGGGAAGCCGAGCCGGAGCACCAGAACTATCTGCAGCGTTATCCACACGGTTATACGTGCCACTTCGTCAGACCCAACTGGAAGCTACCCGCCCGAAAAGTCGAACAGGCACGCACTTAACTCCTTTTGGTGGCACGCCACTTTGCGGCCGCCTCCTGGTGAGCGAACCTGGCTCTCCGTGGGAGCTCGATGTCCAACTTTCGGAATGCACACGAATCGGGATGATCCCTCGTCTTCTCGTCTTCTAGTCTTCTCGGTCACGCCTTCCCGTCCTGCATGCGTTGCAGTAGAATCACGGCCCATGCCCAAGAAGAAACGAGCCGGACCATCCGCGAAAGTCCTGGCCGTCTTGCGAAGCTCGCCCAATCTAGAGCCGTGTCCGAAATTCCGGCGCGTGGACATCAAGAAATTCTTCGCACACTTGAGAGACGACAGGTGTGAAGTGTGTCTGGCGTTCATCCGTCAACTGAACCACGAGTCGAACCTGATTTGTATGCTGGCCGGGAGCAAGAACTAAGCGAAGAGCCACGGCCAGGGGCATGTCGCTTACTAAGCGGCTCGTTTTCCGTATTTGTCTCGAATCACTTTGGCGATGTCGGTATCTGATTGCCACCAGGCACCGCTCAAGTCTTGGATCGCAAGGAAGAGGTTTCCCGATATCTTCGGCGGTGATGAATACTTTTCTGCCTAGATGTCATCGTTACGATCGAGCTGCTTGAAAAACCGCCCCGAAACTCTGGTCCTTATATATCTCTCTATATAGAGACCATGTAGGGGTGTAGGCGCAGAAGTATCGTAGGATTCTTGTGCCGCGTTCCCAGCGTCCGCGCTGAGGAATTCGCACCGTTTTCGCAGCGGATGACATTTTGGCGAGAGACAGGGGCGAGCGGTTGGGGGTTGTTTTCTTGGACTTTAACCGTCCGCCCCTGTCAGAAGAAGCTCAGCCTTGCTTTGTAGCCTTCCGCTGTTAAGCTGGGATGAACAGCCAAACAGTTTTCCTCATAGCGCTGGACGGTAAGGGCCGCCCCGCAATAGCATCTGGCCTCCACCACGGATACTTTGAGAGGTGGGCCATCATGAAGTGCTTATATCCGATTCCTCAAGCCTGTCTCGAGGAATTGAAACGAGGCGGGGAAACGGGTATCGGGTATCAGGTAATCGCAGTCGAACTCAAGGACGGCAGGTGCTTCGATCAGGTTGTTGCCAGCCAGGGCTGCATCATTGAGGTCCGAGGATACAAGGAGATTCCTTTTTCGCCATAGGAAATAGAGTCTGTGATCGTCAATCACAAGCACTGGAATTTCAGAGAGGCGTCGGACATACGCGTCAAGGGCAGATCTGCTACCGCCTGATGCTGTCCATACGAAAAACTCCGTCGGCGAGGTGGAGCACTTTACCTTGAGACCTGTAACCACGTTACACGCCTGATGATTTCAAAGGCGACCAGCATTTTGGCGAGGGACAGGTCGGGAAGGAATTTCAATGCGACGTTCCGATGCAGCCGCGTGTCCTCGGCCTTATACACCACACCCATCCCGCCCCCGCCCAGCCGTTCGAGGATGCGGTAATGCGAGATGGACTGACCAACCAGAGGAAGAGGGTTCCATCCTTAAGGGCAAATGTTAGGAGCGCTCAGAGGATGAAGTCAATGGACGTGTGACGGAGAGCGCGTCCTTTTGATACAACTGCGGGCGCAGGAATTGGCCCGAGCAGTGCCCAGGAAAATGTGCCGAAGAAAAAGAGCGCTTACGAGACTCAGTAAAATCGCATGAGCGAGAGTCGCGCGTGAGCAGAGTCAACGCAGAGAAAAGTGGAAGGCCGACCATTCAGTAAGTTTCGGAGGCCACAACCACAGACATCGGTCGATCCTTCACTTCAGTAGCCAACCCATGTCCGCGGGGATCTCGTGGAAGAGCGGATAAGCCCGTAACCTAGGGCTGGCGGGCGCTATCTTCGAAAAGAGGAACAGGGACGTAGGGTCACGCATCGCGAAAGCCTCGCGGGCGTGGCGAATGGCTTCGGCCTCGATTCCGGCCGCAGCGGCGGCCAGCGCGAGCGCGGACGGCGATACATAGGATTGTCGTGCTCGGGCCATCAGTTCGGCATAGATGGCCTCAGCACCCGCAGGTTGGTTCAAATCTGCGAAGGCCACGGCGAGCCCTATCATGGCCCAAGGGTGACGACCGGACATCGCCGATGCTACTTCGCCAGCAACGACAGCTTCTTCAAGCCGCCGGCTGCAATACAAAGCCACTTGATAGAACCAGCGCGCGAGAAAGCACTCAGGGTCTAGTTGCACTGCGCGTTCAGACGCCTGCAGGCTCTCGGTATATCTGCCGGCCTGCGCACAGCTAAGGCTATATAATCCATGGGCGTAGCTGGAAAGTGGGTCGTCTTCCAAAGCCAACTTGGCTTGTGTCACGCCGTCCTCCAAACGACCCGCAGCATACTGCAGGTAGAACAAGGCATACCAGCCGCGGGCCTGAATGTATCTCGGATTCAACTCGAGCGCAGAAAGAAACTCCCGCTCGGCTTCTGTTTTGTCCCAGGCCCCCATCAAATAAGCCATCGCTAGGGCGTTGTGTGCTTCGGCGAGCGAAGGGTCGAGCGCCACCGCACGCCGAGCGGCTTCCATCCCTTTGGGCATACATGCCCCCGGGGGAACGAGCCCGTAGTAGCCCTGCGTGGTGTAGGAGTCCGCGAGTCCAGCCCAGGCCAGCGCGTATCGCGGATCGAGTTTAACCGCTCGCTCCAAGCACTCCATGGCGTGCGGAATTGCCGACCCACGCCGATACAGAAGCGTTCGCGCTTTGACATAGAGCTGGTACGCCTCCAAGTTCTCCGTTCTAGGCTTCACTAGTCGTTCCTGCCCGTCTTTCAACGTCACCTTCAAGCGTTCGGCTATTGAGCGGGCGATCTCGTCCTGAATCTCGAAAACATCCTTCATTGCCCGGTCGTACCGCTCCGACCACAGTTGGTATCCGTCGGACGCATTGATCAATTGGACGGTAATGCGTAGACAGTCGCCGACTCTGCGCACGCTTCCCTCAAGCACCTTGTGCACCTTCAGCTGTTCTCCGATGATGCGGGGGTCGACGCGTTTTCCTTTGAATTGAAAAGCAGAACTGCGTGCCACAACATCGAGCTCTTTGATTTGCGCCAGCGCGTTGATGATCTCTTCCGTCATCCCGTCCGCAAAAAAGTCGTCCTCAGGATCCGCGCTCAGCCTCGTAAACGGAAGCACGGCAATCGAGTCAACTGTGACCGCCGCCAATGCTTCAGACGTTCGGTTCGCAAGCTGCTCCACGGGCCCGATGAAGCGGTGCCATGGCGAGGAATCGTCTCAATGTAACGAGGGGTTTCGGCGTCATCACTAAGGGTTTCGCGAAGGCGCTTGATAGCGTTGTAGATGCCCTTATCGAATTCGACGTACGTGTTCGAGGGCCACAGGCGACGTTGAAGCTCTTCTCGAGTGACGAGTTGGCCGGGTTTTTCGAGAAGGATTTGAAGGATCTGGAGCGGTTGGTCCTGGAGCCTGATGCGGAGGCCATGCTTGCGCAGTTCGCCTGCGCTTGCGTCCAGTTCGAAGGCTCCGAACCGGACCGGACCATTCGCGGCGAAGCGGTAGTCGGACATGAAATCTGCCAAACGCCAGTTACCAGGAGTTTAACTCTCTCTGAGCGGCAAGACTACCGCGTAGCTAAGCCTTGCTAGATGAGAGGTTTGCCAGGATAGAAGGTGGAGGAATCATGGAGCGTTGACCGCGCGCCTTTAGTATGCGATTTCTTGCGCAGAGACTCAGGATTTGACGGCACGAATTCCGGGCAGACCAAGTTTTTCACCAGCATGAACGGAATCGGCGCCAATCATTTCAATAAGTAAGCGAAGGAAAAGGAGAAGAACATCATGAAAAGGACATTTCCGGTGTCAATGATTGCGGCGACTTTGGCGGCACTGGTAGTTTTTGCTCCCATGGGAAAGAAGGGCATTTCTCTTGTGCCTGCGGTCCACGCTCAGGACCAGCACTCTGGTTGCTCGCTCGCCCGGGCGGCGGGAAGCTACGGAGTCTCGGATAGCGGAACGATTGTAGGCATCGGTCCAATAGCGATTGTTTCCCTGGCGACCCTCGACACCGGGGGAGCTATCACCGGCAAGTCAACGCTCAGCGAGAACGGCGACATCAGTCAAAGAGCGTTGTCCGGAACGTACACGGTCAATCGCGATTGCACAGGTACAACCACCTTTGGCGAGTTCGACCAGGCGGGGAACTTGCTTATCACACTCACAGCGGACCTTGTATGGGACGACAGTATGTCGCACTTCCGCTTCATCGTGACATCAGTCGTAGTGCCCGATGGACCATCCATCCCGATTGTCTTAAGCGGCGATGGCAAAAAGTTGGTGCCGTGATCGGGCAGTGATCCACATCTCGGCCAGCGAAAGGTCGTAATGCGGTTAGGGTGTTGGCTGTGAGTTCGCTTCTCAACGCCAATTGGACGATTGTCGACTATTCGTGGAAGTGAATTTGTCGAGCCCGTCGTCCCCGCCACCCCTTCAAGCAGAATTCGAACGCAATGGAAATGCCGGTCTCCCTTTCCAGGAAGGTGGAGGTATTGGATGTGCCAACACGGCGAACGCGAGGTGAGCTGACGGCCAGTGAAGAAGCTCTACGATTTGGTTGGGCGAGTTGGGCAATTCACGGCCATTTCAAAAAGCTAACTGATTGTGGCGACGCGTCTTAGCTTCAATGATTCCTCGTTCGCAATGAGGAGGTCGTGGGTTCGAATCCCATCTCGTCCACCAAATCAGCATAAGCAAATCTCTCGGAGGCTCCGCTTGAAAATGGGCGCAGTGTTTCCCGCGTGAAGATTTATCTTCCGCGGGGCAGCAGCGACGGGAATTACGGAGTATGCATTTCGGATCCTCAGGACAGGGTATTATTCTCGGCGAACGGAATCGCAAGCACGCGGCAAGGGATTCGTCGATTGTTATTGACGCAAACTTCGTCCGCGAGTCCCGGTCTGTATCTTCTCCAACTTGAGAAAGCAGGTTCCCGGTGGACTTCATATCCGCTGCGGGTGAAATGATTCCGCGGACCAGCAGCATCTACGGCCGAGGGTTTGCTAAAGACCTTTTCAAGAATTCGGGAGTCTGATCCACATGAGAGAGTACGGCAAATCTGCGACAATGAGTTCGTGTGCAACAGATACCGATTGACGCACTCAAAGCAGTATGTTGCTGAACGTTTTCAGGCTGCGGATGATGAAGTTGAAGAGCATCCGCGATACAACATTGCGCCAACGCAGCCTGTCCTAATCGTCCGCAAAGAACACGGCAAAAAGATTCGCGCCTTCACAACCATGCGTTGGGGATTGATTCCGTCCTGGGCAAAGGACATGAGCATCGGCAATCGGACGCTCAACGCCCGGTCTGAGACGGTGACAACGACACCGGCATTTCGAGATTCGATCCTTACCAAACGTTGCCTCATTCCGGCGGACGGATTCTACGAGTGGGCAAAAATGGGATCGGTGAAGCAGCCTTACTGCTTCGAGGTTAGTGACGGCGAAGTCTTTGCATTCGCCGGACTGTGGGATGAGTGGAGGAACCCGGACGGAGAGATCATTGAAAGTTGCACGATCCTAACGACTGGCCCGAATTCCATCGTAGCCGATCTGCACGACCGTATGCCCGTCATCGTGACGCCGGACAAGTACGATGTGTGGCTCGATCCGGACGTGAATAACTTCAACACGATTCGTGACATTCTCAGGCCGTACGACGCGAACCTGATGCGGCGGTATCCTGTAAGTAGGCGACTCAACAATTCAAAAATTGACGATGCAGAGGCCGCGTCGCCCGTCACGTTAGACACTCCGACTCAGGGGCAGTTGTTCTAGCCTTTCACCTTTAACGAAGGTGGGGAGGTTGGTATTGCGTCGTCAAGGCTGTCAGCAGTCTGCCCTCGCCGTTCAACTTCCGGTTTGCCGGTCAAGCACTACGGTTCCCAAACTTTTTGATTTGGAGATTCGGCATTAACACCTTACTTTGAATTTGCAGCTACCTGACTACGACCCGGTGCAAAACTGAGGCGGCGGACCTCGGCGATGCTGTCACCCTGGCGGCTGCCCTCAACCAATTCGTAACCCAACAAGGCTATGATGCGACCGCGAACAAACAGAGGTCGCGCGTTCCCATACCAGTCCACGCAGGAGGCTCGGCATTTATCATCGCTTGCGAGCTCCGGATGCGAACCCAGCTCGCCAATCTCTGACAAATGGCCACTCACATTGTGTAAAAAAAGAATCGCCGCCGAGGTTTCGAACAAGTGACGATAGCCGGGTCGGGCCGGGACGCTTATAGGCAGTCCAAGCGTTCCGGAGTCTTCGCCGTCCGGCTTGTAAAAAAAGCCCTGGCTGCGCAGTTCTCCCTGGGATGCACTCTTTCGCACGTAGGTGCCTGCGATTCGGGGGAAATCCGTGAGATCGACGGAAGTGAAAAGCAGATCCCTTCCATCCGTCCCGACCACGACGGCATCGTGCCCCATTTGTTCGATGCGGTCGGTTCCATGATCAAGTGCAAGCTGGTAATTCGAGCCGTCGGTCCAGCGCACGAGAAATAGTGGAGAGTGGGGGGCCGATTTCGGATAGCCCCAGCCACTGCCCGATCCGTAGAGGAGATAGTCACCCACAAAACGGTTCTGTAAGTCATAACCCTCGACGCGGGGCAACGTTAGGTAATCGGAAGCGGTGACCGAATCACTTCCGTCAGCCAACATGGCTAGGGGCACGCGCATCAGTGCGACGTCGCCTGCTGCAACTTCTGCTCTCCACATTCCATCGCCAGCGGAATCTGACCGAACGAGTACGTCAAGACGTCCGTCCTCGGTTTCGAGAAAGGAGAATTGATCCACCGGACTCCCCGAGACGCGAAGCGCAGAGGGCGCCGAGCGGTCCAGGGGCATGCGGTAAAGCATGGAATTCGCGTGCCCGTGAGGTTTGCTGGTCCAGGGATAATTCCAGCTGGTGGCCCACACGTACACGGCATTCGGGGAAACGTAAAAGACCCGGCCCGAAGGGCCGACTACTGATGTGGCTTTGCAATCGAAGTCGCCGCGAGCGAGATCGCACGTCGTCACCGTGTGTAACGCTACGTCATCGTCTGTGGTGATCGATGCCCCTGTGCGATACACGTCGCTGGCGGCAATGATTCGCCGAAACTCATCTGGCTTGGCACCTTTATGCCACCTGCGCACTGCCGGAAGAGCATTCAGGGGGTTATCATTCCAGCCGATATAGAGAGGGGTGTAGAAAATCAGCTTTGTACCGATGAGTCTGCTCGCATAGTTGCGCGATGAATAGTAGTCATTCGAGCGGAGCTGGTACGTGGACTGGTACGTGAGTTCACCTGTCGAGCTGATGTGAAAGAGATTGGCTTCCGTACCGCCCCGTTCGTAGCTGTATCCGATAACGATGACCGTGTCTCCGGAAATCAGCATTTCGTCGTACCAGGTGTACCCGGGATTGATGTCTGGCGAAAATGCATCAACGGCGGAAACGCGTTCGAGGTTGCCGTCCCCGACGGACACGGTGAACAAACGGCCGCGACGGAGGATCACCAGATAATTGCCGTGAGCTTTGACGATTCCACCCTCGTCAACGCCGGCATGCTGGACATTGGTGACGGATTCTGATTCCTTGTCCGCGTCGGCAAACCCGGCCGCGGGCTTCGGTGGTGGTGCCACCGCGGGAGAGGCCAACTTAGCCATTAGACCTCGGCGTTTGCGCTTTTGCTTTTCCGCCAGTTCGCGAAGGTAGCGGTCAAGCTCCTGCTCCGAGCGGAACGCGAGCATGGATTTCTTTGGTTTAGCTTGTGCTGCCACCGCCTGTTGAGTAGCCAGGTTGTTGCCGGCGCCAGCCGTGCAACCATGCGAACCAAGTACGATCAGAACCGCGGCCGCTGTCAAAAAACATGATTTCATGGGTTTGCCTCTCCACATACTGAACGGACTCTAAGAGAAAACTTGCAGGTTTTCGTTTTGACAGCTCTCCACGCTTGAAATTGATATTCGTCTTAGACACCGAGGGCGTCGGGCAAGTTGCCAGTCTGAGACCAATGCCTGCGGAGCCCTCGCGGACAGCGCGGACAGC
>Ga0182039_10001243_pt1 | contig 13529 bp, 17 predicted proteins | sample sta12Can44000111_FD_125975 | JGI IMG/M metagenome (GOLD analysis project Ga0182039, IMG submission 125975) | Lab enrichment of tropical soil microbial communities from Luquillo Experimental Forest, Puerto Rico - statanox.12C.anox.44.000.111 | ecosystem: Environmental > Terrestrial > Soil >...
CGGACAGATTTGGGATGGCGGAATTCAGCCCGCCGCCGGCAATCATTAGCATCGGGAAGCCGGAACCTTTCTCCTCGAAATGGATGCGAACAGGGCCTTTCTCGTAAAAGCTCATGGCGGCTCCTTCCTGTTGGTATTTCTCTAGTCCGAGACCCCGCCAAAGCCAATGCGCGAAGTCGGAAGCAGGGATTTGCGACTGACTGCACCAGACCCTAGCCGCCGATGTCCGCTTTGGGTCAAAAAGCGGACATCACGTCACGTCCGCCTCATGTCCGCCTTACCTCCAAAAGCGGACATGGACTGGCGGCGCTTGGATGTCCGCTTTGTGCCAAAAGCAGACATTGGCCTAGGTCTCCAATAAGACTGACTTGACCTAGGTACGAGGCAATGATGAAAACTCGAATTCTTCTGGCCGCTGCGGCCGCGATAGTCGTTGGCCATGCTGCGCGGGCTGCTCCGATGGAGTCTACTTCTTCTACGACGACCTATCATCGTGTGACAGTTGACGGCGTCGGCATCTTCTACCGCGAAGCTGGCCCGGAGGACGCGCCAACAATCGTGCTGCTGCACGGGTTTCCTTCTTCCTCCCGCGAGTTCGATACGCTCATTCCTTTGCTTGCTACACGCTACCACCTGATAGCTCCGGACTTCCCGGGTTTCGGTCAGAGTGACGCCCCTCCCTCTTCGTCATATGCGTACACATTCGACCACCTGGCGAAGACGACCAACGATCTCCTCGAGCAACTCAAGATCAATAGATACACGTTCTACCTTCATGACTACGGTGGGCCGGTTGGCCTTCGCATCATTTTGGCGCATCCAGAGCGGGTGCGGGCTCTCATTATCCAGAACGCCAACGCCTACACGGAAGGCCTAGGCGCCAAGTGGGCCGGTATCGCGCAGTATTGGGCCGATCCGAAAGCACATCCTGAGGTGTTCGAAACGTTTGTGTCACTGGCAGCGACCGAACAGCGTCATACCCTTGGCACCTCGCATCGCGATCGTTACAACCCGGATACCTGGACTGACGAGTACATCCACCTATCGAGACCTGGCCAACACGAGATCCAGGCGAATCTGTTGTACGACTACCGGACGAACGTCGCTTCGTATCCGGCGTGGCAAGCGTGGTTGCGCGAACACAAGCCGCCGACTTTGGTGGTCTGGGGGCGGAACGATCCCTCGTTCATCGCTCCTGGGGCGGAGGCATATAGGCGAGATCTTCCGGACGCCGAAATCCATTTGCTGGATGCTGGCCATTTCGCCCTCGACGAGAAGAACGACGAGATCGCGAGTCTCATTCTCGAGTTCTTGTCCAAACACCCCGTCTGACGAAGCAGACATCGCGAGGTACTGTTGTGATCCGCTAAGAGCCATAAGCGGACTCTTGTCACTGCAACAAAAAAGCACCTCGCCAGCGTGCCCGAAAACCCGATGCACGCGGTCCCACCGTTCGCCGCGATGTTGGTGATAATAGACGACGGCCGCGTCAATCAGCGAAGTTGGTTCTGATACGGGGAGTTCACATATCCGGTCGATGCTGAGGAAGGGGAATCGAGTCCGTAGTTCGCACGGAACTGGTCTTGTTCGATCCGAGACGCGCAATGAGAAACTCATAGAGCATTCTTGCGCCTGCCTGCGCACGCTGGCCGAGCGTGACGGCCGTCTGTGATCCGACCACGCACGCTTCTTGCTGCCTCTCGCAGAAACGATCGAAGTCCATCACCGCACCTCGGGCCGCTGAAAAAGCTTCGCCCGCACTGACTTGCGACTTCGGTGCAGTCTGCGAGCCACCGGTTGGCAGCAAGACCAGAACAACGGCCAGCCAGAAAGTCACTCGCAGCAAGAACCACATTGCTCAGTCCTAGTTTCGCTGCGACGCAACGCTCATCCCAGCCTTAAGTAGCTTCAATCGTGAGTGCCCGGTCGCAAAATACCGAAGTGCCCGGTCGCTGTGGCAACAACGGATTGTGGATCAATGAGCGAAACCCATACGTTGGGGTCGGACTGCGATTGCCGCTTGACGAAACGGTAGCCGGTCTTTGACCACAGCAGGATGTCCTCTTTCTTATTGTCTAGGACAAAGTCGCCCTTATCGGTGCTCACCGTTAGCACGGCATGTCCTTCGTCCTCGCTGTCCAATACAACGGTCACCAGCAGTGCCTCTCGCGGCCAGCCGAGTTGGATCAGCGTTCGTCGTTTGAGGAGGACGTAGTCCTCGCAATCACCGTAACCGTCGTCAGGGTAATTCCATCGATCGACGACACCCCAATGATCTATGTCGGTCATCGGCTTGACGTGGGTGTTGACCCACAGATTAACGCGCTCGAGCTCTTTCCAAGCCTGCGTCGTGAGCAACATGTCACGGGGCACTGACGGCTTGGTCATGCATTCCGGAAAGTACTCCACGCAGAACCCCACCCATCCGGCTGGTGGCCGCGTCATTTCGGACACCAGCATATGGGCCGGGTGGCCGGATCCAGCGACTGCAGGTAGCCCGTTGATGACGCTTGCCGCGAGGGCGGCAACAAAGATTCTCGATCTCACGCTCAAGGTTTGCGAGACCACGGCGGCTCATCCTGCGGTTCAGACGACCGCCACGCTCGCGCGCGTAAGGCGGCTTACTTTGGGCAATCCCCGAGAAGCCAAGGTGCCGAATTGTGCTCGGCCACGCCACGCCATTGTTAAAAAACGGTTAACAGCGCCATCGGGACCGAGGCACCGTTGCCTAACAAGAACGTAGATCACAGCCTGATGACCGGAACGGCAGCGGTTTTTCTAATGCGTTAAGTTGACGTTCGTCCTCTTTGTGTAGCTCTCGAGCATGCTCGCCGGGGGAATTTTGCGTCGAAACGCCGGCTTTTTGAAAATCTTGTTCGTTATGGCCGCGCCTTCATACCGCCAGAACTTCCACCATAAGTGCCAATTGGGATCGTTGGGGTCTGTGTTGCGTGCCAACCTCAGCCTTATTGTGATCGCGTTCAGCCTTACCGGCTCATTCGGCAGTGCTGCCGCGCAATATTTGCCGGGCCAACCACCACCGGTCGGCTATCCGCCACCTGCATCCTATCCATCTCTGGCCAGTCAGCCGCGCTACCCAGGCGCGTATCCTCCCTACAGCGACCAGTACGAAGATCCATATAACGACCTTTACCCGCCGCGACCGCCGCGCTCGGTCTATCCACCACCGTATGCTTATCCCGCCAGTACGCCGCGCTATCCAGGCACGTATCCGCACGGCGTCCCGGGGCCAATGCCGCCGCCACAAGGCACTGCCGTCGCCGCTTTGCCACCGGAATATCAGCCGGAGCGAGCACCAGCCAAAGAACTACCGCCGCGGTTTCATCGGACGCTCGTCGATTACCCAACAGTCGAGCCGGCCGGAACCATCATCATCGATACGCCGAACACTTACCTTTACCTCACGATCGGCCACGGCAAGGCAATTCGCTACGGCATCGGCGTCGGCCGCGAGGGCTTCACCTGGTCGGGCACCGAGCGCATCAGCCGCATGAAGGAATGGCCGGACTGGCTCCCGCCCAAGGAGATGATCAAGCGCCAGCCTTATCTGCCGCGCTTTATGGCCGGTGGTGAAGCTAATCCGCTCGGTGCGCGTGCGATGTATCTCGGCAACACGGAATATCGGATCCATGGCACGAATCAGCCGTCGACCATCGGCAGCTTCGTGTCCTCCGGCTGCATTCGTCTGACCAACGAGGATGTTGAAGACCTTTACAGCCGTGTGACTGTCGGCACGACCGTGATTGTGCTGCCCGGAGCGAATACGGCCGCATCGCAATTGCGGCAGCGTTGAACAATGGCTTTGCAGACATTAGAACTTGGCCTAGTCAGGTTTGGCGCACCAGCTCCAGCAGCTTGGCGATGTTCGCCGCGATCCGCCGCGCCTATGCCGGACGTACGCGGCCTCAAAACTTCCCGCTGTGTTGGATTGCCACAACTTGATCTGACGCAGGAAAAAAAGACCCCTGGGCCGATGTCCGGCCAGCTCCACCAGCGGCGGCCAAGAACAAGCAAAAATGAATGTCGGCCCACCGCTTCCCGCCGCCGTGGTCTGTCGAGGACATCGGCGGCTCCTTTGTCGTAAAGGCCAGCAACGACCGGCCGCCGATATTCATCTATTACAGGGAGGGTGTCGGCCGCCGATCTCTCGCAAAGTTATTGAGCCGCAATGCGGCATGACGGATTGCAGCCAATATCGCCAAGCTGCCGGAATTATTGCGCAAGGCTTGATACTGATACTGTCCAGCTACCGGATGAACTTCTAGCCGCCAGAACCATGAATTATGCGCGCAATCCTAGTCAGTCTTCTCATTCTGTTGGCACCGCTCGTTCAACCTAACCCCGCTCAAGCCGCGGCCACTAAACCTGTGAGCTGGAACCCCTGCGCCCGCATCAGGGCGGTATGCAACCAGGCGGGCTTTGTTCGCAACGGCGCCAAGAGGGGTCTTGGCATCATGTTGGATTGCATTCGGCCGATTATGACGGAGACGCCGCAACGGATGCAGGCCACCAAGGCTTTGCCGCAAATTGACCCGTCGGTCGTGGCGGCATGCAAGCAGCGGAATCCGAATTTCGGAAAGGGTGGTAGGGCAAAATCACAACCCAGTGCGACGACGAAACCGCCAAGCACATAGAGTAGCGGAGGCGCGACGGATCGCGGCCAACATTGCGAAGCTGCCAGAGTTTCTTGCTCGAAAGGTGCTATTTTTCGGACTGCGTGTTGGCTTGGTTGCGCGACAGGCGCAAGCTCCTCAGACGGTATAGGTTTTTGACCATAGCCGCACGCCTCGCTTCCTCCAGCTTGATGGCACCCTTTATTTCCTCGCGGCTCTGCTTTGGCTCGAACAGGGCCTCCGCGATATCACGCTGCTCTGCATCAGACATAAGCGTCCTTTCGTCGTGACCGGGATGTCCGAGATACAGCTGTTGTGGGGATGCACGACAACGCGTTCGCCACTAAAAAGTTCACGCGCAACGGGGCTCAACAGGCCGTAAAACAAAACATTTGTAACAACTTTCAGATCTTTGGAAAGCAAAATACTCGTTGCAATGCAGCAAAAAGCAGCATGTTACGCCTTTCCTTCCGCCGCTAGCTCACGCAACAGAATTCTGGCGATCAACGAATTGCTCGATCCGCCCAACTGCCTGCTCTTGCTTTCGTAGGGTGTTCTGACCGTCACCAATCCCTCCCGCGACGTGCTGTATAAGCCTGTGACAGTGTGGCCGTTAAGTTCCGCCGTGATTTGTTTCCAGAGAATCAGCTCCCCCATCCGCCAAGATTAACTGAGGCCGCGCCCTGCGTACATCAGGCATAGAAGCGGCATGGTGGAACAAGGCCGGCACGTTAAGCTTGCGCGTTGTTTCTTGCGCCTCTGCAATCTCTCCAACTATGCGCTCGACCGCCTTAGTCGCTATGAAGCTATCCTTTGGCGCCAAGCCGGGCAGATTCTGTTTGCGCTCGACAATTTGGATCGCTGCAAGCCACAGGAGAGAAGGCGGCGTTTCGCTCTTGGCAGTGAACAAGCACTCTCAGGAGTCGGGCGCGAGAAGCCAGCATAGGTTCCCGACCCTCACTCAGGGCTCAAAGGACCATGTTTCGGACCACCTGCCACGACACCGCCGTGTCAATGACTTCTCTTCCTTGCATCGCCGGCGCATCTTCGCCGCTGTGGCAGAACTAAAACTAAAAGCGGTGCTTGATTTCAAGAAATCAATAGCTAGACGTATCATGTAGGTAGTGCAATCCAGCGCTATGAAACGGGTGAACTTTTATTTCGATTACGTAAGCCCGTATCCATGGCTTGCTTCGCATCAGCTTGACGAGCTGCGGGTCTCCGCGGACGCCAAGTTTCGAACGTCGTCACAGGACAGTGTGCGACGTTCGAGACAGACGAGACTGGCGCGCGCACCTTCAAAAATAAAGTAATTGTTCTTCAAATTCGTTCATAGATGCTTAGTTTCGGGTGCATGCCATTTGCGTCAAATCGCCACCCCGAATAGATAAGTTGGATTTCCGCTTGTGTAACTTCGCCGCCAGCCGTCAATTGGCCTTACGGATTGCAAATCGTGACAGCTGCTCAGCGACTGCGCAAAGTCCTGGCCGAGCCCGGTATCGAGATCATGCCGAGGTGCTTTGACGCAATTTCGGCAAAGCTCGTTGCCGACGCCGGGTTCAAAGTGACGTTCATGAGCGGCTTCGCCGTTTCCGCGGCTCGTCTTGGGCTGCCTGATACGGGGCTCATCTCGTTTGCCGAGATGCTCGATACTCTGCACAACTGTTGCAGCGCGGCGCGCGATGTCCCGTTAATCGGTGATGGAGATACCGGCTACGGCAATGCGCTCAACGTGCAGCGCACGGTCATCGAATATGCACGCGCAGGTGCTGCCGCTGTGATGATCGAGGACCAGGTGAACCCAAAAAAATGCGGGCACACGCGTGGAAAGCAGGTCATTACACGCGACGAGGCGCGTATGAAGATACGTGCGGCCGTGGACGCCAAGCGCGACGTTGACATTTTGATCCTGGCACGGACCGATGCCCGCGCTATACATGGGTTTGACGAAGCGCTTGCGCGATGTCGTGATTTCGAGGCGGAAGGAGCTGACATCTTCTTTCTGGAGGCCCCCGAGAACGAAGCGGAAATGACGCGGTTTTGCGAGGCAATGCAGAAACCCTGCATGGCCAACATGGTGCCAGGAGGGAAGACGCCGGTGCTACCACCCAAAGAACTACAGCAGATTGGCTACAAGCTTGCGCTCTATCCGGTCGCCTTGCTGACGTCTGCCATCACAGCAATGCAAACCACGCTCGTCGCATTGAGCCCGGAGAGCGGGAAGAGTTTGCCACCGGGCATCTCGTTTGCCGAATTGCAAAAGGTCGTGGGCTTTCCTGATTATTGGACTAAAGAGACGAAATATCAGGTTGGAGACTAATCTGTCCGCCGACCCGGCGCTTCGCCTGCGCCAAAAAACCAAGGTTGAGTCTTGCGCGATGACCGGCGCACATGCCGCGGCAGTCCCGCCAACGAGAGCGATAAAATCTCTGATGTTCATCGTGAGCGCGTTGCCGATATTGTTCGCATCCGAGCTCCGAAATAATTCGCGGTTTCGCGGGTTGAGCAACCTTTATGGCTGTTCAGATCGCAACGTGTTTGCTTCGGCGCTCATTCATCGGAACTCCTAGACAATGGCCGCACGAGCAGGACTGTCGCTGCCGGCAATCGCCTTCCCGGTCTTGGCGCTCGGATTTGTTATCCTAGCGGCTGCAATCGGCCTCAACATAGCGGCGCCCGCGTCCCCGCTTTCCTGGGCCCTTTCCGCGGCGATGATCGCGATCATGCTCGGCGCCGTTTTTGCGGCCGTCGAACTTGCGGACGTGATCGCCCACCGCGTCGGCGAGCCCTACGGTACGCTCGTGCTGACCCTCGCTGTCACTGTGATCGAAGTCGCACTTATTGAATCTATCGTGTTGACGCCGAACAGTCCGCCCGCGTTGGCGCGGGACACCGTGTTCGCGGTTATCATGATCGTATGCAATGGGCTGGTCGGGCTTTGCATCATGGTCGGAAGCCTCCGCCATTACGAGCAGGAATTTCAGGTTTCGGGCGCAAGCCTGTATCTCAATGTTCTCGGCGCGCTCTCTGTCCTAACGTTGATCTTGCCGAATTACACCTCAACCATTGTCGGCCCCTACTATTCAACGGCCCAGCTCTTGTTCGTTAGTGCGATCACGGTCGTGCTGTACGGTACTTTCCTCTTTATTCAAACGTCGCGGCACAAGAGCTATTTTCGCGCTGAGGACGTCGCTGCATTCGACGGCCGCCGTATATATCCCTCCAATAGAGCCGTGGCTGTCAGCGTTATCATGCTTCTGATGGCGCTGACTGGCGTCATTCTGCTGTCAAAAAAATTCGCGGTTATCCTCGAACTCGGCCTTAACAGACTCGGCGCGCCGCAAGCGGTCGCAGGAATCGTCATCGCGATGGTGGTTTTGGCGCCGGAGAGCATCACCGCGCTGCGCGCCGCGCAACGCAACATGCTGCAGAAGAGTCTGAACCTCGCGCTTGGCTCCTCTCTTGCGACGATCGGCCTTACCATACCGGCCGTAGCGGTTACCAACGTTGTTTTGGACAAGCAGATCGAGGTTGGGCTCTCATCCCGCGATGCATTGCTGCTTACGCTGACGCTTTTTCTGAGCGTTCTAACCTTTGCATCCGGCCGCACCAATATTCTTGCCGGCCTTATTCACCTAGTTGTATTTGCCACGTTCCTGTTTTTGGTTTTCATTCCCTAAAGGGAAATACGACAATTGAGCGCGTGTCGTGGCTCGACCTGTATGGTTTGTGGCAAAATGATACCGCGGTGCTGCCACCCAAAGAACTACAGCAGATTGGCTACAAGCTTGCACTCTATCCGGTCGCCTTGCTGATGTCTGCCATCGCAGCAATGCAGACCGCGCTCGGCGCATTACACCCGGAGAGCGGGAAGAGTTTGCCACCGAGCATCTCGTTTGCTGAATTGCAAAAGGTCGTCGACTTTCCTGATTATTGGACTAAAAGAGACGAAATATCAGGTTAGAGAGTGATCTGCTCCGCTGACCCAGCGCTTCGTCTGCGCCAAAAAAAACCAAAGTTGAGTCTTGCGCGATGACCGGTGCACATGCCGCGACAGTGCCGCCAACGAGAGCGATAAAAATCGCGGCTATCATGGGCCCCCTCAAGCTGAGTGCATATCCTATCAACCAGAGGCGCGTTGTGCTGCACAATTGCAGGCCGGCGCTCCAAAAGTCCGACCTAAAGCATTTTTGCGATAACACAGCCCGCGGCTATGCAGCTGAGGTAGACCCTTATGCTTCGATTAGGTTCGAGCAATATTGCCGGGAAGGTGGATTACAAATTCAGTGCCTGGATTAAGTCTATTGATTTCGAGAGTGCCACCAAGCTGCCGAACAGTTGAAGCGACGATCTTCATCCCCAAAGAAGAAGATTTGCTGTCTATTTTAAAGCCAGTCGGGAGCCCTCGTCCCCGATCAGCAATGCTCAATTCGATATCACGGCGCTTTTTATGTTTCAGTGTCACTTTGATGGACCCCGATTCGCCCTCCGAAAATGCGTGCTTGAGCGCGTTTGTTATCAATTCATGGGTCAACATGCCAAGCGCGATGGCATGTTGACTTGAAAGCTCGAGTGAATCAGCCTTAACTTCGATATTTGGTCTTTTGGCTCCGACATAAGCGCTCCCACTCGTGCCGCAAATTGTTCTTAGAAACTCACCAAATTCCACATATTCCAAGGTCTGAGTCTGATAAAGCTGGCGATAGACCGTCCCCATCGCGATAACGCGGTCTCGGGCATTCGCCAGGTTTTCTTTTGCCACGGAACTGTTGGTAGATCGCCTTTGCATTTCAAGCAAACTGGAAAGCAATGTAAGGCTATTCATCACGCGATGTTGAAGCTCACGTAACAGCAGGTCTTTTTGCTTAAATAGCTCAGCGATCGTGCCCGACATTCGTGTCAGCGCCGCACTCAGCTGTCCAAATTCGTCTGAGTACTTGAATTTAGGAAATGCGGCAGACGTATCGCCTGACTCCCATTTGCGGGAACTCTTGATAATCGCTCGGATGGGACGATCGATCATAAGGTAGGCAGCTAGCCATACGACGATAACAGCCAAAATTATGAAGATAAAAACAAATGCAATCCCGCGCACATTGACGACCGAGGTTTCCGCCAAAGCCGAATCGCGATCGAGTGCAACCGCCGTGAATAAGTTTTCAGGTGCGGCGGAGACCGCAACACCGACAATCAGAGACCGCCCGATTGAATCCTTGATATCAACCGTACCCGACTTTGCCGACGAAATCAGTGGAGAGATCGACTTTGCAAGAGCATCAGCTTCTTGAGAATCATTTGTTGGAAGCGCGAGTATCAACGAACCCTGACCGTCCATAACGAGAAGTCGGTGCTCCGGCCGCCATTGATAGGCGCGGAACCTTTCAGCCAATTGTTCTGAGTCTCCTGTGAGGACTACCACTCCTTTTATCGAGCCATCGGCATCTTTGAATGGCATCGACAACTGAATTGACGTTGATTGTGTTAGGCCACCCTGATTGATCGTTTCAACGCTGAGTTTACTAACTTTCAAAGATTGATAAAGACGGATGCGATCATCAACGTCGAGTGTTTCTTGATACGGAATTGTGGAACAAAGAAACTTTCCGTCCGTATCGAAGATCGCAGCTTCGCGAAAAGTCTGAACATCTGAAATCACGGATTTGAAATTGGAAGCGCATTCCGCTTGGTTGTTTACGGGGAGTTTTGTCATTGCCGTCATTAGCTGAAGGGCATTGTTAATTATTTGCTCTAATTCGTTCGACGCAAAGCGCGCTTCTGAAAGCGCTGTAGCGCGGGTTTCGTTTTCAATAAAAATTCTCCAGCGCGCAGCATTATAGGCCGTGAGTAATAACGACGGCACTAAGGCGATAGCGACAAGTACGGAAAGCCGGCGGCGAAGTCTCATGCTCGCCGCATTCTTTAGAGCGCAAACCGATTAAATTTCACCGTTACCTCGCACCAAGTAATGTCCTCTTTGACACTGACATTCGCCTGAAATTGTGCAGGAATACAATTTTTCCGACCGACATCGGCATCAAGGTAGATCCCGGTCCAGCTGTAAGTGATAGGCACAGGTGCAAGAGCTGGCGGTGGAGCCTTGACCGCCATGTCGGCTGCAAAAACGGGCGTTCCGCTAAGCGCGGCGAAGCCAGCAATCACGGTCAGAGTTTTCATCACGGCCGCCCCCTCGGTCACACGATGAGAACTTGTCCAGTCTAACGCCAAATGCGGATTCTGAATGTCACCTGTCCGCAACACTTGAGTATAATACTATTGTAAACTGGCCGGAGCCGCACCGCTGTTAATAGGATTCCCCTCCCCCCAATGAGTCCAAGGGGGGAATGTTTTGCTACGCCATTTAATTAGCGCTGCCTCTTGTAGATTGCAGTCGCCGTGCCAAGCTCTCATTGAACGTGTGTTTGCATTCATTTGGCGACATCAGCGCCGTACTGATATGTCGCTTACCGCCGCGTCGGGATGACGGGTTAATCGTTCGGCAAGCCGGACAGCGCACCCACAGAAACCAATAGCCAGCGGTAATGGCAGCGCCGATGGTCGGCGAGAACAGTATTGGCATTCGCTTGGCCTGGCGCTCGTTCCTCGCAGCAATTAAGCGCTCGGCATCTTCAAGCACTTGAGCATCGGTCGCGCGCCTGTTTGCCGCTTCTTTCTCTGTGGCCACACGGCGCTGATCTTCCACCTTGCGGCGGTTGAAACCCATGTGGCTGGATCGTCGGAATGTGCTGCCCAAGGACGTCAATCCGCGAATTAGTGCATCACCGTTGCCCGCAGGAATTATCGAGCTTAACGAAGGTCGACACAACCTCCTGATCGTCTTTAGAATTTGAATCCACGTGCTCAGCGGCCTTGAGCAGCGCGAGGTATTCGGGGCCAAGTTTTTTTTGCAACTCGTTTATCTTCTGGGACAGCTCCTCAGTTTTCTCGCGATCTTTTTGCTGGTCGACCTGGTCGAGCTCATCACTGAGATCGAGGATTTGGCAATAGGTCTGGATTTTAACCTTATCGTCACTGATGATGCTGACGACCTTTTGTGCTAATTCGGCAGCATTGGGCTGTTGAGCCTGAGCAAACAGCGGCGCCGTCGAAACAATCAGAATCCCCACGATTACCAACCGGTTCATGAATGCCCCTTGATCCCTACGTTGAGTGTCTTTTCGTGCTGCTTCAAGCAATGCACGCATCTTCGGCGTCGAGCTTGTCAATAGAACGTCGTTTCCGCGCCACCTTGTGGGCCAAGGAGGCTCCTACGAACGCCTTAAATAGCTGACTTGATGGCAGCGGGCCGGACGAAATCGCCTGCACGCGTCGTTCGGCCTTCTTCCCGGGAGCCTCGGTCGGCAAGACCCCCGGCCGGGGCTCTTTATTTTTCAAAACTTTGCATTGCTCGCATCAAGCTTTATATCTGCGGCCGTTATGTCGTTGCGTGAGCGTACTTGTCTGGTCGGACCGGGGCGTTTCTTTATCTCCACTCCGATCCGCCCACCCAATACGCAAGCGTATGGGGGAAAGGAAAAGCCGCCGGTTCTCGAGCACCGACGGCTTTGCTGCGAGTCTGCAAATGACAACTCGCCGCTTCCCGCCGCCTTGTTCTTTCGAGGAATTGGACGGTCCTGCTTTCCACCATCACGAATAAAAGTAACGCGCCCAAACGCAATGCACCTCGCTAAAAACCACCTCCACCCGATGCTTGGCCTGGAACATAAACATACGGTCGCGATGCTGGATCACCAACCCAGGACTTAGGGTCACGGAGGTTTTCTGTAGGAGGCGAGGCCGGGACAAAATTATAAACGCCACGTCCTTGGCTGCTTCGTGTGACATATCCATTCTGATAAGCAGAAAGCCCCTATGGGTAGCCAATGCAGGAGTTGCGATGGTCACGGTTGCAATCGCAACGCCAAAAATCAGCTTTGACACATTTGCCATTGATTTCCTTCTCCGCGACTGGCGAAACAAGGACGTGCTTTCGGAAGATTGGATTACATTGCAGCAAATTCCATTACGCTTTCTTGGAGCACAATGCAGAGCTGCATTGCATGCAGAGGCGTGGCGGATCGCGGCAATTTACCATTCAGCCCTCAACCGCGCGTACCAAGCATGCCATAGGGCGTTTTGATTTTCACTTCACCTTGAGAGCCCGTTGTGAACCGGAATGTGCCGCGCGTGGCCTCAATGACCGTGCTGCCGGTACCTTTATTTGGATCATACACAAACTTGTCGAGTCGAACCTGCGACGACGGTCCAACATTCAGGTTGCTTTGATCATTGAACTGCATGCCCGCCTTGCCCGAGCTTCCGGTTTTAATCGTCTCGTTGGCGTGAACACCGCTACCAGTGGACAGTGTGCCTCCGACGCTGCCCGACGCTTCCGGTGTTACCGAACTCGCCGATCCAATTCGGGTCTGGGCGTCAACAGCCGTTGGCACCAGTGCAAAAAGTAAGACTAGCGGCAGCGCGGAAATCCAAAGCCAATGGACCGTCCTTATGATGGTGGTCATAACACATCTCCCAAGCTGTTTTGAAAAACGCTAGGTGGAGCCTTGGGGGAAGAAAGTGATGGCTGACACTCAACGCGCAAAAAGCGAATTTATGTGATCGGCATCAAACATGGTGTTGAATTTTGTGATCAGCATCACACTCAATGACCGCTAAGCCAATCCCCGTCCCTGACATCACGCGCGATGAGGCGCGGCGGATTGCGGCCAATACCGCCAAGCTTCCGCGCCATCGATTAAAACCGAGCAATTTCCACTTTGGCATAGAACCAGTACGCCCTGCGTATATCTTTGCTATACAAGTCTCATCCGTGACGGTCATCACCAAAAACGCGAATGCGATACCAATTTTTTTGTTTGTTTGTTAGTTCACCATTAC
>Ga0182039_10001246_pt1 | contig 13509 bp, 12 predicted proteins | sample sta12Can44000111_FD_125975 | JGI IMG/M metagenome (GOLD analysis project Ga0182039, IMG submission 125975) | Lab enrichment of tropical soil microbial communities from Luquillo Experimental Forest, Puerto Rico - statanox.12C.anox.44.000.111 | ecosystem: Environmental > Terrestrial > Soil >...
ACAATCAGGGGGCCAAGCAATACGTAGTTGCCAAACACAACGATCATCACTGCCAGCACTCCCGTAACTCCCGCGATTTTGGCAGCTGTCTGTTGCGAATCGTCGATCATGTTCATGCCGTCTTCATCTCCACTGCAGGAAGCTCGAGCGGCGGTACCTTTGCGCCTTTAATTAAAAGCCAAAGCATGATTACTGATTCTCCAAACAAGATCGGTTGGAGCATCTTGAAAGCGGTGTTGTAGTAAGGCTGAAAGAACAGAGCGATCACGCTAAGAGCGACATAACCGAAACAATTAATCATCAACCAGACACCGATGAAGCGGGGTAAAAATCCAGAGCGAAAAACTAACAATCCAAACGGGAAAAGCCATACTCCCCAGAAGATCTCGTCGAGAAAGATTCCCTGAGAATGCAGGCGAATGAACAGCATGCCCAGGGCATTGCGCTGCGCCGTGTCGAATACGCTGAGAAATTCGCCGCCCCGAAAAAGAATAAGAGCCGCGATGTTATTTAGTGTGTTGAGAAACCCAACCGCAGCCGAGACCAGAACAAAGCCAACCATCAACAACGCCCAGGTCCTGTTTACGTTGCTCAGCAACTGATACAGCGCAATTGCCAGGCAGATGAAAATCACGTGCCCAACAAGGTCGCCAAAGATCGAAAGACGGAAAAGCGTCTCGTGAGCAAGAATGTTGGCGGCAGTCGCGGTCGCGTCTCCGCGTACGATTAGCTTGTTGGGAACATAGATGAGGCTGAAGGGCGCGGTAATTACCATCGATAGATACACGGCGCCGGCGACGCGTGCGGCTTTGTCGGTTGGATGCATAAACTTTAGGTTGTTAGGTCAGGGTCACGTGTGCATTTGTAGGGCAGGCGCTCCGCCTGCCATATGATGGTTGGCAAGCGATGCGACAGCCCTACAATCGGGCCGTGCTCTGCGAAAATTGTGTACTTGCATGTTTGGCGGTTTAGAGCGGTCCGCGATAACGGCGCAGGCGGATTGCTATAACAATGAACGCCGCGGCAGCTATCAGTCCGAACCAAAGACCGGGGGAGCTCAGGTAACCGCCGGGTGTCAGTCGTGGGGAGTCGACCGAGTGCATGTTAAAGGCGAATGCCTTCGGTGCGAATCCCGTCAAACGGTCCTTCAGCATCGAGCCGAAATGCGAAGTGCCGAATGTGATCCTCTCGAAGAATGCGACCGCGAGAAACGGCAAGACTGCCCAAAGAAAAGTCGCGCGCCGCGCCCAGCCCGAAATCAACAAAGCCCAGCCATAGATCGGCGCGTGCCAAAGGGCAATCGCGACTAAGCCGTACAGGAGAATAAACGAATTCCGAAACAGCGGAACATATGTCCAGGTCGATGCGGGGCTCATGCCATGACTTATCAGCAGCACGCTAGTCCAAAGCATCATGACCAACTGCGTGACCACGACGATCGCAAAGGTTACCACCGGCAGAACGATCAGCGGAATTGTGGCCTTCGAGAGCAAGGTAGTGGAGTCCGATACCGGCAGCGATTTCCAAAACAGGATGCTGCGATCGCGGCGTTCGCCGTATAACGCATCGAGACAATAGAAAACGCCAACGATGAAAGCGGTTAGTATTAACATGATCGCCGCCATGTTGTACGGCACCTCGATTGCAGCTCGCGCTTTTGAAGCACCGAGCAGCAAAACTTCCCGGCGGCGTTCCGGCAGCCCAACCGTACTAACGAGGAAACCGAATAACACAACGATAGCAACGAGTATGGGCGCGATGTAAATCGAACGGTTCTCCCAAAGTTCTCGCCACACCGACCAATAGAACGGCCGCGGTGTAGCGGGTCTGTGGCCGGGAGTGCTGACCCCGGCAGGTTCAGGCACAGTTTCAGAATTCATTTAGCTGCTCCCACTTGATTTGTCTGTCCTGCAGGCTCGTCACGTCGAAGTGAACTCGAAACAGCAACGCTTTGTGAGTGCGGACTCATCACGGCGACAAACAGATCGGCGATGCTCGGGCGGCGCACCTCGCCTAACGCTTCGAGTTGGTCGCGGTCTACGCGATCAAACAATAGCACGCTGCGCCCGAAAACCGGCCGCTCGTACATCGGTTTGAGGGCGCGCGCGGCGGCGAGGTGCTCGGGATTCACCATCACTTCAAAGTAACGCGAGTCGAATTCTTCCATGCTGCATTCGAGCACAATCCGGCCACGGTCGATGAACATCAGGTCGGTCAAAACGTCCTGGACCTCTTCGACCTGATGTGTGGTCACAATGATTGTGCGGCTCCGATCGAAGTAATCGTTTAGCAGAGAGTCGTAGAACTGTTTGCGATACAAAATGTCCAGGCCAAGCGTCGGCTCATCGAGCACCAGCAAGCGCGCGTCGATCGCCATCACGATGGCGAGATGCAGTTGCGCCACCATTCCCTTCGATAATTCCCTGACTTTGCTCGTACGTTTGATCGTCGTTCTCGCCAAGAAACTCTCGGCCTTGGCCCGATCGAATCGCGGGTGCACACCGGCGACATAGTCGAGTAACTGAGAGACGCGAATCCAGCGCGGCAACACCGCGACGTCGGCAATGAAGGAGACGTCGCGCATCAACTCGTCCCTGCTCGTCCACGGATCGCGACCGAGCACCTTCAATTCCCCGTCGTACGAGGTAAGCCCGAGAATAGCATTGAGCGCAGTTGTTTTGCCTGCGCCGTTGGGTCCGATCATTCCGAGAATACGCCCTTCTTCGACACGCAAATCGATGCCGTCCAGTGCTACAGTCGTGCCGAACGTCTTCCGAAGACCGCGTGCTTCTATCGTCGGCATGGCATTAACGTTTCTTCGATGACGAGCGGCGCGCTGCTGCGGCATCCAGCTCTCTTTGTGTGAGACCGAGTCTCTCGATCTTTTCCGCAATCCGCGGCCATTCGTCGGTTAGAAATTTCTGGCGTTCGCCTTTCAGCAACTGATCACGCGCACCCGGTTTGACGAACATACCGAGACCGCGCTTCATCTCGACCAAATCCTCATCGACCAATTGCTGATAGGCCTTCAGCACAGTAAGCGGATTGACCCGGAACTCGGCTGCTACATTGCGCACCGATGGCAGAGGATCGCCTTCGTTGAGAACGCCATCGAGGATCATATGCACGCCACGATCGCGAAGTTGGCGATAGATTGGTTGAGTGTCATTCCATTCACGATTCATTCGGTGCTCCAGACAGATCTTTTGCCGGGCTTCAGTGGACCGACTTCGATTGAGCTCTGTCTCATATAGTGATATAGTTAACTATAACACTATTTCACGTGCAAGCTCTTTTTTTGAAATTTTTTTCGAGCCAATTTCTCCGCGCTCGAATGTGAAATTTCTGTTGGAATTGAAAGTTGGAGATCGAGTCGGTGCGATTACACCACACGAGGGAATTGCACTCTAATGGGCTACTTCGATTCCGACTGGGACAATGGTAGAGAAGCCTGGCCGAACACGTAACGCCATCCCGCTGGAGTGCGGACATACGTGTCGCTAAACCATAGCTTGTAGTCGATCGGTTTGGGTGCCTGCACTCCCTTGATCCAAAGGAGAGCCGTCACGACTGCCGTGTCGCCCCACACTCTGACTTTCTGTGATCCCGGTTCCTCGTCCTGACGTTCGTAGCTGACTTCCTTCTTTCGCGCTGTTTCAATCAGATCGGCCTTGTTAAAAACTTTGCCACGTCCGGTCACCAGGACAAAGTCGTCGGCCAGAATCTGATCCATTGTAGCCGCGTCGTTGGATTTAACGGCGGCTTGGTATTTCGTATCCAAGGCGGCCACAGTCTTTGCATCTTCCTCTGAAGATGCGTTCAGATTCGTCGCGGTGGCCAATGATAACGGGATTATCATCAAGATTAGCTTTCCGCATCCCGGCAGGACTTGGATGAGATCGCGCGTGTGTGGAATGAATGTCGTCATAATTCTTGTTCAGAAGTTCGTTTTTGTAATTAAGCCCAAACAAGCTTTTTGAAACAACCACGGTCCGGTTAGCTGCCGCCTCTTGGTTCAACCAACTTCACAAGTGTGAACAATGCGTGATTCACCGGTGCAGGGATACCAAGCTCGGCACCTCGACGGGAAATGTAGCCGTTGAGTGCGTCGATCTCCGTTAGTCGGGAGCGATTCAAATCCTGCGCGGTTGACGAAAACGCGTCTGCCATTTGTGTGGCGAGCTCCATCGCGGACGCCATTCCCGATTCGCGATCATGGACGCCGGGCAAAACAACGCCAGCCGCGCGAGCCACCGACAGCACTTCGTCCACAACCTGTTCCATAAGCTTTTTGGCATCGTCACTCTGCGCGATTTGACCATAACGCACTTGCCCCAACGCGGAGATCGCGTTCAGCGCGCAATTACGGAGGAGCTTCACCCAAAGCTCGCCTTCGATGTTGTCCGAGATGCGACAGGGAATACCAGCGCGAATGAAAAGATCTGCCAGTTCCGTCGCCTTCTTGGAACGCCCAATGATCAAATCGCCGCGCGCGAGATGCTTTACGCGGCCGGACTCCGGCACCGACACCGCGACGTAAACGACAGCTGGCACGGCTGCCACGTTTGCCGCAGCGCGAACTTTATCCGTATTATCCACGCCGTTTTGCAAACAAACCACCGTCGCGTCTGGCCTAACGAATGGAGTCATTTGTTCCGCGGTAGCTGACGTATCGTTGGCTTTGACGCACAAAAGAATGAGCGAGCAATCTCGAACAGCGCTCATCTCGATCGTGGCCATGGCCCTAATTCGCTCCTGGCCTTCTAATTTGTCGAGAACAAGGCCCTTCGAATTAACTGCGTCAGCGAAATGTTGGCGTCCGATGAAGACAATCGGCGCACCAGCGCGCGCAAACATTCCGCCGAAATAGCCACCCACAGCTCCGGCGCCTACGACTGCAATTCGCGGCCATTTTCGAGTCTCGCCCATTACCTGTCTTTAGACGCCACGACCTGCTTCAGGTCATACGTCGAATAGGCCGTCGGCTTCTCGCACTTGGCGATGATTCCGTCCACGACACGAGCAAATGCTTCGGTATGCCAATGCCTGCGTGTCTCCCACCAATCCTGGATTCCTTTGTACGCGAGGAAATCGCTCATGGTTCGATCAATCTCGTCCCACAACTCCGTACTTAATATGCCTTCACGCCTTGAGTAATACATTCCCTCGAAGTTCTTGAAGAAGCGATTTTGGAACGCGCTGAAGCGAAGCTTCGATACGGCATCGAGGTCGTGAAACGACTGCACGCCGCGAAGATAAATCGCGGTAAACTCCGCGTTTTCATGCAGCGCTTTTGTCAATTCGCCCCATTGAACCGTCAACGCATTCACCGCCGACTGACGTCGTTCTCTGGTTTGTTCCCGGAGTTGGACCGCGAAATAAATAACCGAAGGAATTCCGACGAACACAGCAGCCATTTGGCCGATCGCCGTGAGCATTCCCCAGTCCATCAGGTTTGTTTTATTAGATGAACGTGGCCGTCTTCAAAGTGCAGAAGAATTCCACGACAGCCAGGTGGTCATTTTTCCGTTGCGGTTGCCGATGATGAAGACGGCAGGTCCGAATTCCAGGCGTCGGCACGGCACTTCCAAGTTCCATCATTTTGTTTTTCCCAAACCTCGAGGTATTTCCCGCGATCGTTGATCGGCTTACCGCTCGCATCGTTCATCGTCAATTCGTACGTGCCAGTCACCCATGCCATTTCGCCAGCCTTGCCTACCTGCACTCTGGTCGGTTGCCAGGTGATCACGAACCCGGGACTGGCGAGCATCTCATTCCAGTCATTTCGGATTGCCTCCTTCGTCGCCGCACTCGCGGCATTTGGAGGAAGCACTATCGCATCGTCCGAATAGAAAGCGATTGTCTGCTCGACGTCTTTAGCTGCTGCAGCTTTCGCCCATCTGGCGTCGAGATCGCGAAGAACTTGCTCGACCGGTTGAGTAGCGCTGGCCTTCTCCGATAGCGAACTCGAAGAAGATGATTGTGAGATTGGAACCGGTTCGTTTGGTGAAAGATTCCGCGCTGGGGGAAAAAGCAGGTGGTAAGCAGAAAGACAGAACGCAATTCCTGCCACGCCAAAAATAAATGTAGCGAACTTGCGGCGACTCCAATACGGAATGACGTCGTCAGGCGAAAGATCCTGCGTTCGTTTCAGACCCTCCGGCGTCATTTCAAAAGCCCACGAAATGAACACAGCCACTAAAAAACCCAGCGCGAGCAACACCACGAATGCTGTGATGATCGACTCTGGCGCGTCGACTAATGGTAAAAGCACCGACGCAATCTCAATCAGCAGCCAGGCAATCACCGCATAGGTGAGAGCAACCCTGAAAACGTTGCGTCGCCTTAGCTCGGAGAACAATGAAGGCTTGTCGCTCATGAGGTTTCAGGTAAACCGACTTTGGCGACCAAGTTCTTGTATCGAGGGTCATCGCGCAAGCCGCGTAACAACGGATCTGTCAAAAGCCCGAGCATTCCGGCATCGCGATCATCCAAGGCGGTTTGCAACCACTCGAAAGCTTTATCTTTTTCGTTACGCAAGGCGTAAACCTCAGCGATTTGATAAGCAAAACCCTCCCGGCCCGCGTTGGCGATCAGGTCCGCGAGTGCGGCGTCGGCTGCCGCCCGATCGCCCCGAACGTAATGTGCCACCGCCAGCTCGAACCGGCGAAAGCCGGGATCGGGCTCCAGTTGCGCTTCGCGCAAGGCTGCCTCGCCGTCACCGCGCTGGGCAGCGATGAGCACTTGGAACCGATGGGTGCCGGCCCCGGTCGGCTGTAATTCTGCGGCCTTGCGAGCAGCAGCTTCCGCTTCATCCAGTTTTCCCGCATAGAAAAGAACGCGAGCGAGATTGCCTTGCGTTACTGTCGACAAAGGATCGAGTTCCACCGCCTCACGTGCCTGGCGCTCGGCTTCGTCGAAACGCCCCAGGTAAACGATAATTCGCGCCAGCAGATCGTTGGCGGTGGGATTGGCCGGAGAAAGTTCTTTCGCGCGCTTTAACTCAGCAAGACCTTCAGCAAATTTCCAATCTACCAAACATAGCACCCAGCCGAGGGCTGCGCGCGCTTCGGCCAGGGTAGGCGCAATCGCGACGGCTTTTTTTGCGTCAGCGCTGGCTTTTGGATACGCGGTTGGGCGCTGGCCAGTGAAATCTCCCAAGAACGCCCATGCTTCGGCCCGCTCTGCATAAGCCAGCGCATAATTGGGATCGAGTTGGATTGCCTCATCGTAGTAACTGATGGCCTTGCGAAAATCTTCGACGTTACGGCGAACAAGATAGAAATGCCCTTGAAGGTAAGCATTATGGGCTTCTGCATTGTCAGTGGCCGACGCCTGCGCAGAGCTATCCGTCCCCAACAAAGTTACCTTCAACGACTCGGCGACCGCCCGGGCAATTTCCTTCTGAACATCGAAAATATCTTTTAGTTGGCGATCGAACGTTTGCGTCCAGAGTTGAATTCCGTTAGCGGCGTTGACAAGTTCGGCTACGATCCGCACCCGGTCGCCCTGTTTGCGGACTGTGCCATCCAAAAGCGTGCTCACGCCCAGTTTCTCACCAATCGCTCTCGGGTCTTCTTTTCTGTCTTTGAAGCGGAACGAAGAGCTGCGACCAATAACTTTGAGGCCGCTGATTTGAGCCAGAGCTGCGATCAATTCTTCCGACAAGCCGTCGGAAAAATATTCGTCCTTGGGATCACCGCTCTCGTTAATCAACGGTAATACCGCAATGGATTTCCCAGGAACGGTTGTAGTCGCCTCGCTCTGTCGAGGCGCTGCGTGGCTTGCACTGTAGCGGCCGGCAAAGAACAAGCCGACTGAGAGCGCAGCACCGATCAAGACAACATAAATCCAGGCACTGCCACGCGACCGTTGTCCAGCAGCATCGGCAGCTTGCGTGCGCTTGATCCCTTCGGGTGTTACTTCGAAAGCCCACGCCAGAACCAGTGCAACCGGCAAACCGATGATGATCAACAAAACAACCAATCGAATCGCCCAGTTCGGCACATCAAAAACTGGAAACACTTGCGCGATCCCTTGTGAAAGCGCCCAGCCCCCCACGATGTACGCCACGGCAACTTTGTAGACATTGCGCCGCTTTAATTCGGAAAAGAACGAAGGCTTCTCGCTCATGGCTTCGTGGAAGTTGCAGGCACTTGCACGTTAAGCTTCTGGCACAACGCAACGAAGCGTGGGTCGTTCATGTAAGGGAGGAAGAATGGAGTTACTGCCAGCTGCGACAGCCCGGAGTCGCGCGTGGCATATGCTGTGTCGAGCCATTCAAACATCTCGTCAGGTTCCTTACGAATTGCGTAGAGCACAGCGACCTGAAATGCGCCGCCGTTCGAATTTTTGGCTATGAAATCGTTGAGAGAGCGATCGGCCGCAGCTCGGTCGGCCTGCGCTTGCTGCACTAAAGCGACGGCATAGTCTCGCCAGAAACCTTCCGTTTCCAGCCGGGCGTTCGTCATGGCCTTCTCGGGACGATTCTGAATAATATCCAAGAGAGCGAGGTAACTGTGAAAACGTGACGCTTGTGGCTGAATCTCGAGGCCTTTACGAAACAGTTCCTCTGCCTCCCGGTAGCGGCCTAATCCCACGACGACTCGTCCAATGTTGTACCAAGCAGGGGTGCCAAGAGGATCCAGCGACAGAGCTTCCCTGCAGGTTTGCTCTGCTTCGGCCAGCCGACCCTGGCCGAGAGTGCGGCGCCGAGGTAACTTTTCGCTGCGGCGTCGTTGGGAGAAGATTCCAGTACACGCCGGAACTCTTTTTCCGCCGCACGAAAGTCTAGATCAGGCGTAAAAGCCAGGAAGCCCATGGCCATCCGTACATCAGCCAAATCCGGCGCCAGGCTAACTGCCTTCTCCGCAGTTCGACGAGCCTCCTCGTAGGCTTTAGTTGCATCGTCTCTCGCGAAACTGGCTGCGTACTGGCGCCAAGCCTGTGACAGCTTGGCGTAAGCAAACGCATAATTCGGATCCAGCCTGACCGCTTCCTCGAGGAATTGGATAGCGCGCTGCACGCTTTCAGGGGTCAGTTGTTTGAAGTAAAAATCCGCCTGCAGAAGAGCATTGTGAGCGGCGAGATTTTCAGTCGACGCCGCGACATCGGACTGTTGTCGTCCGCCTAACAACTTCACCTTCATCTGCTCCGCAACTGATTTGGCAATCTCGATCTGGACTGCGAACACATCCTTCAGTTGGCGATCGTAAGTTTCTGTCCAGAGTGAGCGGCCATCGGCTGCACTGATGAGCTCGGCAACAATGCGAACATGATCCCCCTGCTTGCGCACACTTCCTTCGATGAGGTTCGCGACACCAAGCTTTTGACCGATCGCGGCAGAATCGCCGGATTTTCCTTTAAAGAAGAATGAAGAGCTGCGGCCGATCACCTTGAGCTCGGGAATTTTTGCAAGAACCGCAATCAATTCCTCGGACAGACCATCAGAGAAGTATTCGTTCGCCGGATCGCCGCTTGTGTTGACCAGCGGCAGCACGGCAATCGATTTCGGTTGACTCGACTCTGTAGTCGCATCGCTCTGTCGAGGCCTAACAAAACCAGCAGTGTAGCGGCCGAGGAAAAAAAGCCCTAACGATAATGCTGCAGCGACCACAACAACTGCAATCCAAACACCGCCGCGCGAACGTTGCCGTGCCGCGTCGGCATCTTCAGTCCGCTTGATTCCCTCCGGTGTGAGCTCGAATGCCCAGGCGATAACCAGCGCGACCGGAAAACCGAGCGCGGTCAGCAGAATGACAAGTCGAATCGTCCAATTCGGGATCTCCAGGAACGGAAACACCTGGGTGGCGACCTGAATCAAAAGCCAGCCTACGACCGCATACGCGACGGCCACCTTGTACACATTGCGTCGTTTTAATTCCGTCAACAGGTTCGGCAGGTTCATCTCGGGTCCGCTTGTCAACTCAATCGCGAGAAATTTAACAATAAAGAGGCTGCTGCCGCGAAAAGAAAGGTTGAACCCTGCGTTTTCGGGCGCACGCTCAATGCGGAATGAGCGAGCGTCTTGGTTCCGATTATCTGCTTGGCAGTAGTGATGCTGAGCATGAACGTCTGATTCGACAGGCCACGCTTTTCGAGCCATTCACCGAACGATTTTTCCGCAAAGCTGGCATTGGCTCCGGTCAACGCGTCCTAGATCTCGGGTCTGGAGTGGGCGACGTAGCAATGTTGATGGGCAAGCTGGTCGGCCCTTCGGGTGAAGTCGTGGGAATAGAGCGCGATGAGCGCTCGCTTGCGGTAGCTGCGACGCGCGCAAAACAAGCAGGTCATCACAACATCAGCTTTATTCAATCTGATATTAACGGAATTTCGCTCAATAAGTCCTTCGACGCTGTCGTTGGGCGGTTTATCCTTCAGTTTGTACCAGATCCGGTGGGTGTGTTGCGATCGGCTGTGCGATTGCTCAACCCGGGAGGGATTGTTGCTTTCCAGGAACCCTCCTTCGCCGGCTTCCTTTACGTATGTCCGCAGCTCCCCCTTTGGTCTGCTGCGGTCACGCTGATTTGCGAGAGTGGCCGCCGAGCGGGGGTGAATGTGGAAATGGGCTTCGCGTTAAACAAGGTGTTTCAGGAGGCCGGGTTGCCCGCACCTAAGATGTACATGGATACGCCGTTGGGGACTGATCCGGACTTTACCGATTGGGTGTACGACCTGATTCGCACCTTGCTGCCAAGAATTCGGGAGTTCGATCTTTCGATAGAACCGCTGGGCGATCTTGATACGCTTCGCGAGCGACTTCACCAAGAAATCGCCTCAACGAACGCAGTGGTGCCGGTGTTGCCTCTCGTCGGAGCATGGTCGCGCCTAAGCGCCAGTTAAGTTTGCAATCTCAGCAGTTAGTTGTTGCCGCGCTTACAAAGCGGCGTGCGCTCTCATCGCTCAACTTACTTGCTCTGATCTTTCGGTGCGAGTGAGTTAACAATCTTCTGGAAACGCGGATCACCGCGCAGCGGATTCCAAATGGGATACAATTTGGTTCGAGCGTAGTTAACGTAGCTCGGCATTGTCGCCAGCTTTTGCAATAGCTCGATGGCGCGATCCGGTTCGTTGCTCCATGTGTAGACCTGCGCCAATCCCTCGAGCACTAACGCACCATCGTAAACATCTTTGGAAAGTGGCATCAAGTCGACCGCGTGTTGCGCTTCTTGAATCGCCAATTCTTTCCGGCCGAGACCCGCGTCCACCTGAGCGAGAACGGCAAGCGTTCTGGCGTGTTCAGGTTTGACGGCTAACCTTTGCTCGAAGACTGCGCGCGCGGCAGTGAAGGCAGCGGCTGCACCGGCGGAGTCGCCTTTTGCTCTCGCAATCATCGCTTCAAACCAGGCCTTAGGGTAGTAGAAGCTGTAATCGATGTCCTGGAAATCTTCGCGCGGCGAAGCGGCGAGCACTCTTTCGGCCTCGGCAAAATTGCCGTCGATCAAAGCCAGCCATACTCGAGTCGGAGTTTGTCCGCCGCCTACGTCCATGTCGGGGTTTTCCGACAGAACTCGATGCAACTCCGTCGAGTTGCCTGTTCCATTGAAAATGGCTGAATCTCGGCGGAAGAAAACGATTGGCGTGCGCTCGCCCGCAGCCAGCACGCGGTCGTAAACCTGAGCCGCCAGGCGATGCTTTCGTAGCAGGTTGTATGTATCAGCAAGCAGGTTGTAAGCATTCGGATTTCGTGGGTCGAGCGCCACGGCCGTAGAGAAATCTTGCTCGGCTTGAGCCCAATTATTGCGACGGCGATTGATGTAACCTGAAAGAATGAAGAACGCGGTGTCGTTTGGCAGACCGGGACGAGCTATCCCGAGTTCTTTCAAGGCGCCATCGTAGTCCCGGTGCCAGCGAAACAGAAAATCAGCCATCGCGAAATGTGCTTCGGCTGAGTCAGGACGAAGTCGCAGCGCTGCTTTCACTGCTGCTTCTGCAAGAAGGACGCGATCGGGTGTAGGATCGAGATCGAAAAAGTAAAGTAGATCGTTCGCGCGCGCGATATAGCAGTACGCAGAGACAAAATCGGGATCGCGTTTGATTGCCTGATCCAGCGACTGCAGGGCGGAGAGCAGAGCTGCCCGCACGTCATCCGCGATCAGGTAGCTATCGACTATTTGCTTGGCCCGTTGATAAAGCTCAAAGGCCAGCAAATCCTGAGTAGGAAGCTGCTCGATCTCGGCTTTCTGTTGAGCCGACAATTTTGTCTGAAGCTGGGTTACGATCGATTGCGCGAGGTCGCTTTGGATTGCAAACAAATCCGCAGCGGTTCGATCGTAAGTCTCGGCCCAGATTTGTGAATCGGTGCGGGCGTCAATCAACTGCGCACTGATGCGAAGGCGATCACCGGAGCGCCGCACGGAACCTTCAAGAATGTGAGTAACGCCGAGCTGTTTACCGATCTCGCGCAGATTTCGTGGCTCGCCGCTTTTGTATTGGCGCACGCTTGTGTGACTGATGACCCGCAAATCGGAGACCTTCGCGAGATTCGTCAGGATCTCATCCAGGACACCGTCAGCGAAGTAGGTGTTTTGTTTATCATCACTTAAATTTTCGAACGGCAGAACAGCGATGGACTTCTGCTGAATTCCTGTAGCCGCCTCGCTCTGTCCAGGCGTTGCGTTGATGGCGCTATATCGACCCAGAAAAAACAAACCAATCGATACAACTGCGCCGGCGATCACCACGTAAATCCAAGCGCGCTTTTTGTGAGCAGCTGCTGCTACATCATCGACGTCTTCGGTGCGCTTGAGTCCCTCCGGCGTGAGCTCGAACGCCCATGCTAAACACAGCGCAACCGGCAAACCCAGTATGATGAGCAGCACAAACAGTTGAATGATCCAGTTGGGAACAGAGAAAACGGGCAGCACCTGCGCGAGGCCCTGGGCCAGAGCCCATCCACCAACGATGTACGCGACAGCAACCTTATAAACGTTGCGCCGCTTTAGCTCGCCGAAAAAAGTCTTCGGATTCAGCCTGCGATCTTGTCCCACACAGCAACCTTCAAGCGATGTGGATTGTAGGGCAACCGCGTCGGTTGCCTCGGCAAGCGGAGCGCTTGCCCTACAAAATCGGCTAATGCCTTCCGACTATTTGTTGGGTCCGATCTGTTTGGTCGCAGACGAAATTAGGTAGGGCGGGCAGTCCTCTGCGCGCCCAAGGGCCGGCGCCCACAGGAGTGGTCGCCCTACCTGCATCTCATCACGACTTCGGTTCTGATTTTGGCCCGATCACTTTCTGGACGAGCGCTTCGAAACGCGGTTCGTCGCGAAGCGGATCGAGTATCGGCTCAACATTAATCCAGCTGAGATTCGCGCCGTCGCGGTCCGCGTAGCTCTGCTCGAGCCAGCGAAGCGCTTCTTCTTTGTTACCGATAGCGAGATAGACGAGGGCGCGGTCGTAAGCCAGTCCTTGTCGATCTGGATTCACTTTGTCGAGTTCGACGAGGACTTGCTGCGCGATGTTTTTGTCACCCATTTTAGTTTTAGCCACGACGAGAAGGGCCAAATGCAA
>Ga0182039_10001255_pt1 | contig 13463 bp, 10 predicted proteins | sample sta12Can44000111_FD_125975 | JGI IMG/M metagenome (GOLD analysis project Ga0182039, IMG submission 125975) | Lab enrichment of tropical soil microbial communities from Luquillo Experimental Forest, Puerto Rico - statanox.12C.anox.44.000.111 | ecosystem: Environmental > Terrestrial > Soil >...
AGAATGAACAGCTCGTATATCGGGGCGGAACAGGTAACCGAAGAAGACCGGGCATACGTAGGGTCGCGCTTTTCCGAAGTGCGCGCCGCGTTGTTCGCCAATCCGTACCAGAAGGTATGGGGCGGGCCCAGTGAACCGGCGATGCCCGTCTATGATGTGACGCTGGCGAGCGTGCTGCGCGGCCTGCCGCCCTTCGGCCCGCCATATTTTTTTCGGCAGGCAGTTGCCAGAGCGGTCGATTCGAGAGCCGATCTGCGTTGGGGCGCCGATCGCAGGGGGTTTCGGCGGATCATTCATCCGAACGGCGTATGCTTGACCGGTTTCTGGGAAATAACCGAGCAGACGTCGTATTCCGGTTATTTTCGGAGCGGCAGCCGAGCGTTGGCGATTGCGCGCTACTCCACCTGCTGCAAGGAGACGCGGCGCGGCCAGGAGCGGTCTCTGTCGCTCGTCGGTAAGCTGTTTCCGACGACCGATCCAGACCATCTCGAGCCGCTGCGCACCGCCAACTTCTTCACTCAGCAAGATATCGGCGGCGACCGGACCGATTACATCAACGACGCTGAACTGCGCAACGCGCCCAATACCACCAGCTGGCGGCGCGGGCTCGGGGCCCCGGTCCTGCTCGTCGAGGCGGTCCTTTTCAATCTGACCGACAAGCAGCCGACACAACGCCAGCTCTACCAGGTCGCCGAACTGGGCAAACCCGAGGGGGAACCGACCCGTGCGCCGGCGTTCATGCGGCTATTGGTCGATCCCGCGCAGCCGCGGATCGTCGGAGAGGAATTGGACTTTCGCGATGAAATCATGGCGCAAATCTACGATCGCGGCGATCCCACGCCAAAGCGCAGCCTGACGTTTCACATCGAGATAACGGACGAGGGCTCGACTTGTGGCCCGGTGTTCTTTCAGCGCCGCCGCTTCGCCAACTGGAGGCGCATCGGCAGACTGGTATTCGGCGAAGCGGTTGCGTCCTACAATGGCGACTTCGTCATCCACTTCAATCACCCCACTTGGCGCGATGATCGTAACGACCCTTCGACGGATACCCGCGTCAACGAACACAAAGTGCGGTGAGCTGAGATGACAGCGACCACGCGGAGCCGGGCGGGACGAAGAATGTCGCCGCCCATCAGGCGGATGAGCGAATGGTGCGCATCGCAGACCTGCGCCGAAGCCCTCTCCGCGCTCGAGGAGGCGAGGACCGTCGCCGGGCAGGTCTATTCGCCACAGCAGGCGCTCGACGATCCGCACATCCGGGCCGCCGGCCTTCTCGAAGAAGTCCCGTTTCCCGGGCTCCCGATCGAGCTGTCGGAGACCCCCGGCAGCTATCGCCGCCCGGCGCCACGCATCGGCGAACACACCGATCAGATCCTCCGGCGGCTCGGATACGACGCGGCCGCGATCGCCGTGCTACGCGCGGAGGGCGTCATCTGAGCGGCGCGTCCCACGACAACGCGCTCAGAGCATGAGCTGCGTCTGAGTAACGAGGGCGACGAGGCGGCCCTCCGTTGTCGAGATGCGCGTTTGCCAGATCATCGTCCGCCGGCCGCGATGGACCGCCGTCGTCTCCCCGATGATCCGCGTCCCGACCGGCGCCGGTGCGACGAAATTGGTCTTGCTCTCGATTGTCGTGGTCCCGGCGCCTTGCGGCAGGTTGACGATGGTGCCCATGGCGCCGAGCGTATCGGCGAACGCCATGATCGCGCCGCCGTGAAGGATTGCCGGAATCGTGCACAGCTCTTCTCTCACCATTATCTCCGCGACGATTTTCTCGGGCGAGGCGCTGGTTAATTTGATGCCCAGGAGCTCGGCAAACGGCAGCTTGGTTCCGCTGATTCGCTCAAGATGATCCAATTGAGTTCCCCTTGATGAGCCGTGCGCCTTTTCCACGCAGCAGAGAAGCATCGGATGCTCCTTCCCGGCAAGGCCCCCAGCTGGACGGGGAGGCGCCGCGAAAATCATGCTAATGCCATGATTTTGGGGTACCGTCTCGATCAAGGATCGGCGCGATCCCACGGAGGACAGCTGCGCATGCGTAAAGTGGCGATCATCGCCCTGATATTCCCGCTCTTTTCGGCCGGCGCTTTGGCGCAGCCAAAATCCGGGAATGACACCGTCTATGAAGAACTCAATTTCTTTGACGAGGCCTTCGAACGGATTCGCCAGGACGCGGTCGACCCGATATCCGATACAAAACTGATCGGAGCGGCCATCTCCGGAATGTTGTCAGGCCTAGATCCGCGCTCGTCCTTTCTCGACGAAGCCGCATTCAAAGCCTTACAGGAACCGGCAAATGACAACCAAGCCGGCCTCGGCCTGGTGGTGACGATCGAGAGCGGACAGCTGAAGGTGATCTCGCCCCAAGACGGCTCGCCTGCCGCTGAGGCCGGTGTAACGCCCGGGGACGTGATCTTCGCAATCGACAAGGAGCCGACTTACGATCTGACGTTGAGTGAAGCCGAGCAGAAGCTGCGCGGCGCGGCCGACAGCGAGGTCGAACTGACCTTGCGCCGTGGCAACAGCGGACCGATCGAGCTCAAAATCAAACACAAGCCGTTCAAGCTTCAGACCGTAAGCTCGCGCGTGGAGTCGGGCAATATCGGCTATCTGAGGGTTGCCGGCTTCGATGCAGGGACCGCGGCGGCGCTGGGCGCGGCGGTGCAGGACTTGCGGCAGAAGACCGGCAATAAGCTGATCGGCTTTATTCTCGACTTGCGCAACAATCCCGGTGGCAGCTTCGATGCCGCAGTAGCGACCGCCGATGCGCTGATCGAGAAGGGCGACATCGTCGTCGTCAAAGGCCGCAAGCCGGCCAGCACCAAAAAGATCAGCGCCACTCCCGGCGACGTCACAAAGGGCCTGCCGATCGTCGCCCTGATCAATGGCGGCACCGCGCGGGAAGCAGAGCTCGTGGTCGGCGCGCTGCAGGACAATCATCGGGCGGTGATGCTCGGCACCAAGAGTTTCGGCGAGGCCTCGATCGAAACTATGATTCCACTCGGCAATGGTGGGGCGATCCGTCTGACGACCGCGCGGTTCACAACCCCCAACAGCCGCGAGATCCAGGGCAAAGGTCTCGAACCCGATGTCGGCGTCGGTGCGCTCAAGCTCGCAAAGCTCGGGCACGGCGAAGGGCGGCACGAGGCCGATTTGCCGGGGGCACTGAAGAACCCTGACGAACCCGACAGGGCCCCCGCCAAAGCGCCCGCCGATGCCCCCGCCGGCGCCACCGCAACGCCGCCGCCGACGGAGACCCCTTCCGTCGCCACCGGCGAGATGGGCTCGCCAAGCGACGAACAGTTAACCCAAGCGATCGACGTTCTGCGCGGCCTCTCGCTGATCGGCCGGCGCGCATCGGGCTGAGGCGGCAGCCATCGGCTCCCCCGCAACGGGGGAGGGCTCCATCGTCCGACGCACGCTAACCCGGCGGCTCTGATTGCGGAACGAAAAGGTTAAAATTTAGGCAGATTTTATATCTGTTTGCGCTCGATTGGGCCTGCCATCGCCACAATCAGGCTCCGAGGCGGAATTAACGCGTCAACAGGGCTGCCAAGAGCGCAAGCGCCAGCAGCGCGGCCAAGCCTTGCCAGACCTGGAGGGGTGCGCGCTCATAAAGCGTGCGGGGACGGGGAATTTCAGTCGGCGCGCGCGGCGGCCCGGCCTCCATCTCAAAGGCAAACTCGGTCACGTCATCGAAGCGCTTAGCCGGGTCGAGCGCTGTCGCGCGCGCGAGCGTGGCCGAGAGCCAGGCCGGCAGGTCCGGCCGCAGCACGCAAAAATCCTTCGATTGGTTGCGGCGCGGCGGGCTGGTGGCGTCGAGATTGCCGTACGGGAATTCGCCCGTGAAGGCGCGAAACATCGTGACGCCAAGCGCGTAAATGTCGGTGTCCTCGTTACCGGCTTCGCCTGCGAACATTTCGGGCGCCATGTAGGCCGCTGTACCCGGGATGTTCTCCGGCGGAAATTCCTCCAATCCGGGCACGCGAACGACTCCAAGATCGATCAGCTTCAGCGATCCGCCGCCTTCGAGGATCACGTTGTCCGGCTTGATGTCGCGATGAATGATGCCGGCATGGTGCAGCGCAGCCACCGCGCGAGCGAGCGTGACGGCGATGTTCCGCCCTTCCTCTAATCCCAGCGCCGGAGGCCGCGAAAGACGTCTTTCCAGAAGCTCTCCCTGATAGAGCGGCATGACCGTATAGAGACAGTTCTGGCGTCCGGGCGGCAGTTCGATCACGCGCCCGATCGAGGGATGGTGCACTCGAGCACCCACCCAAGCCTCACGTACGAAAGCCGCGCGATATGCTTCGATGCTGGCCATCTCGGGCTTGGGAAATTTCAACGCGACGCTGCCGCCGTCGATTTCGTCCTCGGCGGCGAACAGCCGGGTGTATCTCCCCTCGGAGATCAGCGCCTTCAATACGAAACCGTCGACCGTCTCGCCTCGCAGCGGCACCGGGATCACCGGCAGCTGCAAGATGGCAGCGCTGATATCGGCCGAGTGCGCGGTCGGCAGTGCCACAACGTCCAACACCAGTGCGGTGCAGTTGTCGCTGCTGCCGGATTGCAGCGCGGCCGCAACCAACGCCTCGGCGGTATCCTCGGGGGCAGAGCGTTCGCGCAGAATATCCGTAATCCTCTGGTCCGTCAGAAACCCATGCACGCCGTCGCTGCACAACAGGAACCGATCGTGCGGCGCCACCGGTTGAGTCGCGTAGTCGAGGCGCACCTCCGTCTCCACTCCGAGCGCGCGATTGAGCGTGTGCGAGCGACCGGCGCCGTGTTGGCGCACGTGGTCCGCAGTCAGACAGGTCAGGCGGTCGCGGCTCAAGCGATAGGCACGCGTGTCCCCCACGTGAAGGACGTGCGCGATGCGGCCGCGCAGCACCAACGCCGTCAGCGTGCAACCCATCCCGGCGAGGTTGGGGTCGTGGCGGCCCATCGTATTGATCCAGCCGTTGAGCGCACTGACGATTCTGGCCCCTGCTCGCTGCACCTCCATGGTCTCCGGCAGATCGCAAAATCCATCCAGGAAGCCGCGCACACCAGTCTCAGCGGCGACACGACCACCTTTGGCGCCGCCGATGCCGTCAGCAATCGCGGCGATCACCTCCTGACGTGGCTTGGGGAGTTCCGAGCCCAACAGGGCCCCGGCGAAATCCTCGTTGGCTTTGCGGGGCCCGGTATTCGACGCAAACCCGACACTGGCCCGTATGCCGGTCTCAGCCGCCATCAGTCGCGTCTCCACGTGCTCACCGCGATTTCTCCAGACTGCAGCGACTACGTCGAAAATAGCCGCCGGTGCTCGACGCGACACTTGCCGTAAGATCGCCAGATTTGCGGTCGAGCCTATAATTGCCGCCGTCCGTTGGATCGAACCAGGAAATCTCGGCGCGTGTGATCGCGGCCGGATAGGAATCGACGGTGGCTTTGCGGTAATCGATCATAATCTGCCACGACGAGCCGCTGACCGAATTGGTGCAGGTGATCGCAGTCTCGCCCTCTTGCGCCTTACATTTGATCGTCAGGATGGCCAAACCCGCTGCCAACCCGACTATCCCGGTTGCGAGGACTCGGTTGCGGAACATAGTTGTGTGCGCGTTGCCATGTGCCGATCCATACCCAAAGCCGCGCTTCCTGCAAAGGCGGCCGCGCCATTACCGTTGGGCCCAATCACCTATGCCTAAATTTTAGGCGCACCGTCCCTTCGGCGCGACGGCGGAAGGGCTGAATTTGCGAAAACCGAGTATTTGCGAGCGGCTTTTCACCGGAAAGTGCCGCTGGCATGCCGCTTGCCTCCACAGCGGTATCCCGCGCCTGCGTTGGGGGCAGGGAAAACTGTGAGCTTCTCCACGGCAAAAAAGATAGGGAACAAGTAATGCTCGTACCATCACCCAAGTGGCTCGACAGCGGCAACAATGCATGGCAGCTAGCGGCCGCAACATTTGTCGGCCTGCAAAGCATACCCGGCCTAGCGGTTCTGTACGCTGGCTATGTCAAGCAGAAATGGGCGATCAATTCTGCCTTCATGTGCTTCTACGCCTTCGCTTCGGTGTTGGTCGTATGGGTTCTATTCGACTACAACATGGCATTTGGCGAGCAATGGTTTCCGTTCCTTGGGAAACCGGCGCTGGCGACTTCAGCGAATTTTATGACCAGTCAGGCGACGATACCAGCGGCGGCCGCCGGCATGCCGGAACTGACATTCCCGATGGCCACCTTGATGTTCTTCCAGTTCGTGTTCGCGGCGATCACGGTGATCATCCTTGGCGGCGCAGTGCTCGGCCGCATGAACTTCACGGCGTGGGTGATCTTCTGCCCGGTGTGGATGACCCTGGTATACACGGTCGGGGCGTTCAGCCTGTGGGGCGGCGGCTGGCTGTCGCAGTTGGGGGTGCAGGATTTTTCGGGCGGCTACGTGATCCATCTCGCTGCCGGCACATCCGGATTCGTCGCCGCAGCCGTGGTCGGGCCTCGTCTGCAGGCGGATCGTGAGCAATTCCCGCCCAATAGCCTGCTGGTTACGTTGATCGGCGCCGGCATCCTGTGGCTGGGATGGAACGGCTTCAACGGCGGCGATCCGTACTTCGCCAACCACGATGCCGGCGCGGCCGTGCTCAACACCAACACGGCGACAGCGGTAGCCCTCCTCGTCTGGACGCTGATGGACAAGATGGCCTACGGCAGGCCGTCGATCATCGGCGCGGTCAACGGCATGATTGCGGGTTTGGTGGCGATCACGCCCGCTGCCGGCTTCGTCAACGGCTGGGGCGCGATCATCATCGGTATTGCGGCCGGCATCATTCCGTGGGCGTCGATGAACAAGTTCCAGAAGACCAATTTCATGATGAAGGTCGACGATACGTTGGGCGTATTCTCCACCCATGGGATCGCCGGCCTAACCGGCGGTCTGCTGGTGGGCATCCTCGCGTGCCCAGACATGCTCGAGTACATCGGCACCGAAAAGGACGCGCCAGGTGTCAGTGTGACCGGCTTGCTTTACGGCGACAGCGGCAACCAGCTGCTGCTCCAGCTCGCGGGTGCGGCCTTCATCATCGTCTACAACGCGATCGCCACCTTCGTCATTCTCAAGGTGATCTCGATCTTCGTGCCGTTGCGCATGGCTGAGGCGCAGCTGGCAGTCGGCGATGATGCGGTTCACGGCGAGACCGCTTATGCGATCACCGTAGGGGAAGCCGCCGAATAGGCGACCGTCCGGTCACCGCTGCTCTGGCTCTGAAGGGTGGGTGCGGTGCACTGCCGGGTGTGCCCCACCTTTTCCTTTGCGTGATTCAGGACACCGGCACCGCCGCGGCGGCCGGCAGTGCCGGCGCGGCGACGATCTCCCGTTTGAGCCGCTCGATCGCCGGCTCCTCCAGTGTCTCGCTCTCGAGCAGCGCCGCCGCCGTGCGGTCGAGCAGCGCCCGGTTTTGCTGCAAAATGCCAAAGGCCCTATCGAAAGCGCCGTCGACGAGTTGGCGCACCGCCCTATCCACCGCTTCCGCGGTCTCGTCGCTGTAGTTTCGCTTCTGCGGCAGCGGCACATTCGGCTGCAGAAACGGCGAGCGCTCCCGGTCGTAGGTTACGTTCCCGAGGGCCTCACTCATGCCGTAGCGCAAAACCATCGCGCGGGCGATATCGGTCGCGCGGGCGAGGTCGTCCGCGGCGCCGGTCGAGATTTCGTGAAACACCAGCTGCTCGGAGGCGCGACCACCGAGCAGCCCGGCCATCTTGTTTTCCAGTTCGGCGCGCGTCATCAAGTAACGGTCCTCGGTCGGCCGCTGGATCGTGTAGCCGAGCGCACCGATGCCATGCGGGATGATCGACACTTTGTGCACGGAGTCGGTGCCCGGCAGCGCCAGCGCCACCATTGCGTGGCCGAGCTCGTGATAAGCGACGACCCGCCGCTCCAGCGGATTGAGTAGGCGGTTGCGTTTCTCCAAGCCGGCGACGATGCGCTCAATGGCCATCGTGAAATCGGTCATCGTGACTGCTTCGGCGTTGCGCCTCGTCGCGAGCAACGTCGCCTCGTTCACCAAGTTCGCGAGGTCCGCACCGGTAAAGCCGGGGGTCAACGCCGCGATCTGCTCGGGCTTCACGTCGGCGGCGAGCGTGGCTACTTTTTTCAGGTGCACCGCCAGGATCTGCTCGCGCCCGCGCTTATCCGGCCGGTCGACGAGAACCTGGCGGTCGAAACGTCCGGCGCGCAGCAGCGCCGGATCCAGGATCTCGGGCCGGTTCGTCGCGGCGAGCAATACGAGACCGCTGGACGGATCAAAGCCGTCAAGCTCGGCCAACAGCTGGTTCAATGTCTGATCCTTCTCGTCTTGCCCTCCCGTGCTGAAGGGACCGCGGGCGCGGCCGAGCGCATCGAGCTCGTCGATGAAGATAATCGCCGGCGCGTGTTGACGTGCTTGCTCGAACAGATCGCGTACCCGAGCGGCGCCGACGCCGACGAACATCTCGACAAATTCGGACCCCGAGATCGAAAAGAACGGAACGCCGGCTTCGCCGGCGACGGCGCGGGCGAGCAAAGTCTTCCCGGTCCCCGGCGGACCGACCAGCAGCACCCCCTTCGGCGGACGGCCACCGAGGCGCCCATAGGTCCTCGGGTCCTTTAGAAAGTTGACGATCTCGACCAGCTCGTCCTTGGCCTCGTCTACCCCGGCGACGTCAGCGAAGGTGACCTTGGTTTGCTTTTCGACATAAATCTTGGCGCGGCTCTTGCCGATTTGCATCAGCCCGCCCAGCCCGCCTTGACCCATGCGGCGGATTGCGAACATCCAGATCCCGACGAAAAACAGCGCTGGCAGGATCCAGGAAAGGAGATCGGCGATCCAGTGACTTTCGATGACGCCGCTATAAATTACCCCGTGTTTGGTCAAGTTCTCGGCGAGCTCGGGCGGTTGCACTCGCGTCGTGATGAAGTCCTTGGTCCCATCAGGCAAGGCTTCCGTCAAGGTCCCTTGGATCTGATTCTGGCTGATCCACACCTCTTTGACCTTGTCCTCGTCAACGAGCTTTTCGAACTGGCTGTAGGGGATCGGCGAAAGCTTCCTGCTCTCCAGGTAGAGATCCTGGATCAGCAGCATGGCGAGGACCACGCCGATGATATACCAAAAATTTATGTGATATTTTTTATCGGTCTGATCCATGGCAGGTCTCTTTTCCGTTCAACTCGTCGCGCCGGGCGTCCTCAATATAGTCGAGGTGGGGAGCCGATGACCCAGACCGCAACCTCGCGCTGTCAGGCTGAGATGCCGAATTCCCATGCCGCTTCGCGCTCGCGTGTCGGCTCGCTACCGACCGCATCGAGACGCTGACGTACCGCGTCATAGATAGCGCGCGCGAGATCGGGCTGTCGGCCCATCAGTTCGCGAAAATCGGCGATGTCGAGCCTCAACAGGGTGCAAGCTCGAGTGGCGACGACGGTTGCCGTCCGCGCGGCGCCGGTCAGTAAGGCGATCTCACCGAAAAATTCTCCAGCCTCGAGCCGGCGCGGTTCGGGGCTCAGCTCAATCTCGACCTCGCCCGCAGCGATGAAATACATGCAGTCGCCCAGCTCGCCGCGCCGCACAATCGTCGCGCCCACGGGAAAATCCCGCGGCCGCAGAAGCCGGGCGACCTCGGCTATCGTGGCGGCCCCGATCATCGTAAAAAAAGGCACCTTGGCGACGACATCCCAGGTCCGCAGGAAGGCGTGCCGGCGGATCTCCTGCGCAAAGGCGGTGGCGAGGATGCCGGCCATCAGCGCCAGCACGACGATGCCGCAAATCATCACGACACCGGCCAGCGCCCGCCCCGGCAGCGTCTGCGGCACGGCATCGCCGTAGCCGCTGTTTGTCATCGTCACGATCCCCCACCACAGAGCCGCCGGGATCGATCCGAATGCGTCCGGTTGCGCCCGGCGTTCGAGGAGGTATTCGAGGCTCGATGCGGCGACGAGCACGACGCCAAAGCCGAGGAGCACCGAGAAGAGCGCGCGGTGCGCATTGGCGACCGCGCGCCGCAGCCCCGCCAGGCCCGGCGCGTATCGAGGCAGCTTGAGAACCCAGACAAGTCCGAAAAGGATCGCATCCTTCGTATCGAGGACGAAGCTGAGAATGCCCGGCAGGGCACCGAGGAAATCGAGCGCCCCGCCGAACGACAACGCCCAATCGAGGCGCGCGCGCCAAGGGGGACAATCGCTCGCCCCCGGAGCCCCTGGCGCGGCCGCCAGCCGCAGCAGAAATTCGGCAACGAAGAAAGTCGATAACAGACGAAAAGCACCGGCGAACAGGCCGCCATAAGCGGCTCGCCATGGTCCGACGGTATCGGCCAATATTACGGCAATGCCGGCCGCCACCATCGCATGGTGTACCGCGCGAAACCAGCGCGCCCGCCGCTCCGCGGTTTCCGGCCGGAGGATCTCGTAAAGACGTCTCTCGTTCATCGGCCTCCGCTGCTGATTTCCCGGAATTGAGCGCACGATTTAATGCCGATCAAAGTTTCGTGAGCTCGTTCCTGCCAGCCCTCGCTCGACCGCCCGGTGAACAGCCCTGAGGTTACGCCCGGTGGTTATCTCGATGCCACCCTCGCCGCGTCGGAATGAACGTGCCGCAGTGCAGCCATGCGCTTGAAAGCGGCGGGGATGCCAACACCTTAGGATGAATATCTAAATTTGCAGGAACCTGCGAGGCCGCGACCGTCACGGAGATGTCAATGAGCACGCCGATCGCCCCGAAAACCCGGATGTGGAAGGCGGCAGCTGTTGCCGCCGGGCTCGGCTTGGCGATGCTATCTGCCGGGGCCGACGCGGCGCCGGCGAGCGGCGGCGATACCGTGCGCGGGCTCTACGATGCGCTGCTCGGAGCGATGAAAAACGGCCGGACGCTCGGGCAGAGCGGGCGCTTCACGCAGCTGGAGCCGGTCATTCGCCGCAGCTTCGACATCCCCGCGATGGCGCGGCTGTCGGTCGGCGCGTCCTGGGCCGGTCTGAACGAGGCGCGGCGCCAGCAGGTGACCGACGGCTTTGTACGCTACATTTCGGCGATCTATGCCGACCGCTTCGACAGCTACGCCGGTCAGAAGCTGGAAGTGACCGGCGAACAGCCCAGCGGCGGCGGGGTCATGGTGAGGAGCCAGATCATCAAAGCCAACGGCGAGCCGGTCAGGGTCGATTACATGATGCGCCAGAGCGGCGACGCCTGGCTGATCGCCGACATCTATCTCGACGGCGCGATCAGCGAGGTGGCGACCCGCCGCTCCGAATTTGCCGCGATCCTGAAGAACGAGGGCATCGATGGCCTCGTCGCGGCGCTCAACCGCAAAGCCGACATGCTCACCGGGACAAGCGCCCGCGCGTTCTGACCTCTGTGCTCGGCGCGGCTGTTGTCCGGGCGAGCAGCCAAGGTGTCAGGATCATCCTCGACGGTTTCAGGCAGTCGCGTCGCGGCAACTCGCGCACCCCGAAGACAATCTTGTCGTGCTGCGCGCGGCTGAGGCTCGTATAGGTTCCGAAGAACCGATCCCATACCGATAGGACGGCCCCCGATAATTCGAGTTCGCCTGGTCGAACACGATCGAGTGATGGACGCGGTGCATGTCGACCGTGACCAGCACCGGCTGCAGCCAGCGCTCAAACCAGTCGGGAAGGCGGATATTCCTATGCTGGATGCTGGCCGTACCGGAACACTGCGAGGCCATGGGTTAGCGCAACAACAGCGGAAATATCGAGCACGATCACGGCCACCCAGTATACACCCGACGCCAAGACGTACTCGATCGGATGATGGCGCACCGAGGTCGTCACATCGACATCGGGATCCGAGGTGGTGCAGCGCGTGAAAGCGCCATAAAAACGGCACCGCGTGCTCGCACCTGTGCACAAGGTAGCGCATCACGTCGACAAGCAGAAAACCGGCCAAGAAGCTCACCCCGACGTTGACGAATGGCCAAGAGGGCAAAGTTACCCCTGTCACTGCCTCGAACTCGGCACCGATCGGCAGCTCCGTCTTGTCTTGAGATATTGTGAGTGCTGTTCGCCAACTCAGCAACGTCGGGGTTGGATTTTGAACCTGGTCCTCGTCACCCTTCATATTCGAACCGCCTGCGGCGGTTTCGGCGACAGTCACCAGTTCTTGCCAGTGTGTCGTGCGGGGTCGCATGCTCGAGAATCCGTTTCGCAAAATAGACAGTTCCGCGAGTTTCGGGCGACATGTTCTCTTTTGCAATGGCTTAAGAGAACTTCGCAATGGAAATTGCGCGATCGCGGCTATTCGAATGGTTCGCTTTGGCGGCTCTCCAACAGCCGCAAGAGTGGGCTTCCCCTGGCCTCAGAGTCGAATAGTAATCGCATGAACGGATAGAATTACGTCACTACAAATGAGGAGCTGCACGGAAACGATGTAGTTACCTGGAACGAGTCATTTGACACGCCACATCCATTAGGTCAGGCTCGTCCCTCTGGACCGATGTCAGTGGCATACTTTCGGCCCCGTCTCCTACTTTAACGCTGAGGAGACTTTGTAAAGAATTTCGCTTACTAAAGGGACAAGAAGGTTTATGGATCACAAGACCTCGCTCATTTCCTAAAATATTCGCCATATGGCGTCTGGCTATTAAATTTGACTAAATTGCTATGTGATTAAAATACTTATCGTGGTTTATTCATATTATTCATGTAAATTTCAATACATAACCCTCTCCAGCGAACATGTTCATGAAATGTTCTTGGGGACCTGCGGCTCGCCTCACGGTAGCATAGCCCAGTCGATCAGAGAGGGGATTCAATGGCTGGGCTGCGTGTCGTGCAGTTTGGGACGAGGAGCATTGTGTCGAGCAGTTGGCGGAGCTTCGCTGGCCGGGCGGGTTTGTCTGTGACGGGTGTGGCGTACGTCAGGCGTGGCGGCTGAAGTCGCGCCTGCCGGTGTACGAATACGCGACCTGCCACCGACAGTGGACCATGGCGCACAAGCTGCGCCATGGTCTGAGCGAGGATTCGTAGCGTCCACTGCACGGCTTTCTGGAAACCGACGAGACCTTCATCGGTGGCTGCGGTGACCCGACAAGTCCCGGTCGCAGCACCGCCAACCCCTACAAGAGCTTGGTCGTCGCTGCCACCGAAAAGGTACCGGCGCCAAAGAGGCGGAGCGGAAAACACGGCCACGCCGTCAGGCGCCAGCACGGGTTCTTCGCCGGCGATGCGCGCATCGCCGCGCTGCCGACCGCGTCCGGGGTCGAACTGGGGGTCTACCTCAAAGCCAATGTCGCCGCCAATTCGCATCTGCTGGCCGACGGGTTTGCAGGCTATCGCGGCCGCGAGGCCGATCTCGGTGAGAATTTGAAGCACACTCCGGTGATCCAGGACGACAGCGCCAATGCCGGCCAATTCTTCCTGATCATCCGCACTCTGTTCAACAACATCAAAGCCTGGCGGGTCGGCACCCATCACGGGGTCAGCGCCAAGCATCTCCCGCGCT
>Ga0182039_10001260_pt1 | contig 13437 bp, 10 predicted proteins | sample sta12Can44000111_FD_125975 | JGI IMG/M metagenome (GOLD analysis project Ga0182039, IMG submission 125975) | Lab enrichment of tropical soil microbial communities from Luquillo Experimental Forest, Puerto Rico - statanox.12C.anox.44.000.111 | ecosystem: Environmental > Terrestrial > Soil >...
ATTCGAAGGGATGTCTCCAGGATTCCGTATAAACCGCAGCTAAACGCCTGGCTTTACCGCCGTGTAACACTCCAATTTGTGCAGGATTCCAGCAAATACACGTTCTTTTTCCAAACGTGACCTACGTGCCGCAATTCGTATGGAACTTATGTGCGAAAACGTTCGTAATTTCAGAAAACGCTCGAGTGGTTTTTGCGTCTATAGCAGAAAAGGGGTATGGGTGACCGTCTATGCCATCGGAAGTCATGTCGATGCAAGAACCGGATAATCCTGTGATTCCCGGACCAGGTCTGCTTTCTAGCGGTCGTTACATTCACTTTGGACCTTTTCGGATCGATCAGCAGAGGCAGGAAGTCACGCGCAACGGGGCCCGGCTGAAGCTCCAGGGCAAGGTCTACCAGACCTTGCTAACGCTGCTGGAAAAGCCGGGGGAAGTGGTCACTCGGGAAGAGCTGCGCGCGCGCCTGTGGCCCGCGGACACGCATGTCAACTACGACGCCAATGTCAATACCACGGTGAACAAGCTGCGCATGGCCCTCGGCGATTCCTCCGACAAACCCCTCTACGTCGAAACCATTCCGCGAAAGGGATACTCGCTGCTGGTTCAGCCGGAAATCTCGAATCGCGTGGGAAATACCTATGCCGCGCCGAACGTCTCGTCGGGAGAAGGGGCGGAGAAGCCTGCTGCCGGCACCGGAATTTTCAGGGTCTCCAAGTCCGATTTATGGGTGGTCTTGAGCGCCATCGCTCTGATTCTCGCCGGAATGCTCCTTGGCGCGGGAATTATGCGCCTCTGGATGAACCATGCCCCTTCGGTTTCGACTCCTTCGCTCGAGTTTCTTCTCTCTCGCGTGCTCGAGAAAGTCTTTCTCTAATCCTGCCCGCGAGTAACCGTCGCCGAACGACTCAGGGAGAAAATTGCACTCGAATCCTCATTGTCTCGATTACTGACCAAGGTCCGGCTCTCGAAAGTGATGGCTTCGGTCGGTTTTCGTGTAAACTTTTCCCTCTCCTCATGCTCACCGCCATCACCCGCCGCGTCAGTCCGGCCATCGCGCGTTGCGAGCTTTCCTTCATCGATCGCAAGGCTATTGATCTGTCTCGGGCACGCCAGCAGCACCAGGCCTACGAAACGCTTCTCGGGAAATTCGGCGCGCGCGTCATCTCTCTGCCCCCCGAGCCCGAACTTCCTGATTCGATGTTTGTGGAAGACGCGGCCATCGTGCTCGATGAAATCGCCGTGATTCTGCCAATGGGTATCGAAAGCCGTCGCGGCGAGGCCGCCTCACTTGGGAAGGAGCTCGCGAAATACCGCAAGCTCGCGCACGTCTCGCTCCCCGGAATGCTCGAAGGCGGCGACGTTCTTCGCATTGGCAGAAAACTCTTCGTCGGCCTCACGAAGCGCAGCAATGCCGAAGGCATCCGCCAATTCGCGGACATCGTTGAGCCGCGCGGGCATGAAGTCATCTCCGTCGCGGTGAGCGGCTGCCTGCATCTGAAATCCGCGGTGACTTGCATCGCAGAAAATACGCTGCTTGCGAATCGCGCTTGGTTCGACACCGCGCCGTTTACCGGCTACGACTGGATTGACGTGGATCCCTCAGAACCGCACGCCGCGAACGCCTTGGCGCTCGGCGGTACGATAATCTTGTCCGCCGCATTTCCCCGCACGCGCGGGCGCATCGGCTCGCTATATCGCGTCACCCCCCTCGATGTCTCGGAGCTCGAGAAGGCCGAAGCAGGCCTGACCTGTTCGAGTTTGCTCTTCGAAGGTTCCTCGGGCTCACCCGGGCTCGATGGCCGCTGATGATTTTGACGTTCTTGATTTGGCTGTCCCACGCAATCACCACTTGAAGCATCTACCGAAAGAAAGAGCTTTTCCTGCTGTCGGCGTCGTGAACGACGACGTTCGCCCTGGCCGGCGGCGGCGTTTCGCTTAGCTGACCGCGGATTTCGTGGTTTTTCTAGTTTTACGGGAATGCCCGGCTTGTACCCACTGCCAAGCCGGTGGTGGTTTTTAAGCCGCCTGCGAATAGTCGAAAAGCGTCATAAACCCGAAATCCATGTGCAGTTGCTGATGGCAGTGAAACAGTGTCAGCCCGGGATTGTCGGCCGTAAACTCCACCTCCGCTTCCTGATACCCGCCGAGCATCACTACGTCTTTGATCACTCCGCTCGTCGCCTTGCCCGCGAGCTTCGTCAATTCAAAGCTGTGCCGGTGCAAATGGACGGGGTGCACATCGTCGCTCGCGTTAAGCATGCGCAGACGGTACCGCCGGCCCTCCCGCAAATGGTATGCGGCCTCGATCGATCCGCTCGAAAAAACCTGTTCATTGATCGCCCACTGGTTGAAGCCATGCTCCGCCGCGTTCCGCTTCGTAAACGTCATCTCCATGGTTTCGTCCGGCTCGCGCCGCGGGCCGTTCTCGACGGCGAACCGCGCATAGCTCCAGCGAAACGGTTTCGGCGGCGTCCACACGGGCTTGCCTTTCCGTCCCGCGTACTCCACCACAATGCCCATGCCATGCTGCCGGTCGTCATCGGCTAGGTCGCCCAGGATCCAAACGCCCGGCTGCTCCATTTCCACGAGGGCGGAAATCCGCTCCCCCGGGCCCAGCCATACCACCGGCACATCGGCGGGCCGCGGCACGGCATTACCGTCCAGAGCCACCACGCGGAAGGTGTGTCCTGGCAACGCCAGGCTCCGGATCTCGGTCGCGCTGCCGTTCACCACGTGAACCAGCACGCGCTCTCCCGCTTTGACCCGGACGGGCTCGCCGTGACCGAGCATCCGCCCGTTGATCGTGAAGTATTGATAGCCCACCTCATAGCCATGCGGCATGCCTTTGGCGAGCGAGGCTTTCATCGCCGACTCGCCCGCCTCCTCGAGCTCCTTCACTTTCCTCGCCGGCGACAGAAAATCCTGCGGCATGTCTCCGCCCTGGAGGAAGGCGCCGGCAAACTCCTTCAACATCAGAAACACCTCGCGGTCGTGCCGCCCCGGCTCATCCTTGGCTTCGATGTACACTGTTCCCACCTGCCCGGTGTATTGCCCGGCGCTGAGGTCCGCCCCGGCGCGGTTGTGTGTGTGATAGAAGCGCAGTCCTGCGGGCCGCGGCATGAACCCGATGCGCCGCAAACCATGCGGCGGAATGGGAGGGGTGCCCTCTTCCGCCGCGCCGTCTACGTCCGCCCGAACCCTTTGCCCGTGCCAGTGCAGTTGCTCCGGCGCGTCCGTGTCGTTATGGATCTCGACCGTCACCTCGCGCCCTTCTTGGAACCGCAGCAGTGGCCCGGGAAACTGCCCGTTGTAGGTGATCGCCGAGACGATGCGCTTTGGCGCAATCTCGAGCGCGCTCGCGCCAATGCGCAGCGTGTAGTCGGCCGCGCCCTCACCCGGCGGCGGGACGGCCAAGCCATCCTCCGCCGCCATGGCCTTGGTTCCCAAGAAAGCGGTTCCCGCTGCTGCGGCGCCGGCCTTTGCCGTCTCCCGCAGAAACTCCCGCCGCGATAGTTCGCCTCTTCCCATGGGTGCTCATCCTAATTCCCCTGGCTCGGGTTGCGCAAACGGCCCGCGGGCAAGCGGAAACCTAGCTGGATGCTCCGAGGAGGATTACCGCGGGCCAGGCGCAAACCGCGCGGCAATGGGTCAAGCCGCCGAGTTACTCATACCGCAGCGCCGTTATGGGGTCGATGCGCGCGGCGCGGCGCGCGGGGAGGTAGCTCGCCAGGAAGGCAACGCCCAACAAAAACAGCGGCACGCCGAGAAAGGCGATCGGATCGTGGGCTCCCAGGCCGTAGAGCACGTCCGAGAGCACCTGCGAGACGGCTGCGCAGCCGATCACCCCAACCAGCGTGCCGATCCCGACCGGTCGCAGCGCTTGCCGCACTGCAAGACTCATCACGTCCCGCCCGTCGGCCCCGAGCGTCATACGGATACCGATTTCGCGAATGCGCTGGCTCACACCGTAGGAAACGACGCCGTGCACGCCTATCGCTGCAAGCAGCAGCGCCAGTGTCCCGAGCACGCCGGAGAGCGCCGCCACCAGCCGCGACGGCGTGCGCCAAACTTCCAGGTTGTCCGCCAACTTCGTGACATCGACCACCAAGTTCGCATCGAGCGCACGGGCTGCCTCTCGGATGCCGCTGGCCGTTGCCGTGTCGCCGCTCTTGCTGTGCACGAGCAATTGCAGCCGGTCTTGCTCCGCCGGCCCGGCGGGCCGGTAAACGAACAGCTCATCGCTTTGTCCGAGGTGTGAAACCTGCGAATCCTTTACAACGCCTACGATCTGACACGCTTTCTTCTCGCCGTCCCGCAGCGTTTTTCCAATCGCCTCTTGCCCCGGCCATAGCCGTCGCGCCGTGAATTCCGTGATCACCAATACGGGAGCGTCCGAACGCGCCTCGGCATCCGTGAACGTTCGCCCGCGCACCATGGGCATTGCCAACATCGCGAAGAATCCCGGTGAGACCACATTGAACGCAAACTGCCGCGATTCCGCCTCCCCGCCAACCGTCAGCCCGGTTCCCAGAAAGTGGTGGCTTAGCGGAGTAACTTGGGCTTGCTCCACTTCATCCACACCGGGCAATGACACGACACTTGCGGTCAATTCCCGCTCGAACGCCTGCGCTTTTTCCGCGCTATAGCCTTGCGAAGGCAGATCAAATTGTGCCTGCGTAATCCCTTTCATCGCAAAACCTGGATCCACGGTTTGCGCCAAATACAGGCCGCGCATCAACAGTCCGGCGGCAATCAGCAGCACCATGCATACCGCCACCTGCACCCCGACAAGCGTATTGCGCACGATTCCTCCGCTCGCGGCTTTTCCGATGAACCCCCCGCCATATCCTTTCAGTGCGGTGCTCAACCCTTGCCTGGTTGCGTGGAGCGCCGGCGCCAGTCCAAACACCATTCCCGTGAAGGCCGTCAGCCCGAGCGCATATCCCCAAACGCGCAAGTCGGGACTCACGTTCCACGCCAGCCGCGGCGCGCCGTGTGGCAAGTGCGCCAAGACAAACCGTGCGATGCCCTCGACCGACCAGAAGGCCACAAGCGACCCCGCCGTTCCGCCGAGAAACGCGAGCAGCAGGCTTTCCGTGAGCAGCTGCCGGACGATTCGCCAACGGCTCCCCCCGATCGAGAGCCGAATGGCAATCTCCCTCTGCCTTGAAGACGCGCGCGCCAGGAGGAGATTCGCCACATTGGCGCAGGCGATCAGCAGGACCAGTCCGACTCCCACCAGCACCACGGCCGCAACCCCAAAGACCAGCGTGCGTTCCTCCGGCCGTCCCAGGAAGGTCGCACGATGAACCGCCAACGTGGTTGTCCGCCCCGGATATTGCTGATCGATCCTCGCCGCAATCACCCCCAGATCCGCGCGCACCTCTTCGAGTGTCGCGGCGGGGCGCATGCGTCCCAGCAGCGCCAGCCAACCGGTGTTGCCTTCCGAGAGTAAATCACTATCGGGCTCGAGCGCTTTCTGCATCGTTAGCGGCGCCCAAAACTCGCTAGGCCAGGGATCGAGACCGCCAAATCCCGGTGCGGCAACTCCAATCACCGCAAATTTCGAGCGGTTTAGCGAAACGCTCTTCCCCACAATCAACGGATCGGCGTCGAACCGGCTTCGCCACAACTCGTCGCTCACGACCACGACCGGGCTCGCTCCCGGCGCGCGGCAATCTTCCTCCACAAAAGTCCGCCCCAGCGCCGGCCGCTCTCCGAGAACATCAAAAAAATTGCAGGAGGTTTCTGCCCCCATCAGCTGTTTCGGGTTCTCCCCTCCGAGCGTCGCTTCCAAAAATGGCGCATAGGCAAGCAACCCGGAGAACACCTGATTGTTCGCGCGATAGTTCTTGTATTCGGAGTAGGAAAACAGTCCCGACTCGCCATGCAGGTTGCGCCGGAACATTCCGTGAAAGATCTGGTCCACACTCACGATCTGTTCCGCCCTTGGAACGGGCAGCAGCTTCAGCGCCACCCCGTTCAGCGCCGAAAAAATACCGGTGTTCACGCCGACTCCGAGCGCGACCGCCAAAACTGCGACCATGGTGAACCCAGGATTCTTCCCGAGCGTTCGCGCGCCGTAGCGAAGGTCCTGGGCGATTTGTTCGAGCCAGGCCCAGCCCCAGGTGTCGCGCGTTTCTTCTTTGAGAAAGGTAGGATTGCCGAAGGCGCGCATGGCGGCATAGCGGGCTTCTTCACGACTCATGCCGGCCGCGAGGTTCTCCGCGATTTGCTGGTCGAGATGAAACTGAATCTCGTCCTCTAATCGCTGGCCGCTCCGGTCGCGGCGGAACAGAGTTTGTAAGCGGAGCCAGAATCGGCGGGCCCATACCATAGCATCACCCTCCTAGGCTGCTTCTCGAACCAGATCGATTGGTGACAGGCGGCTCCGGTTGGCGGCTTCCTTTCCCAGTCGAGCGCGCCCGCGGCGGTCAATGAGTAAAACTTGGCTTGCCGGCCGGTCTCGGTTTCTCTCCACTTGGCCCAGTTGGCCTTGATCTGTGCCGCGTCGTTCCAGCCGGTCGAAAGCGGGATAAAGCGAGGCTTGCTGCAGCGGAAGCACTTCCGCGCGGATTTGTTGAATGCGCTTGGCGGTCGCCCAACCGTGTTTCGGTTCAAGCGAGGCGGTCTTGAGAAGCAGCAGGTTGTGCCCACCCGGCGCGAGGTCGTTTGGCTTTCCCATACCGTGATTATCTACAAAAGGAATTGTAGATTGTCAAGGCATGTTAAGAGGGCACGGAATGATTCACGCGCGTTCCGTGAGGAGGGCGATGGGGCCGCCGAGGTCGGGTCCCTCGGCCCTGAATGGTTCGAGAGAGCAGCCGCGGTGCGCGGATAGAAAGCGCAAGCCGGCAGACTGCAAAAGCTCGATCAATTCCGTGGCGGTATACAGCCGGAGAGAAGCGGACTTGTGACCTTGTCCCGCGCTGCCGGACCAATACCAGGTGGTGTTCACGCGGCCCGAGATGGGATCAAAGATGGGTTCCTCGACGACTAGCGTTCCGTCCGCAAGACGTTGCGACGGTTTTGCTCCGCGGGAAAAGCGCGCAGCCACCAGGTCTCGATGCGCAGTGTCAACCAGCACCCGGCCGCCCGGACGAACCGCGTCGCGAAGTGTCTTGAAGATCGCCAGGTCGTCGCTCTCGGCGCCATAACCGACCGAAGAGAACACGTTGAAAGCGGCGTCGAAACCGCCTTCCGGCAAATGCTCTCGCAAATCGTGCCGGAGATACTTCAAGCGATTCGCGGGTAGATCGCCGCGATCCTTTTCGGCTTGCGCAAGCAGCTCCGCGGATTGATCCACCCCGACGACGATGGCCTCGCGCCGAGCCAGCGGCAGCGACAGCCGGCCGTAGCCGCACGGAGCATCGAGGACGCGGCTCCCTTCGCGGAGGGACAGCAAATCCCAAAGTCCTGCGACCTGCTGCGCGGTATCAGGAGACCTCTCCGGCGCGCTCCAGAGGCGGAGGTAGTCGCCATCAAAAAAGGTCTTCCACCAAGGATCCATGACGGCTTAAGGATAGTACCGTTCCGCGCCCAAGTGACAAGTGGCGCAAGTGGCCGGGGTCGATTGCCTTGGCATGGGAGCGGGCCTACCATGCGCGCAAATCCTGGGAGTGCGCGTCGCTCGACACCAAAAGGTCGCCGTGGTTCTCCTATCAGGCCAAAGCCCATTCCCGCATAGGCAGGAGGGAATCTTGAGCTCAGAACAAGCGCGGCTGGCGGCGTGGAAGTTCGCGGCCAAAATATTCGTACGCGCGCGGAGTAGCCACGCGGCCGCGCGGCGTCCGGTCGATCATGCCGATCTGCATGAGGTAGGGCTCGTACATTTCCTCGATGGCGTCTTCTTCTTCCGCGAGCGCTGCAGAGAGCGTTCCGAGCCCAACCGGGCCACCGCCGTATTTGTCAAGCAGCGCCAGCATTAAGTTGCGATCCACCTCGTCGAGGCCGTTTTCATCCACGCCGAGCATTTGCAGCGCTTCCTGAGCGACTGCGCGCGTGATGCGTCCCGCCGCGCGGACTTCGGCGAAGTCGCGCGAGCGACGCAGCAGGCGATTAGCAATGCGCGGCGTGCCACGGCAGCGACGCGCGATTTCTTCCGCGCCGCCTTGGTCCATCTCGATGTTCAGGATTTTTGCGGAGCGCCGAGTGATGATGAGCAAATCTTCGGGCTCATAAAAATCGAGGCGATGGACGATGCCGAAACGCGAGCGCAGCGGCGCGGTGATCAAGCCTGCGCGCGTTGTGGCCCCAACGAGGGTGAAATGGCTTAGCGGAAAAGGATGGATGCGCGCGCCCGGCCCCTGGCCGATGATCAGGTCCACCCGAAAATCTTCCATTGCCGGATAGAGGACTTCTTCGACCGCGGGCTGCAAACGGTGAATCTCGTCGAGAAAGAAAACCTCCTTTTTTTCCAGTGCGGTAAGGACGGCCGTCAAGTCGCCTTTGCGCTCGAGCAACGGACCCGCGCTTGTCTTGATGGGGACGTTGAGCTCATTGGCGATGATTTGCGCGAGCGTGGTTTTCCCCAAGCCCGGTGGGCCATAGAGCAGGACGTGATCGAGCGCCTCATCACGGCTGCGCGCGGCGTCGATCGCGATCTGTATATTTTCCTTGACGCGCTTCTGTCCGATGTATTCCTCGAGCCGCCGCGGCCGCACACTGACGTCGATGCGCGCATCTTCTTCGTACGCCGCGCCGGAAACAATTCGCTGCGGCTGCCGTTGCATCATTCGTTTTGTGCTCGCATCTGCCATCGTGTTTCTCGACCGAGAGCACACGGAGAATACAGAAACGAAAAGCGTTCCGTTATATCTCCGTGCAGTCGGGGCGCAGCGCGCTTGGCTCCGACAATTCCGACCTTAGACTCCTAGCCCAAGATTCGCGCGTCCTCATCCGGTTCACTTAACACAACAAGGCACTGCTACGCGGTGCGTGCGGCGCGGCCTTTCGGCGCGCTGAGGGTTTGCAGCGCCGCGCGCAACAGCGTCTCGAAATTGTTCGCGCCGGCTTCGCGTTTGGCTTCGGCGGCGGCGTCTTCGGCGGCGCGTGTGTCGTAGCCCAAATTCACGAGCGCCGAGACCACGTCCGCTTCGATGCCTGCGGGCGAAGCCAGGGCTGGCTTCTCCGTCTCGACGGCCACGGCCTCAAGCTTATCCTTCAGCTCGACCACGATACGCTCAGCGGTTTTTCTTCCCACGCCGGGAATTTTCGTCAACCGCACGAGATCGCCGCCGCGAATCGCGGGGACCAGTTCTTCCACGCTCATCCCTGAAAGAATTTTCAGCGCGAGCGCCGGGCCGACGCCGGAAGCGGAAATCAGCAATTCGAAAAAATGCTTTTCGCGCGAGGAGACAAAACCGAAGAGCGCCAGGGCGTCTTCGCGCACGTGCGTGTAAATGAGAACAGTGACCTCGGTGTGCAATTCGCCGAGCGCAGCGTAGGTCGAGAGCGGCACCTGCACGAGATAGCCCACGCCGCCCACGTCGATGAGCACCTGGTTAGGTCTTTTTTCAGCAAGCCGTCCGCGAAGCTGGCCGATCATCGCCAGTCAGTATTGCCGCCTTTTCTTCGCCTGTCAACGCAAACTGGGGATAGCGGATACGGACGTGAAAAAGGGACCACCCCCCTGGCGCGGCGCGATTGTGGGCAGGCGTCTACTCCTATTCATACCGCAAAGCGACCATGGGATCGACGCGCATCGCTCGGCGTGCCGGAATTGAGGCAGCAGCCAGAGCAAGCACGATCACGAATACTGCTGTCGCGGTGAAAATGAGGGGATCGGCAGCGCTCATATTTACAAGGAAGTTTCCCAGTGCGCGCCCGAGCAGCAGGGTCAGCCCCGCACCAACGGCTGTTCCCGCCAGGGCAAACGCGAGGCCCTGCCTCACAATCAGCCCCAGCACATCCCGAGGTTGCGCGCCTAGACTCAGCCGGATGCCGAACTCCTGCGTGCGCTGCGCCACCGTGTACGCCACGACACCATACAGGCCGATGGACGCCAGGACGAAAGCGATCGCCGCCAAAACGCTCAACAAGCTGGCCGCGATTCTTTGGCCAAACAGCGAACCCGCGATCCACTCGTTCAAGGACATGACCTCGGATGCCGGAACCATGGCGTCCACGGCTTGCGACTCGCGCCGGATGGATTGCATCGCTTCGCTTACTGAGCCCGCCGTCCGCACATAAAATGCGAGGCCCATCTCGGGGCGATAAATCTGCCGGATCGGAACATAAAAAATCGGAACATAAAAATAGGGCCGCGTATTCTCGGTGAGCCGGTGAATCTTGCTGTCTTCCACGACGCCGACGATGGTGAACCACTGCCCCCAGCCGTGCACTTTACGGTTCAGAACGCCGCCACGGGGAATAAACCGCCGCACAAACTCTCGCGTGACTATCATCACCGGAGGATGCGGGTCATCATCCTGCATGGTGAAGTCACGCCCTTCGATGAGCGGGATTTTCATCAGCGTGAAGTAGCCGGGCGCCACGAGGTTGCGGTAAATCTTCATATTCTCGCTTGGCCCCGACACATGGCCCTCGACCTGCAGGTCTTCCCACGAACCTTCGCCCAAACTGAGCGGCACATAGTCGGCGTAAGTAACGGCTGTCACGCCCGGCTGGCGTTCCAACCGCTCGCGCAAGTGCCGGCAAAACGCGTCAGCTTGCTGCGCGTCGAAATTGGCTGCGGAAAGGTTGAATTGGGCAACCGCTACCTGATTGGGGTCAAAACCCGGATGGATTGATTTGACGCGATAGAAGCTCTTTACAAAGAGGCCTGCGCCAATGAGCGACGTAACCGCGAGGGCCACTTCGGAAGTTACCAGCAAGGAGCGCAAACGATTGGATTGCGTGCTAGAGGTCCCGCTGCGTCCGCCTTCCTTCAGCGTTTCATTAACGTTGTCCCGCGTGGCATGCAGCGCCGGTCCGATGCTTGCCAGAGCGGCAATCGCCACGCCGAGCGCCGCCGTGAATAGTAGCACGCCGCTATCCAGTCCTCCCGATTGAAGCCTGGGAGCTTCGGTGAGAGGCAGCAGCCAGCGCAATGACCCGCCGAGCCAATCGGCGATGAGCAATCCCGCCACGGAACCCAACACTGCAAGCATCAACACTTCCGTGGAGAGCTGACGCACCAACCTCATCGGGGACGCGCCTAGCGCCACGCGAATGCTGAATTCTTTCCGGCGACCTGCGGCTCGTACCAGCAGCAGATTGGCGATATTGGCGCAGACAATCAGCAGCACCACGCCGCTAGCGCCGAACAAGATCGTCAGCGGCGCAAGCAAGGACCCTTGGATTCCATAGTGTGACTTCCAAACGGGCAGCAGCGTCGCGCTCATGCCTTCGTTGGTATCTGCGTCGGCCTTGGCCATGAAGCCAGCGAGGGACGCCAGTTCGGAGCGCGCCTGCTCGAGCGTGACTCCTCGAGCCAGGCGTGCCAGCACGCGAAACATCCGCGCTTTACGGTCCTCGAGCATCCAAGTGCCAGTTGCGGTGAGTTGGCCGTACATCGTCGCGGGCACCCACAGATCAAACGAAAGACCGGCCAGGGAGCCATGAAACTGTTTCGGTGCCACGCCAATAACAGTGTAGGGCGTGCGATTCACGCGCAGGATCGCTCCGATGGCCGAAGCGCTCTCGTTGTAATGACTGTGCCAGAACGAGTGGCTGATTACGGCGACAGGGTGCGCGTTCTGCGCATCGTCGCGCTCGACGCCGGAAAAGAAGCGGCCAATCTCCGCTTGCACGCGCAGAACATCGAAGAAATTGCCGGAAACGGTCTCGCCCCAAACCCGCTCGACGTGCACGTCGTTCCCGACGGTCAGCGCCATGGGTTTTGCCACGCTCATCGATTCCACCAGATTCAAGTGGTCGCGAAAATCGCGAAAATCCAGATAGGAAGTCGGCACCCATTCGCCGGAAGGCGCCAAACTTTCCAGCTCCACGATGCGATGCGGGTCGCCAGCGCCGGGCAGAGGATTTAACAAGACGCTGTGGATCCAACTGAAAATGGTGGTGTTCGCGCCAATCCCGAGGGCCAGCGTCAGTACGGCTGTGGCCGTGAAGCCGGGAGACTTGACGATTATGCGAAGGCTGAAGCGCAGGTCCTGCCAGAGCGCCTCAAAGAATGAGAATCTCTGCAACGCTCTTCGATCTTCTTGCAGCAAGGTTACGTTGCCGAACTGGCGCCGTGCGGCTGCTGCTGCCTCTTCTCTCGACATGCCCTGCGCCATGAATTTCTCCGCGAGCAATTGCAAATGCTCTTGGATCTCGTCATCGAACTCACCATCGCGCTTGTGTCCGCGCAGAAAACCCCGCACCTTCGCCGCGAAAGCGCGCAACCTGAACTCTCGTCGTGTGCTCATGATTCTTCCTCGTTTCCGGTCGTAATCCTTGTCTCGCGTTCACGATCATCTTTCCGCTTCGAGCTTCAGCACCCGGCCAATCACGTCGGAAATCCGCTCCCAGTTCTCTGCTTCCACCTGCAGATGTTTCTCCCCGCGCTTGGTGATAGAATAAAACTTCGCCTTGCGGTTGTTCTCCGAAGTTCCCCACTCGGCCGCAATCCATGCTTGCTGCTGCAGCCGCAGCAACGAGGTGTACACCGTGCCCTCATTCAGTTGAAGAACGTCGCGGCTCACCTGCTCGATGCGCCGCGCAATGCCGAAGCCGTGCAGCGGCCCCAGCGCGTGCAGCGTCTTCAAAATCATCAGGTCCAGCGTTCCCTGCAGCACTTCCGATTTCTTTGATTTCATGGTTCGTTCCGTTCTTCTTTTTGCCCGCGCATCGTTCCCGCGCCGGGACGCTTCCCGTGATTGGCGACCGCAGTTTCCTTCCTTTGGATTGTCCAAAGGAGCTTACCACTTGTCCTTTGCAATGTCCATAGGAAGACGCCGTGCCACAGTGGTCTCTAGCCTCGGCTACCACTCGCTCCTAGAACCGCGTATCAAGACACCAGTTAGCAAAGAGCATCAGGAAAGACAAAGACCTTCAACACACAGGATCAGATCGGGCATGGACGCCGTCGCAAGCAGGCGCACGATGCGCATCATGATCAAATCGCGTCCACAAGCGGGGCATCGCCGCAAGATGACTTCGGCACAGCTCTCGGCCCAATCGGCTTCGCGCAACTTGTGCGGCGAGACGGAAAATGGGATAAACAGAGTCGTACTTCGTTGGAGCTCTGCCCCGGCGTTGACCTCCCAAGATCTGAGCCGGGAGCGGAGCTCCTTCCTCCTGAAGAAAAATCCAACTGGAAGAGAATACAGCTTCCTCTATGCTTTTCTAGGGATGTGACTCAACGGATTGGACTGGAGTGGGATCCGTCGGGGTCGCTGCACCGGTTGCGGGAAGACCTTCACCTTTCTCCCACTGCTTTCTCTCCCATACACACACTACAGTTTGCTGACGCGCTGTCAGGCGTTACGACA
>Ga0182039_10001265_pt1 | contig 13414 bp, 18 predicted proteins | sample sta12Can44000111_FD_125975 | JGI IMG/M metagenome (GOLD analysis project Ga0182039, IMG submission 125975) | Lab enrichment of tropical soil microbial communities from Luquillo Experimental Forest, Puerto Rico - statanox.12C.anox.44.000.111 | ecosystem: Environmental > Terrestrial > Soil >...
TCTTGAGCGAACAACCGACAGTATGGACGAGGTTGCTGAAGCCGTGGGATGGCAAACCGCGGCCACCCTGCGGCAGCAATTTGCCAAGCATTTGGCGACAACTCCGACATCCTATCGTCGCAAGTTCGCAACATCGTAGACCGACTATAGTGATGCAAGGCGCTATGCTATTTCCCCGGGCCATGTTGTCATTCCCTTGTGGGCGATTCGGAAGTTGTCCGAAAAGCGCGCCAATTTTCCGGATTGCCAGCTGGAACTGATTTGTTCGGTCGACACTATGGCGTAACCGAGGGGCGGCTATCGAGTGTCTCGTGGCTCTTCAGCGCCTCGGCTGTTACCCAATCGGTCCAGAGAGCTGTACCACCGCTCGAGAGAAGCGGGGCGCCATCGAGTACCGCGTCGACAAAATTCTTCACGCAAGGATAATGCACATTCGCGTGGGTCGGCAGGTTTTCCTGCCCACCAGGATATTCGAGTCCGGGGCCATTGAGCGGCGTCAAGTCCAGTTCGCCCTCGGTCCCGGTAATGCTGAACTCGTCGCGCTCGATCCGCGAATGCCAGCGCACGTCCACGATCGCGCGCAACTTGTTCTTGTACTCAATCATTACCGTCGCCGAATCTTCCACCGCGAGGGCGTGGACAACGTTCGAGAGTTGACCGGCGACCCGCGCCGGCTCTCCAAAAAGGAAATTCAGGATGTCAATGCGGTGGCAGGCGATGTCGTACAGCGGTCCGCCGCCCGCCTGAGCGGGGTCCAACAGCCACGAGCGATGCAACTTTGTGGCAGGTACCTCCGTGTGGCACGTCGCCCAAGCGAGCACTGGCTCGCCAATCACGCCTCGGCGGATCAGTTCCCTGGCGCGATGGATCTTGGGATATGCACGGCGATAGTAGGCTACGCCCAAGGTGCGGCCGCTCCTGCACGCCTGCGCGACCATCCTTTCCGCCTCGGCCAGGTTCATGGCCAGAGGCTTCTCGCAGAGGACGTGCCTATGGGCTGCGAGTGCGGCGATGGACTGCGGAGCGTGTAGAAATACGGGTGATGCGACGTAAACCGCAGCGGCTTCCAATTGTTTGAGAGCGGCGTCAAGGGTTGTAAACGCCGGAACGCCGTACGGCGCGGCCTTCGCCGGATCGCGAGTAACGATGCCCGTCAGCTGGCTGCGCTCCTCGGCGAGAATCGCCGGCAGCACGCGCCTAGTAGTGATGTCTCCGACGCCGATTACGAGCCAAGTCAGCACCTGTGTATTCTAAGCCGGTCGACAAGAATCATCGAAACTGCGCGATACGCCTCGAGATGCGACAGGACGCCGTCGTCCCAGGTCACATCCGGAGTTACGGGCAACAGGAAGGAATCAGATTACTTCTTGTTTGCCCATCCACCCAGAACCTCCTCTTTCCTTGAAAACCAAAAGCCATCCGTGCTACGGAAGACTATGCAGATTACATTTCGTCCGGCTGTCACAGAAGACTTCGATTACTGCAAACGCCTGTACTTCACCGGTATGAAGACGATCATCGAGTAACCTGGGTGCCCAACCAGGTTTACGGGTTACGCCGCTTACGAGGCATCAAGCGTTTTGCCAGCTACATTGCCGATTTCCCCTCCGGACTGAGAACGGAATCATGTCCGGATAAGCCGACAATTTCGGCCCCGATGGTCGGAACTCCAACGGTTCAACGAGACAATCTCATGCGATGCAATCGATTTTGAAATCGCGGGTCTGGGCGAAGCGGTTCGAGGGCTCAATGTTTTGGTACACGAGAGGCGTGCAGCGCTCAGCAAAGGCCTTGTCCATCCATGTGAGAGCAGCGCCCTTTTCTCCCAGGCCCACGTACACCCACGCGATATCAAGCGGTGATATTGGGCTTACAGCAGAAGGCACCCAAGCAACTGCTTGAGAATGTTCCGAGCTCGGCCGTTCATGCCCGCCAAGCCACAAGCATGACCCAAACCCGCCGACCAGAAGGACGCGCGAGTGCCAGCAAAGCGTCTAACTTTGTTGAACCTTTGAGATGGCCTCGCGAAACACATTCGGGCCAAGGCAAGTTCGAGTCGGCTAGTGAGAGCCTGTTTCTCGCGTCGGAAAGATACTTTTCGCCGGGGCTCGTGGGCAGCCCACGCCGCTCGCTGGCTGCTGCCGACTGCTTTGCAAATAGACCTTTGTGAGGTCGCTGCCTTTTGGTAGCATCCGCGCCAAGTTTGGAAGGAGGAGGAACACGATGGCTAAACTCAAACACATTGGACCAGGCTCCGCGGTGAAGCTTGGTGCAATTACTTATGCATTCGTAGGGCTGGTTATCGGAATAATTGCCGCGTGTGTTTCGCTGGTGGCAGGGTCGCTCGCGGGAATGGGTGGGAGCGGCATGGGTCTGAGTGCAAGAACATTTGGGTTTGGAATGGGCGTTGGGGCAATCATAGTTGCCCCCATTGTTTACGGGATTATTGGGGGAATCGGCGCGGGGATCGGGGCGGTGGTGTACAACCTGGCTGCTCGCTGGGTGGGCGGGCTCGAGGTGGACATCAGCTAACCCATCGAATAGGTCGGGCAATGAGGCATTCGCTTAGCTGTTGAGAACAGCCGTTTATGGCTTGAGCGGAATGGCGTCTTCATTTCGGCTCGATGACGGGCAAGCCGGAGGAAGAGATCCCTCTGACCACGTTCAGCTGGTCGGATGGGAGAGGTCCATTACTCCAGTTCTCTGTCCGATCGCTGTCCGCGAGCGAAGCCTAATACGTCAATCGCGCTTGGATTTCTTGCCCTGGCCTTTCAAGATTCGCACGATGGCGATTATGGTGTTCCAATTCCGTGTCGTCGCCGGTACACCGAACAGTTTGTCGATCTGGCCAAGATAGCCGATCGTTTTCATGTGGCGACGGTACACCCCGAAGACGAATTGGTTTTTCGACGCGATAACTCGCACGAACCACTCCCCGCGGGGCGGAAGTGCGCATGGAATGGAAGCCAGGCCGCGGTCGGTTTTCGACAGGATGCTCACGAATCGAACCATATCCGGGCGTGATGGCTCGGGTCCAAACGGATTTTCCATCTCCAGGCGGATAAGATCGCGACCGCTGCAGAACACAACTTTCGTTTCGAATGGCAGCTTCCGGAGCAGTTCAGCACGGAACTTTGCTGGAGGTCCGGGCTTCCGAACGACAAATGTCCCTGCCGCACCCACATTTACGACACCATAGTCGCTCAGCTGTCTTGCAAGGATGCTTGGGCGAAACGTCCTGTGTCCGCCAACATTGACGCCCCGGAGGAAAACAACGAGAGCCATACGGGGATTATAGAGAAAAGGGGCGGCCGCTTCGCCATTCAATCAGGAAATTCTCGGTTTGGAGGTATTCTCGTTCGTCTACGTTTCAACAGATAGACAAATCCCGCAACTGCCGTAACTGCCGTGATCGTGATTTACTCCAGGGGCACGACCGAGTAAGCTGGCGCCCGAAGGATTCTATTACTCCCGGCCTTCAATGCGGCAATCTCTGCCTGTACCGGGACTCGAAGTCGCGGCTTCGATGTTGGTTGTTTTTTTGGTTCTTTGCTGATCGATTCCATAACGCTCGCTCTCCCTGAAGTTATAATCGGCACGATAAAAATGGGTGGTGTTCTCATCTCTCTAATCGGCCTTGCGGGATACATCCTGCCCGCTCCTTCACTGATTTGGGGCTGGGTACGATGGTGGAATACAAAACCGCGCTTCGCTCCGGACAGATGGAGACGGATTAGCGCGTTTGGCGGATTGATCCTCGCTTCCTTCCTCGGATTGTTTGTGCTGTTTGTAATCGGCCACGCAATCGACCTGGCCGCAGATTCCGCAGCGTCGTCGGCAGAACGCGGATTTCAAGCGTCGATAGTCGCCCTGGTGCTGTCGCTGGTAGGAAATGGCCCTGCGCGTCTCCCCGCCTCTTTGGCGTCATTCGGTTTGGCCGCTCTCTGTTTTATCGGTGCCTTTTTGTACTAAATTATTGTGTCCCGCTTTGCTAAATCGGTCGTTCCACGATTTCCGCGTCTTGCTTTAACTTGTTCCCCACAGTCGTTTTTGGGTCGTGGCTCACTACGCTAGTCTGCGCGGAGCCGTCGCGCATCGTCATTCGGCTATCCCCGTGCCCTGAGGTGAAGGCTGCAAGCCCTAAACGGCTTCGCCCTGATTTCTTTGTTGCCAGGTTTTCGGAGGACGAGATTAGAGGCTTTGGCAACTCACGACCGAAGTCCTGCGCGGACTCCGGGTTGACGATTTTGAACGAAAAATAGGTGGAACCGAAGATTCTGTCGAAAAGCTCCGGAACAAACTCCCGGGTAGTGAGCCGGACAGCGAAGTTTTCCTTCCGGCGTCCGAGATTACTTTTCCCTATAGGCCATTAGGCTTTGCTCTATAGGGAGTTTGGCAGCGACGAGTTTTCGACCCGCCTAGGTTTTTCCCCTGACAAAGCCAAGACCACGCAACCCACTGAGGCGTGGTTTGAACGATGTGGCGCAGAACCGAATTGCTGGCCAGCCGGACCCCGATCAGCGGAGCGCTCATCAAGCTAGGAATCTGGCCAGCTCTTCGAGTAACACTTGTGGTGATTGTTCCGGCAGGAAGTGCCCTCCAGGAAGTGATTTCCCATTTACATTGGAAGCGCGCTCTCTCCACGTATCAAGGACATTGAATAGCTGTTGCATCGCGCCCTGTTCCGCCCACAGGGCAAGCACCGGGCAGGAGATTTTCTGATTCAGGTCGGCAGCGTCATGATCCAGGTCCACTGATGCAGCAGCTCGATAATCCTCGCAACTTGCATGAATCGTAGCGGGATCGCGAAAGCATCTCAGGTACTCGGCAAATGCTTGGTCCTCGAGGCCACTGGGAGAAATTCTTCCAAAGAATCGGGATTTTAGATAGAACTCGACATTATCGCCGATCAGGGTTTCTGGGAAGGGTGCTGGCTGGATCAGAAAGAACCAATGCCAGTACGCCGTGGCAAATTCCTTTGTCACGGTGTGATACAGCTTGTAAGTGGGTACGATGTCCAGAACCGCCAGCTTTTCGACTGCGTTTGCGTGATCCAGAACCATCCTATGAGCGACCCTTCCGCCACGGTCATGACCGACCACGGCAAACCTCTTGAAGCCCAGACTTTCCATTACTTCCACTTGATCCTGTGCCATGGTCCGTTTCGAGTATCCGAAATGGTTTTCTCCATCAGGGGGCTTGCTGCTGTCGCCGTAACCACGCAGATCGGGAATCACTACCGTGAATTTCTTGGAGAGTTGAGGTGCGATTTTTCGCCACATGACGTGCGTCTGGGGATATCCATGAAGGAGCAACAGTCCTGGTCCAGACCCACCAACAACAAAGTTGATCTCTGCGCCTGAAACGGCCTTTTTGTCTTTCTTGAAACCAGGGAAGAAATCCGCACTAGTGCGATCTTGTCCTGCCAGCTTTGTAGCCTCTATCGCGGAGAGGAGCGGATCGTTAGCCGAAAGCCCTCCAACCCCCAGAACTGCGGCATTCCTAATCAGGTCTCGGCGTGTGCTCGTGGACATGAATTCTCCTGCTGAAGCGTCCATGGACGGCATCACGCTTGGTGACGCTTACGCTTTGCAAACCCTTCTCTTAGCAACTCTAGCTCTGTGGCCGAGAGATTGGAGTGTGCAATCCCGCAGTCCACGCAAACTACAAACCTTAAGAACGTGGAGACGGAGGACCTTTCTAAGCCATTGAACGGAGGAGAATGAAGTTTCAGCGTTGCGTCAAACATCGTTACGTTCTTCGACCCGCATGAGACACAAACGCAAAGCGACTCCGTCATTGTCGCACCCGCTTTTTAGTGTCATGTTGATATGCCGCGTTCACACACGCGGAAACTGACAAAACTGACAGGAGGCGCTATCGACGCCGCGAACTTCCAATGTCTGAGCCGGTCTGCTTCTGGCTACTCCAGGAGTTGTCGTCACAATAACAACCTGGTTTTGCGGCTGCGTTTGCCCGCTGCTTCCTCCTCCGCATCCGGCCTGAAAGGCGAGCATCCCGAGGCTCGTTAGCGTCCGACGCCCTCGTCACGCCGAGGTCGATGCCCACCGCCTCCTAGTTTTCGCAGGCCGGTTCGACTGTAGTCAAGACCCTAAAAGGAGCCCGGCGAAAGTGCTCTGGTTGAAACCCAACCAGACCTAGTGGGAATCGTCGCCCTTTCCAAGGGCAAGGAGGATGTCGGTCCATGGGCCAACCCAAGGTTGGCTTGGCTTTTGAGTGCAGAAAACTACTTTTTGGGGCTGAAGGGCAAAACGAGGATAGAGAATCGCCTGTCGCTGTCTATCCTGTGAAAACAGCTTTCGAGATCGGGATAAAGCTGGTGGAGCCAAACACTGCCCAGGGTGTGTCGGGCAACTCAGCAACATCGGAGCGGTATGCCTTAATCGCTGCCAGTCTCCACCGCAGAACCTTCCCCGGCCAGACCGACGCGCCGAAGCAAACCCCGGAAGCGCTCTTCCGAGCGAATCGAATCGAACACCGGATCGACGGCGAGATAGGACATCCAAACAGCGCGATCTCGGTAGGCAGTCTCAAGCCATTCGTAGGTCTGCCCCAAACCCTCACAGGCACGCACCTGCGCAGCCGCAAAGCGACCCGATCTCTTCCCACCTTTGTACTCGGTTCGCGGTATTGTTCAACGGAAGCCAGGGAAACAAGCATTGCTGTCCCGGAGGACAGCGATATTTTTGCCCCTCTGGTCAATTGTCCTTCAGTCGAGTCAGTGGCACATTCTAGTACAGTACTAGTCAACATGGAACCAGATCAACCTTTGCCGCTACGCCTCGTGATTCAATGAAATCTTCTAAGGCGATAGGCCTATTTGCGTCTTCCGTGTGGCTTGCCGCGGCGGGGTTGAGTGCATTGGAAATCTTCAGCTGTGGAGGCCTCTCGACGACGCAGACCCCTGTTGCGGTCACCGTGATGATTTCGCCGGCGTCAGCGACGGTAGCGGTCGGAGGTACACAGCAGTTTACCGCGACGGTCGAGAACACCAGCAACACGACAGTGACCTGGCAGGTGAACGCGATGACGGGAGGCAATGCAACGATAGGGACGATTTCCAGTTCGGGTCTGTATACGGCGCCTGGGGCAGTCCCGAGTTCAGCCGCAGTGACGGTCACAGCCGTATCTCAGGCTGACGCCACAAAGTCGGCTTCGGCTCAGGTAACGGTCACGGCGGCTGCTCCGGTGAGCATAACCATTTCGCCGGCGTCGGCGACGGTAGCGGCCGGAGGGACACAGCAGTTTACCGCGACGGTCGAGAACGCCAGCAACACGGCAGTGACCTGGCAGGTGAACGGGGTGACGGGAGGCAATGCAACGGCAGGGACGATTTCCAGTTCGGGTCTGTATACGGCGCCTGGGGCAGTCCCGAGTCCAGCCGCAGTGACAATTACAGCCGTGTCTCAGGCTGACGCCACAAAGTCGGCTTCGGCTCAGGTAACGATCACGGCGACCACCGGCTTAGCTTTCTACGTTTCGACCACAGGCAGCGACTCCAACCCGGGTACGCTTTCGTCTCCGTGGAGAACGATCCAGCATGCGTCCAATTCCGTACAGGCGGGTGACAGTGTTTACGTGCGTGGTGGCGTCTACAACGAATCGGTGAACATTTCGGTCTCGGGATCGGCGATAGCTGGCCCGATTACGTTCCAAACCTACCCCGGTGAGCAAGCGATTGTAGACGGCACGGGCCTGGTATCCCCCACCTCCGGCACCCAGGGGTTGATCAATATCGTGAATCAAAGTTACATCTCCATCCAAGGGCTCGAGATCCGCAACTACCAGACCTCGAGTGCCTCGGGCACTCCAGCCGGGATCTGGGTATCGGGCTCAGGCAGCAACATCCAGATCGTGAATAACCTGATTCATAACATCGTGACGACCTCAGAAACCACCGGCAGCGCCTTTGGCATTGCCGTGTACGGCACAGCAGCGCCCGCTTCGCTCGATGCTGTCACGATCAGCGGTAACCAGGTTTATAACCTCAGGACCGGCACCAGCGAATCGGTAAACGTCGACGGAAATGTCACCAACTTCGTCATAGCCAACAACGTCGTCCACGACAACGACAACATTGGAATCGACGTAATTGGCTTTGAAGGCGTTTCGCCCGACCCAGCCTACGACTACGCCCGCAACGGTACCATCGCGGGCAATACCATCTACAATATTTCGGCCATCAACAATCCCGGTGAGGGTAACCAGTACGATGCCAACGGTATTTACGTGGACGGCGGCTCTCAGGTTGTCATCGAGCGCAACCTGATCCATGACGTAGACATCGGCATCGAGATGGCCAGCGAGCACCAGGGGCACATAACCAGTTTTGTGACAGCGCGGAACAACCTGGTCTATTCAGCCAATTCAGTCGGCATAACCATTGGAGGATACGCCAGCAACGTGGGCGGCACCGACCACTGCACAATTGTGAATAACACGCTGTTCCAGAACGATACAAAGAAGACGGGCAGTGGTGAATTTCAGATCCAGTACTATGCCACCAGCATCGTTTTCAAGAACAATATTGTCTACGCGTCGCCCCAGGGACTGTTTATCAACAACTACACGAGCAGCGAGCCCGACCCGGCGGACGTGGATTACAACCTCTATTACTCCTCGTTGAGCTCCTCAACGGCGAACTTTCTCTGGAATGGAACGAATTATGTTGGTTTCTCGTCCTATCAATCTGCTACCGGGAAGGACAGCCATTCGCAGTATGAGGATCCGCAGTTCCTGAGCCTGACGGCGCCTAACCTGCAAGTCCAGCCGACTTCACCGGCAGTAAACGCAGGAATTAACCTGGGGTCGGCGGTCGTAGGTGTCTTAGACTTTGCCGGCAATCCGCGCTTAATTGGAACTAACATCGACATCGGCGCCTACGAGGAATAGCACACTCCGCCAGCTCGATCAGTTCCGAACTCTCGAGACGAGATGAGGTCGAAGGGATAACGACGAGCCTAGAGAATCCTAACCGACTCCTAGAATCCCTGCCGCACGAGCTGGCGTGGTAAAACCTCGCCAGCCTCTACATTCTCGCCGATGCCTATTTTTCCAACGACACTGCTCGCGCCAATGAGACTTTTCCTGCCTCTGACGCGCTGTGGTGGCCGCACGGTGGCGGAGTATAATTGCCAAAGAGATGGGTTGTGCGTTTTGAGGCCTTTAGATTCGGGTCTATTCGCATTGATGGCGTCATCTACGAACACGACGTGGTGATCGACCGCGGCGAGGTCAGCAAACGCAAGAAGAAACCGTCCAAGAAATTCCGCGACCAATTTGGACACACGCCGCTGTCTCTCGCAGAAAAGATACCGTGGAAATGCCGCCGCCTCGTCGTGGGCACGGGCACGGGTGCACTACCGGTGATGGAAGACTTAAAGCGCGAAGCCAAACGGCGCAACATTGAATTACTGATCCTGCCTACAATTCAGGCCATCAAGGTTTTGGAACGCGATGCCGTCGAAACCAATGCGGTTCTCCACGTAACGTGCTGAGGTTCGGCAGTCTGTCACTCGCCAGAATCTCATCGTTTGCGTGAAATGCACCACCAACTGTAATGGCACCGATTGAACGAGAATCAATTATTTGTGAGGAACAGGCTGGTAACGGTCAGCTGCCCACAAATGACGATTCGGGAGGCGAGCTGCAATGAGTGAAAGCGCTCAGGAAGTGGCGACAGCTAGCTATCTCAAGACTATGAAAGACCTAGGTTCGCCGGTACTCCTAGTTTTCGGCCCACCACCTGGCGAATTGTTGGCCAGCCTGTTAGCCGGCCAGACGGCCTATCTTCAAGTTCACACCAACGTCGACGATTCGATGCCAGAAGGTCGGCGTGCGCTGGAAATTTTGCTGAAGCGGCTGTCGGACACTACCTTGCCGCATGAGGGTTTGGAGCAATGAGCAAAACCGCTGGCCGCTGTTGAGATTGAGATTGGAGCAAGCCCAAACCTGAGGAACTGACAGCCGCTTGTGGGTACCATCTTCGGCATTGCCGCAGGGCTCAACGCCGCCAGAACATCACAGGATCCAAATATCGCTTGCAGAGTTGATCAACCAAAAAGATGTACGCGCTCAGAACAAAAATCACGACGAGCACAATAATGACCCGCTCTCGCACCTCTTGCCAGATGGGAAAGCTGATCATCATCAACTCTTGTCTCACTTCGGCAAGGAAGATCCTGATTTTTGCCAGCCACGTTGGCTTTTTCATTTTCTCTGGCGCTTGAGAATCAATGGGAACCACAGACGCGCTTCCTTTCTCGGTCCGCGATGGGCCATTCAGAGACACACGTGCAACGAAGCTCAGGCCGCCTCAAATCAGCTTTGAGTTGTCAGATGGACATAGCGGCGTGCTGCTTAGGCAGGGGGGCTCCGACCGAGGACAGTAGGAAGGAACGATTCGAGATGACGAACCAGGTCTTCAGGCCGTAACCAATCGAAGGGCAGGGTTGTGGGCGTTAGAAGAGCGAAGGCGGCTGCGGGTAACGCCAGAGCCACCTTGGCGAATCCCTCAGCGTTATGTGTGGTGATGACAAACGTTAACAGTAGCGCCGAGGTGATGAGGACGACGGCAATCACCCCGATCTCGCATCGGCGAACCCAGATCTGTTGCAGCACCTTCGACATGGTTCCTAGCTCAGGATGCCGTTCATCGGCGGCTCTCGCTACTTTCAGATACGTGGTCTCGGGACGACAAGTTTCAACCGGAAGGGCTACCGCGACAGGGCGTAATGGACGGCGGCGAGCTGCAAGTCGAGTTCTGGTAGCTACTCAGTACGCGGCCATAGCGACCAGTCTCGACCACGATCTTTTGCACGAGGATCTCTTCTAGGATGCCCTCAGGCTTGTAGTATTCCCGCAGGACCCGCAGCCAGTTCCTGGGTTTCTGCAATCGTCTCGGCCGCGGCGCCGTGGAGATACTGCTTCACGAAAATCCCGTGCGTCGGGGGAAGCATACTTATGTTCGTCCTACTACCCCACGGCGGAGAATATTGTCGACACTCAATAAAATGAGATAAGAACGGCATCGATCAGGACAAATCGTGGCATCTGACGTTGTAAGCAGAAGTTAGCGTATCCCGAACTCCGCTAGAAAGTTTTCGACGTCATTGCGACACGCGTCGGGATCCTGCAACCACATCTGATGTCCCGCATCCGGAAAGACGATGGTCTTGCTCTTAGGCAGCAAGCGCGCCAGTTCACGCCCAATCACCCCCAGGAACGGATATGACACGCACTGTAGACTCCACCCACTAACGAAACTAGAGCAATGCGTCCCATAGTTTTGAGCCCAACTCGCCTACAAAACTGCTGACGGTCGCTAGGTCATGACATTCGAATTCGACGCAGGCGACTACGCGCGAGAGGAATCCTATCGAAACTAAGAACACGATTAGCAGCAGTGCTTTCTTCATGTCTCCCGCCTCCTTCACTGGCTCTCCGCGATTCAATCAGTAGAGGTGTCGCTGCCCCTTGTCATAAAAAGCAGCTTGGCGCGCTCCTTTCGGAGGCGTCCGACCGAATAAACCTCGTTCAGCCACCAAACGACCGCGAAAACCGCCGTGTAGATGGCTGGCCAAATCAAATCAATCCAACGCAAACCTCCCCTTGCCCTTTCCTGCAGGGCTCCCAGGGTTTCAAGGAGTAACCCAAGGTACGGTGGGAGCAGATACCAGTATTTGACAGACTTGAGCAGCTTGATCTGATGGTCATATCGATTCGCGAGTGCGTTCGCGTATCTCATAAGGTCCTGGCTCGGATCCACGGTTGATGGCCCTTTGCCAAAGCAGACCAAGTAAAAGACGATCCAGGCCATACTCGCAGCCATGACCAACCACCCTGCCTTCACCAACGCGTTATCCGACCGGAAAGCATAGGAACCGACCACGACCATGAGCACGCCGGCCGCGATGCACTCGATCCAGTTACGCACCACGATTATTCGGTCAAAATGATTTGCCTTTCTCTGAACGAACTCCAACATCTCTTTTGCTTCCGTCGTTTTCGAGGAGGGCTCACTGCACCATAGTTCACGCAATTCATTGTGTTCGTTCATGGCTTGTCCACCTCCCTTCTTCGAATTTCCTCTTTCAACTTAGCGCGGATTCGCGTGAGCCGCGTGGCGATGGCACTTTCGGAAAGCCCACTCACGTCTTCAATCTCCCCGTAACTCAATCCCTCGAAATGCAGCAAGATGATTTGCCGGTCGGTTGCCGGGAGACGGCGGATTGCATCGACTAGGGCTCGCCGCTTCTCTTCGCGCAACAATCCTTCCTCGGCGCTGACAGTGGGAGACGGATGATCGAATTCTTCAGGGAGAGAACCTTCTCTTCGTCCGCGACGATGCGTCCTGACTGAAAAGGAAATCGCGATGTTGTGGGCGACGCGATACAGCCAAGTACGCTCGCTCGACTCCTTGCGAAAACTCGGGATGGCCTGCCAAAGCGCAAGAGCGATATCTTGGAACAAGTCCTCACGGTCACCCTGGCGATCCACGTAAGCGGCCGCCAGGCGCCTTAGGGCTGGCCCGAACTGCCCGATCATTCGCGCGAAGATATCATGCCGGTCTGACTCCCCGGCGACCATGACGGTTTCCGCCACTGCTTGGGTAATCATTGATTTTCGCTTCCATACAGGTAGTCTCATCGGCTGCGAATTCCTTGCATGAAAAATAGCGCCTCTCCTGGACTTCCGCTCGGCTTGGAACACCAGAGGCGCAGCATGGTGGGCGCTATGCGTTCAAGCTAGCCGCGTTTCGAATGGTCGTCACTTTGGCGAAAACGCCGTTGCCGGCATGTCCCGTGGCTTTCAATCGCAACCACGGAATAGCGCCGGCGTCTGGCGCGTCCTCGCTGGTGTCTTTTTTGCCGATCACTTCGCTGCCTTCGTCGAGCCTCCAAGTCGCTAGTCCCTGCGAAGTGGCGGCCGATGTTTTTTCCGCTGTCGTCGGACAGCTCCGCCTCAGGACCTTTCAGCGTCCAAGAAAGCTTTCGATCGGTGCCGGCCTGGCAGACGTAGACTTGCGAGCCGGAAGCATGCGCCACGAGCACGACATCCTCATCCTCGGGCGCTGCGATTATCTTGTGGACGTCCGGGCGAGAGGGTTTCTGCGCGGGCGTGGTGCCGAAAAGCAGGAGGGCGATTGCAGTGACGAGTGCAGAGAGTGGCATCATTGCGGGTTGAGCCTAGCACGGTCGAGTAACCGTTGCATCACAGGCACCAGCTTGCTCACCTGGAGGCACAATCACAGCACGTTGCCGCGACAATGCACTGAGTTGGATCGCTGTTTCATGTGCCGGCGCTGCGGCGCTGTCCTCACGCAGCCAACCGCTCGCTGTGCAACCTGGCAATGAAGGCGTTCTCAGTACAAGTCCAAGCCCCGAGAAATTCA
>Ga0182039_10001277_pt1 | contig 13322 bp, 19 predicted proteins | sample sta12Can44000111_FD_125975 | JGI IMG/M metagenome (GOLD analysis project Ga0182039, IMG submission 125975) | Lab enrichment of tropical soil microbial communities from Luquillo Experimental Forest, Puerto Rico - statanox.12C.anox.44.000.111 | ecosystem: Environmental > Terrestrial > Soil >...
ACATCGACTTCGATTGCTCACTGAACCCAGCCGACGCCTGCACAGGGACCATCACGAAGTCGGGCTCAAACTTCAGCACAAGCGGCATCAATGTCTACAACGACAGCGGGCCGTACAGCTCCACAGTTCCGTTTACGCTGGCTTTCAATACTGCAACTGGAAGCGTCAGCATCGACGGAACGGGCATTTATGCCGGGCAAGACCTTCTTGGCGACATCAACAGCTTCAGTGTAACCGCCGGCAAGTCGACCACTGACCTATCGTTTACCGCCACGTGGCCTACGTTGCCGTCGCTCGTGCAAACGTTCCTCGGCAGCAGCGCCGGAATCGACTCCGGATTTGTGATCACCTCATCGGTGGTGACGTCAACGAAACCTGGGGAGGCGGCGAGCGGGGATATACTTATCACACCCACCCCGGAACCGGGCTCACTAGCACTGTTTGGCTCCGGACTTCTGGCCATCGGCGGCGCCCTGCGTCGCAGGCTGCGCCGGAAGTAAGGCTCGAAATGCGTTCCAGGCGAGAAACTCCGCTGAGTCGGATTCACCTTGCCCAGCCGGAAGTCTCGCTGGTTTCTTGTTCTTCTGTCCGGCTAAAGTCGGCCTCTGCGTAACGCCTCGTGGTTTGAACTGCCGCGGGGCGTTTCTATTTCTCGCCAGAGCGTACTTGAAGGCCTCCGAGACGTTGGGGATCTGCGAGCCCAGGTACATCAACGCCGCATTGTCTGTGAAAGCCGTCAGGCCGGCTGTGCCCAGAAACAGCGGCAGCGGGTGCCGGTTGCGGATCAAAGGCGCCAGCCACCACGACTGCAATCCACCGAGCACAACCAAGCCGGCAATAGCAGTCCGCCCACCAACCGAAGACGATTTCCACCTCCCCAAGGAGGTGGAACTGGTTTGCAGCAAACGAGTCCTCACTGAAGAGCCCGGCATAGTGCTGGAACTTCTTAATGAAGAATGTATGCAGCTCTGCCAGGGCGAACAGCAGAGCCGCGAGGATCTCAATGGAGTTGGGCTTCATTCAGGTTCCATTCACAACAGGTAACTGCCGGCTTCAGAAACTGCATTAATTGGTTTACCGGGCCGGCCGTCAAGCGTATCACTGCCGAGCTCGAGCTAGCCTTGTCGCACCGCGCAGCCGTCCGTTGTATTCTGAAAAGACCATGCCCGACTCGACGCTGGAACGCGAAAGACCTGTCGCCGGCCCCAGCCTTACGATTCAGGCCGGTGAGGCTGTCATCACCTCCGCCTGGGTACCACTGCGGCAGAAACTGTTCCGTACCCTGTGGATTGCAGCAGTCGCCTCCAATGTCGGCACCTGGATGCACGAGGTCGGCGCGAGCTGGCTCATGACCCAACTGGCGCCTTCGCCCTTGACGGTGTCGCTGATTCAGACGGCGGAGGCTGTGCCGGTCTTTCTCCTGGCACTGGCTGCCGGAGCACTGGCCGATGTCGTGGACCGCCGGCGTCTGCTCATCTTCAGCCAAAGCTGGATGCTGGCTGCGGCTGCTGGACTCGGCTTTCTGACCGTCCTACGCCTGACTACGCCTCATCTCCTTCTGGCCTTCACTTTCCTCCTCAGTTTCGGCGCTGCCCTGAACGGACCAGCGTGGCAGGCGATTGTCCCCGAACTGGTCCCGCGCACGGAGCTGCCGGCGGCCGTTTCGCTCAACTCCGTCGGCTTCAACGTAGCGCGAGCGGCTGGTCCCGCGCTGGGCGGGCTCGTGGTGGCCGCAGCCGGCTCGGGGGCTGTCTTCCTGCTTAATGCGGTCTCGTTCTTGGGGGTCATTGTGGTGCTATACCACTGGCACCGTACGCCGGGCAAAAGCGCACTGCCGGCGGAGCGGGTAATCGGAGCCATGCGCAGCGGGCTTCGCTACGTGATACACGCTCCGCCCATCCACTCCGTCTTGATCCGCGTATCTCTGTTTATGCTGGGTGCAAGCGCCTTGTGGAGCCTGGTGCCCCTCTTTGCCAGGCAGAACTTGGGACGGGGCGCTGCGGGCTACGGCGTCCTGCTGGGCTTTTTCGGGGCGGGCGCAGTGATTGGGGGATCCTTTCTGCCACGCGTGCAATTGGAACTTGGCATTCAGCGGTTACTGGGCGCAGCCACCATCCTCTTTGCGAGCGCTTTAGCGCTAATGGCGCTGTGGCGCCGCTTCCCCGTCGGCTGCGCAGCGATGTTCGCCGCCGGGTTCGCCTGGACCAGCGAACTTTCCACTTTTAATACCAGCATTCAACTCAACACCCCGGCTTGGGTGCGTGGCCGTGCCCTCGCGGTCTATCAACTCGCCTATTTCGCAGGGCTGGGCGCGTACAGTGCGCTGTGGGGTACCGTAGCATCGCATGTGGGTGTCGCTCGCGCGCTACTCCTCGCCGCCCTGACGCTCGGCCTAAGCCTTGCGGTGGCGGCTCGTTTCCAGGTGGGCTTGGGCGAAGGGCTCGACCTCGCACCCTCGTCTCGACCCGGGCCAGTGGTAACGAACGAGCCGGACGTGGAGCGCGGGCCCGTGCTGGTTACGGTCGAGTATCGGATAGATCCGCGGCGCGCCCCAGAGTTCACCGTAGCCATGCTCGAGCTCGGTCGCGTACGCCGGCGGGACGGCGCCATGCGCTGGGGACTCTTCGAGGACGTCGCGGCGGCGGGTCGTTACCTGGAGACTTTCGTAGTCGAGTCCTGGGCGGAGCACCTCCGCCAGCACGAGCGATCCACCGTAGCCGACCGCCAAATCTGGGAAAGAGTACGCTCCTTTCACCTCAATGAAAGCCCTCCCGCCGTCTCGCACCTGTTGTACGCCTACCATGAAGAGCATTAACCGTCACGGTTTGTTTCCAATAGGGCGCGTTCTAGTTAGGTCGGCATCGTGGCCCGACCAATGCGCCTCATGCATAAAAACATCTTATGCGCGCGATAAGGAAAGTTTTCTTGCAACCCTTGGTCGAGGTCTATAGTCTAATGTAACGATGACAGGGTACGTCCAACGCGGCATGAATATCTGTTGTTGTTGTCAGCGCATGCCGACGTGTGGAGGAGAGACGTAAGCTAAGAGAAAACGACCTAATCCCAACCCACTGTCGGTCAAAAGAACCGACAGTGGGTTTTTTGTTTTTGGAGCGCTTATGTTGACCGCCGAGGTGGACTCAAGGCACACACGAGAAGCAATCGAAGAGGAAATCCGCATCTTCGAAGAGCGTAGCCTGAAACTTCGTCGAGGTGAGATCACCGACGATCAGTTCCGACCTTTTCGCTTGAAGCACGGCATTTACGGACAGCGTCAACCGGGTTTCCAGATGGTGCGCGTGAAGGTTCCTTCCGGCGTGCTGAGTGCGGAGCAACTTCGCGTTCTCGCCCGCATTGCCGATGACTACTCAACCGCGCGGGGCCATGTGACCACACGTGAGAACTGCCAGTTCCATTTCGTGAAGCTGGAGAACGTTCCCACCACCATGCGATTGCTGGCCGATGCCGGCCTGACCACGCGTGAAGCCTGCGGCAATACGGTGCGCAACGTGACTTCCTGCCCGCTCGCTGGTATATGTCCCACGGAGGCGTTCGACGTCACTCCACACGCTCTAGGCACCACACGCTTCTTCCTCCGTCATCCCGAGTTCCATGACCTGCCCCGCAAGTTCAAGATTGCCTTCTCCGGCTGCGAAGAGGATGGCAACTGCGCCGTAGCGGGAATCCACGATGTCGGGCTTATCGCTCGCACCCGCGGTTGGAACGGCACGGGCCGTCGCGGCTTCAAGGTGTTGGTGGGGGGAGGCCTCGGTAGTCTGCCCACAGAAGCCGCAACGCTCACCGAATTCCTGCCGGAGGAGGAGCTGATTCCGACGGTTGAAGCCATCCTGCGAGTCTTTAGTGAGTACGGAAACCGCAAGAATAAGTACAAGGCGCGAATGAAATTCGTGCTACGGGAAAAGGGGATTGAAGAATTCCGCCGGCTGGTAGCGGAGAAGCGCAAGCAGATAACAACGCCTGCCGAGACCTTCTTTCTCCCCACTCCGGTTCGGGCGCCCCTGGTGACGCTTGACACCTCCCAGTCCGGTGGCGGAGCGTCGGCGGAATACCAACGCTGGGCGCAGCACAATCTTCAGCCTCAGCGCCAGCCGGGCTATGGTGTGGTCTGGATCAAGTTGCCGGCGGGTACTGTTTTCAGCCATCAGCTCCGCGGTCTGGCCAACCTGCTCCAATCGAACGGTCTCAGTGCCGTGCGCATCTCCGTCTCTCAGGACCTCGTCATTCCGTGGACCCCGATCCCCAAGGCCAGGGCAGTTTTCCGGGACCTTTCGGCACTCGATCTGGCAACCCCTGGGGCGCGTACCATTGCTGACGTCACGGGTTGTCCTGGGGCCACCACTTGCAACCTTGGCATCACGCGGTCGTTGACGTTAGCGGATGTGCTAGCCAAAGAATTCGAAGACGAGACCGATCCTGAGGTGCTGAAGGTCCGCATCAAGATTAGCGGCTGCCCCAATTCATGCGGGCAGCATCACATCGCCGACATCGGACTTTACGGTAACGCCCGCAAGATTGGTGAGCGGCAGGCGCCCTACTATCAACTCATGCTGGGCGGGGAAGTCTCGGCGAATGGTGTGCGCTTTGCGCGCCAGGTCGTTCCGGTAGCCGCAAAGCGCATCCCTGAAGCGTTGCGCGCGCTCCTGCAGTTCTACCGGCAGGACCGCGATCCTTACGAGTCCTTCCGGAGTTGGGTGCAGCGGATCTCGGACGAGGAAGTAACTCGTTGCCTTGCACCCTTCATCGATACCTCAACCGAAGTGGGAGATCTCTTCATCGACTGGGGCGACCGGGAGACCTATTCGTTGAAGCTCGGTCGGGGTGAGTGCGCCACCTAATGTGGTCCCTCGCCCGTGGTTCTTGGTCCTTGGCAGAGACATAAGCACTGACTACAAGGGGCAAAGGACCCGGGACGCAGGACGAAGGACAAAAGAAATGAGTCTGTTTCCGGTGTTTCTGAAGCTGACTGGCCGCGCCTGTCTGGTGGTGGGCGCCGGCTCCGTGGGAGAAGGTAAGATCCGCTCCTTGCTTCCCACGGGCGCCAGTCTTCGCGTGGTCGCGCATCACGCCACTCCGGTGGTGGTGAAGTGGGCGGAATCGGGCCGCATCGTCTGGGCGGCGCGCGGCTTCACTCCAGTGGATTTGGAAGGCGTGTTCCTGGTTATTGCGGCCACGTCGTCAGTCGAGGTTAACGACCTTGTTTTCCACGAGGCGCAGCAGCGTGGTGTGCTTTGCAACGTGGTGGATGACCCCGTGCGCTGCGATTTCTATTATCCAGCCGTGGTTCGACGAGGAAGCTTGCAGATTGCGATCTCCACCGGAGGGCGAAGTCCGGCTCTCGCCCAGCGGTTGAGGCTTCAACTGGAGAACCAGTTTGGCCCTGAGTACGCTGTCTGGGTTGAGCATCTGGGCGAGGAAAGGAAACAGCTACTTGCCCAGGAGATGGATCACGATCATCGACGGTCCCTGCTGCACACGCAAGCGGGGCGGGCGGCGTTCGAACGTTTTGTGTGCGAGCTGCGACTGGAAACGCGCAGGGAGGACTTGCTGTGATGGGCAAGGTTTACCTAATCGGGGCAGGGCCCGGCGATCCGGAGCTATTGACCCGCAAGGCGTGGCGGCTATTACAGGCCGCCGACGTTATCCTCCATGATGATCTGGTCTCGCCGGACATCCTGGCGTTGGCTCCCCTTCACGCACAGGTGTTCAACGTAGGCAAACGTTGCGGACAAAAGCGCATCACTCAACGAGAAATCAACTTCCTGATGGTGTCTTCTGCACAATCCGGGCTCGCCGTGGTGCGTCTCAAGAGTGGCGATCCTCACGTATTCGCCCGCTTGGGCGAGGAAACCGAAGCCCTCCGGTCGGCGGGAATCGACTTCGAGATTGTCCCCGGCGTCACCGCTGCTTGTGCCGCCGCTGCCTCTGCAGGTATTCCTCTGACTGACCGCCGGTTGGCGTCTGACCTGGTCTTCCTCACCGGCCGCCGGGCGTCCGATAGGTCGCCGGGGCAAGGGTGGGGGAGATTGTCAGCCCGTGCTACCGTAGTGGTCTACATGCCTGGCAACTACCAGGAGCTTACCGAGCAACTTTGCCAGGCCGGGTTAGGTCCCGACACGCCGTGTTTGATTGTCGCCTCGGCCTCATGCCCTGAGCAGCAACGGCATTTAACAACGATTGAGCATCTCTCGCAAACATCGTTGAGGCTTGCACCCTCGGTGCTGATCATAGGTGCTGTGGCCGCTCTCGCAAGGCGTCCGTCGGAGGAGCTTGAAGAGGAAACGTGTGGGGCTTTGGCCTGTGCGGGCGACAATTCATGAAAGGACTTGTGCAACACCTTGCGCTCTGTATGTCTGAATAAATTTTGAGCAGCCTGCTCAACTCTGAGGTATTCTATGCCCATTAGCGCTGTCGAAATCGTTCCACAAGCCGAGAGACTGGCTGAGTCCTCTCCCCAGGAAGTCCTGGCTTTTGCCATCGAGGCCTACTCTCCCAACATCGCCGTGTCTTTCAGCGGGGCTGAGGATGTGGTCCTGATCGATATGGCTGTCAAGTTGAACGAACGAGTCCGAGTCTTCACCCTCGATACGGGGCGGCTGCACGCGGAAACGTATCAATTCCTCGAACAGGTACGCGAACGTTACCAAGTTGACCTTGAGGTACTATTTCCGCGTCCTGCTGCCGTAGAGCGCCTGGTGAGAGAGAAAGGTTTCTTTAGTTTCTATCGCGATGGGCATGCCGAATGCTGCCGGGTTCGCAAGGTCGAGCCGCTCGAGCGGGTGCTCGCTCCCCTGGAAGCTTGGGTCACAGGGCAGCGTCGTGACCAGAGTCCCGGGACTCGAGCTCACGTGCCAGTCGTTCAGCTGGACCCGGCGTTCAGTCGCCCGGACCGGCCTCTAATCAAGTTTAATCCCCTGGCTAACTGGACGTCGCGTCAGGTCTGGGCATACATCACTGATAACGGTGTCCCTTACAATCCCCTGCACGAGCGAGGCTACCTTTCCATTGGTTGCGAGCCCTGCACGCGGCCGGTAAGCCCCGGCCAGCACGAACGCGAGGGGCGTTGGTGGTGGGAGGAGGCAACCAAGAAGGAATGCGGCCTTCATACGGGAGCGTTGCCGCCACACGCCCGCACCTAAACCTTAAATGTCTCTTCTTGCCTCGCGGAAAGCCGATATGAAGTCCCCCTTTTTCGCTCCGCTTGACTCTCCGCGCGGTTCAAAACGAATAGCCAATCGAGACCCGGTCGCTTCCGCCAGGCGCTCCAGCGTCCGCATCGACGGGTGCCAGCGCCCGCTTTCGAGGCGGGCGACAACAACCGGCGTCGTACCCATCTTCCGGGCCAGCTCCTCTTGCGTAAGTCCGGCACGGTTCCGCACATCCATCATGACTGAAGCCAGGACAAACTCTTCCTCAAGCGCCTCATATGCCTTCCGGTACCCGGGTTTAGTCATCCACTTATTGTGCAGGTCAGATATGCGTGCCATTGCCCCTGCGCCTCCGTCGCAGAAACGTTCCGCGTCAGGTAAAGCCACGTCAGTCTGGCGCTCTCTTCGCGAATAGTCGCACGATCACCACGCGCTCGGGTGCGGCGGTGACATAAGGCGCCCGCGAAATTCCGCTGCGGCCTTTCAGCCGGATCTCCCACAGACGCCCTGCCACATGTTTGACATGCGGCTCGCCTACATGATCCGGACCCTTTTCCTCAATCAGTTTTGCAATGTGCGCGAGCCTCGCCCGCATGTCTTCAGGCAAGGCCTCGATCTTCGCGTCAACGCTTTCATTCAGGGTTTCGACCGTCCAGCCCATAGCTAAAAACATACCGAAAACGGTATGATTTAGGAAGGCCCTACTCCAGCGTCGGTTCAACTGTAAGATAGCACTCGCAAGAAGCTGGCCTGAAGCCTTTGGCCATCGATTGCTCGGCGAGCCGGGCGGGCCGCCAGAAATCGTTGTTGACAAATGGCGAATAAAAAGCGAAACTAGGGGAGTTAACGTTTCGAGAGATTCCGGTGCAAACCGCCACGACCACTTCCGGGCAGGGCAGGGGGCTGGTTGGCATCGCGCGCTTGGCGGCCGCGAGCCCACAAGTTCGCGAGCGGGCCCAAGTCGAGTTTTTTGCCCTCCCGGCGCGCTCCACGCTCAACCGCGAGTCCAGCGGCCGCATGCCCTTCGTCTGGACCATCAACCCCTACCGAGGGTGCGAGTTTGGTTGCAAGTACTGCTATGCCCGCTATACGCACGAGTTTATGGAAATGTGGGACGGCGCGGACTTTGAGCGGAAGATCTTCGCCAAGGTGGCCGCGCCAGAGCTTCTGCGGACCGAGCTCCGCGCCGCCAAGGACAAGGGATTGCCTATTGCGCTGGGTACCGCGACCGATCCTTATCAGCCGGCCGAGACGCAGTTTGGGATCACCCGCCGTATTCTCGAAGTATTCGCGGATTTCCAGGGCCTCGCTGTTTCCATCACCACCAAGTCCGTTCTTATTCTCCGTGATCTCGACCTTCTGACAAAGATCGCCGAGAAGCATCGTTTCAGTGTGCACATCACCATCACGACCCTGGACGCCCGTCTGGCGCGCTTGCTCGAGCCCAAGGCGCCCCCGCCCGCTAAGCGCCTCGAGGCTGTGACAGAACTGGTCTCAGCGGGAGTACGAGTCGGTGTGAACGTGATGCCTATTCTGCCGGCGCTGACGGACGCGAAGGATGACCTTGAGGAACTGGCGCACCGCTCGGCGTTGGCAGGAGCGAAATTCCTTTACGGCAACGTCCTGTTCCTCATGCCCTCGGCGATGAAGCAGTTTATGCCTTTCCTGGAGCGTGAGTTTCCGCATCTGGTCGAGCGCTATCGCCGTCTTTACACCCGCTCGGCCTACTTGCGGGGAGAATACCAGGAGCAGATGGTAAAGCTCATATCGGAGTTCCGTACCCGCTACGGCCTCGACGGCGACCGCGGCGAGGTCCCTCCTGCTGCTCGCCATCCGCAAATGATCCTACAGTTCGAGTGATCGTCATCTCGTTGCTGTACCCTGCCGGGTGTTTCGCAATTCTTGATGTCAGTCACGTTGTGATAGACTTTAACCGGAGACGGATGTGATCCGCACAGTGAACCGGCTGAAACAGGCGGAGCGGGACCTGGGGTTTGCAGAAACGGGAGCGGCGGCCGGCTATCATGAAGGGGCGGCATTCTATGAGTACTTCAATGCGAAAAGTAGCGGAGAGTTGTTAGGCTATGTCCGAGCAATCCTGGACTGGTGCCGAAGTCTTTCCGAGAGCGAATTCGAGAAACGGTCTCAGGATCCCTCCGGTTTCCTCGCTGGTAATCTCCTTTCGGAGATCGTACTGTAAGAATTGACTTGCTTCCGGCAGCGGAGTCGATTCGTCTTATACCCCGGTTAAAGTGACGCTTCAGCCGGATAGGTGATGCGTGTTCCTTCAGCTCGAGCGAAGGGCGTTAGCCTGTGCTCGTGGCGCCGTGTGGGGGTCGTGATGTGCTCCACGCAAACACCCCGCACCAACAGCGCGTCGGCAATGAGAGAACGATGACACCGCCAGGGAACTGCTTCGGCGCACATCACGGCGACTGGCGCACGTGAAGCGAGCTTTATCAGTTTGGCGAGCCCGGCAGCGAACTCAGGAGTTTGCATGTAGTCGGCAAAACCACGAAACGACGCATTGCGCCAGCCGGTGTTCACTGAGTCGGGACGGGGGTGGCGAAGGCCGCCGAGCTCCTTTAGATGGGTGTAGCGAATCTTGGCCTGGCTCAGGTTGTTCGGCAGCGTCTCGCCATTGAACTGGGGGTTGCGCCGGGACCGAGGCACCGTCCGCACGTCGATAACGCGCTTCACGCCGTGCGCTTGCAGGAGCTGAATGAAGCTCTCGAGCGCGCGCGTCGAGTGTCCGACGGTCAGGACCACAGGGACCTTGTCAGGGCTCTGCTTGTTCGGCGCTGATGGCGTCCTCGATGCCTCGGCTGGCACCTCGACCTTACTCATTACACGCATGTTCCTCGAGCGTCGCCAGGTTCATCGACCCCTCTGTACGAACACGGTGGGCACGGCCACACCCATGACGCAAATCACCCTCCTAACCCCGGTCGTCACGTCGCCCAATTGATGGGTGGTTCAAGAATGGAAACTTCAGGAGGCCGCTGAACCGCGAGGGCGGCGGAGGGCTGCGGTAAGTCGCGAGCCTTGGCGGAGTCGTCTAACTGGGCTGTTAGAGCCGAATCCCCGTTCGATTCAATAGCTCCGCCGCCGCACATAATATTGCCTAACCTTCAGCGGAATGCAGTGAGCTGGGTCACGTACATCCTGTGATTGTTGCGACATTACACTTGTCCGAGGTTGGCGGTCACTTGTAATTGTAAGCGAGAGTTTTCAAGCGACTCCCCCCAGCGGTTAGCCCCGCAGGGCCGAAGCCGGCGCGATCGGTTTCACCTAACTGCGAGGCTTGCATTCACGGCTCTCGACTCCGCCGCTCACTTGCTGAGCAACTCGCGCACCACTACGCTCAAAACAGTCAGGATGAGGGAAGCCAGGAAAGCTGTCCCGAATCCCGCCACCTCGAAGCCAGGCACGAACCATGCCGACAGTTCCAGCATGAGGGCGTTGATCACCAGCAAAAACAAGCCCAAGGTGACGATGCTTAAAGGAATGGTCAAGAACTTCAAAAGCAGTCCCAGGGTTCCGTTGACGAACCCGATCACCAGGGCGGCGAACAGTGCCGTCCCAAATCCCCGCACCTTGAATCCCGGAATGAGGCGTGCCACCAAGAGCAAGCACAGAGCGCTCAAAACCCAATGCACGAGCAGTTTGGTCATCGAACCTCCTCGGTATTCTTAGAAAAAAGTCGCGCCCTCGAACAGGAAGATGGTTGAAGGCGCACGCCTGCTTCGCCTTCTTCACCGGGTGGGGGGGGCGGGAATCTGCACAATCACCCGGCAGGGAGCGTGGTGACTCACGTACTGGACGGTCGAACCGAGCAGAATCTCACCCAGGCCATGACGCCCGTGGTAGCCCATCACCAATAGCTCCGCGTTGCGGTCTTTGGCCTCGCCCACGATGGCCTCGCCCGCGTGCCGGGCCCGCACAAGCTGGGCGGCCATCTCCCGGGAGCAAGCTCCGCTCGCCACTTCGCGGGCACGGGAAAGGACATGCTTGCCGGGCTCGTCGAGAACCTCGGCGTCGGCGTCCAGCGGTAATCCGGGAGTGACCTCGACCACGTGCAGGGCCACCAGTTCCGCGTCCATGCCGGTGGTGATCTGGCAGGCCAGCTTGACCAGGCCATCAACAGATTCCGAGTCACGCAGGGCGACAATTACGGTGGGCTTGCTCATGATTCCTCCTCAAAGCTTGGTCTGGGGCGGCCCTTTTACCCGCCGAGGTAGGGGCACCCGGGTGCCCTCCTTGTTTGCCCTTCTGTAGTTTCTTGCGCCCGAAGGGCACCCACAAGGGGTGCCCCTACCTCGGCTGCGGCCTTCAAATAATTGCGCGGGACACGGCTCTAGAGAAATGATAGCAGGTCCGCCAAGCCGGATTCTATACGGACGGCCGACAGAGAGCAACTTCGTTGAGGGTCCCATTACGGTCATCGCATAAAGGCGTTCGACGCCCGCCCGCGATCGGCGATACAGCCTTGTTACCGGCTGAAAAGGCGCAGGGCGAGCCTACAGTTCATATTTCACATTCCCCTTGCACTTCGACACGAGGGAGATATAGGATAGTTCTTGTAGAAGCGAAAGGGGGATATCATGGTGAACCAGCGGCTCGATCTGCCGCAGGGGACGCTCGACCTGTTGATTCTCAAGACCCTGGCTCTCGAACCCCAACACGGGTGGGCTATTTCCGAGCGAATTCAGCAGATTTCGAGCGACGTGTTGCGTATCCAGCAGGGGTCGCTCTACCCTGCCCTCCACCGATTGGAGCGCCGCGGCTGGATCAAGGCGAAATGGGGAATCTCGGAGAACAACCGCCGGGCCAAGTACTACGAGCTTACAAGCAAGGGCCGGAAACAACTTGAGGCGGAGGAAGGTGCGTGGCGAAAACTGACGGCTGCGGTCGGGCAGGTCTTAGAAACTGCGTAGGGCTGCAAAGGAATTGCCGATTTTCGATTGCACATTGTCGATTGAAGGAGCTGAGGAGGTTATGGTGATCAGCGACCTTCTGTCCCGTTTGCGGGCTCTATTCCGGCGGAAGCCCATGGAAGCGGGGCTGGACGAGGATGCGCACTTCGAACGCGGGGTGGGGAAGTGAACCCGGCCGGGCGCGGCAGGACGGCAGGCACTAAGACCGGTGTCCTTGGAGCGTTTAACGGCTCCTCAGAAGCAGGACATGGCCGCTCGACTCTCCAGCCGCCAGCTGCTTCACGCCGGAGTCGAAGGTTACGAGAAGGCCGCGCCGCTGCATCGCCTGCCCGAGCAGCAGAGCATCCGTCCATTGCTGATGTCCTCTCACTCTTGTGGCCATCGGCTTCAAGACAGCCGCAAGCTCATGGTCCAAGGGCCAGAACTCATGTCCCGCATGGCTTGTTGCTTCGCTCAGGACGTCAAGCGCGGTCTGCACGCTCACCGCCCCTTGGGTCACGGCGGGATTGGTGAGCAGGCGCAACACGCCAAGTTGCGTCAGTGCGTTGGTGGCCCAAGCCTGCCGGCCAGACTTCGAAAACCAAGCATGCGCCGCGGCATGGCTTCCGTGGCGTGGCCAGACGAGAGCCAGCAGAACGTTGACATCAGGCAGATGCCGATTCATTCCTCGTCCAGGAGTTCACGCACCTGCTCGCTGGTGATCACCGGAAAATCGTTCGGTGCGTCCAAGACGGGCAGCCCATGGACCTTCCTGGTCGCGAGTTGATAGTGAGTCCCGCGCCGGATGAGCTCCGATGCGGCCTTGCCGAGCGAGAGCCGACGTCTTTTGGCGTATGCCTGGATCGCCTCAACCGCATCATCTTCGAGCGCTAGAGTGGTTCTCATGAGATTCATGATGCCACCGAGCGCAGTGTGATGTCAAATGCGATATTATGGTGCGCCGGGCTGCAAGCTGAATAATTGTCGATTTTCGATTGACGATTGCCGATTGGAAGAATCTGAAAGCTGAGAGCGTATTGGAGGTAGCGGTGGTCAGCGACCTTCTGTTTCGGTTGCGAGCTTTGTTCCGGCGCAAGTGGCTGGAAGCCGAGATGGACGAGGAACTGCGCGCGCACCTGGAACAGCAGGTGGAGAGATACATCAAATCAGGGCTGCCCGTCGAACAGGCAGAACGGCGAGCGAGACTGGAATTCGGTGGCTTTGACCAGGTGAAGGAAGC
>Ga0182039_10001289_pt1 | contig 13257 bp, 12 predicted proteins | sample sta12Can44000111_FD_125975 | JGI IMG/M metagenome (GOLD analysis project Ga0182039, IMG submission 125975) | Lab enrichment of tropical soil microbial communities from Luquillo Experimental Forest, Puerto Rico - statanox.12C.anox.44.000.111 | ecosystem: Environmental > Terrestrial > Soil >...
AGTACGCCAGTGGCGATCGGGCTGCCCTGGACCGCCTGCTGCCCCTGGTTTACGCTGAGCTGCGCCGCATCGCGGAAAAGCATCTCCGGAGGGAGCCGCCGAGCCATACTCCTGCAGCCTACGGCGCTCGTCCACGAGATGTACGCGCGGTTGGCCGTTCAGGCCCCACCCGACGTTCGCGACCGCATCCATTTTCTCAGCGTCGCCGCCCAGGTAATGCGGCAGATCCTGATCGATCACGCCCGCACGAAGTACGCTCAGAAGCGCGGCGGCCGGCAGGAAAAGTTGTCACTCGACGAGGCGCAGGAGGTTTGCCTGGAGACGCCAGCCATTATGGTTCGAATCGATGATGCGTTGAACGAGCTGGCGCGCCAGGATGCCCGTAAGGCCAAGCTTATTGAGATGCGTTTCTTCGGTGGGCTAACCGCCGAGGAGTCTAGTCCTGCACCTCCAGGGCGATTCACAAGGCGCGCTGGCGCAGTTTCATCAATCCGTGGCGCTTCGGGAGGCCCTGGTGGAAGCACATCCCCATGATGTCGTTTACAAACGCAACTTGATGATCGGGTACGGCCACGTCGGGGACACCCTCGGCGGTCCTGTTTTTTACAATCTCGGGGACAGCGAAGGCGCCGAAGTTACTACCGCAAGGCGGTCGAGATCGGCGAGGAGATTTTCAACGCGGACCCACGCGACAGCACCGCCAAATTCGACCTTGCCGCGGCTTAGGACGATTGGGTATGGTTGATGTCGCGGCATCCGGGATGGCCAAGTCTCTGGCTGCCCTGGAGCGGTCTGTGCGGATGCTGGAGACCTTAGTGGCTGCGGACCCCAATAAACTAAGCGTAAAGATACAGTTGGCGCGCGCGCAAGAATACACAGGGCATCGCCTGCGGGCTCTTCGCTGCTATACCGAAGCTATTGCGAGCTACCGGCGATCGGTGGCGGCTGGCCGACTCCATGCTCGAAGCCGACCCGACCTCTCACGTGGCGCTGGCTGAAGCCGTGGCCTCGGGTCGTGGGATGGCGACAGCCATGGCCATGGCGGGCGATCGAGCCGGGTCCCTCCGGCAAGCGCGGGCAACCATCGAGCGGGCCCAAGCCGGCGTGAATGCGGGGCCGGACAAACGGAGCCGGCAACGCCATGTGGCAGAGAGCACAACGGAGTTGGGTTCGGTCTACGAGATCCTGGCGAAACAGTCGTCGGCCTCCCGCACGCACCAGGACTGGGAAGCCGCGCGCTCCGCGCTCCAGCAAGCGATCTTCCGGTTGGATTCGGTGATGGCCGATGGCAAGCTGACGTCGATCGATACAACCGATCAGCAACGCGCCAAAAACCTGCTGGCAGAGGCCGAGGAGCACTTGTCAGCTTCTCAACGGAACCGCCAGCGACGTTGAGGCACATGAGTTCGGCCGGATCATAGGTGTCCTCGTTCAATGCCGGCAAACGCGATAGAGTATTTCCCAACCCAATGGATGTTGATTGAAAGTTGGCCGTGCCATATTTTCCTTTTCGGTTCTTGCGGCACCTTGATTGCCCACTTTCGTCCTCCTTGCGGTCGTTGGGGCCCGGAGATTCCCTCTATTTAGGTAGGCGAAAGGCGGCGGTAGATTTTGCGCCGATTGGAAGAAACTTTTCTGGGGCACTGGCGCTATATGTGCTGGCCACACCGGGGCTCATGGCGTGGCCTCTTTCCTCTCTCGACGATTCAACTGCTTCCCCCGGTGTGCAACCGCTCGAAGGTGGATAATCGGCGCTTCGCCATGGCATGATGGACCGCCGACAGGAAATCCGCCTTAAGGTGACTTGAAATGAACATCGATTACGGCCTGCAAGCGTCCGGCCTGAAGGCCAGCGTCAAAGCGCTGTTCCACCTTTCCGCCGGGAAGATCCAGTCGATTGAGCGGTGCTGGGATCCCTCCGCTGGCGCCCCGGTGTTTACGGTCCACGGGACGTACACTAATCGAGGCTGGACCGAATGGACCCAGGGCTTTCAGGTCGGCTCGGCCCTTCTGCAGTTCGATGCTACCGGGGAGCCCGAGTTTCTCGAGATAGGCCGCCGGCGGACGCTTGCAGTCATGGCGCCTCAGCTCACGCACATGGGCGTGCACGATCATGGGTTCAACAACGTCAGTACTTACGGGAATCTGCTACGATTGTTCGTCGAGGGCCGCATCGGGACGGACCCCTGGGAGCGGAGGTTCTACGAACTCGCACTAAAATGTAGCGGGGCGGTGCAGGCTTCACGCTGGTCGAAGCTTGCTTCCGGGGGAGGGTTCATCTACTCCTTTAACGGCCCTCATTCGCTCTTCGTCGATACGATTCGGACTTTGCGCGCGCTGGCATTGAGTCATCGCCTCGGTCACGAGCTCCTGGGCGAGAACGGCCGTCGCACCTCGCTGCTCGACCGGCTGATCCGGCATGCGCAGACGACCGCTCGCTATTCCGTTTACTACGGGGAGGGGCGCGACGTTTACGACATTCGGGGCCGTGTCGCTCATGAGAGTCTTTTTAACCCGAATAACGGTGATTACCGTTGTTCTAACTCCCAGCAGGGTTATTCGCCATTCAGCACTTGGACCCGCGGGCTTGCATGGGCCATGTTAGGATTCGCCGAAGAGCTCGAGTTCCTCAGAACGATCCCGGAGGGTGAGTTCGTAGCGCATGGGGGGCGCGAGTTCGTGATCGAGATGTTGCGCAAAGCTGCGGAGGCGACCTGCGATTTCTATGTTGAGAATTCGGCCGCTGACGGCATCCCGTATTGGGATACGGGAGCGCCTGGCCTGGAGAGGATGGGCGATTGGCGGGGCAGGCCCGCCGACCCCTGGAACGATTTCGAACCGGTCGACAGCTCTGCTGCCGCCATCGCCGCGCAAGGGCTTCTGCGATTGGGAAGGTGTCTCCAAAACCAGCTCTATTGGCAAGCCGGTCTCACCCTCTGCCGTACTCTGTTTTCCGAACCTTACCTGAGCACAACTCAGGACCATCAAGGTTTAATCCTCCACGCGCTGTATCACCGTCCAAACGGATGGGACACGGTTCCCCACGGGCGCCGCGTCCCGGGGGGTGAGGCTTGCATCTGGGGCGACTATCATGCCATCGAACTCGCGTTGTACCTGCTGCGGATCATCGAGGGCAAGGAGTATCTGACCTTCTGGGGCAACCTGGATGGCCCTCGTTAAAGCGTAGGTGTCTGCGCTAGTGAGGCCCGTCAGGTAGCCACGGTGAGTGTTCTTTCTGACCGTGAGCTTTTGCTTGCGGAAGAACCCACGGTCAATCACAAACCGAGTGACCGTGGCTGCGGAGACTGCATCGTGAAACCGGTCGCCATCGTAACCGGCGCCAGCCGCGGCATTGGGCGCGCCATCGCCGTCGAACTTGCTGGCACGCACACCGTAATCGCGACCTACAAAGAGCGGCGCGAGGCAGCGGATTCTCTGCGCGAGGAAACGGGCGTCGAGATCCTGCGGTGCGATCTCAGCCTGCGTTCCGACCGCGAGGCGCTTATCACCTCCGCGCGTGATCGCTTCGGCCGGCTCGATCTGCTTGTCAACAACGCTGGTATGGCTCCTCGTGAGCGGCGGGATCTGCTGGAAGCCACCGAGGAGAGCTTCGACGAGCTGATCGAGACTAACCTGAAAGGCCCCCACTTTCTCACCCAGGCTGCCACCCGCTGGATGGCGAGGCAACGCCACGGCCGCATCGTCTTCATTACATCCATCTCGTCCTATGCGGCTTCGGTGAACCGTGGCGAATACTGCATCGCCAAAGCCGGTCTCAGCATGAGTGCGGCTCTCTACGCGCAACGGCTCGCGTCGCACGGGGTCCTGGTTTACGAGATCCGGCCCGGCATCATTCGCACCGACATGATTGCGCCGGCGGCAAAGGACTATGAGGAAAGGATCGCAGGCGGCCTGGTCCCTCAAATGCGCATGGGCGAGCCCGCGGACGTGGCGCGGGCCGTCCGCGCCATCGCCGACGGACTTCTCGATTACGCCACCGGGCAAGTCCTCGATATCGACGGCGGGTTTCACTTGCGGTCGCTGTGAGCGGGCCGAACCGGATTCGCGTAGGCGGGTACCGGTAGCCACGGTCAATCGGTTTATGATTGACCGTGGTTTCTTCCCGCAATCAAGAGCCCACGGTCAAAAAAAGCACTGACCGTGGCTACCATGGTTACCAAGGCTTATAGACCCGCATCTGCGGCGCTAACTCTGGTGACGGCGGACCAGTCGAGCTCTCCGTACCCGCGGGCGATGCCTGAGATCAGGTGATCGCGGATCAGGCTGGCGAAGGGTAGAGGCACGCCGGCTCCCTCTCCGGCCGCGAGGATCAGCCGAACATCTTTCAGTCCCAAGTGCATTTTGAAGCCGGCGGGCTGGAACTTCTCTTCCAGCACGATCTTGCCGTAGTTGTCGTAAACCGGCGACTTGAGGAGCGAGCCGTTCGCAATTTCCAGGAATTGAGCCGGATTGACTCCTGATTTTCGCATCAGCGCAAAAACCTCACCCAAGGCTTCTAGCATGGAAGCGATGAGGAAGTTGCCGCCAAGTTTTACCGCAGTGGCAGCCGCGGCTTCGGACCCCAGCACGAACAACTTCTGAGCGATGGCCTCGAAGAGCGGCCGACATCGCTCCACCGCTGCGGCGGGTCCCGCCGCGACCACCAAAAGCTTCGCCGCCTTGGCAGCTTGCGGCCGCCCAAACACCGGCGAAGCCACAAAATCCTGCCCGCGCTTACGGTGTGATTCTGCAAGGTGCCTCGCCAGGCCTATGCTAATCGTGCTGCATGCGATATGAATGCCACCCTCAGGGAGTGCGCCGAGAATTCCGTCCTTGCCGAATGTGGTCTCTTCTACGGCGCCATCATCCGCCAGCATGGTCACCACCACACCGGCGGCACAAGCCTCCGCTGCCGAGGCGGCGAAGGTGGCGCCTTCGGCCGCCAGATCGTCAGCGCGGCTCCGCGTGCGGTTGTAAACTATCATCTGATGGCCTGCTTTGATTAGGTTGCGTGCCATAGCCAGCCCCATATTACCCAGCCCAACGAATCCAGCCTTCATTGTTGCCTCCCAAGTATCCCAAGTAGCAGATGCTGTTGAAAGCATTCAAGCACGAGTATGATACTGATTTTGGATTTTAGATTTTGGATTTCGGATTCGCACCCCGTTGGAACCGGCCTGCGGCCCTTTCTCGAGAGAAGAACCGCAGAGTTTGAAAGGCAAACTCCGCGCTACCCGGCTGCCTTCCCGAAACTCGTTTAAGGAGGCGAGAGCGTGCCACTGTATTTTTCCGCCCACACCACTGCTTGTCTCACCAAACAGGCGTTGCGAGAGCTCATGAAGGTACTTCTGACGGCCACCGACATGAAAGTACGTCGCTGCGTGGCGAGCCAGCTTGGCGGCCGAATGCTTACCGAGATTGAGGCTCCCAACCAGGCCACACTGGAAAAGTGGTTCAATGCCCGTCGCATCAACTGTGAATGGATTATGCGTATCGACCTCGACGGCACGGATGGGAGAGTTAACGAGTACTGAACTCGGTACTTAGGATTCTGGAGTCTGCGTGAGCTTCAGCACTTCCGGCGAAGCAAAGCAGTTCCTTGTCTCCAGGATTGTTCAGGAGGCAAAGCGCCGACAGAGACTGTTTGACTGCATAGTTCAGCGCGTCATCCGTTAGTACAGGGAGGTTGTCCTGCTTTTTAACCTTTCTTGTTGGACCCTTAACTGTGGACTGTCGACTGTCGACTTTCCTACAGCCATAGGTGCTGGTTGGGATAGAAGGTCACTGGCCTGTGGGGAAACTTCTCTCGAAACGCGCGGAACCGGCGCAAGGCCAATAGGTATCTTCGATCCGAAGACTTGAGCGTTTTATGAGGCATGTTGATGAGGGCGCGCTCCACTTCCCAAACGTTCCTTGACGAAAGTCGCCAATCGCCTTTCACCAGGGTGCGTAGGTCCGCCACCCCGTAGCCGGTAATTCGCGATGTGTTGTCCACGTAGGGATCAACGTAGCTCATCGCCAGTTGGCGCACGGTCCGAAAGACCGCTTTGCGACCGTGCAGGCCGTAGTCGCGCGAACGCGCCACTGTGCCCCAGCGGCCGCGCGAGCGGAAAAGAAAGAGCACGTGGTCGAGATTGTCCTGGGACTCCAGGTCGAGCAGGAGAGGCGGAAAGCCGTGCTGCTCGAGAATTGTCGCCGCAGCAAGTGCTGCCTCCAGGCAGTGTGCGCTGCTGTGGTAGACGACGCCGCGAAGTGTGCGCAGTGTGTCGCCTCCCTTTTCCCAGTTATAGGGCAGCGCACGGAGGAACTTCTGCACTTGTCGTGGAGTGCGGTATTTCTGAACAATCACCCACTCCGCCGGCCGGAAGTCTTCCCGAGTCGGAGGCCACAGACATTTTGGATTTTGGATTTTAGATTTTGGATTAGGCATCCGGTTCATCCACGCGCCCACACCAACCAGTTCCCGCAGTACGTTCTGGGTTTCAGAGGTCCCGCCGATGTCATCCCGAGCAGAGCGAGGGATCTACTTTTGCCGTGAAGAAGAAGCAGATCCCTCTCCCGCATCCGGGGTCGGAATGACCGCTGTGGGGACTTACATGTGGATTGGTGGGCCAAGGGCCCGGGCAAATACGCAGCACGACAAACACCCTTTCATCAGCCGGATCGGCTGTTCAATCCAAAATCTCAAATCTAAAATGGCCCGGCCCACCTGTCATACCAAAGCTCGAAACAGAAGAGCGGCCAGAGCAACCGCCGATGGTCCGCCTGCCGCGCCCAATGTTCCTCCAGCAAGCGCCGCACGAACGAGACACTGAACAAGCCGTTTCGCTTGAGCTTTTCCTCCCCAAGCGTTTCATCCAGCCAAGACCTTAGTTCTCCGCGCATCCACTCCGCAACGGGTACGGAAAACCCACGCTTTTGCCTATAGACGATCTCGCGCGGCAGCCACATTGAGACGGCCTTCTTCAGCAGGTGCTTGAGCTGGACGGTGGGTACCTTAAGCTGAGTGGGCAGGCTGGCGGCGAATTCGATCAGCCGATGGTCAAGGTAGGGCGTGCGCAGTTCCAGCGAACAGGCCATGCTGGCGCGATCGATCTTCACCAGCAGGTCGTCCTCCAGGTAAAGCCGGAAGTCGAGGTAAGTCACTTCGGCAATGGCATCCTCAAAGACGGTGCCCTCCCGCACGCGATCGAGAGGAGCAAGGATTTGCTGGCCGGGCTTTGCACAGCAGTCAAATTGCGGAGAAAACAATCTGTTTAGCTCGTCGGGTGCGAACATACCAAACCAGATCTGGTGTCGCAGGGCGGGTTCCTTGTCCACGTGGGCCAGAAAACGGCGGAGGAATAATCCCATAGGCACGGCGCTCGAAGAAAGGGGAAAAAAGGGCTGGAGCCTTGCGAACAACTGCCGCCGCAGGAAACGCGGCAGCCGGAGGTAGTACTCCGCCAGCCGCGCGCCGATGTACATCGGGTAGCCGCCAAATAGTTCGTCACTACCCTCCCCGCTCAGCGCCACCTTAATGTGTTTGCGCGCGAAGCGCGAAATGAGAAAGGTCGGGATGACGGCAGCATCAGCCAACGGCTCGTCCAGGTGATCCGCAAGGATCTCCAAACCCTCACGCAGTTGCGCTTTGTCTGCAACCAGGACGTGGTGCCGGGTGTTGAAGCGACGCGCCACCAGCCGGGCGTAAGACTCTTCATTAAAAGCCTTCTCCGGGAATGCTACAGAGAACGTGTTGACGTTGCCCGGCGTTAACTCGCTCATCAACGCCACAAGCGTTGATGAGTCCACTCCGCCGCTGAGAAACACCCCGAGCGGTACATCGCTCACCAGCCGCGAGAGGGCAGCCTCACGCACACGTGTGCGCAGCTCTTTCAGGAGTGCGTTTTCTTCGATTCGGCTGACACGCGGTCTCCCGGGAGGCCTCAAATATTCCTGTAACCGCCAAAATGGCTCGACGCGAACCTGCCCGGCCTCGATGACCATGCGGTGCGCCGCCGGTAGCTTCCTGATTTCTGCGAAGATACTCCGCGGTGCGGGAACATATCCGTAGAAGAAGAACTGTCCGACGGCCTCCTGATCGAGGGTGCGGCCGACCCCGGGGTATTCGAACAGCGCCTTGATCTCCGAAGCGAACACCAGCGTGTTGTCGCGAAACCAATAGAAAAGCGGCTTCTCACCAGCACGGTCGCGTGCCAGCAGCAGGCGCTTCGCCCCGTTATCCCACAGAGCGATAGCGAACATGCCATTCAACTGGCGCACGCAGTCAGGTCCCTGCTCCTCATAGAGGTGAGCGATCACTTCTCCGTCCGAATGAGTCTTGAAGTGGTGCCCGCGCTGAACGAGATCTCGGCGCAGCTCCCGGTAGTTATAAATTTCACCGTTAAAAACCAGCGCCACATCTCCCGTCTCATTGAAGAGCGGTTGATCGCCCGTCTGGAGATCAATGATGCTCAGACGACGAATGGCCAAGGCGAGGTAGGGTAGCTCAAACTTGCCGTGGCTGTCGGGGCCGCGGTGGATGAGTCGCGCCGACATAAGATCGATGCGCTCGCGTTGGGCCGCCGTTTCGAGTGCCAGATTGAAGATGCCGCAGATTCCGCACATTCAAAGGTTGGATTAGTAGATCGATTCCCAGCCGTCGCTGCGACGTAGGGGCACCCCTACGTCGGCGTCTGCGGGACACGACACTAGGACAACAGATTCACCTTAGCTGACGCACGACTGAGTCCTGCGCCAGGCCGAGGGCGGAGAAAATGGCGCCGCAGGTCTGCGCCCTGTCCTGCAAAGCACTCAGCTTCAGGGGCGGAGGATCAGGCTGGATTCTCCGCACCACCTTCTCAACCGTGGCCAACATCAAATCCGGCGCACCCTTGGAAACGCCCCCGCCAAACACGATCAAGTCAGGGTCGAGAACAGCGACGATGTTGGCCACGCCCACTCCGAGCAGAGTGAAGATCCGTTCCAGCACCTCGCGCGCCCTGGCATTGCCCTGGCGCAGAGCCTCAAACACAAAGTAGGCATCGCGTTCTTCCCTCAGACCTGAAGGCCTGCCGCCAGCCTCCCTGCTCAAGGACTTGTGGCCCTCGGCCGCGATACCGAGGCCGGAAACATAGCTCTCAAAGTGGCCGGTGTCGCCGAAATCTTCGTTCCAGCGCGGCCATTCCACGTTCATTCGGTAAAGTTCGCCGGCGGCGCCGGTGCGTCCCACGTACAGCTTGCCGTCTATGAAAACGCCGGCCCCTATCCCTGTACCCAGGGCGATAAAGACGAAGTTGCCGACGTCCCGAGCAACGCCGCGCCAGTGCTCGCCAATGGCGGCCATATTGGCGTCGTTCTCCAGGAAGATGGGTACGCGAAACTCCCTTTCCAGCTCTCCTTTCAGGTGCACGTCTCTCCAGCCCGGCAGGTTATTGGCCCACGTCACGACGCCAAGTTTCGGAGTTACAGGGCTCGGCACCCCTATGGCCACCGCCCGCAACCTGCCATGCCGTGGCAGACCGGCCAGCAAGGTTCGGATTCCCGTATGGGTCTGCCGTATCAGTTTAGCCGGGCCGGCTTCGGGCCGGATCTTTTCATCCGATTCGCACAACGTCTCGCCCCGAAAGTCCGCGAGAGCGTAATGGATGTGGCTCCCGCCTAAATCAATGCCGACAACGTAACCGAAGCTGGCGTTCATTGTCACGCGCTCACGGCCGCCGGGGGACTGCACCATCCCTTTCTGGACGAGCATTCGCAGCTTGGCGTTCACCGTGGAGAGCTCGAGACCAAGCAAGCGCGCAAGCTCTGGCGGCGAAGTCTCACCCGAACGCGCCACCTCGCGGAAGACGCGTTGCAGAGACGACCGAGGCTTTGATTCGTCGCTTCTGAATGGACTCTTCATGCTTGCTAACAGCTTCCCTGCCGCCCCGTCGCCATTTCATACAGCACGACGCCGAATGAAAACAAGTCGGTCCGCGCATCCAGCTTCTCACCTCTCACCTGCTCCGGCGACATGTAGGACACTGTCCCCATCGCTACGCCGGTTTTGGTGAGATTGGGGTCAGCGGCCGACACTGTGGGGGTATCCTGCGGTGCTACCCCCCCACCCGGCTCTCCCGCGACTGCGGGATCCCCACTCTCTGTCGCCGCAGGCGACCGAAGGCTGTTGGTTGGGGAGAGTTTCGCCAAGCCGAAATCCAGAATCTTCACCTGTAGGGCCTGCCCGCGAGTCGTAATGAAGATGTTGGCTGGCTTGATGTCGCGATGTGTGATGCCCTTTCCGTGTGCCGCCTCCAGCCCATCGGCAATCTGGACGGCCACATCGAGCAATTCACCGATTAGGACGGGCACTCCTCCCGGCGACGCGCAATTCGGATCGGGTCCGAGTTTCGAGTTTCCATTTTCGAGTTTCGTGTGTTCAAGCCGCTGCCGCAGCGTTTCGCCGTCTAGCAACTCCATGGCGATAAACGGTTGGCCCTCGTGTTCGCCAAATTCATGGATCGTGCAGATGTTGGGATGATTCAGCGCTGAGGCGGCCCGTGCCTCGCGCTCGAACCGTTCCAACGCCTTCGAGTCTTTCCCCAATTCCTCCGGCAGGAATTTCAAGGCCACTGTGCGGCCCAGCTTGATGTCCTCGGCCTTGTGCACCACTCCAATACCCCCTCCGGCCAACAGCTCCAGCACGCGGTAGTGGGAAACCTTCTTGCCAGTGAGGCTCGCGAAAGCTGATGCCGAGGGTAGCGCTGAGTTGGTTTCTAACTCTGCGGTCTTTCCTTGGGGAAGAACCGCGGACTGTAGGGCCGACCCTTGGGTCGGCCTGGCCGCGGCCGGGGCAAGCCCCGGCCCTACGCCCTCTGGCGGGCTGGCAGCCTCTACCCAATGCGCAGCCACCAGCAGCCGGTAGCCTCGACGCACCAGCGTCTCGATGTAGTGAGGACGCTCTGGCGAGATCTCGTGCCAAGTACCATCCCAAAAGGTCAGCACATCGATTTTTCCGTAGCGTTTGTCCCGGCCGATTAGAGCCAGCCGCGAACCATCTGGCGATATCTCCCAGTCCATGTGCTCCCACCAAACGTCGGTCTCGCCTAGCTGTTTCCCCTTACCTTGCACCGGATCGAGCGAATAGAAAAAGAGCTTGTTCCCTTTTTTCTCACCGAGTACGCAGGGAATGCGGGGCCTTAGCGGGCACGTGTCGTCCCACACATATAACCCGGGGTCGCGTAGGACTGAAGCACCCGCAGGCTCTTCCAGCACCCTATCCGGCGGCCCGCCAGCAACCGGCCCTGGAGCGGTGCCCTGACAGTGCCCGCCGCTTACGGCCGGCCAGCCTCTATTCCTTGGCGCGGGATGAAAAGTGGGAGCGGGGGCTTCGCGTTGTAAGTCTGCGCAAAATCCCTTTGGTTGACGGCCAGTCCGAGGTATCCCCGCGAGTCGATGTAGAGGAGTGGCTCGCCGACGGGTACATCGCTGAACGTTTTCACAAAGGGAAGAATCATCTGCCTCTCACCCAGGGTCACACGCACTTTGCCGCCCCAAGAGTAGCCCAATGACAGGAAATCCTTGCCCTCGATATTGGAAATGAGGCTGCCGAAAGGATCGTCCAGGGCGATGATCTCCCCGGCGATACCTTTTTCGTCCTTCCTGGCCACGGGGATATTGAGCCGCACGAGATTCTTCACCTCAAGCTCCGGACCCACCTCGCTCCAGTCCTCTCCTTGCGCCAGATGAGCGCCTACCGGAGAGAAGATGTCGCGACCGTGAAAGGTTGAGGAGATGGCTTCACCGCGCATCCATGATGGGTTGGTGATTTCCCGCGCTCCCTCGATTCCGTCACGGTCCTGGACCAGGGTTATGAGACCGTTGTCCGGCAGGACAAAGTACTGGCCCCGCTTCGACTTCACCACCACTGCTTTGCGAGTGCTGCCAACCCCGGGATCGATCACAGTCACGAAAACCGTGCCGGAAGGGTAGTAAGGCGAGGCGCCGACGAGAAAACGGGCGCCGTCGAGGATCGAGTAGGGAGTGACTTGGTGGGTCAAGTCCACAATTCTCAGGTCGGGGGTGATGCTCCACATCACTCCCTTACAGATAGCGACCGCGTCGTTGGCCACCCCGAAGTCGGTCATGAAAACGATCGTGGGCGCGCGAGACCCGTCGGGGCGGGGCAATCCTGCTCCTGCCGCCGGCGTGGCTGAAACCAGGACCAGCAAGAGGGCCACAAGTAGAACCAGGAGTCCGGCCTTTTGTGCTCGAGCGTGGTGTGGCTTTGCCACCTGCTGTGCGGAAAGCCTCCGGCGTTCCGCGAGACCAACAACTTTATTGGTTTTCTCTTTTTGGCCGCTGGGCCGGAAAGGCTGAGCCTTTCCGCACAACAGGCGGCAAAGCCGCGATTTTTTCACACCTTCTGCCCTCTGAGATCCGTCGACGAGTTACGGGCGGTAACTAAGGCGAAAGCGAAGCCAGCCGATCATGATAAGCGAACCCGACCGCCGCCGTCACGCCCCTGCGGGACCTTTGGGACCTCTTCGGTCAGCGCTGGGAAGAGTGACCGTAAAGGTCGAACCCTTACCCAGCAGGCTCTCGACGGTGATAGTACCGCGCATGCGTTCGATGACGTGTTTGACTATGGATAGGCCCAGACCGGTTCCCCCAACTTCCCGCGAGCGAGTCCTGTCCACTCTATAGAAGCGCTCAAAAATACGCGACAGGTCCTCGGAAGGAATGCCGATCCCGGTATCGGCGATGCGGATGTAGGCCGATTCGTTCGGTCCGAGCCCGGCTTCAACGCGAACCTCCCCGCCGGAGCGATTGAACTTCACGGCGTTGTCGAGGAGATTGACCAGCGCTTGCTCCAGTCGAACCTTGTAGCCTAGCACTTCAGCGTCCTCGATCGGACCGGCGATCAGACGCACGCTGCGCACGCGCGCCTCGGGCTCCACGGCGCGAAGCGCCGCCTCCACGGAGGAGCGGACGGAAACGCACTCCGGCTCCACCTCCGACCTGCCGGACTCCAATTCCGACAGTGTGAGCAGATCGGAGGCGATATTGTTCAGCCGGATGGCGTGAGCTTGGATAATCTGAAGAAACTTACGGTTATTTTCCCGGTCCTCGAGCGCCCCGTCGAGCAGCGTCTCGGCGTAGCCGCGAATGGCGGTCAGGGGTGTCCGCAACTCGTGCGATACATTGGCGACGAAATCTCTGCGCACCCGCTCCAGCCGCTCCAGGTCCGTAACCTCGTGTAGGATGGCGATAGCGCCGCGACCCGTCGGCATCGCC
>Ga0182039_10001295_pt1 | contig 13233 bp, 9 predicted proteins | sample sta12Can44000111_FD_125975 | JGI IMG/M metagenome (GOLD analysis project Ga0182039, IMG submission 125975) | Lab enrichment of tropical soil microbial communities from Luquillo Experimental Forest, Puerto Rico - statanox.12C.anox.44.000.111 | ecosystem: Environmental > Terrestrial > Soil >...
CAGATCGCCAATTCGACCGAGGCGGCGAGGTCGGCCTGAAAAGCAGGGTCGGGGCCGCCCCGATTGGCGCAAATGTGACGCACGGCTGTTTTCAGTCCGGAGAACGAGAAGTCGCAACCTGGCCTCCCTTTTAGCGGCCGCGGCAGGTCAAAGCGTGACGCATCCCCTTCCGCTGCCGCCTGCTCGATTGCGGGTCCGCCAGGATAACCTAGCCCGATCAGCTTTGCTGTCTTATCGAAAGCTTCCCCGGCTGCGTCGTCGAGGGTCGTCCCGAGCCGCGTATACCGCCCGATCCCGGCGCAGACGAGCAGCTGACAGTGGCCGCCGGAGACGAGCAGCAAGAGGTAAGGAAAGTCGACATCGTCGGTTAGGCGGGCCGTTAGCGCGTGAGCTTCGAGATGATTGACCGCGATGAAAGGCTTGTTGATGCCCCAGGCGAGCCCCTTGGCCATCGTTGCGCCGACGATGAGCCCACCGATCAGCCCAGGACCCGTTGCCGCGGCCACACCATCGATGTCGGCGAGGGGCACTTCTGCCTGATCAAAGGCCTGTACAATAACCTTGTCGAGATGGTCGAGATGCGAGCGTGCGGCGATCTCAGGTACGACCCCACCATAAGGCGCGTGTTCGGTGATTTGCGCTTGGACCACGCTCGAGCGGATCTTCGGTCCTGAGGGCGACATGGAGACGATTGCCGAAGCCGTCTCGTCGCAGCTCGTCTCAATGCCGAGGACCATCATTACGAAGATGGCGGAAGCACGACGGGCCTCTCCGCGCCCTCCGATTCGCCCAGCGGTCAGCCGGGCGAAGCAACCTCGTACGTTTTCAGTGTCTTGTCGGTTGTGGCGTCAATTTCGAGGAGCTTAACGGAGTACCCCCAGAGCGTCGCGGCATGACGGATTACAGACCGGCAGCTCTTTTCCTCGAGCAAGACGCCGTTGTGCACATAGTGCGCTAAAATCAAGCAGCGGTCTCCTCTAAGGTCGACATCAACGACCTGAATGTCGGGCTCGCGCCGTGATAGATCGTATTGGCGAGACAATGCGCTGCGGATCTTGCGGTAGCCTACATCATCGTGGATCGCTTCCACGCGGAGAGCCGGCTTGGTGCTGTCGTCCGAGACATGGAACAGGCGGAAGCGGCGGATCATCGCCGGGCTCAAATACTGCAGCACGAAGCTCTCGTCGCGGTAGTTCGCCCAGGCATGGCGCAACACGCCGTAGCCGTCTCTCGAACCGGCGATATCGGGAAACCACTCGCGATCCTCGTCTGTCGGCTCCTCGCAGACCCGGCGGATATCGCTCATCATCGCGAAACCGAGCGCATAAGGATTGAGACCGCTGAAACGCGGATCGTCGAAGTCCGGTTGAAACACAACGCTCGAATGCGAGTGCAGGAATTCTAGCATCGAGCCTTCGGTAATGAGGCCCTTGTCGTGCAATCGCCGCATAATCTCGTAATGAACAAAGGTGGCACAGCCTTCATTCATCATTTGCGTTTGTTTCTGTGGGTAGAAATACTGCGAGATGAGGCGGACGATGCGAACGAGCTCACGCTGCCAATCCTCAAGCCGCGGTGCCCGCTTCTCGATCAGATAGAGGAGATTCTCTTCCGGGAGCCCGAGCTCACGCTTGATCTCCTGGACCCGCGCCTCAGCCGCGTCAGGATCCTCTTTGTCCTTTCCGGTACCAGGGACCGTACGCCACAGATCGTTGTAGGTCGCCTCGGCGTGCGCCCGCCACTCCTCGGCGCGCCGCCGTTCCTCAGCGAGGTTGGGCTTGGTGCGATGGGCGTAGCGATTGACGCCGTGGTCCTTCAGCGCGTGAGCGGCGTCCAGCACCCGCTCGACTGCTTCGGTTCCGTGCCGCTCCTCGCATTTTTGGACATAGTCGCGTGCGAAACTGAGATAGTCGAGGATCCCGTGCGCATCGGTCCATTGTCGAAACAGATAATTGTTCTTGAAGAAGTGATTATGTCCGAAGGCAGCATGTGCAATAACCAGGGTCTGCATGGTCATGGAATTTTCTTCCATGATATAGCAGATACACGGGTTTGAGTTGATGACGATCTCGTAGGCGAGCCCTTGCAAGCCTTTACGGTAGAGGGTCTCGTGATACGCAAACCGTTTGCCAAAGCTCCAATGCCGATACATCAGCGGCAAGCCGACTGAGGCGTAGGCATCGAGCATCTGCTCGGAGGTTATCACCTCGATCTGGATCGGGTAGACGTCGAGACCGAGTTCTTCGAGCGCGATCCGCTCGACCGCATCATGAACCCGGCGCAAGCCGGTATAATCCCAGTTTGGACCGTTGAAGAGCGGGGTCGGGGCTTCGAGCCGCAGAGCACCGGAATCAGGCACGGACACCCCCCTTTGCAAACAACTCGTGAAACACCGAGAAGATCTGCGACGGATCACTGACCCGGCGCATGACGAAGTGCGGGTGTCCCGGTGCCACCTCGCTGTAGGCTCGCCATAAATCGCTGTCGCGGGATAGGCCAGTCAAACTTCCTCCCATGCCGTCGCCGACTTCGACATAGGCGAAATATTGGCAGAGCGGAAGCACCTCACCGCCGAGTAATGTTACGCAACGCCCACTATCGGCGCCGTAATTGTCGCCATCCGAGGCCTGCGCCGCGTAGATGTTCCAGCGGTCGGTAGGATAACGTGCGCGCGCAATCTCCAACATCTTTTCGAGAGCGGTCGAGACGACCGTGCCGCCCGTCTCGCGGCTGTAGAAGAATGTTTCTTCATCCACCTCCTCCGCGGTGCTCGTATGGCGAATGAAGACTATGTCAACGTGACGGTAGCGGCGGATCAGGAAAACGTGCAGGAGCATGAAAAATCTCTTTGCGAGATCCTTCATCGCCTCGGTCATCGACCCCGACACATCCATCAGGCAAAACATAACCACTTCGGTATTCGGGCGGGGAACGCGATCGAAGCGATTGTAGCGGACATCGAGAGGATCAATGTACGGGATGATCTTGCTGCGGTGCTCGAGCCGGTCGAGTTCGCGGAGAAGCCGCTCCACCTCATCTTCAGCACCGCGGGCGCGTGCTTCCTCGACCGCATCGCGCAAAGCTTCGAGCTCCCATTGCTTCGGCCGTCTCAGCGAGATGCGGCGGGCCATGCTGTTGCGCATCGTGCGGCGGATGCTCAAATTCGCCGGGCTTCCCGTCACGGTATAGCCGGCGCGCTGCAAATCGACCGCAAATGTCTCTTTGAGACTTTTTTTCACTAAATCGGGCAGTTCGAGATCCTCGAAGAACATGTCGAGGAACTCTTCCTTGGATAAAGTGAACTCGAACGCGTCCTCGCCGGACCCATCGGGGCTGCCTTGGGATCCTCCGCGCCCCTCCCCGCCAGTCGGCCGAGGTATCTCGTCGCCTTTCACATACTCCTTGTTGCCGGGGACCACATGCTCGGTCCGGCCGGTGCGACGGCTATGATGAAAGATCGGTTCCACAATCCCACGCGTTGGGATCGCTACTTTTTCGCCGTGGTCGACGTCAGCGACCTTGCGTTTGCGCAGTGCTTCCTGTACTGCCGATTTGACCTCTGCCCGGGCACGCGACAGAAAGCGCTGCCGATTGCTCAGGCTTTTGCCCTTCGGGTTGGGGCGACGATCGACGATGTTCATGGGCTCTCTCCAGCCTTGGGGCCGTGGTCGCCTACCCCGCCTTGTTGACCCGCATATACCATTCGACAAGACGGCGAACCTGCCGCTCCGTGTAGCCTCGTGCCACCATACGATCCAGGAAATCGGCGTGCTTTTTCTCGGTCTCGGAATCCTTTTTGGACCCGAAGCTGATGACAGGCAGCAAATCCTCCACTTGTGAGAACATGCGCCGCTCGATCACTTCGCGCAACTTCTCATATGAGGTCCAAGAGGGGTTCCGCCCAGAGTTATTGGCCCGAGCACGCAGAGCGAATTTGACGACCTCGTTCCGGAAATCCTTGGGATTTGCGATGCCGGCGGGCTTCTCGATCTTTGACAGTTCCTGGTTCAAAAGTTCGCGGTTCATCAGCTGGCCGGTATCGGGATCTTTGTAGTCCTGGTCTTCGATCCACGCATCGGCGTAGGCTACATAGCGATCGAACAAGTTCTGCCCGTAATCCGAATAGGATTCCAGATACGCCTTCTGGATCTCGTGTCCGATAAATTCGGCGTAGCGCGGCGCCAGCTCGGCCTTGATGAAATTGAGGTATTTTTTCTCCGTGTCATCGGGAAACTGCTCGCGCCAGATTGCCTGCTCGAGCACATACATCAAGTGCACGGGATCGGCCGCCACCTCCTGCGTGTCGAAATTGAACGTGCTCGACAGCACCTTGAAGGCAAAGCGCGTCGAAATGCCGTCCATTCCTTCGTCGACTCCGGCCGCATCGCGATATTCCTGAACAGACTTGGCGCGCGGGTCGGTATCCTTCAGACTTTCACCGTCATAGACCCGCATCTTCGAGTACAAATTCGAGTTCTCGTGAGATTTTACCCGAGACAGCACACTAAAGCGCGAGAGAATGTCCAATGTGGATGGTGCGCAAGGTGCATCGGCTAACTCGCTGTTCTGAAGGAGTTTTTCGTATATTTTGCGTTCCTCGGTCGAACGCAAGCAATAAGGCACCTTGATTACCGAAATGCGGTCGATAAACGCCTCGTTGTTTTTGTTGTTCTTAAAGCTCTGCCATTCGGCCTCGTTGGAATGCGCCAGCACGATGCCCTGGTACGGGATACCGCCGATATTCTCGGAGCCGACGTAATTCCCTTCCTGCGTAGAGGTGAGCAGCGGGTGCAGCATCTTGATCGGCGCTTTAAACATCTCGACAAATTCGAGAAGCCCTTGGGTCGTACGGTTGAGGCCACCTGAATAGGAATACGCGTCGGGATCGTTCTGGCTAAAAAATTCGAGCTTGCGAATGTCCACCTTGCCGACGAGGCTCGATACGTCCTGGTTGTTCTCGTCGCCGGGTTCGGTCTTGGCGATGCAGATCTGCTTGAGGCGCGAAGGTTGCATCCGAACGACGGTGAATCTGGTAATGTCGCCGCCAAATTCCTCGAGTCTTTTAACGGCCCAAGGCGAGATCGTCCCGGTCAGACGGCGGCGCGGAATGCCGTAGCGTTTTTCCAGTTCGGCACCCAGAGTTATCGGATCGAACAGACCGAGTGGGCTCTCAAAAACCGGACTGATTTCATCGCCGGCCTTCAGGACGTAGACCGGCTCCTTCTCCATTAGTTGCTTCAAACGCTCGGCGAGTGACGATTTACCACCGCCCACCGGTCCCAACAGGTAAAGAATCTGCTTGCGCTCCTCGAGCCCCTGAGCGGCGTGGCGGAAAAAGCCGACGATCCGCTCGATAGTCTCCTCCATGCCGAAGAAATCGGAGAACTCGGGATAGACCTTGATGGTCCGGTTCATAAAAATTCGGCCGAGGCGTGGGTCCTGGCTCGTATCGACCATTACCGGCTCGCCTATCGCGGTAAGCATGCGCTCGGCCGCGCCTGCGTAGTAGGACGGATCATCCGAGCACTTACCGAGATAGTCCTCGAGTGTCAGCTCGATCTCTCTTCGGTTTTCGTACAACCTAGAATAGAGGCTGAAAATCCCATCATCGAATTTCATATCTCACCTCAACCGATGCCGCGCGCTCAACCCAGTAGCTTCGCGTCACGATGCGAGAACGACTGATCCTGACGAACGTCCTCCGGGATTTTGTAAATTGATGCAAATCCTGGTAAGATCGTTGTTACGAGCCAAGTGTGAAGCTCGGACATTCATTCTCCCGCCAATCCGTCGGGTTTGAGCCCGCCACTTGCCGCCGTAAGCCTGCGCCGATCCGCGTCCCTGCCGATTACGCTGTAGGTCATTATGGCAACACTTTGTGGCGAGAGTACGAATGGATCGCAAGCGTCCGCAAAACGCCCTCACCAGTTCGGAGACTGCCGATTTTGGTGTTGCCAAAGCCCTGTCGATCAACAACATATTGTGGTCGACTCCTCAGCTATCATCAGCATATATTAATATGGTGAGAAACCCAATAAAAATATAGGTTAATGTTGTTATTGGCTTTCTGCCATCGCACATGGCAGCAACGGTTGGTGCGGCAAGCCCACATTTCAGCGCGGCGTTCTGCCGCAGAACGGCAGTACCGCCGCGCGTCTCACAACCCTCACGTTCCCCGCCAAAATGCGAGCCGATGCCGAGGGAATTCGCGTCTGATCGTCAATCGATGTTCGACGACTTCGGCTGACGGCGGCCGCGTTCGCAATAGGTGCTGCCGTTCCCGTCCGTGTCAGTGCTCGCGGAGGGGGCTGCCGGATTTTGCACCCGTCGACCCTTCGGTCCTTGCGACTGCCCCCGGATTTCGGTTCGGAGATTTTGCTATTTTGCTGTGGGACCACCAATTCCACGCCAGAGCCTCGGCCAGCTGGTTGGCAAGGCACCCATAGCTCGCATCGGTCATATGAAGTCCGTCGGCGCCGATCAGCGCGACAGGCGCCAGCTGATGCGTGTGGTCCCATTCCTGCATGATCTCAAAGCGGCGGAAGAGCCCGACATGGGCATGATGGGCGAGCTGCGCGATGAGCCGTTCCATTTCCGCCGCCGCCGGACGCGCGAGAACACGCGGGGCATATTGCAGATCCATCAGGACGAGGTCGATCCCGCTCTCCTTCAGCAGCGCAACGCCGCGCCCGATCAGCTGTTCGTCGGCCGATAAATCGTCGCGCCGTAGTACGGCATTGGTGCCAACCTGCCAGATGACGAGGTCGGGATGCTCGGCAATGACATCCCGCTCAAGTCGGACCAGCTCCTCGGGAACGTCTTGGCCGCTTACGCCGTGGTTAATTACCTTGATCTGCGAGTTAGGGAACCGGTCCTTCAACTCTTCCTCGAGGCGGCTCGGGTAGCTCATTGCCGCGGCCGTTGTCCCGACTCCCAGGGTCGAAGACGAGCCCATCGCGACGATGGTCAACGGTTTACCAGCTGCAATCCGAGACGCGGCGCGATCGAGGGGCGCTATGATTGCCGATAACCCCGTCGGCGTTGCACAGCTTGGTGAGCCGACTTCGGTTGGCGGATCTGCCTGCGCCAGACTGCCTCCAACCAGGACGAGTATCAGCGCGGCCGCGAGGTGCCTCATACCGACGAGAACGCTCACCGGAGGGCGATCCGAATCGCTGCTGCGAGCTTTCTGGCGATACAGTCATAAACTTTGGCTGCCAGCCCGGCCCGCTCGTCTTTGGCGACGCCATCGAAATTGAACACGTTCTGCTCGCTCCAGTAGCGCATCATCTCGAAGCGCGGAAAAACATTGACGTCGTTAACGTCGCCGACCCGATGGAGCGCGTTCAAATATCCCTCGAAGTCGATGACCGTCACGGTGCTGTGGGAGAATTGCATGTCGACAAGCATGATATCGATACTGCGCGCCTTGAGGTCGTCAATTCCAGTTTGCAAGGCCGCGGCAAAATCATCTACTCCGACTCCGCGAACGGCGTCGGTCGTGCCCGTCTCCCAAATCACCAGGACCGGATCCTCCGGTATCACATCGGTAGGAAACCTCGCCAGCATCTGTTGCGCAGTTTGACGCGGAATGCCCCGATTGACGACCGTGATCGGGGATGAGGGATACCAGCGTATGAGGATTTCCTGAAGCCGGTGGGGATAGGCTAACTCGGAGGAGCCCGCCGCCAAGCCGGTGGTCGAGGCCCCGCCGATCGCGACGATCTTGACCGGTTCATTCGCGTGCAGTCTCTCCGCCAGGCGCGGCAGCTTGTCGTCGATGTGCATAAGCTCGTCGGGTGCCTCACATTCTGCAGGCTCACCAAGCGCGCGCGGTAGGGGCGGGAGCGCCGCCGCCGACAAAGCGCCGGCCAAGAGCAGTGCCGACTTCCCGACAAAGCGCGAGCTGATCATCGGCCGCCAAGATCCGCACCTGGAGGCCTGACTTCGATAACTTGCGATGGTGCCATCCGACCCACAGATTTGTACCAATCGATCATTTTCGCAGTAAGGCACATAATCAGAATACCAGCAAGATTAACAAACCCTTGGGTTACGATGCCAGAGTTGTACTCAGAAAGAACAAAATGTCCCAAGGCTGAAAGAAGAATACCAAGACAAAATATCTCCAAAGATTGTTGACCACAAAGAACCAAAGGTTTTGTTAATGGCAGGCGCAAAAATATGGCATCGCGCTTGACAATTACGGCGATTACCGCGAGCGCTGCAAAAAAGGGAACGAGCCGGATCGGAGATAAGTTGTTCTTGTTGATCGGCCATAATTCTTTCAAGAAGAGGCCAGGAAAGGGGTCCCAAATCCCATGGATTGTCCAGCTGAGCTTGACGAGAGACGCCGCCCCGACCACAAGCGCGGCTATCGGGAGGGCGGCACGTTCAAAGCGTAACCAGCGGTCCCCGCGCATTCCGTCAAGCCCGAGCGCTGCCCCCGCGATGAATAGGAATTGCCAGGCGAGAGGATTAAAGAACCAGACGTGACCTTCGGGATAAGCGGGCACCGAGATGTCGGTTACCTGCACCCCAAAATAGAGCAGGAAGGATGGGATCAACACCAAAGGAGGGTGCAGCCGCAAGCCAAACAGAATGATCGGAAAAATCGTTAAAAGCAGGATGTAGAGCGGCAGAATGTCAAGAAATGTCGGTTGAAACTCGAGGAATAGCGCCTTGACGATCGCGACATGCGGTTCGTCGAGGAAGTCGCCGACCCGCATCTCATCGTTGTACATCGGATTTTTGAAAGTTGTGACCGTGTACGATACCTCGGCGATGAATATCACGAAGAGAAAGATATGGGCGACATAGAGTTGCCAGGCTCGGCTGATAATCCGCGCAGTGGCGTATGACGCTCCCTGTAGCGCCAGCGTCCGGCCATAGACTAAGGCGGCTGTATAACCTGATATAAAGATAAAGATTTCGGCAGCATCGTAAAACTGAAAGGCCTGGACTGTAAAGTAGCTAAAGATATTCTCAGGAATATGATCGATGAAAATGAATATTAGGGCAAGACCACGGAAGAAATCGAGACGGCGATCACGCTGTTGAGCAGCCGGCACAGCTGAGCTCTAAATCTTGTCGAAAAGGGCGGCAGCCCTCTGCGGGACAATCTAGCAAAGCTCCGCCCAGCCGTCGATGAGACGTGGCTCAGTTATGCCGCAGCGGTACGAAGAGCGGTACGAAGTAAAGAGGCGAGCGGATGTGTTTGGTACTCGACCCGTTAACCCTTGCCGGCTGCCCGGCGGTCAAACCGGGCGGAGGCGCACAGTGAAGGACGCCTCAGTCTGCTGACGAATTTCGTCGAGCGAGACGCCGGGCGCCAGCTCGGTAAGCGCCATTCCTTCGGGGCCGATCGCAAACACGCCGAGATCGGTGATAACCATGTCGACCACCCCCTTGCCGGTCAGTGGCAGGGTGCACTCCCGTAGGAGTTTAGGTTCGCTCCGAGCGGTGTGCTCCATCAGAACGACCACCCTCTTCACACCCGCGACGAGATCCATTGCCCCGCCCATGCCCTTCACCATTCGGCCCGGGATCATCCAGTTGGCGAGATCGCCATTCTGCGCCACTTGCATCGCACCGAGGATCGACAGGTCGATGTGGCCGCCGCGAATCATTCCAAAGGACTGCGCACTATCAAAGTAGCTCGTCGTCGGCAGCTCGGTGACGGTTTGCTTACCGGCATTGATCAAATCGGGATCCTCCTCGCCCTCGAACGGAAAGGGGCCCATGCCCAGCATTCCGTTCTCGCTCTGCAGCTGAACCGTGATCCCCGAAGGTATGAAATTCGATACCAAGGTCGGGATCCCGATGCCGAGATTGACATAAAAGCCGTCCTGCAATTCCATCGCGGCGCGGCGCGCCATATCGTCGCGTGACCAAGCCATGCCTTCGCTCCTCCAACTCAATTGCCGCGCTTGCGCACGGTCCGTTGTTCGATCCGCTTCTCGAAGTAGCGGCTGTGCACGATCCTCTGCACAAAAACACCGGGCGTATGGATATGGTCGGGATCGATCTCACCCGGCTCGACGAGATGCTCGACCTCCGCCACCGTAACCCGCCCCGCCGTCGCCATGACCGGGTTAAAGTTCCTCGCCGTCTTCCGGTAAACAAGGTTACCTTCGCGGTCCGCCCTCCAAGCGTGGACAATCGCAAGGTCCGCGACGAGGCCGCTCTCCATCACGTAAGTTTCGCCATCGAAATCGCGGGTTTCCTTGCCTTCGGCAACCAGTGTCCCGACACCGGTCTTGGTGAAGAAGGCGGGTATTCCAGCGCCTCCAGCGCGGATCCGCTCGGCCAGAGTACCTTGCGGGTTGAATTCGAGCTCGAGCTCACCCTTAAGATAGAGATCGGCGAACAACTTGTTCTCGCCGACATAGGAAGAGATCATTTTGCGAATTTGGCGGCTTTCGAGCAGCACACCGAGTCCTGCCCCGTCGATGCCGGCGTTGTTTGAAATCACCGTCAATCCGTTGACCCCCGACTCCCGGATCGCTGTGATCAACAATTCCGGTATCCCGCACAGGCCAAAACCGCCCGACATGATCGTCATTCCGTCGCGCAACAATCCGGCAAGGGCCATATGCGCGTCGGCATAGACTTTATTCATCAGATTCTCCTCCCCAAATCGGGCGGCCAATCATTCGCCCGCCGATCGTCTCGGCCATCCTAAGGCGCTCCTTCCACCACACCGAGTTCGCGGCGCACTGCAGCATCGACGACGCCGTTTACGTTCATACCGTTCTGCTTCTGAAACCGTGCAACCGCAGCGGCGGTCGCCGGATTGTAGACACCGCCTTGATCAACGGCAATTTTAACCCTAGCGAGAGCGCGCTGCACATTCTTCACATCCTCTCCTTGGAGCGGCGGATCGGACGGCTTCAACAGCCTCGGCCGGTCCTTGTGCACCTCCGATCCATCGAACCATTCGCTTACATCGTTGCCATTGATGGTGATCCATTTTGACGGCGCTGAGGCCACGTGAAAATCGAGCCGCGGGGTCCCGTCCGGCGCTTTTTCCTCGACGCCCAGCTGCTTCAGCACCGGGAGATACTCCACGAAAGGTATACCCGGGCTCAACTTCGGGATTGCATCAAAGCCGCGGACGGTCAAATCTCCCGCGGCGGTATATCCTTTCGGAGTGAGCGGTGATCCTTTTGCTTCTGCGGTTAAATCTATCCCGACCTCCTGGGTATCAACCGAAATATCATAGATTTGGAAGGTGGGGTTGAGTGCCGCCACCGCCTCGAAGATCTCTTGCGTGGCCTGCAGCCTCCGCACTTGATTCTGATCCTCGCTCGCACTGTTTTCGGCCGCCATCGTAGCCGCTGCCTGAAGCACTTTGCTGATCGCCCGCGTACTCAAATCCGCGATGCCGAGGTCGACTACAACCCGGTACGGAACCTTGATTTTGTCGACAACGGATGGCGCCATGTCGAGGCCGTCGTGTCGCACGCTAAACCGGATCGAGGCTGTTCCGGTATCAAGACCGGCGAGCTCTGTCGTACTTTCCGCTTCGGCTAGAGAGAGGAGCGCTCCCCCGGAAACGTCCCGAATGATCAAACCGCCCAGGGTTAGCTTTCCGCGGATTGTACTGAATGGATCCGACAACGTTGGAAGCTTTTCTATGAGAGCAGCGGCGCGCGCTTCCGGTGAACGACTGTCGTCGTTCTGGAGCAACTCGACTGTCTCCCGCAGCTTATCAAGCTCGTCCAGCTTGGGGCCGGCACTGGTGCCATTGAATGCAATCCGATGAATGCTGCCGCCGAGAGGTCCCTGGGGAACAAAATATTGAATGTCATTCACCTCGAATTCGACCGGCCCGGTCCAACCGCCATTGGCGTCCGCGACGAGCTTTGACGCCATCGAGGCGGGACCGACGCTAACCCAGGCGCCCGTTTTTGGTTGCTCGACGCGGGTGCTCGCGATGTTGAGAGTGGTGTCCCGGCCGCGCCCAGAGTCTGCCTCGATCAGTGCGCTGGCCTTCGCATCGTTGAGTTCGATCTTGGTTTCGGTACCATCAGCGTCGCTCAGAGTTGCCGATTTTGGCAACGACAGGGCGAGCTCGATTAGCTTGCCGTCCTCTCTCTGACCGATCTGGCGGATCTCGATGCGGTCGACGGTCAGGTGGCCGAGTTGCTTGTCGCGAAACAACAGACGGGAATTAGTGATTACCCCGATCAGAGTGTCGCCTTCCCGCCGGATCTCGTACGGATCGGAGCCCGCCCATCTGATAACACCATTCGAACTCGCCCCGAGCTGGCCAACAAACGCATCGATAGTCGCCCTGAAACGATCGAGATCGGCTTCCTCCCCCTGCGCCGGTGAGTATAGGGCAAGCGCCATGATCATCGTCACGGCTGCTCTCAGCTGGGCTACCGAACCCATCCGCCGATGTCTCATTTGCGTCCGACTACCTTCTGATATGATGCCATTCGGGCGGTCCCGCACCCCCGAAGTTGCGCACGAGCGGCTCCCTGCCGAATCATAATGTTTGCGGCTTACTAAATGTCTTCAGCGCGGGTTTATAGCGCCGAACTCAGACCGGATTCGGAAGGAGTTCCGCAAGACTGGAGCGCACTCGCCGGTTATCTCGCCCGGCTTGATACCACCTTCGGGCCAGCACCGCCCCGCCAATTCGTCGGCGGGTTCGGCAATCTGAACTACCTGATCGAAATCGATGGCAAGCCGGCAGTTTTGCGGCTCCCGCCGAACGGGCCGCTGCCGCCAGGTGCCAATGACATGGCACGCGAAAACCGCATATTGTCAACACTTTGTCGGGCGTATCCGCTGGCGCCTCGGGCTTTGTTTTACTGCGCCGAGCCGGATGTCCTCGGAAGACCGTTTCAAATCATCGAGTATCGGCCCGGTATCATTATCCGCGATGTTCTCCCCACAGACCTCGCCGCGCGCCCGGATGCCGGTGCCATTCTAAGCCGGCATTTGGTCGAAAGCCTCGTCACGTTGCACGCCGTCGATCCGTCGCAAATCGGTCTGGACACATTGGGCCGCCCAAGCGGGTTTCTTGGCCGGACCCTAGAGGGCTGGGTAACTCGCGGCAACGCGGTGGCCGATCTGATGACACTCGGCGCTTTTACCGAAACTGTTGCGTGGCTCCGGTGCCGGGTGCCCCGCGATAGCGCGCCGGCCTTGCTTCATTCTGACTTCAAGCTCGACAACATGATCCTGGAGCCGAATACGCTCGCCCCGGTCGCGGTAATC